>ERZ778017.3035-NODE-3035-length-12449-cov-5.169760_pt1 | contig 12449 bp, 11 predicted proteins | sample MGYA00375747_ERZ778017 | MGnify/ENA primary metagenome ERZ778017 (study PRJEB29350, sample SAMN05509838) | bioreactor metagenome | biome: bioreactor; material: wastewater | place: South Africa: University of Cape Town | collected 2014-03-17 ... | reverse complement strand
ATAACTCATATGGCAGAACGCCGCTGAGTGCTAGCGGAAATTCCCGATGGCCTAACCGAGTGAGGCCGCGTTGGCGGCGGCAACAGCCTTAAGGAGGGCTATGGAGGGGAATAGAGTAGATATAGTTGTCATCTTCACCCGGTACGGCGCGCCATTTCTCCGCCGATTGCCCTCTGTTACCGCCGATAACCGTCGAATCTACGCCTCCGCGAACAGCGGGAGATGGTCTGTGTGTGAAAAAGCGTAGAAACGGCGGCGTTTGGCGGTGAAAAAAGTTCGAATCGCTTCCGGTCGATTTTGATCGTGCGCAGACGTGGGGTATGGAGCTTCGAACGACCGCTATGCGCCCCCATTCCAGTCGTTCGATCTGTGGGTCTGCATTCCCGAAAGCGGACATGCACGAGCAACGTTCTTGCATCGAGTTACGTCAATCCGGGCGTTCCAGCACCCCTACCGCATCATCCTTATCGACCATGTCGTTTTCGATGGCGTCATAGAGACGGCCAAGGCGCTGGTCGATCTCGGTGATTCACTTGTGGAGTTCGGCAAGGTGCTGGTGGCGCCGCTCTGCCCGGTCCTCGCGTTGGTCAAGCGGACTTGGGCTGGAGCAAGCGTTCCTCCACGTGGCTCGCCACGAGGAGGTCGAGCTTGTCCATCGGGATAATGTGACCCTTGCAGCCGGTAATAGCGGTATGTCGCGCCCGTGCTGCCTCGGCCGGTGCGAACCTTTCAGGCCTTCAGAAGATGGGACTGAAGCATCTTGAGACTGATCTCACAACGTTCCCCGATTTCATCGATATCCGATTCGGTGACTATCAGCGGCGGGGAAAATCCGAGCGTATCGCCCATGCAGCGGCCGATCAGCCCGTTTTCATACGCAATCTGATCAAACGTCAGGCCGGCCTGCTTCGCGGGATCGAACGGCGTGCGCGTATCGCGGTCCTGCACGATCTCGATTCCGAGCATCAGGCCTTCGCCGCGAACATCGCCAATGATGGGGTAGCGGCTGGCCAGATCCTCGAAACGCGTGCGAAGCCGGGCGCCCATGGTACGAACATGGTCAACGACATTCATCTCTTCGTAGATCCTGATCGCTTCCAATGCGATCGACACGCCGACCGGGTGACCGGAATTCGTAAAGCCGTGACCGAAGGAGCCGCCCTGTTTGTTGAACTCCTTCACCGCGTCATAGATTTCGGGGGCGAGGACAACGGCCGAGATCGGGAAGTATGAGGACGACAGCCCCTTGGCGAGCGCTATCATGTCGGGCTTCATGCCCACGGTCTCCTTGCCGAACCAGTTGCCGGTACGCGCGAAACCACAGACGATTTCGTCGTCCAGGCAAAGGATGTCGTACTTTTCCAGGATGGCCTGAATCCTGGCGAAATAGGCCGCCGGGGGAACGATGATCCCGCCGCCGGCATTGATCGGCTCTGCGATAAAAGCCGCGATCGTGTCGGGGCCTTCCCGCAGGATGAGCTTTTCAAGCTCGTCGGCGAGGCGCTGGACGAACTGTTCCTCGCTCTCTCCGGGAAGCATGTTGCGATACGTATCGGGGCACAGCGTATGCAAGAAGCCGGAGATCGGCAGGCCGAATTCACGATGCATGAAGGTCAGGCCGCACATCGAGGCCGCGGCGATCGTCGAGCCGTGGAATGCCTTGTCGCGGGCAATGACCTTGCGTTTGGTCGCTTTGCCCCGCACGGCATGGTAAATCCAGGCGAGCTTGACCATCGTTTCATTGGCTTCGGAGCCCGACGTGGCGAAATAAGCCTTGCCGCCTTCCATCCCTGTCAAGGATACGAGTTTTTCGGCCAATTCAGTTGCCGGCGCGTGCGTGCGGTTGAAGAAGGTATGATAGAAGCCAAGTTCCGCGTATTGCCGCGCCGCCGCTTCCGCCAGCCGCTTGTTATTGAAGCCCAGAGAGGCACACCAAAGCCCGGCCATCGCGTCAATATAGGCCTTGCCTGAATCATCGAAAACACGGATGCCTTCGCCGCGCGTCACGATCAGAGGCCCGTGCTCCTCGAATCGAGTCGGATTTGTCTGGGAATGGAGATGCGAAACGACATCGCGGCTTGCGAGGGAGTTCGGCTTGGGATGGACGGTCATAGGACTCTTTCCGTTGTTTGGATGCGTTACTGAAGAAGCTTGCCGGTCGCCTGATCGAAGACGAGAAGTCGCTCGGGGTCGATCTTGAAGCGTGTCGATGCGCCACGCGCCAGCCGGACGAAGCCAGGGATGCTCGACACCAGCGTCCCGCCCTCCCATTCCAGGGTCACATGGGTGGTGGGGCCGACGGGCTGGACGAGGCGCACGACGGCACCTATTCCCGCCTCGTCCGTCAGCCGCACATGTTCGGGCCGTAACCCGACTTCGATCTTGCGCCCGCTCTCAAGCGGAGAGGGGAGCGCAAGGCGCGTGGAGCCAACAGTACAATACGTCTTGCCCTGCTCGGACACGACGACCGCGGACGACAATTCGATGCGGGGATTGCCGATAAAGGTTGCGACATACCGTGTGGCGGGGCGGTTATAAATCTGCTCCGGCGTTCCCACCTGCTCTATCCGGCCCTGGTGCATCACCGCGATCCGGTCGGAGATCGACATCGCCTCTTCCTGATCGTGGGTGACGAAGATCGAGGTGACCCCCAGCCTCTGGTGCAATTCCTTTACTTCCGCCCGCATCTTCATGCGCAGGCTGGCGTCCAGATTCGAGAAGGGCTCGTCAAAAAGGAACGTCCTTGGTTCCCTCACAAGCGCCCTGCCGATGGCAACGCGCTGTTGCTGCCCTCCCGAAAGCTGTGCGGGCAGCCGGTCGAGCATCGTCGATAGTTCGAGCGAAGCCGCGACCTTTTCAACGCGACTGCGGATCTCGTCCTTGCCCATGCCCCGCATCTTCAGCGTGAAGCCGATATTGCGGGCCACGCTCATGTGTGGGTAGAGCGCATAGTTCTGGAAGACCATTGCTACGTCGCGCTGGACGGGCGACAGATCGTTGACCCGAGCGCCGTTCATGAGGATGTCGCCCGTCGTGGCATCCTCCAGACCAGCGATCATGTTCAATGTCGTCGTCTTGCCGCACCCCGACGCACCGAGCAGGGTGACGAATTCACCCACTGGAATGGCCAGGCTGACATCGCGGCAAGCGGTGTAATCGCCAAAGGTCTTGGAGATGCTTTTCAGTTCTATGGCATTCATCGGTGAAGTCATCCCTTCATCATGCCGTCTGCAAAACCGCGGATGATCTGGTTACGGAACAGGATGGCAAGAAGGATTACGGGAGCGACGCTGATCACGGCTGCTGCCATCATCTGCCCGAAGACGGTTTGGTATTGCCCAGCAAACTGGGCGATGACCAGCGGCACGGTCTGCGCCTGCTGCCTCGTCAGGATCAGCGCGAAGAAGAATTCGTTCCACGCTTCGACAAAGGCGAAAACTGCGGAAGCCACCAGCGGGGACCACGAGATAGGAAGGATGACGTGCCAGAAGGTGGCAAATATACCGGCACCATCAACAGCCGCGGCCTTTTCTATTCCCCATGGGATGCCGAGGAAGAAGCCACGCAAAATCCACACGACAATGGGAAGATTGAATGACAGGTAGACTACGCCGAGAGAAAAGACATTGTCGATCAGACCAAGCTTGCTAATCACGATAAACAAGGGGATGGCGATCGCGATACCGGGAAGCATCTGCGTCGCAAGGATCAGGAAGGCAATGCCATTGGCGCGAGGCACCGGCAAGCGTGCCAGCGCATAGGCGGCCGGTGCTCCGACCGCCAAGGCGACGGTCGTCGAAAACGACGCAACGACCAGGGAATTCACGATACCTCGCCCTAGCGATGCCGCAGATGCGATAACGGCCGTGAAGTTCGCCAGGGTGAAATTCTCCAACGAAAGATCCGGCGGCTGCTGGATCAGCGCCTTTTGCTGCAGAACGCTGGTCAGGAGTAACCAAAGAATTGGCCCTGCCGACCAGACCACGAAAAGCGTGAGCCCGAGGAAGACGAACGCCCGCCGAAGAGGGCCACCATGCTGAAGCCTTGCATAGCTCATCGCGTCCCTCCTGGTTGCCGTGGCCAAAGCAGCCAGACGTAGATGGTGGCAAGTAGGAAGGTCAGCACGAAAATGATGTTTGCAATGGCAGAGCCGTAGCCGAGGTCGAGGAAGTTGAACGTCACACGGTAGGCGAGAAAATTCAGAATGACGGTAGCATCGGCAGGTCCGCCATGGGTAAGAACGAAGACCAGATCAAAGACGCGCAATGACCAGATCGTCTGCAGGATGATGGCAATCGCCAAGATACCGCGCATGTTGGGCAAGGTTACGTAAAGGAAATTCTGAAGCGGGCCGGCGCCATCCATGTAGGCCGCGCGATAAAGCGACTGCGGCACCCGCTGAAGGCCAGCCAGCATCAGCAGCGCGACGAAGGGCACAGACTTCCAGACGTCGACAATGAGCAGGAAATTCAGCGCCGAGAAGGGCGTTCCGAGCCAGACTTGGTTATATTCGATCACTCCCAGCGATTTGAGGATGGCATTGAGAACGCCGTAATTGGCGTTGAGAATCCATTTCCAAAGGACGGCGTTGGCCACTGGCGCGATCGCCCACGGAACGATCAGCAAGACCCGGAACAGCCCGGACCTACCCATCGGATGGTTCAGGAGAAGGGCGACACCAAGACTTGCCAGTGTCACCAGAATGACCTCCATGACGGAGAAATAGGCGGTATTCACCGCCGCCTTCCAAAAGACAGGATCGGCGAAGAGGCGCTGGAAATTCTCAGGTCCCACCCAGTTCTGCGATACGGAACCGCCAGTCAATTGAACCCGTTGCAGCGAAAGCAACAGGGAATCAACGATAGGAAAGCCCAGAATCGCCACCAGCAATATCAGACCTGGGGCGACGAAGAGCAAACCTGCTCTTCGTCGCCGCTGTTCGTACGTCTTTATCATGGGAAGTGCGCGATGAGTTGGCCGGTTTCCGTGATCAGCCCCGGCGCTTCACGATCGCAGTAACCGCATCGTGAGCATCAGCGATGGCTTGCGCCGCGGTCTTCTGACCCTGCAAGGCTTTTTGCACCTCGGTGCCGACGGCAACGGTGACCTCGTTGTAGTCGGCCGTGACAAAGCTGTCGTAAGGGTGCTTTGCCTGTTCCAGCACGACGGCCGCGTTGGGAGCCTTTGCCTGCACTTCCGGATCGGCCAGCACAGACAGGCGGATGGGAAGCCAGCCCGTATCCAGGACCTGTCGCTTCTGCACGTCGGCATCAAGATAGAACTCGATGAGTTCCTGGGCCTTTTCCTGGCTCTTGCTGGACTTCGTGATCGTCCAGGCGTCGGTGCCGTCGATCGATGCCGTACCGGCGGGACCCGCGGGCAGGACGGCGCTCGCCATCTTCCCAACGATTTGGGACTGATTGGGGTCGTTCGCCGCATTCCACATGAACGGCCAGTTCATCATCATAGAAGCCCGACCAGACAGGAGCACGTTCGTAGCGTCGTTGATACTGCCGTAGGAGATCGCCCCCGGGTCGGTATATGGCATCAGGTCGACCATCATCTGCAGCGCGTCCACGCCTTCCGCACCATTGAAGACAGGCAATCCATCCTCGCCGTACATCGTTCCGCCCGCCTGCTGGAGGAAGGTCATCCAGTAGCTTGCGGTACCGCCAATGCCTGCCGGGTCACCATAGTTGAGGACAAGGCCGTAACGACCGTCACGGGTGAGTTCCTTGCTATAGGCCTTGAATTCATCCCAGTTTTTCGGCGGCTCCTTGAAACCAGCGTCGTTCAACTGCCCCTTGTTATAAAATAGGGTAAGGAGAGACAGCGTAAACACGCTACCGTAGCGCTTCCCGTCCACAGTGACCGTCGAGAAGCTGGACGGCGGCAGGTCGTCGACGAGCGCCTTGGGGAGATTGTCGGCATAGGGAGACAGGAACGACTGAAATTCCGGAACCCAGCCGCAATTATAGGTTATATCCCAAGGCGATGAGCCGGATGCAAACGCTGTAGCCATGCGGTCGTGCAATTGTGGCCAAGCCAATGTTTCGTAGTTGACGGTAGCGGCATGCTCTGCTTTCCATTTGCTGAACGCTTCCAGAGAGAACTGCGCGGCACCGGGCGGCGCCGGATCGGGTGGCAGCGGTGCAAATACGTTCAGTGTGGCGTCCTGTGCTCGCGCCTCGCGCGCCCAGAAAGCAGGCAGAGATGCCGATGCGCCGGCAGCGGTTGCAACCCGCAGGAAATTTCGACGGTTTAAGCTATTGAACATTCCCACCTCCCTCGTCTCGCTCCTCTTACGAGCTCGACGACGAAATTGACGTGGCTTCGAGAGCTTGTCAATAATTAATCCGTCATTATGACTTATTAAATCGCAGACACCCCAGAGGGATACCGATGCTGCTTAGTGCGACCAACATCGTGAAGGCCAAACTGATCAACCTTTGGATCGTGTTCGACACTATCCGGATAAACGCAGGCATCTCCCGATCGGGGGTTGCGGATACGACCGGCTTATCGAAGCAGGCGATATCCGATCTTGTCGACGAGTTGATCTCCATGGGTCTTGTGCAGGAGACGAAGTCGACGCAAAGGCGTATAGGTAAGCCTCCGATAGCGCTCAGCATCAACCCCGACGGTGCATATTCCCTCGGCTTCCATGTGGACGTCGGCGTGCTTTCCGCAATTGCGACCAACCTTGCTGGTGACGTGCTCTTTCGCGAGGACCGGCTGCTCGACGAGTTGGAACCAGAAAGGGCCGTCATCGAACTTGCCGACGTTGCTCGACACTTGATGAAGGTGACTTCTCTTCCGCTTGACAGATTTCTGGGGATCGGATTGGCGACCCCCGGACCATTTGCGGTAGCCGGCTTCAGCCCGCCACGTCTGCCTGGATGGGATGGGGTGGCACTGCGCGGAATGCTGCAGGAGGCGACCGGTTTTCCCGTATCGCTCACTAACGACGGACAGTGTGCAATTATCGCAGAATGGCGTTTCGGCGAAGCCGCGCGCGGGCTGACCAACTTCGTCTATGTTTATTTCGGGATCGGCATGGGTAGCGGTGTCATGATCCACGGTGCTACGTTTGGCGGGGCGAGCGGCAATGCCGGAGAATTGGGACATCTGACGGTAGTGCCGGGAGGGCATCCATGCTCCTGCGGCAAGCGTGGATGTCTGGAGACCTACGTCTCCGTCGATTCCGCCATGAAATATCTTCTGGCCAATGGTGTCGAGGTGGATTCCATCGCTGAATTCGCGATGTCGTTCGATGCAACCGACACGCATATGGAAGCATGGATTGCCGACGGCCTCGAACCCTTCCGCAATGCCATCAACGCTCTGGAGAACCTTTTCGACCCCCAAACGATAATGATCGGCGGAAATGCTCCAGACTGGATGATAGGGGCCTTCATGTCACGCCTAGAACCATTGCTGCCGTCGATCGGGCACATCGAACGAAAGTTGCCGCGCATCATGAAGAGCGATCTCGGTGCGGATGCAGTCGCCCGTGGCGCGGCTGTCCTGCCGATCCTGGCAACGCTGAATCCGCAATACCGTAATCTGAATCCATATGCTTAGTGATGTTCCCTCGCCTCGCAGTGGGCAAAAAAGCGGATCAAGGCAGTTCGGACGCGGGAAGGCCGGCGCGACTACCGGCCATGTTGATATGCTTGCGCATATAATAGTTGGCGCCGTCGGGATCGCCGATGGCGATGGCCTCGAGCAGGCGCTCGTGCTCCTGGACGGCGTGCATGAGGTTGCCGCGACGGACGGTCGGCAGGCGCTGGCTTTCCAGCATGATGCTGGCGAAGGTGTGGTGCATATCGATCAGCAGCTTGTTGCGCGAGATGCGCATGATCATCTGATGAAACTCGAAATCCGCCTGGGCATAGGCGACCACGTCGCCCGCCAGGGCGTTCTCGCGGAAAAGCCGCAGCGACGCTTTCAGCTCGACGAGTTCCTGCTCGCTGTGGCTGATGGCCGCCAGTTCGGCCGCGTAGCTCTCGGCGATGTAGCGGAACTGATAGACCTCGCGCAGTGAATAGCGCGCTGCGAAGCGCCAGGACGGCATTGCCGAGCGTTCGGCCGGGTCGGTGCAGACAAAACCCCGCCCCCCCGGCCGTGCCGCGATCTCGCCGATGGTCGCAAGTATGGAGAGCGCCTCCCGCAGCGTCGCCCGGCTGACGTTCAGGTCGTTGGCGAGGTCGCGTTGCGGCGGCAGCCTGTCGCCGGGCTTCAGCCTTCCGTCCTGTATCATCGCCTGTAGCGTGGCCACCGTCGCCTGCGCCACACCTCCGCCCGGCTCGCGCTTTTCGATGACGGGAATTTCCATGTCGGTGCCGGGCGTGGGATCAAACTTCATTGGCTGGCTCTGATTGCTTGAAGGTATCTTACATGGATGGACACCCTGTCGCGATCCGCGTCAGATCATGACGTCGCCGCCGTTCGGGTTCATCGTCGCGCCGATATAGTAGGCGCCCTCGTCGGAAGCGAGCAAGACGGCGGTCGGTGCGACCTCCTCGACTTTGCCTGCTCGCCCTATCGGCAGCTCGCCGAGCTTGCGCTTTTTCCATTCCTCCGGTAGGGCTTGGAACAGCGCCGTCTCGATGGGGCCGGGGCAGATGGCGTTGACGGTAATGCCGTCGCGCGCGACCTCATAGGCGAGCGAACGCGTGAAGCCGATGACGCCGGCTTTCGCCGCCGCGTAATGGGCCATCTCGGGTGCGCCCTTATGGCCGAGTTGCGAGGCGATGTTGATGATGCGCCCGTATTTGCGTGCGATCATCGGCTTCAGCACCGCGCGGCTGCACAAGAACACGCTGCGCAGGTTGACGGCCATCATCTGGTCCCACATGCCGGTGCTCATCTCGGCGACCACCGAAGTCGTATCGATACCGGCGTTGTTGACGAGGATGTCGATCCGGCCGAGCCGGGCCTCGGCTTCCGCCACCGCGGCGGCGACCTGCTCGTCCTCGCTCACATCCGCTGCCACGGCGACGGCCTTGACGCCCAACGGCTCCAGTCCGGCCGCGATTTGCCGGGCGGCAGCGATCTTCAGGTCGAGCACGGCAACATCCGCGCCCTCGCGCGCGAAGGCGGTTGCGATCGCCGCTCCGATGCCGCCGGCGGCGCCGGTGACCAGGGCTTTTTTTCCGGCAAGGCGTCCAGTCATTTCGATATTCCCTATTCCAGGTGGATGTTGGCGAGGCTCCCGGCTGGTGCGCTCCGGCCGAGGATGCGCTCGGCTTCGCGCATGAACGTGTTGAACGTGTCGGAAGCCGGGATCGTGGCGGCGACGTCGGCGTGCCGGAAACAGTGAACCATGTGATTGGGGCCGACGGTTTCCCTGGGCGGCATCTCCTGCTTGCAGCGGTCGATGACGAAGGGGCAGCGCGAGGCGAGGAAGCATCCCTTCGGCAGGTTGATCGGACTCGGGATCTCGCCGCGCAGGCTGACGCTGCTTTCGATCGCCAGATGCGGATGGGGCAGCATCACCGAGGAGAGCAGCCCGCTTGAATAGGGGTGCCGGGGACGGTTGAATACGGTTTCGGTGTCGCCCTGCTCGACGATCATGCCTAGATACATCACCGCGACGCGGTGGCTGATGAAGCGCACCGTCGACAGGTCGTGCGAGATTAACAGATAGGCCGTGTTGCGCTCGGCCTGGATACGCCGCAGCAGGTCGATAATCTCGGCGCGTGCGCTCGGGTCGAGGGCGGACGTCGGCTCGTCGAGGACCACGAGCTCCGGTTCCGTGACCATAGCGCGGGCGATGCCGACGCGCTGCTGCTGGCCCGACGAAAGCTCCGACGGATAGGAATCGAGAAGCGTCGGTGCCAGTCTCACCAGCGCCAGAGCGGCGGCCGTCTTGCGCTGGCGCCTTTCGCGGTCGAGCTTCAGGGGGATCAGCGGCTCGCTGATCGTTTCACCGATGCGCATGCGCGGGTCGAGCGATTCGTTCGGTTCCTGGAACACGAACTGGATTTTCCCGGCAAGCTGCCTGCGGTGCAGGTTGCGCCGCGCCAGGTCCGTGTCGCGGAAGCGGATGCTGCCGCTGCTCGGTTCGAGCAGGCCGACGATGCAGCGGCCGACCGTCGTCTTGCCGGATCCGCTCTCACCGACCAGGCCGAGCGTCTCGCCGGGCCGGATAGACAGGCTCACCCCGTTGATGGCCTGGACGACCTGCCGCGAGCCGGCTATCGGGAAGCGCTTGTAGAGGTCCTCTATGGCCAGGATCGCGCTCATGCCGGCCTCACGGGGAAATGGCAGCGCGCGAAGTGTCCCGGCTCGATCTCGTTGAACGACGGCGCTTGCGCGCGACATACCGGCTGGGCGAGCGGGCAGCGATTGGCGTAACGGCAGCCCTCGCGCGGTTCCTGCCGCTCGCCGGTCTCGGGGACGCTCCATGCCTCACGCAGCCGGGGACTGTGCGAGAAGGCCGCCAGAAGCATCAGCGTATAGGGGTGCGCCGGTTTCAGGAACATGTCGTCGCGTGCCGCCAATTCCATGATCTCCCCAGAATAGAGCACGGCGATCCGGTTGCAGAAATGCGCGGTGATGCCGACGTCGCGGGTAATGAAAAGCATGGCGCTGCCGTTGTCGGCTGCGAGCCTGGCGAGCAGGGCAAGCACCTGCGCCTGCACCGTGACGTCGAGCCCGCTGGTGGCGTCGTCGGATATGATGAAAGCTGGGCTGCATATCAACGCCATGGCGATGACGACGCGCTGCGCCATGCCGCCCGACAATTCGTGCGGATAGGCTTTCATGCGCCGCTCGGGGTCGGGTATCTGCACGTCATGCAACATTTGCAGCGCCATCTTCCGGGCTTCCTGGTTGCCGACATGGAGATGGATCTTGGCCATGGACGAAATCTGGTGGCCGATGGTCAAAAGCGGGTTGAGCTCGGCGCGCGGGTTCGGCACCACCACGGACAGCCTGCGGCCGCGCAGCCGCCGCAATTCGGGCTCCGAAAGTTCGAGGATCTGCCGGCCTTCGAAGAACACCTCGCCGGCGCTGATGCGGCCCGGGGCCGGCGGCATGCCGAGGATCGAGCGTGCCAGCGTCGTCTTGCCGGCGCCGCTTTCACCGACGAGGCCGACGATCTCGCCGGAACTGACGGAAAGATCGATGCCTTTCAGCACCTCCTTGGGCTCGTCGCCGCCCGCCGGGAAGGTGATGTGCAGGTCCCTGACCTCGATAAGGGGCGGCGCGGTCCGGGAAGCTTCACCTTGCCCGATCACGGCTGGGTCGTTCATGGCGGCCAATGTCCCTCGCATCAGTTGGTGGCCCGCGGGTCGAGCAGGACGTAAACCAGGTCGACGAGCACGTAGATGACGAGGGAGAAGACCGCCGAGAACAGGACGAAGCCAAGCACGGGATAGATGTCGGAATTCAGGACGCCCTGGACGGCGTATTGACCGGCGCCGCCCCATGAAAAGACGATCTCGACCAGCACCGCGCCGCCGATCAGGAATCCGTAGAGCACGCTGATGATGGTGACGATGGAGGGAAAGGCGTTGCGCAGCGCATGCCGGACCACGAGGTTCTGCGGTATGCCGCACAGGACCTCGTAGCGGCTGAAGTCGGCCTCAAGCATCTGCTCCATAGTGGATTGGGTCATCTTGAGAATCGGGCCGGCATAGAGCAGCCCGAGCGTCAGCACCGGCAGCACCAAGTGGGCACAGGCTGACCTGAAGGCTTCGATATCGCCTGCAAGCAGCGCGTCGATGGTGAGCGCACCCGTCACCGGGTTCGGCGGGAGCACGATCATGTCGATGCGCCCGAGTGGCGCAGGCGCCCAGCCGAGCACGGTATAGAAGATGAAAATCAGCACCAGCGCAAACCAGAAGTCCGGCAGCGCACCGGCACCGATGCCGTAGAAATCGGTGACGCGGGCGACCCATCCGCTGGGGTTGCGCGCCGCATAGACCCCGAGCGTGACGCCGATCAGGATGGCGAGCACGAGCGAATAGGTCACCAGTTCGAGCGTCGCGGGAAACCGTTGGATGAGGTCTTCGAGCACGGGGCGCGTGGTTTGCCACGACGTTCCGAGATCGCCGTGCAGGAGATTGCCGATATAGATCATGAACTGTACGTGGAGGGGCTGGTCCAGTCCGAGTTGCTGGCGCAGGGACGCGATCGCCGACGGCGTCGCGGTCGGGCCGAGCATCAGCACCGCCGGGTCGCCGGGGATGCTCTTGACCAGAAGAAAGCTGACGAGCACGATCCCGAGCAGTTGCGGAACGACGAAGACCAGCCGTTTGGCAAGATAGATGGCGATCGACATCAGGCTGCCTCCCGCGGTCTGCGCCGGCGCTCGCCGCGCTCGCGCACGTCGCTGAGCATCTGCCGCCGCTTGGCCGGGTCGGCGAGGACCTCGATGGAGGAACCGACCAGCGAAAAGCCGAACACGGTGACGGCGAGCATGGCGCCCGGGAACATCG
>ERZ778017.3033-NODE-3033-length-12457-cov-4.849944_pt1 | contig 12457 bp, 10 predicted proteins | sample MGYA00375747_ERZ778017 | MGnify/ENA primary metagenome ERZ778017 (study PRJEB29350, sample SAMN05509838) | bioreactor metagenome | biome: bioreactor; material: wastewater | place: South Africa: University of Cape Town | collected 2014-03-17 ... | reverse complement strand
GACCTTTTTATTGTGTATTCTCCATGCTATGTTTGAAATCCGCTTATTATTAGGCAAATATTTGTTGTGATTGAACATCTTGTATATCTTCATCGATGAGTTATCGATATCATTGATCAAGTCGCTGATGTTGATGTCGTGTGACATGGTGTATAGATTTTGGATGCTCACACTAAACTAGTTTTCGGCTTAAGGTACTATCGTAGTACGGTTTATTATTCGTAGGAACAAGATCAGGCGACCGGTGATTAATTTGAACTGGTAGAATGTCAAATTCGATGACAGTCAACTAAACCAGCTATGCAAGGGCAAAACCTGTTTCCACAGTGAAAATGTTCTTATGCCACCAAAGAGTACACAGTAGCCAAAACCTGTAGTTCCAGAAGTATGAACAGTACAAGCACCAGTTCCGATTCTAACGGTTCAATCAATAAATGACGAAGCCGGGTACAATAGCCGTAAACTTTTGCCAGGTGCAAGTCAGCTGTCTGAGACAAACACAGTCAAAGTTCAACCGGGAGTCAGGCAACAAGTTAAACGCGACGCTTCACTCAGCCACAAGTCTTGATGTACAGTTCAATCGAACGATGCTGGTAAAAAAATTCAACACCGGATTTCTCGAATATGTAAGTAGCACTCCAGTTGCTACGCGTCAATCAAATTCAGCAATAATCACACTGAACCACTACTACCTGTTGAACCAGTTCTAGGAAGAAGAAAAATTTGTCTTTACTTTTGCACCACTTACATTCGATGTGGTAATTAATCACTTGGTGATGGATTGGATGCAGGTCGGATGAATCACCAACAAAAGATTAGATAAGAATAGGGTACGGTAAAATACGGCAGGCGAATGCGACGTTTGACCTTGACGGGCAGCCAACGAGGTGTATATGAGAGCCAGATCTGGTGTCAATTGTGGTTTGCAAACTGGTATGGTTGCAACAACGAAGGTTGTAGTTTGTAATTACCCCACTGCTAGTCATCAAATGGGACAGCAGACTGCAGGGCATTTGCGGTGCTTACGGCATAATTTGCAGTCGGGCCCGATGCGATCGAATATGGGGTCACGTGGAAAGAACTATTTCTGTATTTGGTTTGTGGGTCGAACCATACTCATGGTGGGCAAGGTGCAATGGAAGAGAAGCGGTGGTGGTGGAGTTGTAGCCAGTGTGGGGTCCAAGAGGAGTAGGTGGATGGGGAACTGGAATATCGGGTGATAGGATCATTGTCAGGCAAGATGGGTCATAGTTAGTGGGTGTCTCGTACCGTTTACGGGGCCGTTTGCGTACATGCACGACACAGTTGGGTAATCTTCGTTGTGTACAATGGAGACGCCATCAGGGCTCGCCTGGACAAGTTCCACCAACGGCGCGAATGGATGGTCATCGATGTGACTAGTGAATTACTCAACACTCGTCAAACTCCCCACTATGACTCCCCTCTGCGTTGTTCACGTGGTGTAATGCTTTTCGCACATTCGTTTGATCTGATTAATGACAACTTTTGGGCGCTACCGTCCGTGTCCCAGATGTGCCCCTCCATCTCCTGCTGCAGCTCCGCACGCACGGCAAGAAGTGGTGGCTGACATCATGGTTTCAGCAGTAACGAAGCGACTACCCGGGTTTGGGTAGTACCCAAATGCCCCAGTTAACAGTGTTCTCCTCAAATGCTCCCCAACGGAGGAAATTGTGGTGTTCCTTTATGCAAGGGTATGTGACCAGTCCCTGCTTATGATTTGGGAGAGGGGTGGAACCAACTGCCGTGGCGTTTGCTTAGGAACAGAAGGGAAGTGCACAAGCAGCAGACGCAGCTGTCTGCCCTTCCATCTCTCACAATAAACCACAATTGTGTTAATCGGTTGACATCTTGGTCACGTGCGCAAATATCTGTAATTGCTGTAATATTATTTTAGATGAGGTGAAACAAGTCAGTTTTGACAACGCAATGTCGGATAAAGTACGGGACGCGCATCAGCTCAATCAGTTGAAACAGAAGTATGGTGGTGTGGGAGACTCAAATACCACGAGAAAAGAGTTTTTCACCACCGTCCACCGCGATACACTAGCGTCCATTATTGGCCATGACAACCTATTACAATACAACTCGGTAGTTTTGAACCAACACCCAGAAATAACAAGACAACAACTTCTCCGGAAGTTTATAGATCCAATGCAACCCAAGGAATGAACTACAGCACGGCGTCCTGACGGGATTACGAAAACATGATATATTAAAACATATTGAGTGACTGAGGGAACGTATAGATTTAAGTTAGGCACCTTGCAATAATGGAGCATTCTCGACTTCATCGCTTTCAACAGCAACAAGTCCGAACCCGCCAACCACTGCGGCCACGATTGAGGCCACAAATAAAAGGCCGGCAATCACGAATGCAAAGATCCACTGTAATGCGAAAACTTTGGTGAAGAATTGTCCCAATCCCAAACCAAACGTAATCCAGGCTGACGAGATACCTATACCCCAATCGTTATACACGACCAAATAGAACCCTGGTGCCAACAAAAAGTCCCATATTAACACATTTGACACCACTCTGCCAACGAATTTATGTACGTGGAATAAAACTGCACCATTCCAGAAAATCGCGTACAACAACCACGAAAATGGGAATGCGGAAATAGGAAGGTGCACCAAAATCCAGTGCCATAATGGCTTAATTTTGTAGGTTTTGTTCTTTAAATATACTGCCCAGATATTGAAAAGATTAAGAATTAAAATGACTTCCGACCAGAAGAAATGTTTGCGTGCAAACAATAATGACCAAACAAAACTGAAAAGGTTGAAGACCGTGAAATGCCATCCCACAGACTGGGTCAATGCCGATCTTGTGGTGTAATCGTTCAAGTTGCGCAAGAAGATTTGCAACACAAACAATATTTGTAACAAGTACATGAACCCCCAGTAGGCCAAAATAACAATGATGTTAGCCGTGAATGGGGTGTCGCCCACGTTAAATGGGGAGTGTTTATCGTAGGGCGATCTGCCAACCAAGTATTTGACATTCCCGTATACTGACAAAACCCACGAGACAATAGTAGCAACCTTGAGGGTTGCAATGTTTGAAGTGTCAGCCATAGTAGATCAGGTTATATATACTAGCAATAAAAATTTCCGCTTGACAAAATAATCTAACATTGTTCTATTTATATGGGCTCGGGCGTTCCCAATGCTGCATCATCCCCCCTAATTGAATCATTTATTTATAATTGCTTAATGTACGGTATGGATCCAAATCAACGCATGCATTACATAATTGCATCGCAGTGACCTAATTGGAAAGGTAACGACTATTTCGCAGTAGGGCTGGCACTAGCAGTACCGAAAAAGGAGAGAGAAGTCTTGGTATAAGCTTTGGATGACCGGTACTTTGTTGGGGTGGCTATTTAAACTACAATTACGATTTATGCACAGTTCCTTCGTAGTCGTAATTGTATGCGAAATTGCTGCACTAATTTTGAATCATCAGTCATTTTGATTACTACTAAATAGTGCTAAAGATAGAATCATTTTCTTTACTACCTAATAGTGGCATAGATAGATGCACATTTTCGTCCCTATATAGCACTATACCTCTCTAACAACGACTGTAGTGTTTCTTTTCTGGTTGCACTTTCTCCTCTTTCTTTTCGTTAAGGGATGCTTGACCAGCAGATGCAATTTGGATTAACAATTCTTTGATGCCCCGGTCGATGTTTTCTGTTCCGCCCTTAATAGAACGGACATGCTTACAGGCATCAACCAACACCTCTACGGTGTGGGTGATGGCCCCGACCAATTTGTCAAGTAAGTTTACAGAGAAAGATCCTCTAACAACTACTCTCAACACTTCGACATCTCCTTCTTCAGGTGGTAACCGATAGTTTGGCACAATGTATCCTTTGTTTCTCAATAAAGAGGAAATAAGCTCTTGTGGGATTTCAGGATATTCTTCTCTAAATTGCTTGGAGAATCTAAATGCAACTACTGGTAATCCCGGCTCATATGATTCGTTTGCAATGGCCTGTTCCTTATGGCTATGTTCGATAGTGTGCTCTCTGGTATAGTACAATTTCTTTTGCTCAGCTGTGATTGGTTTGTGGATAACTGATAACAACTCGAAATATCCAGAGTCCTTTAAAACATTTGATAATAATCTTGCGTTGGACAAACTTGCATCGTGAATCTTTGCGTAACCCTCTCTACCTAAAGCCAAAAAGTTGTAGTATTGAAGAATCACTGGGAAACCAGGACGAGAAAAGTTCAATCCAAAAGTCTCTTCCACACCTCCCAAATAGTCCAAGGAGAATTTCAAAGACTTTGGCAATAAATCAGCATCTTTCCAGATAACCCAACCTAACCCAGCACTTGTCATACCAAATTTGTGACCTGATGTGTTAATTGAGTCAACACGAGGAACCTCAAAATCCCATTTTAAATGTGGGTAGACAAATGGGGCAACAAAACCACCAGAAGCACCATCAACATGGATTCTAATATCCAATCCAGTCTCTTTTTCAACTTCATCCAACAAGTGAGAAATTCTTTCTACTGGCTCGAATGCACCAGTAAATGTAGACCCTAAAATGACAAAAATACCAATTGTGTTCTCATCGATGTTTTTTCTAATGTCATCTACGTTGATCAAGTGATTCGACCCTTCGGTGATGCTAATCAATCTGTTTTCGACGTCAAAATAAGTTGCAAATTTTTCCAAAGCAACTTGTGCACAAGAGGCCATAATGATATTTGGGTGGTATGCATCCTTTCCTTGGGCTCTTCTCTTCTCTTGCCATCTTTTCTTCAATGCCAATCCAGCAAGCATAATAGCTTCGGACGAACCAGTTGTGGCCGTACCAATTGAGTTGGTGATTCTTTCACCAGCATCATTTGTGGTACTTGGAGCATGCCACAAATTGGACAAAATGGTAACACACCGATTTTGAAACTCAATCAAACTAGGATACTCATCGTTATCGGCCAAATTTTTCACAATGTTCTCGGAAATCAATTTATGTTGAACATCGTTGATGTGAGTATTGACGAAACTGGCCAAATTCAACGTAGGAATCCCATCAAGAGCCAATTCCTCATTCAATGTCTTGTAAACCATAATACCTGGAGTAGACGTTTCGGGGATCTCGGTTTTGGCAATCATCTTATTAGCATCATACCCTGATATATACTCCTCATGGTGGTTCAAACTAATGGTTTCGGTCTTAGAGAGGTATTTTTGTTCCAATGCCTCGACACTGAGATGCTTTGACAACGTCATACTGAAAGAATTACTGTTTGCTCAATAAAGATACTCGGAGGTTAGTACAAGTCAATTGCAAAATTTCAAGGAAACCAGCTTCAATTTATAGTCTCCCATGGAACCGTCAAAGTAGAAAATAATAAATAAATAATTTCAAATAAGCCAATTTTCCCTAATCAATCGACACAAAGGCAACCGACGTGGGCACAATTGACCGATTCATCATGTGTCTACACGGAATTAAAACCTGTGTTATACCCGACATAGAACATCAGAGGAACCGAAGTCCGAGCAATTTTCCGTATTGGCCAACACAACCTTCTATTCGGTAAAATACTTTGTAAGTATAATAGAGTCCGTTATAGTTGCTGTGTCGCTGGTGTGTCCGGGTTCCGATGTCGTCCAATTTCAGATTTCTGTGAATATTATTCACACAGAAGCAAATTGTACAGTAGCATTAAGGGGCTATGGCTAAGACCAATGATGTCATCACATGGGTGGTTGTATTGCGGGCATTCCGACAAACGAACCAGTTAAGAAGATGCGAAGAATTGCAGTTGTCGATTGCACTATCCCGACATCTTGGTGGGTTTGTGTGTAAATGTGGTTGACCACGTAACTACCCCCAATTGTAGAAATCCTGACAGCCAAGGTTGGACCTCGTATTTCGACGGTTTGCATAATGTGGAATGATTTCATAACCTGCCGTAATCAAATCGGTTACGAATCGTGTCTGGCTGGAATCGTGTCTGGCTGGAATGGTGGTGGATGGAATGGTGTCTGGCTGGAATGGTGGTTGTGGATGCACTGATGGACGTGGTTACTGATGGACGTAGGCAATTCTGCATAATGAACTAATCCTGGCCCAAAAGGATTCACGTCTCGTGGAGTACACAAGCCGAATTGAGACACCACCACGTCGCACAGGTGATTACATCGAATGTTTGTTGTAATGGTAGTTACATATATACAATTAATGATATATTAAATACATACGTATTAAATTTATTCAACATCGTCGAACTTTTGGTCGATCAAGTCTGGGATTTCTTCGTCACCTTCTGGGGCTAAGCTGGTTGGAGCTTTACCGGCTTGGATTTGTTCGGCCAATTTTCTCAAGATTTCCAAGTTTTCGGCACCTAATTGTGGTAAGATTTGTGGGATTAATTGAGTGACATCTTTTTCTTGAGGTAAACCAGAGAATGCAAAAGTGTTGGAGGCAGCAGCACCTTGAACACCAACTCTGTTGAAATGCAAGACTTTACCGTCTTCTCTGAAGAAATTGGCTTCTTCGACACCTTCAATCTTGGTGGCCTTCAATTTGCCCAAGGCTTCGATCAACTTGGTGTCATCTTGTTCCAACTTGACGGTCTTCTTGGTCTTGATTCTGGTACCACCGATCTTCTTGGCAGTAGCCTTTTGCAATTTGGCTAATTTTTCTGGGTCAACTGGCATCTTCTCTGGTATTTATGAGTAATTGGGTATCAATCTCACCTAGATTGGGCCCATACTGAAAAATTGTCGACACCTTGGAGAATTCACACGACTTGAAAATTTTTGTGTCACGTTCCTCGCCCCACGTGAACCTTTTACATTCGTTCTCTGTTTATGTGCAGGTTATGAATCACGGGACGATTGTCCTGGCACCTATGCAGTATGGAAAGCAACCGTCGTCCAGGCGGATTTTCCCAACCATGGAGTGCGGAAAAGTCCGAACGTCCAGAAACGGCTCAGGATTGCCTCGTGAACAAGCGGTAGCATACGTTTATCTGCTCGTGCCTTCTTCCGTACACGAGTGGAGGTCCACAGTTTGTACTAATATCACGTGCAATGGCACGTGTAAGGTGTTTTCGTATATAAGCCCAGGTAGTCGCACCCAAATAATTCGCACAGTAAAGATGTACATCCTTCACCGGGGAATCAAGAAGGTGAACTGGGTATTGCCGGAAACAAACCACTGGTTGGTGTTGTTCGCATCGGTTCCGGTTGCGCTCTCTACGGGTACGCTTTTTGTGTATTCGGTCTATGCTACCCAGATTGCTCACCGGTGCCAGTTAGACAGTAGTCAGGCAGCCAATTTGAATATTTTCGCAACCATTGGGACTGCGATTGGATCAATTATTGGTGGTATTGTTACTGATGTTTATGGAACACAAATACCCATGTTGATCAGTAGTATTGCACTATTCTGGGGCTATTGGTGGTTACATCTGTTGTACAATGCTGGCGTCGATGCACGCACAGCGTCGCTTTTGACGTCGATGTTCCTAATTGGGATCGGGTCGGTTTCTGGGTATTTTTCCGCGATTAAAGCCGTCACCTTGCATTTTCCAACTTTCAAAGGGACGGCCCAGTCGATCACGATTGCCTCGTTTGCCATTTCGAGTTTGATCTTTTCGTACATTGCTACCAAATTCAGCGACACGGGAGACTTTTTAAAGTTTTTGTCGGTAATTTGTGGGTTATTTGTATTTGTAGGGTTTGTGTTCATCCGAGTCGATGGGAGCATCGACGCCGTGGTGTTGCACGATCCTGAGGAAGTTGAACATGAAGTCACGGAGTCCAGTGGGCTTCTTTCCCACGAAGTAGACAGGAATGCACCAGTGGAGAAACCAGGTGCCCTCAAGACGTTGAATGTTAAGGACTCACTCTTGCATCCTGTATTTTGGTATCATTATCTCATATTCGGGGTGGTTCAAGGTTTGGGCCAGATGTACATCTACTCGGTGGGGTTTATTTTGAAAGCTATAGACTATCATTTTGACGATTCGACATCGCTAAACAAGCTTCAAGCACTCCATGTGTCGATAATATCAATTGCATCGTTTTTGGGTCGGTTGTCTTCGGGGCCACAGTCAGATTACTTAGTTCACAAGTTACATCGAGAAAGACACTGGATATTGATTTTGGGTTTAGTTCTAATGTTTGCGGGCCATGTATTGATTTCAATGCCCATCAACAACTGGTCATTTCAACATGTTAATGTGTTGTTGCTGGTGGTTTCCACTTTGATTGGATACTCATATGGGTTCAGTTTCACGTCGTACCCAGCAATCATCTCGGATATTTTCAATATGGAGAACTACAGTGTTATCTGGGGGTGTATGTATACTGCAACTACAATTGGATTGACGTTCATGACGAAATTATTTGGTCACGTTTACGATTCCCATGCGGTGTGGGATCCACAAGATAAAGAATATATTTGTAGCTTAGGTTCGGGTTGTTACAGAGAAACTTTTTTTATTACGGCAGGGTTATGCGTTTTCAGTGGAATTTTGATTTTGGGGTATATTTTCCATAGACGAGTATAGACAATAGAGTATAAATTTACGTATATGAAACCATACTAATGCGATACCTGAAACACAAAATACAACGTATGTCTCGTATTACTTTAATGCATTTGCTTCCATGTTTCAGTGGAAAAGTGCACACGAGTCTAGTGCAATTTACCCCAGTATTCACTCCGTGACGGCCTCTATTTCTCACTATTTACCACGAGAGTGGCAGTAAACGCACCGTGTTTTTCGTACCATGCAATGCGACTGTATCTTAAAATTGCGATATACGTATCAGTAAACAAAAATCTTCAACCTGCTCTCAAAAGAAGATCACGAAAATGGTAGTAAAGTACTTGCGAAGTGACCTATTTAGGAGATATGTTGTAGACTGGGTAATAGCAGTATTATTGTTGGTGATTTTTTTCTTTGTTTTAGAGGGTGCCCAACCGTTTAAACGGCAATTTTCATTAAATGACTTGACAATTTCACATCCATTTGCTACCGTGGAACGTGTCACTGGTGTACAGTGTATCTTGATTGCTCTGGGTATACCGTTATTTGTGATACTTGTGGCCACCTTGGTGCGTGCCAGAAAATTAAGGTATACACAGCAGCAATTGTACCATAACTTGCAACTTGGTGTTCTTGGGTTGATAGTATCATTAGCGATTTCGGGAGTAGTAACCGATATCTTGAAAAACTGGATAGCGAGACCAAGACCAGACTTTCTTGATCGCTGTGGACCCAAGGTCGGGACTCCAACCGATATTTTGGTCGATATAGACGTCTGTACTGCTCCGTATGGAACGAGAATCTTGGTTGACGGGATGAGATCGACCCCATCCGGACACTCGTCTATTAGTTTTAGTGGCCTTTTGTTCCTAACCTTGTGGGTGCTGGGCCAATTTAAAATATTTCATACAAAACAACCAATCTACAAGATTATCATAGCGTGCTTACCACTTGGCCTAGCAACATATATTGCTCTTTCCAGAACTCAGGACTATAGACACCACTTTGTAGATATCATTTTGGGGACTACTATTGGATGCACATTTGCTAGTTTATCGTACTCGAGATATTTCAGTGAAGAAACGGAAGAGCAAAATGGCCCAGTATTACCGTATTGAAGTACCCGGTTCGTCCAGTCCAATACAATTTACCAAAACTGTATATGCTATGAAACACCAATGCCATAAACATCCTATCATGTCTTGTTTCATGATTGTGTCATCATGCACTCTCAAACACCACGGCACAAGGCTAGAGTTACATTAGAGATATATACCTATGAAAATTATGTGGTAATAGTCGAGAATACCTCCCATGTAGTGATCCTGACAGTTGAATTAAACCTATCGTCAACAAGAATCTTGCTTATTGTTCAGGGTTCACTCTGTGCTTGAAACAAAAATGGCTGCGAAAAAAATGCATGGCTGCAAAATTTCTGTCTAAGACATTTTAGAAACAATGAGCATCAGATTCAAAAAGTATATAACTAGGAAATTTTATCTCAAAATTGTGTTCCAATTCCTGTTGGATCTTTATATATAGCCTCCATCAGTGCTGAGCTCGACCCTGTGTGAAATTTCATATCAAGTCAAACATGGATACCACTATTTTCTTAACGATTACTTCCACTTCAACTCAACAACGTCTAGTTCCCCAGGCTACAAGCGTTTATCCGGTAAATACCTTGAACAACATTGAGATAGTAACCACGTTAATTACTTCGGTGATTCCTAAAACGCCAGCTGTTGTCAAGACGGAAATTACCCAAGTTATTTCAAAAGATTCTCCACTGCTGTCTTCGTTGTTGCGTTCTTCATCGAGCACCACGAAATCAGCCAGCAGTGCGTCGATTGTTTCTTCCGATACACTCAACCAGTTACCTGCTGGTTCATCTTCATCATCCTTGAAATCGGGTCTCGCGATAGGATTGCCTGTTGCAATAGTGCTGATTTTCATCATCGCCATAGTAGCATCGTTTTTGATTAAAGGAAAGAAGTTTAAACATTTGATTGACGGTGGCACAAACTTCATAAATGTGTCAAAAGAAAATTACAACAACAAAAATGCAAATGCTGATGTCGAATCAGTGTATGGTGAAATACCGCCTCATGAACCCCATCTGGGTTTGCAATCAGGAAAGGACCAGAACAAGAACAAACGTCAATCGGTCTTGTACTACGTCAGGGACCGGTTAAGCAAGGTTGGAACATCAAAACCAACAAGCCAGCAAGCGGAAGTAGATACATCGAGTCGCCCTATATCACAGTTGTTGTCACCAATTTTCTTGAAGAAATTCAACTTGAATAAACCTAAATCCAAATTGCCCTATCATTACGAAACATCATCGAGGGAAAATGTCTCTAGTCGTGATTCGAGGAATAAGTTGAATCTAAGATTGCCGGTATCAACTAATGTCGAGCCTCAAGTCAATGTCAGTACAAAGCTTGATCCAAGAAATCAGGAAATCTATATCACTATTCAGAGCTACACAAGAAGACTTAAGGATGAATTGACACTTAAAATAGGTGATAAGGTTGTTATTCAACAAGACTACCTGGATGGCTGGTGCTTGGTGAGACTCCTTTCAAATGAAACCAGTGACGATTTTGCTACCGGAATGGTTCCCAAGATCTGTCTACGCCAAATTAAATAGGATCTATACTTAGCATACATTGAATAGTAATAATACAAATAACGAGTTACATAATACAAGACGCCGCAAGGGTACCCTACAGCAACTTGTCTAATATCTTCTTGTAGGGTTCGAATACGGATTGGTGTTTGGTGGTACACCTTGTGGCTTTGGTGGTTGGATGTGCTTTGAAGTTTGTGCATGAGGTGTGTACTGATATTCAGATTGACCGGTCTCCAGGCCATACGACCTTAATGCATTCTGAGAAAATTGCTGTTGTTGGTATCCTTGTGTTGGGTAATTTCCATGGACCTGTGGTTTCGAATGGGGTTGTTTTGGATATCCTTGCTGCTGGTATCCTTGTTGTGGATATCCTTGTGGTGGGTATCCTTGTTGTGGTGGGTATCCTTGTTGTGGTGGGTATCCTTGTTTTTGAGGATATCCTTGTTGTGGATACCCTTGTTGTGGATATCCTTTTTGTGGGTACCCTTGCTGTTGTTGGCCATGTTGTGGATACCCTTGTGGTGGGTATCCGTGTGGTGATGGATGTCCCTGCAGTTGTTGGTATCCTTGCTGAGGTTGATAACCTGGTTTTTGAGGATATCCTTGCTGCTGTTGATATCTATTTTGTTGCTGGTAGTCCTGGGGTTGACCATGTCCACGTTGTTGTTGATATCCTTGTTGAGGTTTACTGTGTTGACTGGTTGATGGATATGATTCTGGTGCTTGTCTTGAAGGATGTGTTGAAGAAATAGGAGAGCTTTGTGGAATTGGTACGTCGACTTGTTTGAAAACATTGATATGATTTGCTGGTCCTTTGTTAGCTGAAACGTGATCTATGTTTTGGGGACCAACGGCTTCAGGTGAATCAGTCTGACCTTGCGAATATACTGACGGAATATGCTTTAACGGATAATTCATATTGGCAGTGTCCTTGGTGCTTCTTCCGAAATCGCTAAATGTTGAGCCAGCCTCCTTGTTTGGTTTTGGTGATCCGCTGCCGTGGGATGAGGCATCATTTTGCGAGTATCTATTACTTGGTGTATTTTTTGTTGGCGATGCTGATCTTATTTTCGTAATTTCTTCTCTGGAAAAGTTTTGAGACAAGTTCGGAGAAGTAATTCGGGCACTTCTTCCAGTTGAGCCAGCGTGGTCTGTCATCTGAGGTGGGTACATGCCTTTATGTGCAACGTGTGGCAGGTTGCTTGATTTTTGTGATGCTGAATGGGTGGCATGATTTACAGGTTCATTGATAGTTTCTGACAAGTTGTA
>ERZ778017.3031-NODE-3031-length-12459-cov-54.922203_pt1 | contig 12459 bp, 7 predicted proteins | sample MGYA00375747_ERZ778017 | MGnify/ENA primary metagenome ERZ778017 (study PRJEB29350, sample SAMN05509838) | bioreactor metagenome | biome: bioreactor; material: wastewater | place: South Africa: University of Cape Town | collected 2014-03-17 ... | reverse complement strand
GAAACCGCGCGGATCAACCTGCGCTATTCGACGATCACCGCGCCGATCGGCGGCCATATCGGCCGCTCGCTCGTCACCCCCGGCGCGCTGGTCAGCGCCAGCCAGGCGACGCCGCTCGCGGTGATCCAGCGCACCGATCCCATGTATGTCGACATCCAGCAATCGGCGGCCGACATGACGCGCCTGCGCCAGTCGCTCGCCAGCGGCGGCGTGACCGCAGGCAGCACGAGCGTACGGCTGAAGCTGGAGGATGGCAGCGATTACGGCTTGCCCGGCACCGTCCAGTTTTCCGAAGTGACGGTGAACGAAGCGACGGGGACGGTGACGCTGCGCGCGCGCTTCCCCAACCCTTCGGGCCTGCTGATGCCCGGCATGTTCGTGACCGCGCTGTTCGACCAGGCGGTGAACCCCGCGGCAATGCTGGTGCCGCAGGCCGCGGTGCAGCGCGATTTCGACGGATCGGCCTTCGTCTATCTGGTCGGCAAGGACAATAAGGCCGAACGGCGCAAGGTCGACGCGGACCGCACGGTCGGCGCGAACTGGGTCGTCACCGGCGGGCTGAAACCGGGCGACCGGGTCATCACGCAGGGAGTCGGCAACCTGAAGCAGGGATCGGCGATCAAGCCCGTGCCCGCGTCCAGTCCGCAGCGGGTGGGGGCGCCCGCGGGGAAGAGCGCCGACAAGAGCGCCGCGACGAAAGGACAATAACGCCCCATGTCGCGCATTTTCATCGATCGGCCGATTTTCGCCTGGGTACTGGCCATCGTCGTCATGCTCGGCGGGCTCGGCGCGCTGTTTTCGCTGCCGATCGAACAATATCCCGATATCGCGCCGACGCAGGTCAATATCCGCGCCAGCTATCCCGGCGCCTCCGCCGAGACGATCGAGAACAGCGTCACGCAGGTGCTGGAGCAACAGCTCACCGGTATCGATGGCCTGCTCTATTTCAGCTCGCAGTCGAGTTCGCGCGGGCAGGCGACGATTACCGCCATCTTCGCCAAGGGCACCGATCCCGACATCGCGCAGGTGCAGGTGCAGAACAAGATCGCCTCCGCCATCTCGCGCCTGCCGCAACAGGTGCAAAGCCAGGGCGTGCGCGTCACCAAGTCCAATTCGGATTCGCTGCTGCTTGTCGGCGTCTATGACACCACCGACACGCGATCGAACCAGGATGTGTCCGACTATCTGTCGTCGAACGTGCAGGATCCGCTGTCGCGCGTCGAAGGCGTCGGCGACGTCAATGTCTATGGCTCGCCGCACGCGATGCGCATCTGGCTGAACCCGCAGCGGCTCGCCGCGGTGTCGCTGATGCCCGGCGACGTCGTCACCGCGATCACCGCACAGAACAGCGAGGTCGCGGCGGGCGAGGTCGGCGGCACCCCGGCGCCCGAGGGACAGATGCTGAATGCGACCGTAACCGCGCAGTCGCGGTTGCAGACGCCCGAAGAGTTCGAGAATATCGTGCTCAAGACGCTGCCCGACGGGTCGACCGTGAGGATCAGGGACGTCGCGCGGGTCGAGGTCGGCGCCGAAAATTACGGCACCATCGTGCGCATCAACGGCCATCCGGGTGCGGGCATCTCGATCTCGCTATCGCCCGGCTCCGACGCGCTGGAAACCGCCGACCGGGTCAAGACGCGCGTTGCCGAACTGGCGCAGGATTTTCCCGACGGCCTGACCTATGCCTATGCCAACGACGCCACCGCCTTCATCAAGCTGTCGGTGAGCGAAGTGCAGAAATCGCTGTTCGAGGCGATCCTGCTCGTCGTGCTGGTGATGTTCGTCTTCCTGCAAAGCTGGCGCGCGGTGCTGATCCCGGCGATCGCGGTGCCGGTCGTGCTGCTTGGCACCTTCGGCGTCTTCTATATCGCCGGTTTCACGATCAACACGCTGACCCTGTTCGGCCTGACGCTCGCGATCGGCCTGCTCGTCGACGACGCGATCGTCGTGGTCGAGAATGTCGAGCGGCTGATGGAAGAGAATCCCGGCATGTCGGCGCGCGAGGCGACGATCCAGTCGATGAAGGAATTGCAGGTCGCACTGATCGCGATCGCGATGGTGCTGTCGGCGGTGTTTCTGCCGATGGCCTTTTTCGGCGGATCGACGGGCGTCATCTATCGCCAGTTCTCGATCACCATCGTGTCGGCGATGGCGCTGTCGGTGCTCGTCGCGCTGATCCTCAGCCCGGCGCTGACCTCGACCCTGCTCAAACCGCGCAGCCATGGCGGCGACGAGGATCGGCCGCACCGTTTCCCGCGCCTGCACGCCGCGATGATCCGCGCCCGCGACGGCTTCAACACGCGGTTCGAACGCACGGTCCGCGGCTATGTCGGCAGCGTGACCCGCGTCGTCGACCGCAAATGGCTGTTCCTTGGTATCTACGCCATCATTCTGGTGCTGCTGGTGCTGATGTTCGTGCGCCTGCCGACCGGCTTTCTGCCCAATGAGGATCAGGGCCGCGTTTCGGTGCAGTTCCGCTTGCCCGCCGGCGCGACGCAGGAACGCACGCTCGCAGTGCGCGACAGCGTCGAAAAATATCTGCTGAGCCAGGAAAAGGCCAATGTCGGCGCGCTCTTCCTCGTCGCGGGCGGCGGCGGGGGCGGTGCGACCGGCCAGAATACCGGCCAGGGCTTTTTGAACCTCGTCCACTGGGACGACCGGCCCGGCAAGGAGAACACTGCCGACGCGATCGCCGACCGGACGCGCAAGGCGCTGTCGGGCCTGCGCGACGCACAGGTCTTCGCCCTCGTTCCCGGCGCGGTGCGCGGTCTTGGCGATTCGTCGGGCTTTACGATGGAGTTCCAGAACCGCAGCGGGATGAGCCGCGCCCAATTCGTCGCGGCGCGCGACCGGCTGCTCGACATGGCCAATGCCAATCCCAAGCTTACCTCGGTGCGGCTCAGCGATCTTCCCGATGTTGCGACGTTGAAGGTCGATATCGATACGCAGCGGCTGACCGCCTATGGCCTCAGCAACGGCGATGTGAACAACACGCTGGCGACCGCCTGGGGCGGCCGCTACGTCAACGACTTCATCGACAAGGGCCGCGTCAAGCGCGTCTATGTCCAGGGCGACGCCCCCTATCGCGCCAAGCCCGACGATATCGGGCAATGGTATGTCCGCTCGTCCGATGGCGAGATGTCGCCCTTCTCGGCCTTTTCGAGCATCGGCTGGTCGACCACTCCGGCCAGCACCTCGCGCTTTCAGGGCGTCCCGGCGTTCGAAATTTCGGGGCAGGCAGCCGCCGGCGTCAGTTCGGGCGAGGCGATGGACGAGATGGAGCGGATGGCGGCCGAAATTCCCGGCACCAGCGTCGCCTGGGCGGGCGCCTCCTATCAGGAACGCCTGTCATCGGGGCAGGCGCCCCTGCTCTATGGCCTGTCGCTGCTCGTCGTCTTCCTCTGCCTTGCCGCGCTTTACGAAAGCTGGTCGATCCCGCTTGCGGTGCTGCTCATCATTCCGCTGGGGCTGGTCGGCGCGGTTTTCGCGGTGACGCTGCGCGGGCTGGAAAACGACGTCTATCTGCAGATCGGGTTGCTGACGACGATGGGACTGGCGGCGAAAAATGCGATCCTGATGATCGAGTTCGCCGAACAGGAGGAACGCAAGGGCCGCCGCGTTATCGAGGCAGCGGTCGAGGCGGCGCGCATCCGTTTGCGTCCGATCCTGATGACCAGCTTTGCCTTCATCTTCGGCGTCCTGCCCCTCGCCATCGCAACCGGTGCGGGGGCCAACAGCCGCGTTGCGATCGGTACGTCGGTGATCGGCGGCATGCTGACTGCCGCGCTGCTCGCCATTTTCTTCATCCCGCTCTTCTTCGTGCTCGTGCGCCGCGGCGTGCGCGACGGGCTCGCCGCGCTGCGCCGGCGCTTCGGCAAAAAGGACGGCGGCGCGGAGGTGACGGCATGAAACGCGCGCCCTTCCTGATGATCGCAGCGCCGCTGATGCTCGCGGGCTGTTCGCTTGCGCCGAAGACGGCGTTACCGCCGCCCCCGGTGCCGCAGGGCTGGCCGGTCGGCGACGCCTATCTGATCGAGAGCGAGGCAGCGCTGCCGATCCTGTCCTACAAACAGCTGTTCACCGACGCGCGGCTCCAGTCGCTCGTCGAACAGGCGCTCGCGAACAATCGCGATCTGCGCACCGCCTATGCCAATCTGGCGGCGGCGCGCGCGCAGGTGCGGGTCAGCCGGGCGGCGCAATTCCCGGCGATCGGCGTCAGCGCGAGCGGCGACTATGCCGACCGTGGCGGCTCCGGCGGCGCGGGCAGCAGTTTCGCGCTGCAAGGCGGGGTCACCGCCTTCGAACTCGACCTGTTCGGGCGCCTCGCCAACGCGAATGCCGCCGACCGCGACCGCGCGCTGGCGACCGAGGCCGCGTCGCGCACCGTGCGGTTGAGCCTGATCGCCGATCTTGCCAATGCCTGGGCCGCCTATGGCGCCGACCGCGACCTGCTCGCCATTGCGCAGGAAACCGCCACCAATGCGCGCGAAAATGTCCGGCTGACGAAGGCGCGGCTCGACGGCGGCGTCGCCCCGCGCACCGACCTCAGGCAAGCCGAACAGATATTGGCGACCGCCGAGGACGCGATCGCGCAGCAGCAGACCGCGATCGCGCAGGACGAAAATCTGATCCGCCTGCTCGTCGGCGGCGATGTCGAGCCGGCGCTGTTCCCCGCCAGCCTGGCCGAGGTGACGCCCGCGGTTGCGGCGCCCCCGGCCGGGATGCGGTCGGAAATCCTGTTGCGGCGGCCCGACGTGATCCAGGCCGAATATCTGCTGCGCGCCGCCAACGCCGATATCGGCGTCGCACGCGCACGCCTGTTCCCGACGATTTCGCTGACCGGCCTGCTGGGCTTTGCCAGCGACGCGCTGTCGAGCCTGTTCGACAAGGGCTCCTTCGCCTGGTCGGCGGGCGGCAATGCCAGTGCCTCGATCTTCGATTTCGGTGGCCGCCGCGCCGGGGTGGCGGTGAGCGAGGCGCAGCGCGATGCCGCGCTTGCCAGCTATGAAGGCGCGATCCAGACCGCCTTTCGCGAAGTCGCCGACGCGCTCGCGGTGCAGGGCACAATCGCCGAGCGCGTCCGCGCCGCCGCCGCCAACACCGAAGCCGCGGCCGACACGGCGAGACTCAGCGAGGCGCGCTACAAGGGCGGGGTCGACAGTTTCCTCGCCAGCCTCGACGCGCAGCGCAGCCTCTATGCCGCGCGGCGCAGCGAAATCGCGACGGGCCTGCTGCTCGTCCAGACCCGCATCGCCCTGTTCCGCGCGCTTGGCGGCGACAGCAGCGCGGGGTCCGCGGCGCCTTAATCCCGCAATCAAGACGCGAATCCCGACTCCGCTTGACAACCCCATCCGCTCGCGCGCTAATAGAACAAATCAGGAACATTATGCGCGAGTCGTCTTCCTCTCTCGCCGCGCTGCGCCAACGCGTCGCCCGGCTCGCCGATAGCGGCGCCCCGTCCGGCGGGGGCGATGGCGGCTGGCTGGCGAGCGGCCATGCGGATTTCGATGCGGCGATCGGCGGCGGGCTGGCGATCGGCAAGACGCATGAATTTTTCGCAGCCGACGCGCTCGATGCGACGAGCGCTGCCGCCTTTGCCGCGTTGCTCGCGCTGCGTACGCCCGGCGCGGCGCCGCTGCTGTGGCTGCGCACCGCCGATGCCGCACGGCGCGCAGGGCATATCTATGCGCCCGGCATCGCCGAGCTTGGCGGCGACCCCGACCGGCTGCTGCTCGTCGAAACCGCCGACCCCAAAATGCTCCTCGCCTGCGCCAATGACGCGGTGCGGTGCGGCGGATCGGCGGCGGTTATCGTCGAAAGCTGGGGAGCGTGGCCCGCGCTCGACCTGACCGCGGGGCGGCGGCTGGCACTCGGTGCGCGCGATGCGGGGACCGTGCTGCTGATGTTGCGGCTCAACACCCTTCCCGCACCCAGCGTGGCGGAAACGCGCTGGACGGTCGCCGCCGCGCCCTCGACCGCGCTCGAGGCCGATGCGCCGGGCGCGCCGGGCTTCACCCTCGACCTGATACGCTGGCGCGGCGGCCCCGCGGGCGCCCGCTGGCAGATGGAATGGAATCGCGATGAGCAAGTCTTCCGGGGGGCGGCGCTATCTGGCGCTCTTCTTCCCGTGGCTCCCGGCCGAACGGCTGTGCCGCGCCGCGCCGCCGCCTGACGCTCCGATCGTCTTTGCCGAAAAGCAGCGCGGGGCGCTCCGTCTTGCCAGCGTCGATCCGCACGCCGCGGCGCTGGGGCTCGGCCCCGGGATGCCGCTCGCCGATGCCCGCGCGCAGGTCGGCGACCTTGCCGTCGTGCCGCACGATCCCGTCGCCGATGCCGCCTGGCTCGACCGGCTGGCGCAGGGCTGCGCGCGCTACACGCCGCTCGTCGCGCTCGACGCCCCCGACGGGCTGATCCTCGACATTGCGGGCGCGGCGCATCTGTTCGGCGGCGAAGCAGGGCTTGTCGCCGATGTCGAAGGGCGCATGGACCGGCTGGGAATGACCCTGCGCAGCGCGCTTGCTGGGACCGCCGATGCGGCGCGCGCGCTCGCGCGCTATCAGGCGCTCCCCGCCCCCGACGAGGCCGCGGCGGTGCGCCGCCTGCCCGTCGCGGCGCTGGGGCTGGAGGCGGAGGCGACGACCGCGCTCGTCCGCGCGGGGCTCAAGACGATCGGCGATCTTTCGGGCCGCCCGGTCGCCGCGATCGCCGCGCGCTTCGGGGCCGAGGCGGCGAACGCGCTGCGCCGGTTGCTCGGCGATGCGCCGAGCCCGCTCGACCCGCGCATCCGGCCCCCGCCGATCGTCGTCGAGCGCCGTTTCGCCGAACCGCTGGGCAGCAGCGCCCATGCCGCTGCGGTGCTCGCCGAGCTTGCCGCCGAGGCTGCCGTCGCGCTCGGCGAACGCGGCAAGGGCGGACGCCATTTTCGCGCGACCTTCTTTCGCAGCGACGGGCTCGCGCGCAGCATCGCGATCGAAACCGGCCAGCCGACGCGCGACGCCGATCTGGTCATGCGTCTGTTCGCCGAACGGATCGACAGCCTGCGCGACCCGATCGACCCCGGTTTCGGTTTCGACATGATCCGCCTCGCCGTCCCGCGGATCGAGGCGCTGGGTGCCGGCCAGCTCAGGCTCGAGGGCGGCGCGGCGAACACCGCGCGGGGCGCCGCCGCCGTCGACGAACTCGCCGACCGGCTGGCGACCCGGCTGGGGCGCGGGCGCGTCCGGCGGCTGCGCAGCGCCGATACCCATATCCCCGAACAGGCGCAGCTTGCCTTGCCCGCGGTCGAGGCGCCGCCGCCGACGCCCTGGACCGCGACCGAGCCGGGCGAACCGCCGCTGCGCCCCTTTCACCTGTTCGACCCGCCGCAGCCGATCGAAGTGATCGCCGAAGTCCCCGACGGCCCGCCGCAGCGCTTCCGCTGGCGCCGCACGCTCCATGCGGTGCGCCGCTTCGAAGGCCCCGAACGCATCGCCGCCGAATGGTGGCGCCGCCGCGACAATGCCGGGCTGACGCGCGACTATTACCGCGTCGAGGATGCGCAGGGCCGCCGTTACTGGCTGTTCCGCCACGGCCTCTACGATGAAAAGCCCGACCCGCGCTGGTATATCCATGGGGTCTTTGCATGAGCGCGCCTTGTCCCGACGCCGATCCCGGTTTCGCCGAGCTGATCGCTGCGACCAACTACAGCTTCCTGCGCGGCGCCTCGCACCCCGCCGAAATGGTCGCGCGCGCGCTCGAACTCGGCATGACGGGCATCGGCATCGCCGACCGCAACAGCGTCGCGGGGGTAGTGCGGGCCTGGGCCTTCCTGAAAGAGCTGCAGGTCAAGCAGCCGGAGGCGGTGGCGGGATTCCGGCTGGTCGTCGGCGCCCGGCTCGCGTTCGCCGACGGCACCCCTGACATTGTCGCCTATCCGGTCAGCCGCCATGGCTGGGGCCGCCTGACGCGCCTGTTGTCGACCGGTAATCTGCGCGCGCAGAAGGGCGACTGCATCCTTCACCTCGAAGATCTGCTCGCCTATTGCGATGATCTGTTGCTGATCGCGACGGAGGGCGACGAGGCCCTGCTGCGCCGGCTCAAGCACGCACGTCCCAAATCGGTCTGGCTCGCCGCGACCATGCCCCGGGGAGGCGCCGACGCGCGGCGGCTGGCACGACTGCACCGTCTGGCGGCGGCGGTGAACGTCCCGCTGCTCGCAACCTGCGATGCGCTTTACGCAACCCCCGCGCAGCGCCCGCTCCACGACATCGTCACCTGTATCCGCGAGGGCACGACGCTTCACAAGGCAGGGCGGCGCCTCCACGCCAATGGCGAACGCCATCTGAAAGCGCCGGCCGAGATGCGCCGGCTGTTCGCGGCCTGTCCGGGAGCGGTCGAGCAAAGCGCGCGGCTGCTCGACCGTATCGGCTTCGCGCTCGACGAACTGCGCTACGAATATCCGCACGAACCGGTACCGCCGGGATGGAAGCCCTTCAACTATCTGCACCATCTGGTGAAGACAGCGGCCGAGGCGCGCTATGGCACGCCCTTGTCGGCGAAAGTCCGCAAGCTGATCGGCAACGAACTGCGGCTGATCCGGCGGCGGAATTACGTCTATTATTTCCTCACTGTCCACGATCTCGTCCGTTTCGCGCGCGCGCAAGAGCCCCCGATCCTCTGTCAGGGGCGCGGATCGGCGGCGAATTCGATTGTCTGCTTCCTGCTCGGCGTCACCTCGGTTGATCCGATGCAGCACGACCTGCTCTTCTCCCGCTTCGTCTCGGCCGAGCGCGACGAGCCGCCCGACATCGACGTCGATTTCGAGCATGAGCGGCGCGAGGAAGTGATCCAATATATCTACCGCCGCTACACGCGCGACCGCGCCGCGATCGCCGCGACCGTCATCCATTATCGCCCGCGCAGCACGATCCGCGAGGTCGGCAAGGCGCTGGGTCTCAGCGAGGATGTGACCGCGCGGCTCGCCGATACGAGCTGGGGAAGCTGGGGCGACGAGGTGCCGGTCGAACGGCTGGCCGAAGCCGGGCTCGACCCCCATAATGGCGAGATCGAGCGATTGCACCGCTTCGTCGGCGAATTGCTGAAGGCGCCGCGCCACTTGTCGCAGCATGTCGGCGGCTTCGTGCTGACCCAGGGGCGGCTCGACGAACTGGTGCCGATCCACAATGCCGCGATGGAGGACCGCACCTTCATCGAATGGGACAAGGACGACATCGACGCGCTCGGCCTGATGAAGGTCGATATTCTCGCGCTCGGGATGCTGACCTGCATCCGCAAATGCTTCGACCTGATGCGTGCGCACGGGCTGGGCGACCATACGCTGGAGGTCGACATCGATTGCGGCGACGAGGCCGTCTATGAGATGCTCCAGCGCGGCGACAGTATCGGGGTGTTTCAGGTCGAGAGCCGCGCCCAGATCAACATGCTGCCGCGCCTGAAACCCAGGATATTCTATGACCTTGTCGTGCAGGTCGCGATCGTCCGGCCGGGCCCGATCGAGGGCGACATGGTCCACCCCTATCTGCGCCGGCGATGCGGCGAGGAGCCGGTTGAATTCCCCGAACCTGCCCCGCCGCACCCGCCCGACGAACTGCACGATGTGCTCGGCAAGACTTTCGGCGTGCCGCTGTTCCAGGAACAGGCGATGAAGCTGGCGATGGTGGCCGCCGATTTCACGCCCGACGAGGCCAATGGCCTGCGCCGCGCGATGGCGACCTTTCGCAACGTCGGAACGATCGAGAATTTCCGGGACAAGATGATCGGCGGCATGGTGCGGCGCGGCTACACGCAGGATTTCGCCGAGCGCTGTTTCAAGCAGATCGAGGGTTTTGGCAGCTATGGCTTCCCCGAAAGCCATGCGCAGTCCTTTGCGCGGCTTGTTTATGTCTCGTCATGGATCAAGCATTACCACCCCGCCGTCTTCACCTGCGGCCTGCTCAATTCGCAGCCGATGGGTTTTTATGCGCCGGCGCAGCTTGTCCGCGATGCGCGCGAGCATGGCGTCGAGGTGCGCGCGGTCGACGTCAATTCCAGCGATTGGGACAGCAGCCTCGAACCCCGCGCCGACGGCAGCCTCGCGCTGCGGCTCGGCTTTCGGCAGGTGGACGGGTTTCGCAAGGAGTGGGCGAAGCTGATCGCCGACGCGCGGAATGCCGCGCCCTTCGCGTCGGTCGAGGAACTCGCGCGCCGCGCGAACTTGCCGCCGCGTGCGCTGCGCCTGCTCGCCGATGCCGACGCATGCCGGTCGATGGGACTCGATCGGCGCCCCGCGCTATGGGACGCGCGGCGCGTCCGTCAGGGGGTGTTGCCGCTGTTCGGTGCGGCGGGCGCCGACGAACTGGGCACCGAAGACGATGCACGCCTGCCGCCGACCCCGCCGGTCGAACAGGTGCTGACCGATTATCAGACGACGCGCCTGTCGCTGAAGGGTCATCCGATGGCCTTTCTGCGCCCCGCCTTCGCCCGCGAAGGCGTGCTGAGCGCGGGCGAAGTTGCGGCGGCGAAGAACGGGTCGATCGTCCGCACCGCGGGGGTCGTGCTGATCCGCCAGCGGCCGGGCAAGGGCAATGCGATCTTCATCACCATCGAGGATGAGGGCGGGATCGTGAACATCCTGCTATGGGCGCGCCATTTCGAACGCTATCGCCGCGCCGTCATGGCGTCGCGGCTGATGCTGGCCGAAGGCGAGGTGCAGCGCAGCAAGGAGGGCGTCATCCACCTGATGGCGACCCGCATCGTCGATCGCACCCCGATGCTCGACGCCCTGGGCAGCGATCGCGGCTTCGATCCCGACTTGTGCCGGGCCGACGAGGTCAAGCACCCGCAAATGCCGCGCGGCCGCACGCCGGGCGCGCGACACAGTCATCCGCGCAACGTCCGCATCCTGCCCAAGTCACGCGATTTTCATTGAAGCGGGGGGGGGCCTCCGCCCCGCACGCAAAAAGATGCCCCGGCTGTGGGGAGCCGGGGCATCCGATCAGGCTATTAAAGGGACCAACCAAATATAGCCTGAGATGTTTGCGATGTTCCGCGCTTAGCGCAGCAGGTTCATCACACCCTGGGCGCTCTGGTTCGCCTGGGCGAGCATCGCCGTCGAAGCCTGCGACAGGATCTGCGCCGCCGCCAGCTTCGTCGATTCAGCCGAGAAGTCGGCATCTTCGATGCGCGAGCGCGATTCGTCCAGATTGGTGACACGCGACGTCAAATTATCGACAGCCGCTTCAAGACGGTTCTGCTGCGCACCGAGGTTGGCGCGTTCGCCGGCAACCGTGGTGATCGCGGTGTCGAGCGTCGCCAGCGCACCGGTAGCGCCGCCTGCCGTGGCGACCGAAAGCGCGTTGACGCCCAGCGTCGTCGCATCGAGCTTGCCGATCGTGATGTTCACGTTTTCCCCGGTGTTGATACCGGTCTGGATATCGAAGCCCGCGGCGACGCTGCCGTCGAGCAGTTTGTTGCCGTTGAACGTCGTCTGGCCGACGATGTCGCCGATCTGCGAGATCAGCGCGGTAACTTCCTTCTGCACCAGAGTGCGGTCGCCATCGCTGAGAGTACCGGTCGAAGCCTGCATCGCCAAGTCGCGCATACGAACCAGGATGTCCGAAACGCTGCCAGCAGCGCTGTCGGCGGTCTGCGCCAGCGAAATGCCGTCGTTGGCATTACGGATCGCCTGGGTGAAGCCGCGCGAGGCAGCCTGCATGCGAGTTGCGACGGCGAGGCCGGCGGCGTCGTCCTTGGCGCTGTTGATGCGCTTGCCGCTCGACAGACGTTCCATAGCCTGCGACTGCATGCGATTGGCAACACGCGAGCTGTTCTGGGCGCGAAGCGCGCTCACATTGGTGTTGATGACAGTCATAATGTTCCTTTCCGGCCCCTTGGCCATTCCCGTGGTGTGAGGGCTCAGCGAGCGGTCACGAAAGCTGTAACGGCGGCGGCGGCGGCGGATTAAGCCGGCGCGTCAAAAAAACGCCGCGGAGCGCGGGGTGCGACAGAAGCACTCTATCAAATAGCTGTTTTTCAACGAAAAGAATTTTTGGCACGGGCTTTGCATTACTCTTTGTGCGTGCGGCGAACCGCCGCGCACAAGGACGGATGAAAGCTTATGAGCACGATTGACCAGAGCCGACTGCTGCAAATGCGCAGTTCGATTCTCAATCAGAACCAGGCGCTGCAACGCGCCGCCGGCGGCGCGGCTGCGGGCGGCGCCGCGGGTGCCGGTGCGGCACCCGATTTCGGATCGGCGATCGCCAGCGCACTGCAGCAAGTGAATACCCAGCAGGCGAAGGCGAGCGACCTCAGCGAAGCCTATGAACGCGGCGACACGCACGACATCGTCAGCGTGATGATCGAACGCCAGAAGGCCTCGCTCGGCTTCGAAACCACGTTGCAGGTCCGCAACAAGCTGCTGTCCGCCTATCGCGACATCATGAACATGCCGGTGTAATCCATGGCCGAAGCTCAACTCCT
>ERZ778017.3030-NODE-3030-length-12462-cov-5.082050_pt1 | contig 12462 bp, 9 predicted proteins | sample MGYA00375747_ERZ778017 | MGnify/ENA primary metagenome ERZ778017 (study PRJEB29350, sample SAMN05509838) | bioreactor metagenome | biome: bioreactor; material: wastewater | place: South Africa: University of Cape Town | collected 2014-03-17 ... | reverse complement strand
CGGCGTGCCGCTGGCCGCCTCCGCACACGTGGAGGTCGACCCGACGGCCGCCCCCGCCGGCGCCACCACCGCGCTGACGTTCGCCTTCCACCACGGCTGCAACGACTCGCCGACCACCGCGCTGACGATCTCGATCCCGAAGGGGATCGGCAACGCCACGCCGGTGTACCAGGGCGGCTGGCACATCGCACGCACCCTCGGTGCCGACGGCGTGCCCACCTCCGTCACGTTCACCGCCGAGAGCCCCATCGAATCGGGGGTGGCCGCCTCCGTCTCGATCGACGCCCTGTTCGACACCACGACAACGGGCACGACCGTCGCGTTCCCGGTGACCCAGACGTGCGTGAAGGGCTCGACCGAATGGACCCAGGTGCCGCGCGCCGGGCAGTCCGCAGAGGATCTGGACACGCCGGCACCGGCCGTCGCCGTGACGGATGCGGCCGCGGGTGCGCCGTCCGGGTCCGACGCCGCCCCGGCCTCCGACCCGGTCGCGCGGTGGCTGGCCGGCGGGGGCCTTGCCGCTGGGATCGTCGGGATCGTGCTGGCCGGGATCGCGTGGGGGCGGCGCCGTCAGATGAGATGATGGATCAGCCATGACCAGCGCCGACTCCGCTCCTGCCAACCTGCCTCCCGTGCTGCGGCCGGAGCGTCCCCCCGTCCGTTCCCTGCGCGAGCTCGCCGGCCGTGTCGGCGGTGAGCTCCGCAACGACGACGCCGACGACATCACCCTGACCGGCATCACGCTGGCCACCGCCGATCTGCGGCCGGGTGAGGCGTTCGTCGCGATCCGCGGGGTGAACCGGCACGGTGCCGAGTTCGCGGCGGCCGCGGCCGCCGCCGGCGCCGTCGCCGTGATCACGGATGCGGCCGGAGCGGAGTCGGCGACCGGGGCGGGCATCCCGGTCGTCGTGGTCGACGATCCGCGTGCGCGCCTGGGCGAGCTGTCGGCGTGGGTGTACGGCACCGGCGCGGACGACGATCTGCCGCTGCTGCTGGGCACCACCGGGACCAACGGCAAGACCAGCGTCTCGCACCTGCTGGAGGGCATCCTCGGGCAGCTCGGTGTGGTGACCGGGCTCTCGTCGACGGCCGAACGGCACATCGCCGGCGAGGTGATCGTGTCACGACTGACCACTCCTGAGGCATCCGAGTTCCACGCGCTGCTGGCGCTCATGCGCGAGCGCGGCGTTCAGGCGGTGGCGGTCGAGGTCAGCGCGCAGGCGCTGAGCCGGCACCGCGTGGACGGGCTGATGTTCGACGTGGCCGCGTTCACGAACCTCAGTCACGACCATCTCGACGACTACGCCGACATGCACGAGTACCTGGAGGCGAAGCTGCCGCTGTTCCGCGCTGACCGCGCGCGACGCGCGGTGATCTGCCTCGACTCGCCGGCCGGCGCCGACGTCGCGGCCCGTTGCGAAGTGCCGTCGTGCACCATCGTCACCCCGGCGATCGCCGCGAACGGCGACACCGATGCCGACTGGCATGTCGAGATCGTCGCCGAGCGGCAGGACGGCACGACGTTCACGCTGACGGCGCGCGACGGGCGATCGCTGACCACGATCGTGCCGACCATCGGCCGGCACATGGCCGCCAACGCGGGACTCGCGATCGTCATGGCGCTGCAAGCCGGGTACTCCTGGGAGCGTCTGGTGGCCGCCCTTGACGGCGGCCGCATCGACGCCTACCTGCCCGGACGCACGCAGCTGGTGTCGGGCTCCGAGGGCCCGGCCGTCTACGTGGACTTCGGCCACTCCCCCGACGCGTTCGAGAAGACCCTGGCCGCCGTGCGCCGCGTGACACCGGGCAAGGTGCTGTTCGTGATGGGCGCCGACGGCGACCGGGACGCCACGAAGCGGCTGGACATGGGCCGCACCGGGGCCGAGGGCAGCGACATCTTCATCGTCACCGACCATCATCCCCGCTTCGAGGACCCCGACGCGATCCGCGCCGCTTTGCTCGAGGGTGCGCGCCGCGCGCATTCGGGCGCCGAGATCCTCGAGTACTCGCCGCCGGAGCGCGCGATCCTCGAGGCGGTCAGGCTCGCAGGACCCGGCGACGCGATCCTGTGGTGCGGTCCCGGACACCAGGACTATCGCGACATCCGCGGTGTGCGCACGCCGTACTCGGCACGTGAGCTCGCCCGTCGCGCGCTGCGGGATGCCGGCTGGCCGGTGCCCGACCCGGTCTGGCCGGTCCCGTATCCCGACGACAGCACGCCGCTGTCCGATCCCGCCCGCGACTGGCGCTGAGCCGGGTCGCTACCGGCCGGCGGCGATCAGCCGGTCGGCCTGCTCGCGCGCCCAGCGCTCGGCCTCGGCCAGGCTCTCGCGGTCCAGCCTCGCGGGCTCCTCGTGCTGCTCGACCACGCGCTGGATCGTCTCGACGATGCCGAGGAACGCCAGTCGTCCCTCGTGGAACGCCTCGACCGCCTGCTCGTTGGCTGCATTGAACACGGCGGGATACGTGCCACCTGCCTGACCGACGCGCTTGGCCAGGGCCACGGCGGGGAACGCGTCGGCGTTCAGCGACTCGAACGTCCACGTCGACGCGGCGGTCCAGTCCAGCGGCCGCCCGACCCCGGCCACCCGGCGCGGCCAGTCCAGGCCGAGCGAGATCGGCAGCCGCATGTCGGGTGGACTGGCCTGCGCGATCGTCGACCCGTCCGCGAACTCCACCATCGAATGCACGACCGACTGCGGATGCACGACCACGTCGATGCGATCGTAGGGCACATCGAACAGCAGATGCGCCTCGATGATCTCCAGGCCCTTGTTGACGAGCGTCGCGGAGTTCGTCGTGACCACGCGCCCCATGTCCCAGGTGGGGTGCGCAAGCGCCTGCGCAGGAGTGACCTCGCGCAGCTGCGCGCGCGTGCGACCGCGGAACGGGCCCCCGGATGCCGTCAGCACGAGCCGGCGCACCTCGGTGCGCTCCCCCGCGCGCAACGCCTGCGCGATCGCGGAGTGCTCCGAGTCGACCGGGACGATCTGGCCGGGTTCTGCCGCCTCGGTCACGAGCCGGCCGCCGACGATGAGGGACTCCTTGTTGGCCAGCGCGAGCGTGCGGCCCGCCTGCAGCGCCGCCAGCGTCGGTCCCAGTCCCACCGACCCGGTGATGCCGTTGAGCACGACATCCGCCTCGACGTCACGCACGAGCTGCTCGGCCTCGTCGGCGCCCAACGCCGTGTGCTCGACGCCGAACTGCGCGGCCTGCGCGGCCAGCTTCTCGGCCTGATGGCCGGCCGCCAGTCCCACCACCTCGAACCGCTGCGGATGCGCACGGATGACATCCAGCGCCTGAGTGCCGATGGATCCGGTGGAGCCGAGGATCAGGACGCGCCGCATGCCCCCACTCTAGGACCGCTCCCGGCGCTGCTCCTCCGGCGCGGTGGGAGCTCCCGCTACTGGGCGGCCTTCTGCGCGCCGATGATGTCGATCACGAAGACCAGGGTCTGCCCCTTCAGGTCGCTGTCGTTGATCTTCCCGGCACCGTACGCCGATGACGGGGGCAGGACGGCGACGATCTGCGAGCCGACGGTCTCGCCCTCGATGGCCTTGCTGAACCCGTCGACGACGCCCTGTCCGACCTGTTGCACCGTGAACGGCTGACCGCCCCAGCTCTTGTCGAACGTCTTCTTGGTGTTCCAGGAGACGCCGTAGTACTGCACGAGTACCGCGTCGCCCTTCGCGACCTTGACGCCGTCGCCCTTCTTGAGAGTCTCCTTCTCGAACGCCGTGGGCATCGCCGTGTCGGGAAGCGTCACGGCGGGCGTACCGTCGGAGGCGAGCTTCACGGTCGGGAAGCCCGTCTTCGGCGCCTGCGCGGTGCCCCATGCCGCCTGGGGGACGACGCCGAGCACGTCGAGTACGTCGACGGTGGCGGGGTAGGTCTCATCGCCGGGCATGGTGGCCACCACCCGGGTGCCCACCGACGCGCAGCCGAGCACCTGGCCGAGCGTGCTGGTCGCCGACACCTGCTGCGGCAGCAGACTGCCGTCGGTCTGGCCGATGGTGCCGTTCTTCGCGCCGGTCTCGGCGTTGTACTCGGTGAGCGCGAATCGGATGAAGTCGCCGGCCTTGATCTTGTCGCCGTCGCCCTTGGTCACCACCGTGCTCTGCAGGGCGCTGATCTTCAGCGGCTTGTCGAAGCTGACCTTGGCCTCCTTTCCGACTGCGCCTGACACCTTCACACCGTCGGATGCCGCGCCCGAGGCCACCTGCGCCGTGCACAGGTCGGGCGCCGCGGTGCTGGTCGGCGACGTCTCGGGCTTGGGCTGGGCTGCGCAGCCGACGAGCGAGAGCGCGGCCAGCGCGGCGACGGACAAGGCGATGATGGGGCGAGAGCGCACAGAGAACCTCGAAATCACGGGGGCGGAACCTCCATCTTCCCGCACTTTCTCAAGATGAAGCTGAGAGTCGCCGGTTGCGGCCATTCCTGTCGCGGCATGCAATCGGCAGTACCCTCGATAGGTGAGCGAACCGGAGACGACCGATCCCGACTCCCCGACCCCGCCGTCCCCGAGCCGCGTCCGGTTCGCGTACGCGCTCGGCCGGTTCCTGCTGACGCCCCTGGCACGCGTTCTGTACCGCCCGCACATCCTCGGCCGCGAGAACGTGCCGCGCACGGGGCCGGTGATCATCGCCAGCAACCACCTGTCGTTCATCGACTCGATCGCGATCCCGGTCGCCGCGCCACGCAACGTGCGCTTCCTCGCGAAGGCGACGTATTTCGAGGGCAAGGGCCTGGGCAACGCCCTCAGCCGCACGTTCTTCACCGCGCTCGGGGCGAGCCCGGTGCGCCGCGGGGCAGGTCAGGCGGCCCTGGACGCGCTCGAGCAGCAGAAGCAGCTGCTGGAGGCCGGTGAGGCGATCGCCCTGTACCCGGAGGGCACGCGCTCACTCGACGGCCGGCTGTACAAGGGCCGCACCGGAGTGGCCTTCCTCGCCCTGCAGACCGGGGCGCCCGTGGTGCCCGTGGGCCTGATCGGCACGAACGAGGTGATGCCGGTGGGCGCGAAGCTCCCGCGGATGCACCCGCGGGCCACCATCAGGTTCGGCGCGCCGATCGATGTCAGCGCGCACGGACCCGCCTCCTCGGGGCGCGCACGGCGCCTGGCCACCGACGAGATCATGGCCGCCATCCACGAGCTCAGCGGCCAGGAGCTCGCGCACACCTACAACGAGGTTCCCGCGCACTCCACGATCGAGCGCATCAAGCAGGCCATCCCGCACGAACGTCGGTGATCTGCGGCTCCACGCGCACCGGGAAGTTCACCGAGCTGGCGATGAAGCACCATTCGTGCGCCTGCTGGTGCGCGGCGCGGGCGGCCTCGATCATGGACGGCTCGGCCACCGTCACCCGCGGGCGCAGCACGGCCTCGGTGAACGCTCCGCCGTTCTTGCCGTCCTCGGTCATGACGGCTGTCGCGTCGTCCTCGTAGCCGACCACCACGACACCCGCGCCCACGCACGCGTGCAGGTACGACAGCAGATGGCACTCGCTCAATGCGGCAAGCAGCATATCCTCGGGGTTCCAGCGCGTCGGGTCGCCACGGAACGGCTTGTCGGAGGAGGCGAGCAGGTCGGGCTTGCCGGGGACGCGCAGGGTGGCCAGCCGGTCGTAGTCGCGATAGCCCGTCGTGCCAGCGCCGCGGTCGCCGGTCCAGTCCGTGTGTACGCGGTAGTGGTGTTCACCGAGCATGGCCCCAGTCTCGCACTCGTGCGGCGGTAGGCTGGATGCCGTGTCGCAGACGTTCGCCGCCACCGCCGCCGTCGAACTCGCCGTGGTCGAGCGCAGCGGATTCGTGGAGTCGCGGCACACCGGGTCAGCCATCGTGCTCGGGCCGGACGGCGAGGTGCAGCGCGAGTACGGAGACACGGCGTCGCCGATCCTGCCGCGCTCGACCCTGAAGCCGATCCAGGCGCTGGCCAGTGTCGCCGCCGGCGCCGAGCTGACCGGACCGCACCTGGCTGCGGCCACCGCCAGTCACACCGGCACCGACCGGCACGTGCAGCTTGTCCGCGACATCCTGTCCGCTGCCGGGCTCGGCGAGGACGACCTCGGCTGCCCGCCCGCATGGCCGGAAGACCGCGACACGCGTGACGAGCTCGTGCGCAGCGGCGCCGGACCCTCCCGCATCCGGATGAACTGCTCGGGCAAGCACGCGACCATGCTCCTGGCCTGCCGTCGCGCGGGATGGGACACCGCGGGCTACCTCGACCCGCAGCATCCGTTGCAGTTGCAGGTCCGCGAGCTCGTCGAGAGGCTCACCGGCGCACGAGTGGCCGCGACGGCCGTGGACGGATGCGGCGCGCCAGTGCACGCGGTGTCGCTGTCGGGACTGGCCCACGCCATGCACCGCATCGTGGCCTCCTCGGCCTCGTCGCCGTTCGCGCTGCATCGCAACGCGGGCGCGCTCGTGCAGGCCGTGCGGGAGAACCCCTGGGTCATCGCCGGCCCCGGCCGTCCCGACACCATCGTGATCGAACGGCTCGGCGTGTTCTCGAAGGGCGGCGCCGAGGGCGTGCAGGTGATGAGCGCGCCCGACGGCACGACCGTGGCCCTGAAGATGCTCGACGGGTCCGGCCGGGCCACCGCCGCCGTCGCGCTGCGGCTGTTGGAGCTGGCCGGCGCCCTCGACCCCCACGACGTGTCCGACACCCTGTCACAGTTACCCCTGGCCGTCACCGGCGGCGGACAGGACGTCGGCACGATCCGAGCTGCGTTCTAGCAACGGCGCGAACGCACGATCTGGCTCCGAACAGGGAGCAGAAAGGTAACGACATGCGCATCAGCGTGCCCTCCGAAGTGAAGAACAACGAGTTCCGCGTGGCTCTGACGCCGTCCGGCGTGCACGACCTGGTCGGCAACGGCCACGAGGTGTTCGTGCAGCGCGGCGCCGGCGTCGGCTCGTCGATGCCCGACGACGAGTACGCCGATGCCGGTGCGACGCTGCTGGATGACGCGGCCGAGGTCTGGGCGCGCGCCGAGCTGCTGCTGAAGGTCAAGGAGCCGATCGCGAGCGAGTACGGCTACTTCCGCGACGACCTCGTGCTGTTCACGTACCTGCACCTGGCCGCCGACCGGCCGCTGACCGAGCGACTGCTGTCCGACGGCGTGACGGCGATCGCCTACGAGACCGTACAACTGCCCGGCGGCGGGCTCCCGCTGCTGGCACCGATGAGCGAGGTGGCCGGACGGCTCGCGCCGATGGTGGGGGCGCACACGCTCATGCGGTCCTCGGGCGGGCGGGGACTGTTGATGTCGGGCGTTCCCGGCACCCGGTCCTCGCGCGTGACCGTGATCGGCGGCGGGGTGGCCGGTGCCAACTCCGCCGTCATCGCGGCGGGCATGGGGGCGGATGTGACGGTGTTCGACACCAACGTCGCGCGACTGCGGATGCTGGACGACCACTTCCAGGGCAGGGTCAAGACTGCCGCGTCGAACCCCCTCGACCTCGACCGGGCGATCGTTGACTCCGACCTGGTGATCGGCTCGGTGCTGATCCCCGGGTCGAAGGCTCCCAAGCTCGTCACGAACGACATGGTCGCGCGGATGCGCCCGGGCTCGGTGCTCGTGGACATCGCTGTGGACCAGGGCGGCTGCTTCGCCGACACCCATCCGACCACGCACGACGACCCCACGTTCGCCGTGCACGAGACGATGTTCTACTGCGTGGCGAACATGCCCGGGGCGGTGCCGAACACGTCGACGTCGGCGCTGACCAACGCGACGCTGCCGTACATCCGGCAGGTGGCAGGCCGCGGCTGGCGCGACGCGCTGCGGGCGGATGCCGCGCTGGCGGCGGGGCTGAACACCACGCACGGAAAGGTCACCAATGCCGGTGTCGCCACCGCGCACGGGCTCGACCTGGCGCCGGTGGCGGCCGTGCTCGCCTGAACTGCGCGCCCGTCGGACACGACGCGGCCCTCGGCGCGTTCATCGCGCACCGACGACGATCCTGCGCACGATGCCGTCGGCACCCAGCAGCCACGCCCGGTCGCGGCCGGGCAGGCAGTACGGCGGCAGCGCCCGGTCGCCGGTGAGCAGCCGGTAATCGGTCGTCGACGCCGCATCGATGACGATCTCGCCATCGGTGCGGATCTCCTGCAGCAGCCGCCACGACCGCTGCCACTGGTCGCCGTCGCCGACGACGACGATCGGCGCTGCGTCTGCAGTCGACGCCGTGTCGACCGCAGGCCTGCCACCGGCAGCCGCCCGCGCATCCGCGGTGGCGGCCGCCTCGTCGACGGTGACGACACGCGCACCGGTGACCGCCGCGGCGATGCGCCGCTGGGCCGCACCGGCGGTCGCCACGACAGCGGTGACGCCATGGCGCGGGGTCCACGTCGGCGGCTCGGAGGAGACGGGCCACTGCACGTCGGGCGGCATCGCGAACTGCACAAGACGCCCGCGCAGCACGCCGCGGCCCGCCGGCAGCCCCTCCTGCCAGTCGGCGGGCGCGCCGCCGGCGGCCACGAAGTCGGCCCGTGACGATGTCGCCAGGATCGCCCGGTCGGGCAGCAGCTCGAGGAGGCGGGCCGCTGCGCCCCCGACGCGCTGTGCGCTCATCGCGACCCGTGCACCGACCGCGCCGGTGCCGTGCACGATCCGTTCCAACCGGTCGAGCACCTCCTGCGCATACTCGAGCGGGTATCGGGCCAGCAGCGCGTCGACGTCGTCGACGAGCACGGTACGCGCCGCCGACTCGAGTGCGGCGATGCGATCCCACGCCGCCTCCGGGTCGGGACCGATCCACACGGCCTGCGGCGCCTGTGCGGCGATCGTGGCCAGCACGCTCGTGCGTCCCGACTCTGCGCGCCCGATCACGCACAGACCTCGCGAGGCCAGGACGACCGGGCTCTGCCGCTGTTGCTCGGGCTCGTCGGCGACGCCGAGGACCAGGCCGGACGCCCCTGCACGCGCCTCGTCCAGTGCGATGCGCCGGGGCAGTGCCGGCAGCCACGGGCGGCGGGGCGCGGATCCACGGGCTCCGGCCGCGACATCGGCGATCAGGGAGGCCGAGGCCCGCGCGATGCGCACCGCCCGGGCTGCGGGATCAGCCGCCCGACGCACGAGCGCGATCCCGCGTTGATCGGGGGCGCCGGACAGGGTCGCCGCCTCGTCGCCGCCGAGCAGGGCGCGGCTGTCGGCGGGATCGGTCACGCGCAGGCTGATGCGCAACGGGCAGTTAGCCAGGAGCGACTCGCGGAACGTGCCGGCGGCACGCTGGGTGCCCAGGATCAGGTGCATGCCCAGCGCCCGCCCGCGGGCGGCGATGTCGGTGAACAGGTCGATGAGGTCGGGATGCGCGGCGGTCAGCGCCGCGAACTCGTCGACGACGATCACGAGCCGCGGTAGCGCGGTGCCGGTGATGTCTCGCCCACCGGCCCGCACGACCTCGGCCTCACGCCGGCGCAGCTCCGCGCGCAGGCTCTGCAGCGCACGTGCTGCGCCTCCCGCGTCGAGGTCGGTGATGACGCCGGTCACGTGCGGCAGGCGCGCCAGCGCGTCGAACGCGGTGCCGCCCTTGAAGTCGGCGAGCAGGAACGTCACGCGGTCGGTGCCGAACCGCGCGCACAGCGCCGTGATCCAGGTGGTCAGCAGCTCGCTCTTGCCCGATCCGGTGATGCCCGCCACGACGGCGTGCGGCCCGTCGGCGACGAGATCCAGGCGGTACCGCCCGGCACGTGCGACACCCACCACGACGTCGAGGCCGGCGCCGGGCTCGGCGGCGGGCTCGATGCGATCGACGATGTCGGCCAGGGCCACAGCGGCACCGGGGCCCGCGGCGCCGAATGCCGCCTGCGCGCGTTCACGAAGGCGGGCGGCCAGCGCCACCGCCTGCTCGTGGCCGATGCCTTCGATCCGCACATCGGTGACCACGCCCTCGTACTCGAGCCGGGCACGGTCCGCGCCGGTGAGCGTGAGCACCGCCGCGCAGTGCGGCGGTGCGCTGCGGCCTGTCCGGACCCGGACGATCGCGGCGTCGGCGTTCTCACCCGGCACGAGGCCGAGGGTCAGCGGCCCGTCGGCGTCGACGTGCGGCAGCGCCGCCAGCCACACCGCGTCGGGGTCATCGGCGCCGACCGGCTCAGCCGGCAGACGCAGCCGATCGGGGCCGTGCACCAGGCACGCCTGCAGCACCAGCGCGCGCACGACCGCGCGCGCGATCGACTCGGGGCCCACGACGGCGACTCCGTGTCGCAGCGCCACCGTCACCGGCGCATCGTCGAGGATGCCGGCTTCGTCGCGCACGGCCGCCGAGGCGGCATCGGCCCCGCCGCCGTCGACACGAACGGTGCTGCGCACCCGTCCGCGGCCCACGACGATACGGTCCCCGCCTCCCGAGACCGTCCGCCACACCGGGTCGGTATCGCCCGAGGCAACGAGCCGCCGCACGTCGGGGGTGCGCGCCCACCGGGCGGTGCGCTCGGCATCGTGCCGCACCGCCACGGCCGCGCGTACGCGCCGGCGCGCCCTGTCGGCGTCGCGATCGGCGAGCCGGCGCTGTCGCCGGGCCGCCCGGGCGGTATCGGCGGCGGAAGCCAGCGCGATGAGGGGGCCCAGAGCAGCGAACCAGAGCATCGCGAGGGTGCCCGTGGCCAGCCACAGCCCGGCCGCCCCCAGCACCGGCACCGCGGAGGCGACCAGGGGGATGGCGCTGCGCCGAGTGGGCGGCGGCGGATCGGGCAGGCGAAGCACCTCGTCGGCGAGGGGCGGAACGAGATCGGACATCTGCCCAGTCAACAGTTCCGCGGACGCTCCCGAGGATGCCGGGAGGAGATCCGTGGACAGCGCGCGTTCAGTCCGCGTCTGGGGAGGAATGACCGGTCAGCGCCACGTCGACGACGATGACCGAGATGTTGTCACGACCGCCGTTCTCCAACGCCGCCTGCATCATCGCGTCGACGGCCTCGCCCGGGTCGGCATGCTCGCCGAGGAAGTGCTGGATGCCGTAGTCGGTGAGCTCCTTGGTGAGCCCGTCCGAGCAGATGACGAAGCGGTCGCCGTCGACCAGGTCCAGACGCACGTAGTCGGGCTTGACGCCGTCGCTGGGCCCGACGGCACGGGTGATCACATTGCCGTACGGGTGGTTCTCGGCTTCTTCCGGGCTGAGCCGGCCCGCGGCGATGAGCTCCTGAACGACGGAGTGGTCGGTGGTCACCTGCACGATCTCGCCGCCGCGGACCAGGTACACCCGGGAGTCGCCGATGTTCAACGTGACCCAATGCGGATCGGCCGCCGCCGCGTCGAAGTAGACGCCGGTGACCGTGGTGCCGGTGCCGTCGTCGGTGGCCTCGGGGTGCGCGGCGATGTCTTTGACCGCCCGGCCCAGCGCCTTCTCCAGCAGCTTTGGCGTGACCGTGCCCGACTCGGCGACCGGACGCAGCCGGTCCACGGCGCTCGTCGAGGCGATCTCGCCGCCGATGTGACCGCCCATCCCGTCTGCCACGACGAACAGCGGGAACTCGGCAAGCACCGCATCCTGGTTCACCTCGCGACGGCGACCGACGTCGGTGGCCGCGGCCCATGAGACATCGACGGTCCCATCGGACAGCGCGACCGTGTGAACTCGAGTGCGCACGTCGGGCACGCCGGATCCTCCCTGGATAGCGGAGCGCCGCCGGTCGACGACGTCTTCACATCCTAATTGACGGGTTCGACACCCGCGTCCAACACGGGCGCCTCGAACTGCGCGTTGTACAGCCGCCAGTACGCACCGCGCGCGGCCAGCAGCTCGTCGTGCGCACCCTGTTCGACGATGTGTCCGTCCTCCATCACCAGGATGAGGTCGGCATCGCGGATCGTTGACAGACGGTGGGCGATCACGAACGACGTGCGATCGACGCGCAGATCCGACATGGCCCGCTGGATGAGCAGCTCCGTGCGGGTGTCGACGGAACTGGTGGCCTCGTCGAGGATGAGGATGCGCGGGTCAGCCAGGAACGCGCGAGCGATCGTCACCAGCTGCCGCTCCCCCACCGACAGGTTCGTCGCCTCGTCGTCGAGCATGGTGTCGTAGCCGTCGGGCAGCGCGTGCACGAACCGGTCGACGTAGGCGGCCGTGGCCGCCTCCACGATCTCGTCGTCGGATGCGCCCGGCCGGCCGTATGCGATGTTCTCGCGGATCGTCCCCGCGAACAGCCAGGTGTCCTGCAGCACCATGCCGGTGCGGGCGCGCAGGTCGGCCCGGGTCATCGTGCGGGTGTCGACGCCGTCCAGCACGATCCGTCCGGCGTCGACGTCATAGAACCGCATGATGAGATTGACCAGCGTGGTCTTGCCGGCGCCGGTAGGCCCGACGATCGCCACCGTGGTGCCGGGCTCGGCCGACAGGCTGAGGTCGGCGATCAGCGGCTTGTCCGCCAGGTAGCGGAACGCGACGTCCTCGAACTCGAGGTGGCCGGAGTCGTCGGCGACGGTCTCGGCGGGATCGGGGTCGGGGCTCTCCTCCGG
>ERZ778017.3026-NODE-3026-length-12476-cov-4.674825_pt1 | contig 12476 bp, 11 predicted proteins | sample MGYA00375747_ERZ778017 | MGnify/ENA primary metagenome ERZ778017 (study PRJEB29350, sample SAMN05509838) | bioreactor metagenome | biome: bioreactor; material: wastewater | place: South Africa: University of Cape Town | collected 2014-03-17 ... | reverse complement strand
CCGACGTGTGCAGCCGCCGTGGCGTCAGGCGCCGCGCGCGGAGGACGGATCGTCGTGCTGGTCATCGTCCCCCCTCGCGATCAGCTCCTGCACGGCGGCGGCGAAGCGCCTGCCGCGATCGGCGTAGGACGAGAACTGGTCGAAGGATGCCGCTGCGGGGGCGAGGAGCACGACGTCCCCGTCACCGGCGATCCCGGCCGCGATCTCGACGACCCGCGCCATGACATCTTCAGTCTCACCGGCGTTCACCTCGATCACCGGCACCGTGGGCGCGTGTCGCGCGAACGCCGCGACGATCGGGGTCCGATCGACGCCGATGACGATGGCGGCCTTGGCGGCCGGACCGCGCGCGGCGACCAGGTCGGCGATGTCGACGCCCTTCAGCAGCCCGCCGATGATCCAGATCGCGCCGGGATGCGCGGCCAGCGAGGATGCCGCGGCGTGCGGGTTCGTCGCCTTCGAGTCGTCGACCCAGGTGATCCCCGCGGCCACCGCGACGACCTCGATCCGGTGCGCGTCCAGGTGGAACGACAGCAGCGCGTCGCGCACCGCCGCCGGCGCGACGCCGAGGGAGCGGGCCAGGGCCGCCGCGGCCAGGGCGTTGGCCACCACATGCGGGGCGGCAAGGCCGGCCTCGGCAAGGTCGTCGATCGTGCACAGCTCCAGCGCGCGGGTGCGGCGATCCTCCAGGAATGCCCGGTCGACGAGGATGCCGTCGACGACGCCGAGATCGCTGGGTCCAGGCACGTCCAACCCGAAGCCGACGGCGCGGGCGCCCTCGACCACGTCGGCGTCCTCGACCATGCGCCGGGTCGCGGCATCCGCACGGTTGTACACGCAGACCGTCCGGGTGTTCGCGTACACCACGGCCTTGGCATCGCGGTACGCCTCGAACGAGCCGTGCCATTGCAAGTGGTCGGGCGCCAGGTTCAGGCACACGCTCGCGTGCGGCGAGACCGGGTCGGGACCGGTCGTCTGATGCGACAGGTACCAGAGCTGGTGGCTGGAGACCTCGACCACCAGCACGTCGAAGCCGGAGGGATCGCGCACCGCGTCGAGCACGGGGACCCCGATGTTGCCGCAGGGCGCGGCACGACGGCCGCCAGCGGCCAGCATCGCCGCCGTCATCTGCGTGGTCGTCGTCTTGCCGTTGGTCCCGGTGATGAGCACCCAGTCCGCGGGCCGCCCGTCGGGGCGCACGACCTTGTCGCGCACGCGCCAGGCGACCTCCAGGTCGCCCCATAGGGCGATGCCCGAATCCAGCGCCCAGCGCACGACCGGGTGATGCGGGGGGAATCCCGGTGAGGCCACTACGACATCGGGGGCGAAGTCGGCGAGCTCATCGGGGACCTCGTCCAGCACCGCCTCATGCAGTCGCGCTCCGATCACCGGCAGCAGCCGGGCGTACTCCTCGTCGGCGTGCTCGGTGACCACGAGCACCTCGGCACCCAGCTCGGCGAGCGTGTCGGCCACCGAGAAGCCGGTCACCGACAGGCCGAGCACGGCCACGCGAAGGCCCGGCCAGTCAGCGTGCCAGCTGGTCAGCGACGCCAGCCGGCTGCTCATGTCTGCGACAGCCACTCGACGTAGAACAGCCCGATGCCGGTGACGGCGAGGATGCCCCCGATGATCCACATCCGCACGACAATGGTGATCTCCGGCCAACCGCGCATCTCGAGGTGATGGTGGAACGGGCTCATCAGGAACAGCCGCTTGCCATGCGTGGCCTTGAAGTAGAACCGCTGCAGGATCACCGATCCCGGACCGATGATGAACGCGCCCGCGATCAGCGCCGCGAGGATCTCGGTGTGCGAGAGGATCGACATCGCCGCGATGACCCCGCCGATCGCCATCGAGCCCACATCGCCCATGAACACCTTCGCCTTGGGCGCGTTCCACCACAGGAAGCCGACCAGGGCGCTGACGAACGATGCGGCCATGATCGTCAGATCGAGGGGGTCGCGGGTGCTGTAGCACGCCGGCTGGTACGCGGCGACCAGGCCCGCGCCCGCGCATGCCTGGTTGAACTGCCAGAACGTGGCCAGGCTCATCGCCGCGACGGTGAACACCCCGATGCCGGTGGCCAGGCCGTCCAGTCCGTCGGTGACGTTGGTGCTGTTCGACCATGCGACGCCGATGAAGCTGACCCAGACGAGGTAGAGGATCCAGCCGACGACGGCCCCCAGCGCGAACAGGTTCAGCACCGGGATGTCGCGGAACAGCGAGATGAACCCGGATGCCGGCGTCTGACGGTACCCGTCGGGGAAGTTCAGCGCGAGGATGCCGAAGGCCACGGTCACGATGACCTGTCCGAGCACCTTCGGCCAGCCGCTGAGCCCGAGGCTGTTCTGCCGGCGCACCTTCATCATGTCGTCGATGAAGCCGACGACGCCGAAGCCGACCATCATCCAGATCACGAGCCAGCCGGAGACCGTGGGCGGGTTGTTGCCCGTGTAGCAGCCGACCAGATAGCCAAGGACGCTGCCGACGATGAAGATCGTGCCGCCCATCGTCGGCGTGCCGCGCTTGGCGCCGTGGCTGGGGTTGTGCGGATCCTCCGGCGTGCGGATCACCTGCCCCCATCCCCAACGGCGGAACAGCCGCAGGAAGACCGGGGTGAGGAAGAGCGTGAAGGCGAGGGAGACCGCAGCCGCTGTCAGGAGTGATCTCACGAGAACGATTCTCCCAGACGATCGCCCAGGAACCGCAGACCGACGGAGTTCGACGATTTCACGAGCACCCGGTCGCCGTCGCGCAGCTCGGTCATCAGGTAGTCGTACGCCTCGTCGGCTGTCGCGAAGAACACCGCCTCGTCGTCCCAGGAGCCCTCGCCGACGGCCGCCAGATACAGCCGCCGCGCCTCGGCTCCGATGACCACGATGCGCTGGATGCGCAGCCGCACCGCCAGCTCGCCGATGCGGTCGTGCTCCTCGCCGGCGTACTCGCCCAGTTCGCTCATCGCGCCCAGCACCGCCACCGTGCGCTCACCGGGGCCGGTGATCTGGGCGAGGGTGCGCAACGCCGCCGCCATCGAGTCGGGACTCGCGTTGTACGCGTCGTTGATGATGCGCACGCGGTCGCTGCCCATCGGCTGCATCCGCCAGCGCTCGGCGAGCTCGACGGTCTCCAGGCGCGCCACGGCGTCCTCGGGACGGACGCCGAGAACGCCGGCCGCGGCGAGCGCGGCCATCGCGTTCCACACGTGATGGGCGCCCAGCACCCGCAGGTGCAGGCTCAGGGGCGTGCCGTCGACGACGAGCGTGCAGCGCGTGCCGGAGGCATCCGTCTCGATCCCCTCCGCGCGCACCTGGGCCGCGGCCGCCGTGCCGAACCAGCGCACGGCGACGTCTCGCTCGGCGGCTATGCCGGCCATCGCCGCCACCCGCGCGTCGTCGGCGTTGAGCACGACGACTCCGCCGCCGCGCACGGCCCGCACGAGCTCGGCCTTGGCCGCCGCCGTCGCCTCGATGCCGCCGAAACCACCGGCATGCGCCATCCCCACCATGAGGACGACCCCGACGTCGGGCTCGACGAGGCCCGCCAGACGCGCGATGGCCCCCGGGCCGGACGCGCCGAACTCGCACACGAGGTATCGCGTGGCATCGGTGACCCGCAGCATCGTCAGCGGAGCGCCCACCTCGTTGTTGAACGATGCGCGGGCGGCGACGGTCTCGCCCTCGTCCTGCAGGATACGGGCGAGCAGGTTCTTCGTCGTGGTCTTTCCGTTGGATCCGGTGATGCCCACGACCCGCAGTCCGCCCGCCGCGCGCACCCGCGCGACGACCTCGCGAGCGAGGTCGGCCAGAGCCTGCACGGCGTCGTGCACCACGATCTGCGAGACCGGGGCCTGGACGCGGTGCTCGACGATCGCGAGCGCGGCGCCGGCGGCCACCGCCGCGTCGACGAACCGGTGCCCGTCGGTGCTCTCTCCGGGCTTGGCGACGAAGATGCCGCCCGGGGCGATCTCGCGTGAGTCGGTGTCGACGGCGCCTGCGACCACGGTCTGCGCGGTGTCCGCGCCAATGGTGTGCAGGTCGCCGCCGGTGGCGTGGGCGATCTGGGCGAGGGTGAGGGCGATCATGTCTGCTGTGTGCCGCGCGTCAGCCGAACTTCGGCAGGATCTTCGGCTTGGTGGTCGAGGGCATGACCCGATACGTCTTCAAGACCTGGGTCATCGCCTTCACGAAGGTGGGCGCGTTGGCCGTAGACGACCTTACCTTAGTGGGCTCGTCCAGCGTGACCGCGACGAGGTACTGCGGGTCGTTCGCGGGCGCGAAGCCGATCATCGTGGTGTAGTAGACGCCGCTCTTGTAGCCGTGGCCGTTGGAGATCTGACCGGTTCCGGTCTTGACCCCGATCCGGTAGCCGGGAATCTTCACCAGGTCGGCATACGAGTTGGACTGCAGCGCGACGTTCTCGAAGATCTCGCGCATCTGCGCCGAGGTCTTCTCGCTGATCACCCGGACAGGCTCCGGCAGCTTCGGCGTGATGACGGTGCCGTCGGCCTTCGTGCACGATTCGACCAGCTGGATCGGGTACTTCACTCCCCCGTCGATGAGGGCCTCGTAGGCGGTCATCAGCTCCGGGACCGTCGTGGTCAGGCCCTGGCCGTACGCGGTGTCGTAGCGCATCTGGTTGTCCCAGTCCTGGTACGGGTGCACGAGCCCCTGCGTCTCGCCGAGGAAGTGGATCGCGCTGCCCGAGCCGATCCCGAACTTCTTCAGGTAGTCGTACCGCGTCTGCAGGGTCGTGCGCTGGCTGAACACGGAGGCGCCGACATTGGACGAGTCCATGAGCACCCCGGCCAGTGTGTAGTTCGACACGCCGTGACGGAACGCGTCGTTGACGACGGCACCGTTGGCGAAGTGCTTGAGCCAGGGCACCGATGCGGTGGAGGTCGCAGTCGCGGCACCGGTGTCGATGAGCGTGGCGGCGGTGATGCCCTTGAATGTCGAGCCCGGCTCGAACTGCGAGGTGAAGATGCGGCTGGACCGATACGAGCCCTTGGCGGTGAAGTCGTTCGGGTCAACGGTGGGGTATTCGGCGGCGGCCTTGAGCTGATGCGTCTTGACATCGAGCACAGTGACGGTCGCGTACTGCGCGTGCATCTGCTTGGTGGCTTGTTCTGCCAGCTGCGTCATGTACCACTGCAGATCGGTGTCGATCGTGAGCTTGAGGGTGCCGCCGTTCTGCGCGGGCGTGACGGTCTCGGTACCGGGGATGACCACGCCGTCCTTGCCGTTCTGGAACGTGAGCTTGCCGTCGGTGGGCGTCAGGCACGTGTTCTGCTGCTGCTCCAGGCCCGCCAGCGGGTCGCCGTCGCTGCCGATGAACCCGATGAGGTTGCCGGCCACGGCGCCGTTCGGATAGGTGCGCGATGCCACCGGCGAGCACGAGATGTAGTCGACGCCGAGGTCGACCAGCTCGCGATACTGCTCCGTGGACAGCGACTTGCCCAGTGGCGCATACTGCGAGTGCGCGTTGGCCACCAGGGCGTCGGAGACGATCGCGCGCACCTCGTCGACGCTCTGGCCGATGATCTTCGCGATCTTGGTCGAGACCTCGTTCCAGGTGACGTCGATCTTCGTGCCGTCGGCGGCCTTGCGCGTGATGGTGCGCACGTTGTCGGGGCTGAACTGGCACGTGTAGCTGAGCGTGCCCACCGCCAGCGGCGTGCCGTTCGCGTCGACGATCGATCCACGTGCGCCGGCGAGCACCTTCGTCGTGCTCAGCCCGTACTTCATCGCGTTGCCGATGTTCTCCTTCGCATTGACCACCTGGATGTCCACGAGTCGGATGACGAACGCGCCCAGGACCGCCAGGACGACGGCGAGCGCCACCATCGTGCGGCGGCGGGGGCTGCGAGAGCTGCGTGTCGTCATGTTCTCAGTGTGTGCGAACCGTGGGCAGGCCGTCGGTCACCGGCACGGGTGTCACGTGATCCGTCGATGTCGCGGACTTCTTCTGGTCAGTGCCGTCGATGGTCGCGCCGGGGTCGGTGACCAGCGGGGTCCGCGCGATGAGCTTGTTGGCGACCGCACCCGAGCCGAGGGTGATCGCCGAGGTCGACGAGGCGGCCTTCTGCGCGCCGAGGATCTTCCCGTCGCTGAGCCGCAGGTAGCTCGGCGACTCGTCGACGACCATCCCCAGCGCCGCGGCGTTGGCCGCGAGGTACTGCGGTGAGCTCAGGCCGGTGAGCTCCTCGTCGAGCACCTGCCTCTGCAGGGTCAGCTCGTGCTGCTGCGCGTTCAGCCGAGACATCTCGTAGGAGCTCTGCGTCGACATCACCGACAGCACCATCTGCGCGATGACGATGGCCAGGGCGCCGGCGACGGCCACCAGGCCGTACAACATCCGCGGACGGCGACGGGCGGGCCGTTCGAGCGCGCGCAGGCGGCTGCCCGCACGCTCGACGGGTGCGGACAGCGGGCGGGCGGCGGCCGTGGCGGTGCTCATGCCCTCTCCTTCGCTTCATCGGGGCGGATGCGTTCCGCGGCGCGCAGTCGGACAGACGCAGCGCGGCGGTTGCGCGCGCGCTCGTCGTCGGTGGCCTGCTCGGCGCCTTTGACCAGCAGGCGGAAACGGGGGGCGTGCTCGGGGAGCTCGACGGGCAGTCCCGCCGGCGCGGTGGAGGCGGATGCCGCAGCCAGCGCCCGCTTGACGATCCGATCCTCCAGCGACTGGTAGGAGAGCACGACGATGCGCCCGCCCACCCGCAGCGACCGCAGCGCGGCCGGGAGCGCGTTCGCCAAGGCGGACAGCTCGGCGTTGACCTCGATGCGCAGGGCCTGGAAGACCCGCTTGGCGGGGTGTCCGGCGCGCTGAGCGGCGGCGGGGGTGGCATCGGTGAGGATCTGCACGAGCTGCCCGGACCGCTCCAGGGGTTCGCGTCCGCGCGCGTCGATGATCGCCCGCGCGTAGCGGCCGGCGAGCTTCTCCTCGCCGTACCGCTCGAAGATGCGCCGCAGATCGCCCTCCCCGTATGATGCGAGGATCTCGGCGGCGGTGGTCCCGCGGGACTGGTCCATGCGCATGTCCAGCGGTGCGTCCCGTGCGTAGGCGAAGCCGCGGCCGGCCTCGTCGAGCTGCAACGAGGAGACGCCCAGGTCGAACAGGATCGCGTCGGCGCCCTCGTCGGTCCAGACCCCGATCGCGTCGGCGATCCCGTCGTAGACCGTGTGCACGAAGCGCACCCGGTCGCCGAAGCGCGCCAGGCGGTCCGCGGCGATGCGCAGCGCCTCGGTGTCGCGATCCAGCCCGATCACGTGCACGCCGGAAAAGCGGTCCAGGAACGCCTCGGTGTGACCGCCCATGCCGAGAGTCGCATCGACGAGGACAGCATCTCGGCGGGCCAGGGCCGGAGCCAGCAGCTCGACGCAGCGCTCGAGCATGACCGGAGTGTGGATGTCGCGGATGTCCATGGCGGAGGTGGGGCCTGATCCCGGATCCTGATCCCCATCCGCTCTGACCTGGCGCCGGGGAAGTGCGTCAGGGCGTGAGCGGCTGGGCATCACGAACAGGGATCAGAACAGTCCCGGGATCACCTCCTGCTCCATCTCTGCGTAGCTGGACTCGTTGCTGGCCGCATAGGCGTTCCACGCCTCCGCGTCCCAGATCTCCGCGTGGGCGCCGACACCGGTGACCACGAGCTCCTTCTCCAGACCGGCATAGACACGCAGCGGGGGCGGCAGCGTGATGCGGTTCTGGCTGTCGGGCTTCTCGGCACTGGCACCGGACAGGAACATGCGCAGGAAGTCCCGCGCCTGCTTGTTGGTCAGCGGAGCCTCACGGATGCGCTCGTGGATGCGCTCGAACTCCTCTGTCGCGAAGACGTAGAGGCAGCGTTCCTGACCGCGGGTGACCACGACGCCCGCGCCGAGGTCGTCCCGGAACTTGGCCGGCAGGATGACGCGGCCCTTGTCGTCGAGCTTCGGAGTATGCGTCCCGAGCAACATCGCCGGTCACCCCCCTTCGTCCGGCCCCCCATGAGGTTTCACGCCACTTTACTCCACTATCCTCCACTTCACCACCCACAACTGCGTGATTCCCTCCCCCTTCCGCTCCCCGAGGCTGAAAACGCGCACAAAAAAGACACCGACCGGAAGGTCGGTGTCTGGATGGTTTCTGGCCGGCGGAGGCGCTCAGCGATCCTCTTGGCGGCGGTCCCAGCGATCGTTCATGCGATCCATGAACGACGGTGCCGGCTTGTCGGCCGTGGAGGGGTGCGATCGCTCGCGGGGACCGCGGCTCCCCTTCGTCGGCGTGACGGCAAGGACCACCCCGCCGAGCATCAGCACGAAGCCGATCACGCCGATGACGACGAGCGAGACGACGACGCCGGCGATGAGGCCGCCGAGGCCGATCAAGAAGAGCACCGCGCCGTACACCACGTTGCGGTAGCTGAGGGTACGGCCATCGCGCGGCGCGTGGACGACATCGGCGTCGTTTTGCATGAGATGGCGCTCCATCTCATCGAGCAGACGCTGCTCTTGTTCGGAGAGTGGCATGCATCCCCCTCGGGTGAACTGGTTCTTACGAGTCTACTCGTGGCTGTCATCACTAGGCTAGGCCCGTGGCACCCTCCCCCGACCCGGTTGCGGCCGTTTCCCAGCAAGTGGAGGACTTCTTCACGGCGCAGCGCGAGCAGGCCGTCGGCTACGGCGCGGAAGCCGCCCGGATGCTGGATGCCGCGACCGGCGCGGTCGCCGGAGGAAAGCGGCTGCGGGCGCGCTTCTGCCTGACCGGCTTCGAGGCCGTCGCACAGGCATCCGGCGGCGCGGATCCCGCTGTTCCCGACGCCGTGATCGGCACGGCCGCCGCGCTGGAGGTGTTCCACGCGGCCGCCCTCGTGCACGACGACATCATCGACAACTCCGACACCCGCCGCGGACGGCCCTCCGCCCACCGCCGGATCGAGCACGCACACCTGGACGCGGGGTGGAGCGGGGACGCCGCCGCCTTCGGCCGTGCCGGCGGCATCCTGCTGGGTGACCTGCTGGTGGCGCTCAGCGACGACTTGCTCGAGAACGCCCTGACCTCGGTGGCCGCCGACGTCGCCCAGGCGACGCGCACGCAGTATGCCGTCATGCGCAAGGACGTGACGATCGGTCAGTTCCTGGACATCGCCGAGGAGTCGGCGCACGCGAGCGCCCCGGATGCCGAGCATGCCGAGCGCGCCCTGAGGGTGGCCTCGTTGAAGTCGGCGCGCTACAGCGTCGAGCAGCCGTTGCTGATCGGCGCGCACCTCGCGGGCGCCGACGCCGACCAGCTGCGCGCGCTGTCCGAGTTCGGCCATCCGGTGGGGATGGCCTTCCAGCTGCGCGACGATGTGCTGGGGGTGTTCGGCGACGAGCACGAGACCGGCAAGCCGGCGGGCGACGATCTGCGCGAGGGAAAACGCACCGTGCTCATCGCGTACGCGCGCGAGGCGCTGGCCCCGGGCACGCGTCGGCTCGTGGACGAGCTGATCGGCGACCCCGAGCTGGACGATGCCCAGGTGGCGGCCCTTCAGCGCACGATCCAGGACACCGGCGCACTCGATCGCGTCGAACGCCTCATCACCGGATATGTGCGCACCGCCGACCGCGCGCTGGCCGGCGCACGCCTGGGCAACGCCGCCGTCGGCCGCCTGCGCGAGCTGGCCCGCGCGGCCGCCGAGCGGTCGTTCTGATCGCTCAGGCCAGCGCCCGCGCGACGCGACGCACTTCGCTCTTGCGCCCCTGCAGGAGCGCCTCGATCGGCGGCATCCCGATCGAGTCCTCCGGCGCGAACAGCCAGTCGATGGCCTCGTCGTCGGCGAACCCTGCGTCGTGCAGAGCGAACAGCGTGCCCCGCAGCGACGAGAGCGGCTCGCCGTCGACGACGAACGCGGCGGGGACCTTCAACGGCCCCTCACGGCGTGATCCGACGAGCTGGCGGTCGTCGAGCATGCGGCGGACGCGTCCGATGGATTCACCGAGGGCATCGGCGATCTCGGGCAGAGTCAGCCATTCGATCGGAGCGGATGCCGCGTTCTCACCGTTCACCAGGCCACTATCTCACGCTCCGGCACCCTCGCGCCGATCACATGAATCACTCTGGTAACAGAAGCCACACGCATATCACACGTTGACAGGAATCATCATCCGTGACACGGTGTGATGGACACCGAGGGGGAAACTCGTGCCTGATTCGCACTCCGCCATCCGCCGTACGACCGCAGCGGCTCTTCCGGCCGCCATCGCCGGTTCACTGGCTCTTTCTCTGGCGGGCGGCCCTGCCGCGCACGCCGACGACACCGGAGTGCAGCGCACCCGCATCCCGCTGGCTCCGGCCACGCCCGAGGCGACACCGCACACGGTCAGTGGATTGAGCGTGGCATCCATCCTGGGAACGGCCCTGGTCATGGCCAAGGGCGCACCGGCGACCTACCGCATCGTGCGCGGTGACACGATCTCGGCGATCGCGGCACGTCACGGCCTGCGCACCGCAGACCTGCTCGCGTGGAATGGAATGGGGTGGTCCACCGTGATCTATCCGGGGCAGGTGATCCGTCTGACTCCTCCGTCGTCGACGGCGAAGGCGCCGGCGCCCGCGTCGACGCACAGCGCCAAGCCGGCCGCGAGGAGCACGGCGAAGGCCACGACGTCCACCCGCTACACCGTGCGCAACGGCGACACCGTCAGCTCGATCGCACGCCATCACGGCCTGTCCACGCAGGCCGTGCTCAACGCGAACAAGCTGCGCTGGTCGTCGATCATCTACCCTGGGCAGAAGCTCGTGATCCCTGACACGGCGGCGCCGGCCGCGGCGCCGGCGAAGCCCGCCGCCAAGGCCGCACCCAAGACGCCCGCACCGGCCAAGGCCGCAGCCCCGCAGCCGGCCTCGACGCCGTCCGGAGGCACGGTGCTGCCCGGTCAGACGTATGCGGTGCAGACCGGCGAAACGATGTCGAACATCGCCGCCAAGCACGGCGTGAGCGTCGCCGCACTCCTGAAGGCCAACGGGATGGACTGGGACTCGATCATCTACCCCGGGCAGAAGGTCAAGATCCCCACCAGCGGCGTTCCGGGGCTTTCCACCGAGCAGGCGGCCAACGCGCGGCTGATTGTGCGCATCGGCCGGCAGCTGGGCGTCTCCAACCGCGGCATCGCCATCGCCTTGGGCACCGCGATGCAGGAGTCCGGCCTGCGCAACCTCGACTACGGCGACCGCGACTCGCTGGGCCTGTTCCAGCAGCGTCCGAGCACCGGGTGGGGCACCGACGCGCAGGTGGCCGACGCCGACCGTGCGACCCGCGCCTTCTTCGGCGGCCCGTCGAACCCGAACGGCACCCGCACCCGGGGGCTGCTGGACATCCCCGGCTGGGAGAAGATGAGCTTCGCGGATGCCGCACAGGCCGTGCAGATCTCCGCGTACCCGAGTCGCTACGCGCAGTGGGAGAAGCCTGCCTACGCCTGGCTCGCAGCGATCAAGTGAGCCGCTGCGCGGCCTTGCCCCCGCTTCTTCGTAGACTGCCAGGGTGACCACCAGTGCGCAGGCCGACCCTCTGATCGGACGTCTCGTCGACGGCCGATACCGGGTGCGCGCACGCATCGCCCGCGGTGGGATGGCGACGGTGTATGTCGCGACCGATCTGCGGCTGGAGCGCCGCGTGGCGCTGAAGGTCATGCACAGCCACCTCAGCGACGACGCGGTCTTCCAGAGCAGGTTCATCCAGGAGGCCAGGGCCGCGGCCCGGCTGGCCGACCCGCACGTCGTCAACGTCTTCGACCAGGGCCAGGAAGGCGACATGGCGTACCTCGTCATGGAGTACCTGCCCGGCATCACCCTGCGCGAGCTGCTGCGCGAGCAGAAGCGGCTGACGGTCCCGCAGACCGTGACGATCATGGACGCCGTGCTCTCCGGATTGTCCGCCGCGCACCGCGCGAACATCGTGCACCGCGATGTGAAGCCCGAGAATGTGCTCTTGGCCGAGGACGGGCGCATCAAGATCGGCGACTTCGGACTGGCACGTGCGACCACCGCCAACACCGCGAGCGGACAGCTGCTGCTGGGCACGATCGCCTACCTCGCGCCGGAGCTGGTCACCCGCGGCACGGCCGACGCCCGCAGCGACATCTACGCGCTCGGGATCATGCTGTACGAGATGCTCACCGGCGAGCAGCCCTACAAGGGCGAGCAGCCCATGCAGATCGCGTTCCAGCACGCGACCGAGTCGGTCCCCCGCCCGAGCGTGCGCAACCCGGGCGTGCCCGAGCCCCTCGACGAGCTCGTGCTGTGGGCGACGGAGAAGTCGCCGGACGAACGCCCCGTCGACGCCGGCGAGATGCTGCGCCGACTGCGCGAGATCGAGCAGCAGCTGGGGATCGCCCCGCAGGTGCAGCGCACCCTCGCCGTCGCCGGGACAGCGGCATCCGATCGACGGGACTCCGAGGAGCTGACGAAGGTGCTCCCTGCGGCGGTCGAGGCCGACATGCCGGTGGAAGGCGATGACA
>ERZ778017.3025-NODE-3025-length-12477-cov-3.933908_pt1 | contig 12477 bp, 5 predicted proteins | sample MGYA00375747_ERZ778017 | MGnify/ENA primary metagenome ERZ778017 (study PRJEB29350, sample SAMN05509838) | bioreactor metagenome | biome: bioreactor; material: wastewater | place: South Africa: University of Cape Town | collected 2014-03-17 ... | reverse complement strand
ATTGTATAGAAATTGCATCTTTGAAAACATGGCGCGAATCCGCACGTCAATTTTGCGAAAGGTACACCCCACAACAGAGATATTACCATTGTCCAATTGATCCTCTTCACCGGAAATCATGAACAATGCCCCCCAGGTGTCAGTATTCATGTCGCCTGCGTGCGTCCCATCAAACACGCAATTGAGAAACATCCCATCACGCACAAACTTCCCTTTATTTGGCTGGAGGTCAAACTGATATAAACCCCAGAGTGAACCAAAGTGACAACCGGAAAATTGAAAATTCTCGTCGTTGCCAGCGATGTGGATAACTACGCGACCAGCCCGATCAAAATTGCAATTGAGAACCTGCAAATTTTGTGAGTTGCGTATGTAGAGACAATCATAACGCGATTCTTCCGCAGTTACGTTGCTGATGACGACATCTTTGGCGATCAAGGTTGGTGAACTTCCCACTCTGATAACCATCAAGCTCTGCGCGCTGCCACCTTTACCAATGCCGCCTGTGCCCACATTCCAATTGTCGCCGGAAGAAGCTGCATCAGGTGTGCCGTAAGCCGTGAAATTATGCAATTCGCCGCCTTGCATATCAAACATGACACCGCTGCTGGCAGAGCGAAAAATAGTTCGCTGCCGATCTGCGCCAATGATCTTGACGCCGGGCTTTACAACGATTCCCCCAACGCGATAAACGCCGGGGGCAAAGATCAACGAGCCACCTCTCGGATTCTTCGCCAGATAGTCAATCGCCGCCTGTACCGGCATGCTGCTGTCGGTGGTTGCATCGCCAACGGCGTTTTTATCCGCTATTTTGAGTTTTGTCAGATCCACGCTCGCATCGATAAATAACGGAGCGGCACTCGCGATCCTAAACAATAGTGGTAATAAGAATGAGGTTGCAATAAGTAGAAAAAGTACTTTTGCAGGGTGTCTGTTGTATTTCATATCTTGCTGCTGTTGGAATAAAAATACGGTTTTTTATGTTGCGTCATCCAGCTTCCGAAAGACGCCATGACCTGCAAGTAACGGTTCTCCCCTCAACCGGTACATGGAATTTGAACGGGTGCGTTGAACGCTCATCCATTTGGCATGCCTATCGGCAAAAGTGATGTTCGCTCCACGCAAGTGACGATTAATCCGACGCTTTTTAAATCCTACAAAGCAGATCGTTCTTTTTATTTTTTTGCGTATTATGTTGCTTAATTGCGTTTCTACGAAATTCGCCCGGCGAACACTGAAAATGTCTTGCAAAAAGCTGACAAAAATAGGATTGGTTGGTGTAACCAACAGTCTTTGCAACTTGCCCTAACCCCATCCGTGTATGTTGCAATAGAGAAGTGGCGTATTCAAGGCGAAAATGCGTAACGTAATCGGTAAGTGTCATCTGCTTCTCTTGGCGAAAGATATGACAAAGATATGTCGGCGAAACGAACGCATGCTCAGCTACCTCTGCTAAGGTAATTTTCCGAAAGAAATTGGTCTCAATAAACGCACAAGCCGCTTCGACGGCGTCTCTGGCGCTATTCTCTTCAACGATCTCCGGACCAACCGGACGCCAGTCCGGAGATTGAATTTTTTGCAACGCATGCGCCACACGCGCCATGATAAAAAGTAACAAGCCCTGAATCGTCTGCTGAGAGTGGGGGCCACGCATCTGTAATTCCTCCTGAAGTGTCTGAATGGCAAAATAACAGCGCGACTCAGGAAAGATACAAGCTGGATAGGCATTTGGCTCGGCGGTGCTAATATGACATTGCATTCCTAATGGGTAAAAGCGCATCTGGAAACTCATTCCTCCCCCATGTCGCTCCCAGTGCGATAATGCTCCCGTCCCATAAGGCACACCCGGCGGCGCGATATAAAAAGTACTTTCTGGCAATGAAAAAACAGCGTAATTACTCTGTTTCAAATTACTCTGCTTTCGCGCCATCGTAGAAGTGATACCTACCCGCCAATCCATCGTGCTTTCCAACACAAATCCCATCATGGGGATCGAACTACTATGCACTTGAGGCTCGTCCCACAAATCTATAATCGATGAAATGGCGTCTCCGCTAAAAAAATCCGCCAAGCATCCGCATTTTGCAAACTTGGCAAAATGCGGTTCTGCACGGTATTTAGATAATGAATCCGAGGTGAAGGATGTGGCATAGAATCAGTGCTTCGCCTTGTTCGAAAAACATGCAAATTATACCTGCACTAAAAGTACTTTTAGCGCAGGTTCTATTAGATCAAATATCTTCTCTAAAACTGCTGCACCTCGCCGGTGCGAATTGCTTTGTCGGCTGCCAGCACAATGCGTGTGGCCTGGATGCCATCCAGCACCGACATTTCCGGTTCGCGGTTTTCGCGCAGCGCATTGACGAATTCCACATTTTCTAATTGGAATCCTTCTTCTTCGTCGCGTTCTTCCGTCCAGGTCTCTTTGCCATCACTGAAAGTGGCTTTTTTGAGGCGGTCATATAAGGTCACGCTTTTGCCATCTCCGAAGAGTTCAAAGAAGAACTTGCTGACAAGTGTTCCCACCGCGGCGTCGCCTTGAATCCAGCTTGCCACGTTGCCATTTTCCAACTGGATCGATGCCACACATTGATCGATACAGGGATGACCGGGATGTGAAATCGCGCCGCCAGCTGCCCACAGAGTTTTGGGTTCGCTGCCCGAAAGGTAACGCAAAATATCGGTCGTGTGGCAACCCTGCGAATGCACATTGGCGCCACCTTTAACGGGATCTTGCGCCCACATTCCATCCGCCCAGCGCGTGTCCATCATTTGCCCCACCAAAACCTGCGGCTGCGGAATAAATTCATGCGCTCTGCGAATTAACGGATAATAACGCATCTTGAAGGCAGGCATCAGAATCACGCCAGCTTCTTTCACAGAGCTGGCAATTTCTTCGCAGCTTTCAACAGTCAGCGCAAGCGGTTTTTCAATCAGAATATGCTTCCCTGCCTTGGCCGCTGCAATGGCCAATGAAGCATGCGAATCATGCTGCGTGCAAATATAGATAGCGTCGATACTATCATCATTCAATACACGATCTACGTCGGTCGTGGCATAATCCCCGCCGAATTCATCCAGACGCGCTTTGGCCGCTGCTTCGTTCACATCGACATACGCTGCGAAGCTCGCGCCATCAATCTTCGAAATACAAGTGGCGTGTGTGCCGCCCAAATTACCACAACCAATTAAACCAAATTTCAATTCACTCATAAAAGTACTTTTCCTTAAGGAATCACTCAAAATAAAAGAGAGACCTGAATTCTCAGGCCTCCCTTTCTTTATATCTCAATTTTACGTCGCTGTTAAGGTCCCAGAATCCAGGCTTTCACAGTTCGCCGTCCCCACGCATTCATCCGCGACGCAGGCATTGCAAGATCAATGCGATGGCCTTTGATGGCGCTGCCGGTGTCGCAGGCAAACGCAAATCCATAACCTTCCACATACAGTTTCGTGCCCAGCGGAATCACTCGTGGATCAACTGCTGCGACGCCGTAAACAATAGGCATTCCTGTGGCCGTGTTTGTCCAGCCACCGTTTTCATGCGGCGAATTTGAATACGCCGTTGACCGCAATGTGATGCTGCGCACAGCGCGCAAGGAACCCGTCTTCGCAGCATTTTGCATGCGCTGGCGTGGCGAACCGCCACGAGCTGACAAGCTGAATGAACGCGCATAACGGCTGTGATAAGGAATCTTGCCTGGCAACAAAGCAGAACTTGTTCCCAACAGAATAACCTTATCCTGTTTTTTACGCAAGACTTTGCGGTCGGTAATTTCCTTCAACGTGATTTTGCCGTTTTTCATCCACACGCGCTCGGTGAGTTCTTCTTTTCCGGTCCGTTGATATTGCTCCACCTTTTTTGAGCCAGGGGAAAGTTCGGATGTCAACTGATAGCGCGTTTCCGGCTTATATGTTTTGTATATCTTGCGATATCCCACGCTGACGCGGGTCACGATCACTTTCATGCCAGGCGTCAAAGCTGCATCCAAAGAAGGCGTCACTCGGTCATATTTGTTGAGAGCGACATCAGCAGCCGTTAACGCATCCGCGACGGTGCAATTTTTGTCTTGTGGGATGGTGACGACAAAATCGCTGGGAGTATTGGCGTCCACCAAATGAAACGCCACAGTGGTGGCGTTAGAAGAATCGGTAAGTTGTGGCGAACTTCCCAAGGGAATCTGTTTCGCCGTAATTTCTGTAGGAGCGGGATTAGCCAAACCGGCCACATCAAATCCGTTCCATATTCCTATCGGAAAGACTACTACACACACGGCCACTACCCAAAAGAAGGGTAACATTTTCCAGCGCCGGTGTCCTGCATCCTGATTCAAAAAATCCTTCACCCTTGATCGGGTTCCAACATCTTTTGTTTCTGGTTGCGTTTTGGGTGCTTTGTTTTGCACTCTAACATCACCTCACAAAATTACATCAGTTTTCATTGACTTCAATTGTTTGTCATACAAACAAAAAGCGACCCCATTTAATGTGGTCGCTTTGAAGGCTGCAATGAAATACCCATTAAATTCTAACTGTATCCCAATTTTTGTCAAGGGCAATAGCAAATAAAAACTTTCATTTCGATTCAGTCACACTACGAAAGCACTTCTTCAGGGATCTATTAAAAGTACTTTTACAGTAAAAGCAGACTATATCTTTTTAACATATCTCACAAGCTCCACTGCCTATTCCACCTTGGATTCATACACTTGCATAGCTTCTCGCACTTGCTCCAAAGCTGCCATGTGCTTGTCCCTTACCGTTTCTTCTGTTCTCGCCCACGGCGCCATTAGGAATCCCTGCAATCTATCCGGCGAGATATGTTCTATACAATATTTTATTGTCTCGACAAAATTAATATCGTTGTTCCAATTGCTACCAGTGGGTATTTGATCGTATTGATGCTGATTTAATAGATCGTAAGCATTGACGTATATTTTCTGCAAATCATCAGCGGGAAAGTTAGAAAACCTGTTGCCGTAATACCAATTGCTCTGCAAAATGCGTTGCGGCATTTTCTGCAAAAACTCTTCCTGGTGATGCCAGATATAATCCGACCAAATCCACGGACGCGAGCCAGCCGCGTCCACGGCATCCGTTAAGAGAAATAAATCGTGCCACCACAATTCATGTTGACGCATCACCGCATAGGCATATTGCGCCTGATGCGCAGCGGTTTCTTCATCCATGCCCAAATGGAAAACACGAGGGCCATCAAACAGCTCTGCAGTTTCCGTAATTAAATCACGACACACCTTATAATAGGTGGGCGTGGAAACCATGCGTGAATATTCCTTGAGCCACACATCATGCGCCGTCGAAAAATTCAATTTGGGAATCGGCTCCAAACCCAGATCGCGCAAACGCGACAATTCCTCTTTTAATTGCGGAATTGTCCACGCGCCTTCCACGGCAATTTCGGGATGACTGGAAAATTGAATTGCGTCGCCAACATCGATGACCAGCATATTCATGCCGATTTCACTCATGCGATTTGTGACATCATTCCACAAATTTTTATCACACCGCAAATACGGCTGTGCTGTTAAATGTGACAACGTGTCCTGATATTCAGGAACAATGCGATCAAGCCAGAAGTTGTAACTCAAATGTAATAAATTTGCCCAAATCATAATTATCTCCTGTGAAGAACCGCGCGCGTAAGCAGGCGGAGCCTTCGTTACTCCACAAAGATTCTCACTCGCTTACGCGCGCGATTCTTCAATTTCCTCCAATTGCATTTCACCACTATTCCCATAAATCCGCAACGCAGACAACTTTTTCACCTCGAATCCCAATTTCCTCGCCGCAGCTGCATAAAGTCGAAGCTGCATTTCAATGCGCTTTTCAGTGGATTCAGAATGTTGTGCCGCCGGATTCCAATGCGTCTTAAAATCGAGAATCGCACAACCACCATCTTGCAATGGAACTAAGTAATCGATAATACCGTTACACCAATTTCCGTCTATCTTGTACCAGTTTGTTAAGGCTTCATTCATTTCCGTCTTCTCTAAAAGATCGCGAAATGTCGAAGCAGGTACTGAGAAGACAACTTCCTTTTTAGCTTTCTTGTGATCGAACGGCTGTTTTAATAATATCTCTCTGACCTTCCGTGCTAAGGTTTCCATTGCGTTAGAATCAGTTACTGGTAAATTATTAAACCGCATCAAATTCTCAATCGCTGTAAAAGTACTTTTACCATCCCATTCCAACAACCGATGAATTAAACTGCCGCGTTCTTTCGCTTTGATTGGCAAATCTGAAGTTTCATATTCCTCCCACTTATCTATTTCTTTTTCTGCATGAGGATACAACTGATCCAGCAGTTGACTAACGGAAACTTCTGAAGGAAGAGCATCGCCCGTTAGCGCTTCTTCCACACGATCCGGCAGACTACAGGTTCTGGTTGTTTGAGGATCTTCATCAGATCGGGAGGAGATATTGCTCAATTCTTGCAAAGTAAACTTTTGATAACACGGCAAGCTCCGCAACGGCTCAAGCTGACGCATGGTCGGGCTCTTTGTTGATTGCTGGGGAATGGCGATAACCAGATGTTCTTTAGCTCGGGTGCAGGCCACATAAAGCTTACGCTTTAATTCCGCCTGTTCCTGCGCTTTCCTTTCGTGCGCTAAAATATTCCATAAATAGGTTTTATCTTCGCTGCCTTCTTCCAGGTTTTTAATGGAAAAATATTTTTGTGATTTATCACGCAACTTCTCACAGCGAACCGAATCTGAATCCGGCCTGGATTGCCGATCGACATGCGCCAAAATGGTCATATTGAATCCAAGCCCTTTGGATGCGTGAATCGTCATGATCTGCACCGCGCCGCTGACAGGCAGTTCGGCTTGCGCTTCGCTGGAATGCTTTTCGCGCAGTGTCTGCAAGAATTCGATTACTTCCACTAAACCATATTGGCTGTTCTGCTGCGCCGCGCGCAAGATGTCGATCAACTTTCCGAAATTTTCATCAAGCTGTTCGCCATTTTCATCCAGCGCATGATAAAAGGCCAGCCATGAACCCTGCCACACTTCCTCCAACACATCGCTGAAAGATAGCACGCGCGCCGCATCGCACCAGCCTTGCAATTGATTTTTCACCTGTTTGCATTGATCTTGCAAGTCGGGAAAAAGAGATGCATCGCTTGCCGCGTCACCCAGCGCTTCCCACAATATTTGATTGCGCAACGAAAGCCGCAATAACACATCATCCGAAAATCCACACAACGGCGAACGCAGTAAGCCAGCCAAGGCCAGACTATCATTTTGATTATAGAAAAACCGCGCCAGATTAATCGCCAGCAATACCGGCATGCTGTCATAAAAACCTTTGCCATGATACGAAGAAAATTCCACGCCGTGATCGCGCAATGCCTTTTCGAAAAGAGTTTTGATGGAGTGGGTGTCGCATAAAATGCCGATGACACCTGTTTCGCCTTTCGCAATTAACTCCACTATATCTTTGTATTGCGGCATCAAAGATTCTGTATTGCCATTGTCAATATTGCGAACATCTTCTTGAAGGGCGCGGAGGAAAAGCGCCAGCGATTGCGGCGGATCTTCGCCTTCCACGTCATCCTCTACAAAAGTACTTTCTATCCAGGTGACGCCGCCTTCCGTTTGAGGCTCGCGATGTTCCTTCAAATTCTGATGAATTGCTTCATAATCGCGGCGCTGCTGCGACGGAAAAATCTCACTGAACGCCTCATTATAAAATTGCACCAGACTGGGAATAGAGCGTTGAGAAGATGTTAGCTCACGGCGGTTATCGTCATTAAAAGTACTTTTACGCACCGTCTCAAACACGGCAACATCGGCACCGCGAAACCCATAGATAGATTGCTTGGGATCGCCCACGAGCATCAAATTGTCGCCGCTGCTCAGCATCTCAATGATACGCCATTGCGCCTGATTAGTATCTTGAAATTCGTCCACGAGAATGTGCTTGATGTCAGCGCGAACCTGCTCCAATACATGAGGATACTGCAATAACATTTCCAAAACGGCGTTGGCCACGTCGTCAAATCGCGCCTTGCCTTGCGCCCGCACAATGTTTTGTCGTTGTTCCTGATAAATCAGCGCAAGCCGCGCCAAAGATCGCAATGCAACATGACACTGCCAATCCATTTCGAAGGCATTTCCCACTGGCGTGGACGGGTCTTGCATAAATGGAATCTTGTGATGATCCTTCAAAGCCTTTACTGTTGCAGCAATTTTTGGCTGCAATGCTGCAGTGAACTCTGGATACGCTTCGCGGGATTTCTTATTGAATTTACCATCTACACCAAATATCCCTCGAGGCTTAATAACGGCTTCCAAATCATGTAGTGGCGCATCCAATTCTGTAGGAATATCCTCCGGCAACGACGCTAAAAAACTCTCCCATAATTCTCCGCCATGCTGCATTAGCAACGAAAGCAAATCCGCCTCGAATTCTTTTCGCGTTTTCTCGACCGTCAATCGTTGCAATTCTTCGTGAGTTTCTTTAGCCAAGTCTGTGATGATATTGAGCAACCGCGATTGCCCGATGCGATCATACAAATTCAGGAAGTCGCTAAATAGTTCTGCGTGGTTTTCATTCTGAGACAATTCATTAAAGAATGCCTGCTGCGATTCGGTTTCTAACACAAACCCGCTGTAATCATCAATGATCTGATATTCGGCAGGCAAGGGCGAGAACTCCGGATAGGACGATAGCAAACTTGCATAAAACGCATCAATGGTCATAATACGGTTTTGCGCCGGGAAATCTACTTGCAAGTTTGTAAGGCGGTATAGCTCGGGCATGTCCTTGGCGTCGCGGATTGCTGGCGGGATTTCCTTGTAAACCTTCTCGCGCATTTCCCCCGCTGCTTTTTCGGTGAAAGTAATTGCTACAATTTCCTTTAGCGAGTATTTTTTTTCTTGGAGCAAATACAAAATATATTGTGTCAGCGTCGTGGTTTTCCCAGTCCCCGCGCCAGCCACCACAATCTGCGCGCCGTCGTGGTTGATGATTTCATTTTGTTGACCGGTTAATATAATTTCTTTATCCATTCGCTCCACTCTTTTATCTTATGGTGTACCCACATCTCCCCAATGATGTCATTTCGACCGGAGCGAGGAACGAGCGAAGTGGAGAAATCTTGCTTTTGTGGACAAAACAGCAAGATTTCTCGACTACAAAATTTGTTTAGACAAATTTTTCCGCTCGAAATGACACCCGAGATACTTATGGGGACATCGTAACCTTTTTACCGGAGGAAATACCTTCCGTATAAATCATCTCATTATCCAGCATCACAGGTCGGCGTTGCTCCTGCACCTCTTCATTACGAAAACAAATGTTCTTATACACACAATAATCGCAACCAGCATCATTTGACTTGCGCGCGCTAATGGGAAATTGACCGAGATTTATCAAGCGATCAATCGATTGAATCTGTTCGGAAAGTACTTTCATATTTCGGGTCCAATCATCTTCGCTCTGCGCAGCACACTTATTCGCTTTTGAAAGCACATCCTGTTGCGAAACTCCTGACAGATATTGATATTTCGTCAATGAATAAAACACCGCGCCAACATTCACGCTGCCAGCAAAGAGTTTTTCCAGCGCCCACAAATAAAGCGGCAATTGAAAATTCACGCCGTCAGGGAAATTCTTGGCCGAAGGCAAATTGCTACCGGTTTTATAATCCACCGCCACAACAGCATCACCATTCACACTCGCGTCAAGGCGGTCAAACTTGCCTTGCAATTGAATAGTCTCTAAGCGTAACTTAAAAGAAGATTCATAAGCGCTCTCCAATCCTTCCGGCAAGTTAAGTTGAGATAGTCCGAAAGGCTGCATTGGCTGTATGAAGGGCGAGCCTTCCCAATTCTCTTCTCGTAATTTTATTTCACTCAACAAATAACGCCCCAAAACCCCTTGCGGTTCATCTTGACCAGTTCCAATAAGCCTGCTGCTTTCCAATTTTTGCATGACAGGCGAAAGCTGTAAGTCTGTAACTTCCGAGCGGGTTAATTGCGTTAATAATTTCCATGCAGCATCTTGATGTTCTCTTTCCAGATGATTAGGAAACCGATTGTAAAATTTTTGCAGAATGCGATGGACAACATTGCCATACTCCAGCTTTTCCAATAATAAAGAAATTCCAGGGCGATCTTCCAGCAAAAGAATTCTTTCGAAAAAGTACTTTAATCCACATTCCGCATAAGACTTCAGAGAGGTGGCACTGTGATATGACTTTTTGCGATCTTGCACAAGTGCTGATTCCGTAAGCGCCATTCCGTCAGGAAGAGAGCCGTCAAATGCGTTGAGCGGAATACCGTTACGCGCCTGGTGCATTTGCCACAACGCTTCCGGCAATACCTCTTTCGACAGCGCTGCAACAGTATGATTTTTAGATCTCGCTATCCCCGCATCGCGCCGCCAGTGGGGTTTAGAAAAGTATTCTTGCACAGATGGACGGTCACCTCCCCCAGCCCCGCGGTCACTGAGCGGAGCCGAAGTGTCATCATCCCTTCGACTCCGCTCAGGGAACATCTCTTCTAATTCAGGGAGCGTGTTTTCCTTGATCTCCTCCAACAACACCGACAACGAAGTGCTGCTATCATCACAAAACTGCGGCCAGGAAAAATGAACTTCTTGTGACTCGCCCAATGCTAAGGCCAACCAATAGGCGCTTTGCTTAGACGGCGACGGCAGATGCGGGCATAATTCCGAGATGGTCTTTTGATGCCGCGCTTGCAAAGCGTTTCGGGAGACAGCAGGATAATCTGATTCCACCATGCCCGGCCAATAGATCACATCTGGAACATCCATTTCCAGGTGACGCGGCGAAAAAACATCTACTCCCGTGCGCACACCTGACTCGCCCGAACCCTTAGCCTGGCCAAGCAACAGATTCAACTGGCTTTTCCAGACGGCGGCATCTTCGGAAAAGTGCGTTTGCCAGGACGCCGCTGACTGCCGCATAGAATCCAATACAAACTGCACATCTTTGATTTGCAACTGCGCTAATTTCGCATTATCCGATTTTTCTATTTCCCAATGAGCCGTCACATCCAGCCACAACTGCTCCACCAAATCAAGCCATCGCTGCTGCGATGTCGCTTCATTGATTGCGATGACACGCTGCTGCAATTGCGCAAAGGCGGCTAGATCTTTTTCGGTATTTTCAAGATCCACATCGCGCAGATTTTTATTATTTGGAATCAGCGATAGTAATGCATTAACGTCGTAAAGATTATATTGACGCAGCAAGGCGCACACCACTTCGATGCGGCGCACATCCATGGAATACCCATTTTGCGAAAAGCACAATGCGCCGCCCGCGAACGCATCGATCAGCGCGCTGACCTTCCACTGCTTGGCCGGAAGGTTCAACAACTGCATCCATTTTTGCACCAACGGCGATGCCAGTAGCGGCTGCCCCGGCAAGCGCCGCAACGGTAAACCAAACTCCGCAAACGTACTTTTAAGCGTATCGGCATAACGCTCGGTATTATTGAGTAAAAGTACTTTTGATGCGGCTGCGTGAATACCAGAAGAGTTTTCGCGGATTGATGTGGCGATATGGCACAATTCGTGACGCACCGTATGCGCGGGAGTAATATAAGTTTTTGAACTACCATCACGGTTTTCAGCAAGACCAACCAAACGCGTAAGCTTGTCCGTATAGATGCGGTTTTCTGATTCTATAATCTTAAATTCTGCATCTTGTTCCTGCCAAAATTGCAGAACGTTTTCCAGCGCAGAACCGTGAACAAAACTTTGCAGATCATCCCAACTTTGACAATGTTCGCCGATGCCCGGAATCGCTAAGGCCGCGGTGAATGCGTCGCAATTGACAATCAAACTTCTTATCGCTTCCTGCTGATTGGGCGAAAGCGTGATGGCGTTGTCCAGGATGATTTCGCGTGGCAATTCGGGATAATTGGTAACATTCTCCGCAAACAATTGCGACGCGAATTCGCTATCCCACACCGGCACATCATGCCGCTGTTTCCAGGAAAAGTACTTTTGCAAAATCAGCTGCAAATCGCGTGACCACGGCCCGCCGTCATCTGGCCAGAATGTGACATTGGCTTCAAAGAGATGCGCCATCCACGAATCGACCTGCTCGAGAAATTGATTAGAATCCGCCAGCTTTTGCAAATCATGAAACGCATTCTGCGAATTTAATTCCGTAAGCAAAGAGCGCAAAATCAGTTTGCGTTGCGACGGATTAATAAATCGGATCGGCTGGTTGGCACTCGCCAACGCTGCTTCGACAAACCAATCATCGGCCACAGCGAAATGCGGCAAAGTGCAACCATCAGGAAAGTACTTTTGCGCGACCTTTCGCCAGCCGCGTTTAGCGATATGTCCCTGCACCAGAACTAACGGTTGATTTTGTATCTCGCCGCACTGTAATAATTCATGGCGAATAGATTGCAAAGTGGAGCCGATTAAAAGACGAGGTTGAGGCATAGTTTTTTTGGTTCTATAACGTTT
>ERZ778017.3023-NODE-3023-length-12487-cov-5.103443_pt1 | contig 12487 bp, 11 predicted proteins | sample MGYA00375747_ERZ778017 | MGnify/ENA primary metagenome ERZ778017 (study PRJEB29350, sample SAMN05509838) | bioreactor metagenome | biome: bioreactor; material: wastewater | place: South Africa: University of Cape Town | collected 2014-03-17 ... | reverse complement strand
GTTCGTGCCCACGAACACGATGTCGGGGCGCAGGCTGTCGATCGTGCGCACCGTGCTCGCGCCGACCGCGGCCGCCGTCACGCCGCGCACCCGCCCGCCGACGACGGTCAGGGACAGCTCGTCGGCGCCGGCCAGCACAGGGGCGAGGGTCAGCGAGTGCGTCACGACGTCTGCCGTGCCGCCGATCTCACGCAGACGCAGCGGCAGCAGTTCGGCCACGGCGGCGGTCGTCGTGCCGGCGTCCAGGAACAGCGAGCCATGGAACCCGTCGTCGAGCACCTCCAGCGCGCGGGCGGCGATCGCCGCCTTGGCCTGCGCACGGCGGTGCGAGCGCTCGACCACCGTGGGCTCGGCCGTGCTGCGGCGCTCTGCCGCGACCGCGCCGCCGTGCACGCGCCGCAGCGCACCGGAGCGCTCGAGGGCGTCGAGGTCGCGGCGCACGGTCTCGGTGGTGACCTCGAACCGACGCGACAGGTCGTGCACACCGACCCGCCCTTCGTCGCTGAGCAACTGCTCGATGAGCTCCTGCCGCTCCGTCGCATACATCGTGGTCTCCTGTGGTTTCCCACAGATTACAACACACTCCAACATGAAACAAGAGTTGTTTTATGTTGGATCCACCTCAAGCCGCGCCTTAGGCCCTGTGGCATCCGTCACCGCCCGCGGAGATCTCTCGGGATGAGGATGCGTCGGCCCGAGGTGGTCCTCAGCCCGTGAGATCCCCTCGTCTCGCGCGCTACGCGATCACGATCGCGGGCGCCACACCCGTCAAATGCTCTTCCCAGCGCTGTTTCCTAGGGTTGCGGGATGAGCAAGCGCACCGTTGTGGCCCTGGTGACCGTCGGCGCCGTGGTCGTGGTCGCAGCGACCGTCGCGTTCGCCGGACCGGCCTTCTACCGCGACGTCGTCGTCGGTGCGCCCGATCCGGCGCCCACCGTCGCCGGCGGATCCACCACCGGCGCCACCATCGCGCCGGCCGACGTGCAGGGCGACTGGCAGGCCGGCGCCGGGTCGTACGCGGGATACCGCGTCACCGAGGTGCTCAACGGCACCCGGGTCACCGTCGACGGGCGCACCGAGAAGGTGACCGGCGACGTCACCGTCGACGAGGGGTCGGTGACTGCCGCATCCTTCACCGTCGACGTCGGCTCGATCGCGACCAGCGAGGGCAGCCGCGACTCGTACTTCCGCAACACGGCGATGCAGACCTTCCGCTACCCCACGGCGACCTTCACGCTCACCGACCCGGTGGCTCCGGCATCCCCTCTGCGAGAAGGCGCGAAGCAGACCGTCATCGCGACCGGAGAGCTGACGCTCGCCGGCACCACCCGCACGGTGTCGGTCACCATGGATGCCGTCTTCGACGGCGAGAAGGCGCAGGTCGCCGGACGGATCCCGATCACGTTCTCCGACTACGGCGTGCAGGCACCCGACCTCGGCTTCGTGAAGGTCGACAAGAGCGGCCTCGTCGAGTTCTCCCTCGTCCTGACCAGGCGTTGACAGCGCTCACGCCGACCGCAGGATCTTCACCATCGCCTTGCCGCGCGCGAGCTCATCGACGAGCTTGTCGAGGTAGCGGATCTTCTGCATGAGCGGATCGTCGATGTCCTCCACCCGCACGCCGCAGACCACTCCGGTGATGAGCGCGGCATCGGGGTTCAGCTCGGCTGCGGCGAAGAACTCCGCGAACGTGGCCTGGGCACTCAGCTGCCGCTGCAGCGCCTCGTCGTCGAACCCGGTCAGCCACGCGATGACCTCGTCGAGCTCCTGCTTCGTGCGGCCCTTGCGCTCCACCTTGGCCACATACAGCGGGTAGACCGAGGCGACGCTGGTCTGGAAGATCCGATGCATCCGCACAGCGTAACGCGCGACAGGTCGACGAGCACCCCGTGAGCGGGCGCGCGTGTGCGATCAGCGCGCTCAGTGCGGGATGCGCGGGATGCGCGGGATGCTGCCGAGCAGCCTCTGCGTATAGGGATGCGCAGGCGCGCCCAGCACCGACGCCGTCGGCCCCTGCTCGACGATGCGACCTCTCTCCAGCACGACGACCGTGCGGCACAGCCGCGCGACGATGCTGAGGTCATGCGAGACGACGACCAACGAGACGGCGTCCGTGGTGTCCGCGGGGGCACCGAGCCTTTCCAGCAGATCGATGATCGTCACGCGGGTGAGCATGTCCAAGGCCGACACCGGCTCGTCGGCCAGCAGGACGCGCGGCCGGGTGACCAGCGCCCGGGCGATGGCGATGCGCTGGCGCTGGCCGCCCGAGAACTGGTGGGGATAGCGGGTCGCCGCGTCGGCCTCGAGCCCGACCGCGGCCAGGGCGTCGCGCGCGCGCTGCTCGGCGACCGGGCCCGCCGCGATCCCGAGCGAACGCAGCGGCTCGCTGACCGTGCGCCCGATCCGCTGCCGCGGATTCAGCGACGAATACGGGTCCTGGAACACCGGCTGCGCGAAGCGCCGGTGCGCCCGCATCCTCTCCCGCGCGTCACGACCGCGTGCGCGCAGCGGAGAGCCATCGGCCCGCACGACGCCCTCGGTGGCCGACGAGAGCCCGAGCAGCAGGCGCAGCAGGGTCGACTTGCCCGCGCCCGACTCGCCGACGATGCCGAGGTGTTCCCCGGGCGCCATCCGCAACGAGACGTCGGTCAGGACGGGGCCGCCGCGCCGGTAGCGGAAGCCGACGCGATCCAGCTCGTAAAGCGCGGTCATCGGTCGCCCCCTTCCCCGGCCGCGCCGACGTCCAGGGCACTGTCCAGGGAGCGCGCGGCGGCCACCAGCTGCTGCGTGTACTCGTGCCGCGGCGCAGTCAGCAGACGTGCGACCGGGCCCTGCTCGACCATGCGACCACCGCGCAGCACGACAGCCTCGTCGGCCATCCTCGCCACCACGGCCAGGTCATGGCTGACGAACAACGTCGTCATCGCGGAGCCCCGGGCGATGACATCCAGCAGCTGCAGCACTGCGGCCTGCACCGTGACATCCAGCGCGGTGGTCGGCTCATCGAGGATCAGCAGATCGGGGTGCGCGGCCAGCGCCATCGCGATCGCGACGCGCTGGCGCTGGCCGCCGGATGCCTCGTGCGGGTAGGCATGGGCGATGCGGTCGACCTCGTGCAGACGCACATCTGTCAGCGCGGCCCGCACGGCATCCCGAAGCTCCGCCCGCGACATCCGCCGTGGCCGGGCCGCGCGCACGATCGCCTCGCCCACCTGGTCGCCCAGGCGTGCCAACGGGTCGAGCGCCGTCAGCGGCTCCTGGAACACGATGCCCACGCGCCGGCCGCGCACGCGCCGGGCCGCGGCATCCGCCACGCGCACCATCTCGTGGCCGGCCACGCGGATGCTCCCCTCGGCGGCGAGCCCGTCGGGCAGCAGTCCCATGATGGCCAGGCTCGTCAGCGACTTGCCCGAGCCCGACTCGCCGATGAGGGCGAGCCGAGAACCGGCCGCCGCCGACAGGCTGAGATCATCGACGAGCACCTTTCCGTCGTCGGTGCGCACGGTGAGGCTCTCGACGGACAGCAACGGCTCGGTCATCGCCGCCTCCGGGTCGGGTCGAAGGCGTCCTGCATGCCGTCGGCGAGCAGGTTCATCCCGAGCACCAGCACGATCAGCGCGATGCCCGGCGCGATCGCGCCCAGCGGCGCCACGTACACGGTGCCCTGCGCCTGTTGCAGGAGGCTGCCCCAGGAGGCGTTCGGCGGCGGCGCGCCCAGGCCCAGGTACGACAGGCTCGCCTCGGCGAGCACCGCGAGACCGAACTGCAGCGCGACGATGACGGCCAGAGTCGGCCAGATGTTCGGCAGGACGTGGTGGATGACGATGCCGAGCCACCGCGTGCCGGAGGTGCGCGCGGCCAGCACGTACTGCTCGCCCAGCACGCGTTTGGCGAGGATGCGGGTCAGCCGCGCCACGACGGCCGCCGAGGCGAGGCCGATGGCAAGGATCGCCGATGACAGCGTGGCGCCCCGCGCGGCGACCACGAGCATCGCCAACAGCAGCGACGGGAACGCGATCAGCACGTCGAGCACGGCGGCGATGCCGTCGTCGAGCCAGCGCTGCGCGAACGCCGCGGCAAGTCCCAGCACGATCCCGACGACGGCGGCCAGCAGCGCCGAGCCGGCGCCGGCCAGCAGGGCGATGCGCGCGCCGACCATGAGCTGCGACAGCAGGTCACGGCCCAGGGTGTCGGTTCCGAGCCAGTGCGTGGGCGAGGGGCCGGTCAGTCGCCCGCCGCCGATCTGATCGGCCGGGTACGGCAAGTACACGAACGAGACCAGCGCGACCACGACCACGACGCCCACCAGGACAGCCCCCAGCGTGGCCGTCACCGACCAGCGCCGGTGACGACGGACGGGGCTGCCCGTGGGCACGACGTCGGTCACAGCAGCCCTCCGCGAAGTCGGGGATCGAGCATCCTCTGCACGAGGTCGGCGAGAAACCCCACCACGAGCACCAGCAGGGTCGTCACCAGGATCACGCCTTGGATCGTCGGATAGTCGTGCTGAGCGATGCCGGTCACCAGCATCGACCCCAGGCCCGGCAGTGCGAACACGTTCTCGACCACCACGGCGCCCAGGAACGTGGTGGCCAGCTCGATGCCCAGCACCGACACCAGCGGCACGGCCACCGACCTCACCCCGTGGTGCAGCATCGCACTGCCGAAGCTCGCGCCCAGCGCCCGGAACGTGCGCAGGAAGTCGCTGCCGATCACCTCGATGCACGCGGAGCGCACGTAACGCGCGACAGAGGCCGACATGACCAGCGCGATGGTGAGCACGGGAAGCGCGAGCGAGCGCAGCGCCTGCCCCGGATCGGCCCAGTCCTGCTGCGGGAAGCCGCCGGCCGGCAGCACCCGCAGCCCGAGCGCGAACGCCCACACCAGCAGGATGCCGATCCAAAACACCGGCACGGCGATGCCCAGCTGCGAGACGGCCGAGAACGCGATCCCGATCGCGTTGCGGCTGTACCGGGCGGCGATGAACCCGACGGGTGCGGCGATCACGATCGCCAGGGCGAACGCGATGAGGGTCAGCGGCAGCGTCACCAGCAGCCGCTGCCCGATCTGCGGTCCGACCGGCAGGCTGCTCACGAACGACGAGCCCAGGTCGAGCCGCAGCATCTGCGTGGCCCAGTGGAAGAACTGCTGCACGAGCGGCTGGTCCGAGCCGATCGCGTGGCGCGCGGAGGCGATCTGCTCGGGCGTGGCGCCCACGGCCACCAGGGCATTCGCCGGGTCGCCGGGCAGCAGCCGCAGCAGCGCGAACGTGACGACGGCGGCGGCCGCCAGCGAGACGAGCAGGAAGACCAGTCGGCGCACGACGTATGCGAGCATCGGCCTTCTCCTCCTCACGTGCCGAGAGCGGATGCCGCACCCGCGGCATCCGCTCTCGATTCTTGCCGATCGCGCCCTGGCGCGGGCGTCAGCCTTGCTTCTGGATCCCGTACACCGGGAACTGCGAGTTCAGCCCGTTCAGCGGATACCCGCTCAGCGACGTGCTGGCAACCACGATCTGCGGGTAGAGGTACAGCCAGTCGCTGGCGGCATCCTTCACGATCAGGTCGTTGGCCTTCTTCAGGTCGGCTGTCTGCTCATCGGCGGTCTTGGCCTGCTCGGACTGGTCGATCAGCGCGGTCACGTCGGGGTTGTCGTAGCCCCAGTAGAAGTCAGGGTTGCCGTACCAGACCACGTCGCGGTCGTTGACGTGCTCCTGCATGGTCGCTGCAAAGTCGTGGTTCTGATAGATCTTCGTGTACCACTCGTCGGGCGTGATGATGTTGATCTTCACCTCGACGCCGATCTTCGACAGCTGCTGCTTGATGAACGCGGCGGCCTGGGGATGCGGGTCGTAGTTGGGCGTGTCGAGGGTGAAGCTGAATCCGTTCGGGTAGCCGGCGGCGGCCAGCTCCTGCTTGGCCGTGGCCGGGTCGTACGGGTAGACGCCGCTGAGGTCCTCGTACCACGGGTCGGTCGGGGCCACCATCGACCCGGTGACGGTGCCGTAGTCGCCCCAGATCGACTTCAGCAGGGCGGGGCGGTCGATCGCACGGGTGATCGCCACGCGCACGGCGGTCTTGTCGAACGGCGCCGCCTTGTCGTTGAAGGCCAGCAGGAGCTTCGTCGTGGACGAGCCATTGTTCACCTTGTACTGCGGGTTGTGCTCGAACTGGGTGAGCGCATCGGGGCTCTGCTCGCCGGTGACGATGTCGAGCTGGCCCGACAACAGGGCGTTGTTCTCCGCAGTGGCGTCCTTGTAGTAGTGGTAGACGACCTCCTTGTTGGCTGCCGGCGTGCCCCAGTAGGTGTCGAATCGGGTCAGGGTCAGCGCGCTGCCCTGCTTCCAGTCGCTGACGGTGTACGGACCGGTACCGTCCTCGGTGGTCTTCAGGTCTTTCGCGTCGCGCTGGATGATCCACACGTAGCTGAGGTTGTAGATCAGCGAGATGGACGGCTTGGACAGCGTGACCACGACGGTGCTGTCATCGGGCGCGGCCACCTTGCTGATGACCTGGAGGTTGCTCTTGCGCGCCGACTGCGAGTCGGGCGCGAGCACCTTCTCGATGCTGTACTTCACATCGGCCGCGGTCAGCGCCTGCCCGGAGTGGAACGTGACATTCTTGCGCAGCGTGAACGTGTAGGTCAGGCCGTCGTCGCTGTGCTTCTCCGATGCCGCGAGCAAGGGGGTGACCTTGCCGTCGTCGCCGAGCTTGTACAGACCCTCGTAGACGTTGCCGTTGAGGGCCTCGGTCACGCCCTGGCCACCGCCGGCGGTGTTGTCGAGGTTCTGCGGCTCATAGATGGAGCCGACGTTGATCGTGGCGTCCTTGTCGTACGAGCCGGAGGAGGAGGCCGGGGCCGGCGATCCGCCGGAGCAGCCCGCCAGTGCCGTGACGGCGGCCAGCGCCAGGGTGAGGATCGCGAGAGGGCGTGCCCTGCGCATGGTTCTCCTTGTCGTGTTTCTGCAAAGACGGACGGGGGCCCCGTCCGCGGTGTGTGACGGCCTCAGTGGCCGGCGGATGCCGCATCCGATGCCGCGGCAGTGAACAGCGGCGTCTTCTCGCCGGCGCGCACCGGCACGGACAGGCGGTTCGAGGGCGGGGGGAAGGGACAGTTGTACTGGTCGCTGAAACCGCACGGCGGGACGAACGCGCGGTTGAAGTCGAGCGTCACCCCACCGGCGGCCGCGTAGCTGTCGGCGTCACGCTGGACGAACAGGAATCTGCCGGCGCCGTAGGTCTCGGCGCCGTTGGTAGGGTCGGCGAACACCAGCAGCAGGGTGCCGTCGTCATCGAACGCGTGCAGCGCATACTCTGCGCCGCCGATCTCGACGTCGATGCGCCCGGGGACTGCCAGGTCGCGGGTGCGGCCGTTATCGCGCAGGTGCTCGAAGGCGACGGTGTGGTCGGCGTCCAGCGGCGTGTAGCGACCGGCGACCACCCAGTCGGGATCGTAGGAGTAGGCGTCGATGCCGGCGAACGCGGCGATCGCGGGCGAGTGCGCGTCCCAGCGACGCAGCCCCTCCTGGGGCAGACCGGTGTCGAGGTCGACACGGCGCAGCGTCGTGATGGTGACGTCGTCGTCATCGGTGCGCAGGTCGTCGGTGGGGATTGCGGTGCCGACGGGATACCACCGGGTCTCGACGAGCGCGAGATTGCCGGTCGCCGAGGCCACCGACGCCTCGCGTTCGCTGCGCCAGTCGGCGTACCGCTGGGCGGCATCCCGCGTGTCGGCACGCGATTGCTCCGCGTTCGTTCCCACCTGTCCATCCTCCCGCCGCCGCAGCGGCACCGGCTCCGGTGTTACGGTGTGTGTCCGCTACCCGGCATAAGACAACGCGCGCCGCCGCGCCCTGTATTCCCGGCGTGGGTGGCGTGGACCGCTGCCCGTCCCGAACTCCGGACGGGCGGGACGGCGGGCATTCGTCCCGAACTCCGGACGCGCGGGGCGTATGGAGGCCCGTGCGGTCACGAGAGCGTGCGCCCGCCCCACCGGTCCGCTCCGGGGGACGCCGGAGGCCGGTAGCCGAGCCCGAGGTCGCCGGAGGCCGGGCGCCCGGGCGCCCGGGCGCCACGAGTATGCTCCGGTCATGACGATCGACCTCGAGGCGCTGTACATCGACCTGCATCGGCATCCGGAGCTGTCGTATCAGGAGACGCGCACCGCCGGCATCGCCGCCGCGCATCTGCGCGAGCTGGGGCTCGATGTGGAGGAGGGCGTCGGCGTCACCGGCGTCGTCGGGCTGCTGCGCAACACCCGCGACGACGGCGACGGACCCGTCGTCTGGGTGCGCGCCGACATGGACGCGCTCCCCGTCGAGGAGCAGACCGGGCTCGCCTACGCCAGCACCGCGCATGGCGTGGACCCGGCCGGCACCACCGTCCCGGTGATGCACGCGTGCGGGCACGACATGCACGTGACTGCGATGGTCGGGGCGGTGGAGAGGCTGGTCGCGACCCGCGACGAGTGGGCGGGCACACTCGTCGTGCTGATCCAGCCCGCCGAGGAGTACGGCACGGGGGCCCGGTCGATGCTCGACACCGGCTTGCTGGAGAGGTACCCGGCGCCCGCGATCGTGCTCGGCCAGCACGTGGCGCCGTTGCCGGCGGGCACCGTCGGGGTGCGCGCAGGAACGCAGATGGCGGCCTCCGACGGGCTCACCGTCACGCTGCACGGGCGCGGCGGCCACGGCTCGCGGCCCGAGTCGACGATCGATCCGGTCGTGATGGCGGCGTCGACGGTGATGCGACTGCAGACCGTGGTCTCGCGGGAGGTCGACCCGCAGAAGACCGCGGTGGTCACGGTCGGCTCGATCCACGCGGGACTGAAGAACAACATCATCCCCGACAAGGCGACGCTGGAGATCAGCCTGCGCTACCCCGACGACGAGCTGCGCGAGAAGGTGCTGGCCGGCGTCGAGCGCATCGTGCGCGCCGAGGCGGCGGCATCGGGAGCCGAGCAGAAGCCGGAGATCCATACCGACCACACTCTGCCCGCGACGATCAATGACGCGGATGCTACGGCGCGCGTGACCGCGGCATGGCGACGGGTGCTCGGCGAGGCGTGTGTCATCGACCCGGGCATGACCACCGGCAGCGAGGACGTGTCGTGGTTCGCGCGCGACGCGGGCGTGCCGTTGGTCTTCTGGTTCTGGGGCGGGACGGATGCCGCAGCCTTCGCGGCGGCGATGCGCGCCGGAAGCGTCGAACGCGACATCCCGACCAATCACTCGCCGTTCTTCGCTCCCGAGATCCACCCGACCATCGAGGTGGGGGTGACCGCGCTGGAGACCGCCGCGCGGGAGTTCCTCGACTGAGGGTCCCGGGGCGCCGAGCCGGCCGCCAACGACTGTGCAGATTCTAGATCTGCAGGGCGCCGTCGACGCGACGGGACAGTCTCAGCGGATTCCCCTCCTTCAACGCCGGCGGCAGCCGCTCATCCGGGAAGCCCTGATAGGCCACCGGCCGCAGGAACCGCCCGATCGCCGCCGTCCCCACCGATGTGCTGCCGGCCACGGTGGTCGCAGGATAGGGACCGCCATGCTGCTGAGCGTAGGTCACCGCGACCCCCGTCGGCCACTGGTTCCACAGCAGGCGTCCGGATCGCCGCGCCAGCAGTCTGATCAGCTCGGTGACGTCATCCTCGCTCTCCGCATGGATGGTCGCCGTCAGTTGGCCGTCCAGCGTTCGAGCCAGCGCGAGCAGCTCGTCCTCGTGGTCGTAGAGCACGACCAGCGACGCGGGTCCGAAGCATTCGATCAGGAGGGACTCTGGGTCACGGATCGCGTGCGCGACGTCGCTCATCAGGATGATCGGCTCAGGCGGGTCGCTGAACGCGCGCGCCCGCTCGCCGATGACCTCGATCTCCGGACGCGCGACGAGGTCGCCCAGAGTGCGCAGATACCCCTCACGCAGACGCTCGTTGAGGAGCCTTCCCGTCGCAGGCCGGGTGAGCGAGCGCAGCCGTGCCAACGTCTGCGACCCCCGCGGCAGGGCCAGCAGCCCCGGTTTCGTGCAGAACTGGCCGGAGCCGAGCGTCATCGACGCGAGGAATCCCTCCGCGATCTGCTCGCCACGTCGGCGGTCCGCCGCTCGGGTCACGAAGGTGGGGTTGATGCTGCCCATCTCCGCGAAGAACGGAATCGGATCGGGGCGGGAGTTCGCGAGGTCGAACAGTGCGCGACCGCCCTGGATCGATCCAGTGAACGACCCTGCCCGCACTCGCGGGTCCGTGAGTGCGGTTCGCCCTGTCTCAGTGCCGAAGACGAGCGAGAACAGTCCGGCGGGCGCCTGGACCAGATCCAGCGCTGCGCTGACGACCTCGGCGGTGGCTCGGGACAGCTCGGGATGCCCGGAATGTGCCTTCACGACCACCGAGCATCCCGACGCCAGCGCGGATGCAGTGTCGCCTCCGGCGACGCTGAAGGCGAACGGAAAGTTGCTGGCTGTGAAGACCAGCACGGGGCCGAGCGGTTCGAGAGCACGACGGATGTCAGGGCGTCCTGCTCCCGCCTGCCACGTCGCGTCCGCGTGGTCGATACGCGGATCGAGATAGGCGCCCTCACGGACCACTTCGGCGAAAAGTCGCAGCTGGAACGTCGTCCGGCTCACCTCGGAGCGCAGCCGCGCCTCGTCCAGATTCGTCTCCCGGAGTGCGATGGGCACGAGATCATCCGCAGCCGCATCCAGCCGCGCTGCGATCTCGGTCAGCGCGGCCGCCCGGCGCTGCGCCGTCGAAGCCGACCACACCTCGAACGCTTCCCAGGATGCCGCAAGCACCGCCTCGAGCTCGTCCTCCGATGTGTGCATCGCCGTCATCTGCTTCCTCCGCTCTCCCGGCGCCCGTTCAGCACGGGCGAAGTCCCAGATCGGCTGGCATCTCCAGCCGCACCGTGATGTCCATACCGCCACACGCCTGGCCGATGCGCAGGTCTCCCACCAGGGAGATCAGCGCCAGCGCATCCGCGGGTTCAAGGCCGAGCTGCGATTCAACGGCGTTCATCATCGCCTCCATGGCGGACCTGCGCGCGGCGGCGAAACCCCGACCACTGGTGAGTACCGCGATCCGCTCTTCGAACTCCACCCACGGCCACGCGATCGAGCAGCCTTCGGCCAGATCGACCGTCGCCGTGATCACCGCCGAGATCTCCAGTCCGACCCCAGACAGCTCACCGTCGCCCTGAACAGCGTGGACGTCGCCAAGATAGAGATGGGCACCCGGGTGGCGGACCGGGAGGTACACCCGAGCGCCGGCTCGGATGATGCTGTGGTCCATGTTCCCACCGGTGCGGCCAGGCGCCTCCGAGGGCTGCAGCCCGTCTTCCGAGGCGGTGCCGATGCATCCGATCATCGGCACCAGCGGGATCGAGATCCGGTCGGAGAAGACGACGCGCCCGTCCCGCACAGCGCAGATCCGCGCCCGCGATCGGACGATCGCCCGCGCGTCGAGCCCGACGATCGGCCTGCCGCCGCACCAGCCCTGATCCGCCACCGCGATGTCCTCGACCGTCACCACGAGCGCGTCTCCGGGGCATGCGCCCTGGACCGTGATCGGCCCGCTCAGCGGGTTGGACCGGGCGCCGGGGGGCCGGACGGGGAAATCGAAGGGCACCCCGGGAGGCATCCCGGCCACCGATCCGGCCCGCGCGTCCCAGGTCTCGACCTCCACGCGCTCTCCGGGATGGATGAGGTCCGTCGCGCGGGAAGGAACGGCGTACACATACCCCTCCGCCGTGCCACGCGCGATCCTCCGCGGCTCACGGTCTCCCTCTCTGGGGCCCGCGGGACTGCGGCGCACGGCGGTCATCCTGCGCTCCCTGGGAACCGCGCCTCGGAATCTGGATCGAACAGGCACGCACCGGACAGGTCCAGCGAGATATGTGCGGGGCCCTCGGGCACCACCACCTCCCCCGCAAGACGTGCGACAACCTCTGCTGGCTCACCCCCCGCATCCGTGTCCAGGCCGAGATAGACGAGCGTCTCCGAGCCGAGGTGCTCCGTGCCGGTCACCTCGGCCGAGAGCCCGTCGACCGAAGACCCGTCAACGATCACCCGTTCCGGCCGAACCCCGAGCAGCACCTCCCGCCCTGCCAGACCGTTCCTCGTCACGATATCGGCCAGGTCGGCCGGCAAGGAGAGCACCAGCCCGCCGATCTCGAGGGCGCCGCCGGCAGAGATCCGGCACGGCAGCACGTTCATCGGCGGGCTCCCGATGAAGCGGGCCACGAACACGTTCGCGGGTCGCTGGAAGATGACCTGCGGTTCGTCGTGCTGCAAGACCATCCCGTCGCGAAGCACCACGATGCGCGTGCCCATCGTCATGGCTTCGATCTGGTCGTGCGTGACATAGATAAACGTCTTGTCGACGCTGCGATGCAGCTTGGATATCTCGCTCCTCATATGCACACGCAGCTTGGCATCCAGGTTCGACAACGGCTCGTCCATCAGGAAGGCCACCGGCTCGCGAACCATGGCGCGGCCGACAGCCA
>ERZ778017.3020-NODE-3020-length-12497-cov-5.128597_pt1 | contig 12497 bp, 7 predicted proteins | sample MGYA00375747_ERZ778017 | MGnify/ENA primary metagenome ERZ778017 (study PRJEB29350, sample SAMN05509838) | bioreactor metagenome | biome: bioreactor; material: wastewater | place: South Africa: University of Cape Town | collected 2014-03-17 ... | reverse complement strand
CGCTGTACGTGCTGCTCGGCTCCGACGGCGGCCGGGCGATGCTGGGCACCACGCGCACGGTGATCGTCGACGAGATCCACGCGGTCGCGGCCTCGAAGCGCGGCAGCCATCTGGCGCTTTCGCTCGAGCGCCTCGAGAAGCTCGTGCGCGACGCGAACGGCGAACGACCCGTTCGCATCGGATTGTCGGCGACGCAGAAGCCGATCGACGAGGTCGCGCGCTTCCTCGTCGGCGCGCCGGCGGTCAGCGAAGGCCGCGCCGATTGCGCGATCGTCGACATCGGCTACGCCCGGCAGCGCGATCTCGCGCTCGTCGTCCCGCCCACACCGCTGTCGGCCGTGATGTCGAACGACCAGTGGGAGCAGGTCTACGACCAGCTCGCCGCGCTGGCCGTCGCGCACCGTGCGACGCTCGTCTTCGTCAACACGCGCCGGATGGCCGAACGCGCCGCGCGGCATCTCGCCGAGCGGCTGGGCGACGAGCGCGTCGCCGCGCATCACGGCAGCCTTGCGCGCGAGACGCGCCTGGATGCCGAGCAGCGGCTGAAGCGCGGCGAGCTGCAGCTGCTGGTCGCCACCGCATCGCTCGAGCTGGGCCTGGACATCGGCGACGTGGACCTCGTCTGCCAGATCGGCTCGCCGCGCGCGATCTCCACCTTCCTGCAACGCGCCGGCCGCTCGGGGCATTCGGTGGGCGGCACGCCGAAGGCGCGCCTGTTCCCGGGAACGCGCGACGAGCTGGTCGAATGCGCGGCGCTGCTCGACTGCGTGCGCCGCGGCGAGCTGGATGCGCTGCGTGTTCCGGCGGCGCCGCTCGACGTGCTCGCGCAGCAGATCGTCGCGGAGGTCGCGTCGTGCGGCGAATGCGACGAAGGCGAGCTCTACTCGCTCGTGCGCCGCGCCTGGCCGTACGCGAAGCTCGCGCGCGAAGACTTTGGCGCGGTCGTGCGCATGCTCGCCGAAGGCTTCACGACGCGCCAGGGCCCGCGTTCGGCGTGGCTGCATCGCGACGCGGTCCACGGCCGCCTGCGCCCGCGCCGCGGCGCACGCCTGACCGCGCTCACCTCGGGAGGCACGATTCCCGACACCGGCGACTACACCGTCGTGCTCGAGCCGGAAGCGCTGATGGTCGGCACCGTCAACGAGGACTTCGCCGTCGAGAGCCTGGCCGGAGACGTCTTCCAGCTCGGCAACACGAGCTACCGGATCCTGCGCATCGAGCCGGGACGCGTGCGCGTCGAGGATGCGAAGGGCGCGCCGCCGAGCATCCCGTTCTGGCTGGGCGAGGCGCCCGGACGCAGCGACGAGCTGTCGGCGGGCGTGTCGCGACTGCGTGCGGAAGTCGAGCGGCGGCTTGCGGCGGGCGCGGAGCGTGAGCGCGAAACCGGGCATCGCGAGCGCGACGCCGGGCATCGCGAGGGCGACGCAAGGAACCGAGGCCGCGACGCCGCGCACGACTGGCTCGTCTCGCGCGTCGGCCTGGACGGCGCGGCCGCATCGCAGATCGTCGATTACCTGCATCGCACGCGCGCCGGACTCGGCGCCCTGCCGACGCAGCGGCGCATCGTGATCGAGCGCTTCCCCGACGAATCGGGCGGTGCGCAGCTCGTCGTGCATTCGCCTTTCGGCAGCCGGATCAATCGCGCCTGGGGCCTGGCGCTGCGCAAGCGCTTCTGCCGCAAGTTCGACTTCGAGCTGCAGGCGGCAGCCACGGAAGACGCGATCGTGCTGTCGCTGTCGACCCGGCACAGCTTCGCGCTCGCCGACGTCGCCCGCTATCTCCATCCGGAAACGGCGCTCGACGTGCTCGTGCAGGCGCTGCTCGCGGCGCCGATGTTCGGCGTGCGCTGGCGCTGGAACGCGACGACCGCGCTCGCGCTGCCGCGCTTCGCCGGCGGTCGCAAGGTCGCGCCGCAGCTGCAGCGGATGAAGTCGGAAGACCTGCTCGCCGCGGTGTTCCCCGACCAGGTCGCGTGCGCGGAGAACCTGGCCGGCGAACGCGAGATTCCCGATCACCCGCTGGTCGCGCAGACGCTGCACGACTGCCTGAACGAGGCGATGGACGCCCCCGGCTGGCTGCGACTGCTGCGCGCGATCGAGAGCGGCCGCATCGAGGTGCTCGCGCGCGACGTCGTCGAGCCCTCGCCCTTCGCCAGCGAGGCGATCGCCGCGCGCGTCTACGCATTCCTCGACGATGCGCCGCTCGAGGAACGGCGAACGCAGGCGGTGCGCGCCCGCCGCTACGTCGATCCGGAGAGCCCCGACGATCTCGGCCGGCTCGACCCCGAAGCGATCGAGACGGTGCGACGCGAAGCCTGGCCGCAGGCGCGCAGCGCCGACGAACTGCACGAGGCGCTGCTCGACGTCGTCGCGCTCACCGAAGAGGAGGCGCGACGCGACCCCGAATGGCAACGCTGGCTCGACGAGCTGGCCGCCGCGCGGCGCGCGACGCGTCTCGTCGTCGCGAACGCGGACTGCACATGCACTCTGTGGGTTGCCGCCGAGCGCCTGCCGACGGTGCGTGCGGTGTTTCCCGAAGCGATGCTGCGTCCGCCGATCGAGGCGCCGGCCGAATGCGAACAGCGAGCGTGGACGCGCGAGGACGCGCTGCGCGAGCTGGTCCGCGGCCGGCTCGGCGCATACGGACCGCTGAGCTGCGAGGAGCTTGCATCGCCCGTCGGTCTGCCGCTCGGCGAAGTCGGGTCCGCGCTCGAAGCGCTGCAGAACGAAGGCAGCGTGCTGCGCGGCCGCTTCGTGCCCGGCACGGGACCCGAGCAGTGGTGCGAGCGTCATCTCCTCGCCCGCATCCACCGGCTCACGCTGCAGCGCCTGCGGCGCGAGATCGAGCCGGTCGAGCCGCCCGACTTCGCGCGTTTCCTGTTCGCCTGGCAGCACGTGGCTTCCGCGACCCGCGTGAGCGGCCCGCAGGCGCTGGCGGCGATCGTCGCTCAGCTCGAGGGTTTCGAGGCGCCGGCCGCGGCATGGGAGAGCGCGCTGCTCCCGGCGCGCGTCGAAGACTACGAGTTGAGCTGGCTCGACGAGCTGTGCACCGCCGGGCGCATCGCCTGGGCGCGCCTGCGACCGCCGGCGAACGAAGACGGCCGCGCGCCGGCAGGCGCGTCGCTGCGCGCCACGCCGCTGCTGCTGCTGCCACGCACGAACGTTCCGCTGTGGAGGCGGTTCGCGCCGCGCACGCAGGAGGACGACCTCGTGAACTCCCGGTCCCCGCCGCGAGCGCACGCGCGCAGCGCGTGCTGCGCCACCTCGAGGCGCAGGGGGCATCGTTCTTCGACGAGATCGCCGAAGGCACGCGCCTGCTGCGCAGCGAGCTCGAGGACGCGCTGAGCGAACTGGTGACGAACGGCCGCGTTCGCTGCGACAGCTATGCCGGCCTGCGCGCCCTGCTCGTCTCGCCGTCGCGACGGTCGAGTGGCGGGCGCGGACGCCGCAACGCATCGCTGTCGGGCATCGAGGACGCGGGTCGCTGGACGCTCGTCGCGGGCGACGAAGCTGAAGCGCGCACCGCCGACGACGTCGAGCACGTCGCGCGCACGCTGCTGCGCCGCTACGGCATCGTCTTCTGGCGCCTGCTCGAACGCGAGGCGCAGTGGCTGCCGCCGTGGCGCGATCTCGTGCGCGTCTACCATCGGCTCGAAGCGCGCGGCGAGATCCGCGGCGGGCGATTCGTCGCCGGCATTCCGGGCGAGCAGTTCGCGCTGCCCGAGGCGATCGCACCGCTGCGCCGCTCGCGCCGCGCGGCGCCCGCCGCGCCGGAGTGGATCTGCGTGTCGGCCTCCGATCCGGCGAACCTGCTCGGCAGCGTGCTGCCCGGCACGCGCGTGCCGCGAGTGGGCGGCGCACGCGTGCTCTACCGCGACGGCGTACCTTTCGCGACCCTCGTCGGCGAGCGAATCGAATGGTTGCAGACTCCCCCGCCGCACGAGCGCGCCGCGGCGACGCAACGCCTGCTCGGCCCCGCCGGGACGACCCGATCGGCGATACCTTTGATCTCGTTCAGCTTCGATTCATCGCGCCTGCGCTAGCCTCGGCGTCGTCGGCGGTAAATCGCCCGCGTCCGATTGTCCGGTCATCGCAATGCTCTCACCGCGTATTCGTACCGCCGTTCTGTCTGCGGCAGCGTCTGTCTTCGTCTCTACAACCGTCCCGTCGCCGGCCTTCGCGCTACAGGAAGGAAGCGTTTCGCTGCCGGTGCAGTCCTTTGCCGCGCTCGCCATCGAGACGATCCCGGCGCGCGCCGCAACCTCCGATCGGCTGTCGCATCTCCCCGCGCATCTGCAGGTTCCGAACGCGCAGCAGCGCTTCGTCGCCGCGCCGATCGGCGGGCTCGTCACGGAGCTGCGCGTCGGTGTCGGCGACACGGTGAAGGAAGGCCAGCCATTGGCGCGCATCGTCAGCGCCGAGTTGCTGTCGCTGCAGCGCGAGATCGCGCAGGCCGCCGCCGAGCGCGAGCGTACGCAGCGAGCGCTCGTGCGCGACGAGCGACTGCTCGCCGAGGGGCTGGTGGCCGAATCGCGCGTCGAAGCGAGCCGCGCCTCCGACCGGCAGGCGCAGGCGGCGCTCGTCGAGAAACGCGGGCTGCTCGCGCTATCGGGCATTCGACCGCTGTCGTCGGGAGCCTTCGAGCTGCGCGCGCCGATCTCGGGGGTCGTGCTGTCGCAGGATGTGCGCCCCGGGCAGCGCGTCGACGCCGCGACGCCGCTGATGCAGATCGCGCGACTCGATCCGCTCGAGCTGCAGATCGACGTGCCGATCGCCGCCGCGCCGCGTCTGGCGATCGGCGCGTCGGTGCGCGTGCCCGCGGCAGGCGCCTCCGGCCGCGTGGTCGCTGTCGGCCGTGCCGTCGGCGATGCGCAGACGATAACGGTACGCGCGCTTCTCGACTCCGGACTGGGGGCGCTCGGGCCCGGGCAGCACGTCGAGGCCGAGATCGATGCGCGACCCACGCGCGAGCGCAACTGGGTAGTACCGCAGGCGGCGCTGGTGCGGCTGGGTCCGGCGGGAACGCAACCCGTCGTATTCGTGCGCCGGGGCGACCGCTACGTCGCCGTGCCGGCGCTGCCGATCGGCGAGTCGGGCCGTGATCTCGTCGTGCAGGCCGCGCTGAGCGAAGGCGAGCCGGTGGTCGCCTCGGAAGCCAGCCAGCTGAAGGCCGCGTCCGCCGCCTCTCCGGCTGCACCGGCCGAGGCAGCGGCGCCACGATAGATCGTCATGCTCGCTCGCATCGCCGATTTCGCGCTCACGCAGCGCCTGCTCGTTCTCGTGCTCACCGCGCTGCTCGTCGGCGTCGGTGTGGTCGCGCTGCGCGAACTGCCGATCGACGCGTTTCCCGACGTTTCGACCACGCAGGTCAAGATCATCGTCAAGGCGCCGGGCATGACGCCCGAGGAGGTCGAAAGCCGGATCACGATCCCGATCGAGCAGGAGCTGCTCGGCATCGAGCGCCAGCGGCTGCTGCGCGCGGTATCGAAATACGGGATCACCGACGTCACCGTCGACTTCGAGGACGGCGTCGACATCTACTGGGCGCGCCAGCAGGTCGCCGAGCGCTTCGCCGCCGCCGCCGAAGCGCTGCCGGCGCAGGCGAGCGGAGGTCTCGCGCCGATCACGACGCCGCTGAGCGACCTCTACATGTTCACCATCGAGGGCCCGCTTTCGCTCGAGGAGAAGCGAACGCTGCTCAATCGCGTCGTGCGTCCGCAACTGCGCACGGTGCGCGGCGTAGCCGATGTCAACAGTCTCGGCGGCTTCGTGCGCACTTACGAGGTCGTGCCGAACCCGCAGATGCTCGCCATCCGTGGCATGGGTCTCGGGCAGTTGCGCGACGCCATCGAGCGCAACAACCGCAACGACGGCGCGGGGCGCATCGTCGAGGGCGAGGAGGTACTGATCGTTCGCATCGAAGGCGCGGTCGGCGACGTGACCGAGCTGGGCGCGATCGTCGTCGCCACTGCGGGCGGGGTTCCCGTGCGCCTGTCCGATGTCGCCGACGTGCGCATCGGAAGCCTGACGCGCTACGGCGCGGTGACGCGCGACGGCGAGGAGGCGGTCCAGGGCGTCGTGCTCGGGCTGCGCGGCGCCAACGCGCGGAAAGTGATCGGCGGCGTGCAGCAGCGCCTCGACGCACTCGCGCCGTCGCTGCCCGAAGGCACGACCATCCGTCCGTTCTACGATCGCTCGGCGCTCGTCGATCGCGCGATCGGCACGGTGACGAGAGCGCTGCTCGAGGCGATCGTCCTCGTGCTCGCGCTGCTGCTCGCGTTCCTCGGCAATCTGCGCGCGGCGCTCGTGGTCGCCCTGACGCTGCCGCTCGCCGCGCTCGGCACCTTCGCGCTGATGCGCTACACGGGGCTTTCGGCGAACCTGATGAGCCTGGGGGGGCTGGCGATCGCGATCGGGCTGCTGGTCGACGGGGCGGTGGTCGTCGTCGAGAACATCGAGAGCCGCCTCGGCGAGGGCGGAGCGCAGCAACGACTGCCGATGCTGCACGTCGTCTGGCGCGCGGTGCGCGAGGTCGCCGTTCCGGTCGTCTCGGGCGTGGCGATCATCGTCATCGTCTTCGTCCCGCTGCTGTCGCTGCAGGGGCTCGAAGGCAAGCTCTTCGTGCCGGTCGCACTGACCATCGTCTACGCGCTCTCCGTCTCGCTGGTGCTCGCGCTCACGGTGATTCCCGTGCTCGCGTCGCTGCTGCTGAGTCGCAAGGACGCGCATGTGCCGTGGCTCGCCCGCAGGCTCGATGCGCTCTACGTTCCCGTGCTCGCCTGGTCGCTGCGCCACGCGAGGACCGTCGTTTTCGCCGCGCTCGCGTCGCTCGTCGCGGCGGGTGGAGCGTACATGCTGCTGGGCAAGAGCTTCATGCCGACGATGGACGAGGGCGACATGATCATGCAGCTCGAGAAGCTGCCGTCGATCAGCCTCGCGCAGACGATCGCGATCGATGCGCGCGTGCAGCGCGCGATTCTCGAACAGGTGCCCGAGGTGCGCAGCATCGTCGCGCGCTCGGGCTCCGACGAACTCGGCCTCGACCCGATGGGGCTGAACGAAACCGACGGCTTTCTCGTGCTGAAGCCGATCGCCGAATGGCGCGTGCCCGACAAGGCGTGGCTCGCCGACGAGCTGCGCAAGGTGGTCGACGCTTTCCCCGGCGTGGAAGCGTCGTTCACGCAGCCGATCGAGATGCGCATCTCGGAGATGCTCACCGGAGTGCGCGGCGACGTCGCCATCAAGGTGTTCGGCAACGACCTGGGAGAACTGGGCGCGATCGCTGCGCGCATCGAGGCACTGCTGAAGGAGATTCCCGGATCCGAAGACGTCTTCACGGCGCGCAACGAGGGCGTGCAGTACCTGCAGGTGAGCATCGACCGGCTCGCCGCCGGCCGCCTCGGACTCTCGGTCGACGAGTTGCAGACGAGCCTGCGCGCGCTGATCGAGGGCCAACCGGCGGGGGCCGTGATCGAGGCCGGATGGCGCGTGCCGATCCTGCTGCGCGCGGGCGAAGACGTGCGCGCGAGCGCCGCGCGCTTCGCCGATCTGCGCATCGCGCTGCCCGACGGGAAGGCGGTGCCGGTATCGGCGGTCGCGCGCATCGAGCGCGTCGACGGACCGGTGAAGATCGAGCGCGAGAATGCCGCCCGCTACGTCACGATCCGAACCAATGTGCGCGATCGCGACCTCGTCGGGTTCGTCGACGAGGCGCGCGCGCGCATCGCCGCGCAGGCGGCGTTGCCGGCCGGTTACCGGATCGAGTGGAGCGGCCAGTTCGAGAACCAGCAGCGCGCGGCGGCGCGCCTGGCCGTCGTCATTCCGGTGGCGCTGCTGCTGATCTTCCTGTTGCTGTTCTCCACCTTCGGCTCGGTACGCCAGGCCGTGCTCGTGCTCGCCAACGTGCCGTTCGCGATGGTCGGCGGCGTGTTCGCGCTGCTCGCCTCGGGCGAGTACCTGTCGGTGCCGGCGTCGGTCGGTTTCATCGCGTTGCTCGGTATCGCGGTGCTCAACGGAGTCGTGCTCGTGGCGCACTTCAACCAGCTGCTGGCGCAGCGCGTGCCGATCGAGCGCGTCGTCACCGAAGGTGCGCGGCGGCGGCTGCGGCCGGTGCTGATGACCGCGTCGATCGCCGCCTTCGGCCTGGTGCCGCTGCTGTTCGCCACCGGTCCCGGCTCGGAGGTCCAGCGCCCGCTCGCGATCGTCGTCATCGGCGGCCTGGCGTCGTCGACGCTGCTGACGCTGCTGCTGTTTCCGATCCTGTTCCGACGCTTCGGAGTGGAGGAGCAGTCGTCGACGAGCGGGAAGACGAGCGGGAAGCCGCGATCGACCGAGGCGCCCGTCGCGCCGCTTGTCGTGCAGGAGCGCGAATGACCGCGAAAGACGACCCCGCTACGCACGCCGGCGTTGCCGAACGGGTTCTGCTGACGCTGATCGCTCCGGCGTCGCTCGGCGAGAGCGTTGCCGATCTGCTCCTCGAGGCGCCCGAGCTCGTCTCCGGCTTCACTTCCAGCGCAGCATCGGGGCACGGCGCACGCCTGCGCTTCGAGGCGACGAGCGAGCGCGTGCGTGGAAGGGGGAGGCGAACCCGCTTCGAGCTCGTACTCGGCCGTGCGGGCGCCATGGCGCTGCTCGAGCGGCTGCGCGCAACGCTGGGCGAAGCGAACATCTATTACTGGATCTGTCCGATGCTCGAATGTGGAACTCTGGGCGAACCGGCGCCGCCGGTGGCGGAATCGTGAGGCGCACGCGTTTCGTCGCGACGACGGCTCTTGCCGCCGCGCTCGGATGCTCGCTGCCCGGTTCGCCGGCGGCCCAGCACTCTTCGGTGGCGCACGACCCGCCCGAGCAGGGCGCTCCCGACACGCCGCAGCGGTATCCGTCCGAACTGCCGCCGCCCTCGCGCGTGCGCGCGGCGATTGCCGATTCGCCCCAGGTGCAGGCCGCGGCAGCGCTGCTCCAGGCCGCCGGCGCCGAACGACGCCGGCTCGATGTCGGACCTCATGAGTGGACTTCCCGCGTCGACTACCAGCGCCGCCGCGTCCGCGAGGCCGGCGCGCACGACCGGTTCAACGAGTGGGCGCTGTCGCTCGAGCGCGGCGTTCGCCTGCCGGGCAAGGCCGAACTCGACCGCAGCCTCGGAGCGAGGCGTGTCGCCGAGGCCGAGATCGCGCGCTCCGATGCCGAACACGAGGCATCGCGACGCCTGCTCATGCTGTGGTACGCGATGCTGCGCGAGCGTCAGAGCGCGCAATTGCTGGCGCGACAGGCCGATCTCGCCGCGCGGGAAGCGGCAGCCGTCGCTCGGCGGCGCGAGTTGGGAGACACGTCGCGCCTCGACGAGATGCAGGCCGCGGCCGAAGCCGAGCAGGTGGAAGCCGCGCGCCGTGTCGCGCTCGATCTCGCCGAGCGCGCGTCGATCGCGCTGGTGCGGGAGTTTCCGGCGATGGCGGGAATCGCGCCCCCCGAGGCGCTGCCCGAGCCGCCGCCGCCGGCAGAAGACCTGGTCGCACTCGCGCAGCAGGCGATCGAGGAGAATCACGAGTTGCGCGGCGCACTCGCAGCGGCCGCAAGCGCGCAGATCGAAGCGCAGCGCGCGTTGGCCGATCGTCGGCCCGATCCGACGGTAGGCGTGCAGCTCGGCTCCGAGCGATCGGCCGAGGAACGCCTCGTCGGGGCCTTCGTCTCGATCCCGTTCGGCGGCGAAGCGCGCCGCGCGGCCGCCGACGCGAGCGTTGCCCGGGCCGGGGCCGCCGCACGAAGCGCCGAGGCCCGTCGACGGCAGGTCGACGCGCAGGTCGCATCATTGCTCGCCTCGGCGAGTTCCGGCGCGGCTCGCTGGCAGGCGTCGCAGCGTGCCGCGGAATTGCAGTCGAGCGCGGCCGAACGCGTGGCACGGGCGCGGGAACTCGGCGAAGCGGGCGTGGCCGAAGTGCTGCGAGCGCGTCGGCTGGCGCTCGATGCCGCGCTGCGCGCGGCCAACATGCGGGTCGATGCGCTCGAGAGCCGCGCGCGGCTGCTGCTCGATGCGCACCGGATCTGGGATTTCGATCACAGCGACGACGAACCGTAACGGCAGTCGTTCCGGTCCGGCGTTGCGAAGCGGATCAGGGCCCGTTCACAGGGCCTAATGGCCGGCTTTCGGCGCCTGAAAACCGGGATGCTCGAAGTACTTCGCGTACTGATCGAGGGAGCGCACTACCTGCACGACGCCGGCGCTGCGGCCGGCTTTCGCGTCCCTGCCGCGCAGTTTTTCGTTGCCTTCGAGCAGTTCGGCCAGGATCGCGTGCAGCACTTCATCGGCCTGCGGGTCGAGCTTGCAGTTCTGCACGATGTTGGCCACCTGCGCCTCGATTTCGCCGCCGAGCACATCGTACTGCGCCGCGGCGAGCTCGCCGCGATGCACCGCCGGCAGCTTCGCATCGACCGCGTCGCGGATTTTCGCCATGCTCGCGCGCAGCGGTTCGTCGCTCGCCCACTTCCTGCCGTCGTTCAGCTTCAGCGCGTGCGCCGCATCGGCATGACCGTGCGAGTGTTCGCCGGCCGCATACGCCACGGCGCCCAGCGTGGAACCCGCGCCCACGACGCCCGCGATCAGCAGGCCGATCATCTTGCGTTTCATCCTTCGCTCTCCATCGTCGGTTGATCGAGCCGGCCCCGCCGCAAGGACGATCGCCTTCGCGTCCGGCTGCACCCGTTGAAACGAAGGATGCGAAGGAAAGTTCCGCGCTGCGCGCGATCGCGGAATCACCCTTGCCAAAGAGATTCGGCATGGTAAGATAGTAATAGATTACTTATTTTACTGAGAATCTCGATGAGCGAACCGGCGAAATACCTCCCCGCCGAAGAGCGGCGCGCGGCCACGGTGGAAGCCGTGGTCGACCTGGCCGCCGAGCAGAACCCTAGCGACATCACGACCACGGCGATCGCGCAGCGCATGGGATTGACGCAGGGCGCGCTCTTTCGGCACTTCCCCACCAAGGACGCGATCCTGGAAGCCGTGATGTCGTGGGTCACGGAACGCCTGCTCGCACGCGTGAGCAAGGCCGCGGAAAGCGCACCGTCTCCGCTCGCAGCGCTCGAAGCGATCTTCCAGACGCACATCGATTTCGTCTGCGAGCGTCCCGGTGTGCCGAGGATGCTCTTCGGAGAGCTGCAGCGACCCGGCGACACCCTGCCCAAGCGGATAGTGCGCACGCTCCTGCACCGCTACGACGAGCGGCTGCGCGGCCTGCTCGAAGCGGGCAAGGCGCAGGGTGAACTGGATCCGATGCTCGACGTGGGCGCCGCCGCCGGCCTGTTCATCGGCGCCATCCAAGGGCTCGTGATGCAGTCGCTGCTCGCCGGTGACGCGCAGCGCATTCGCCGTGATGCGCCGGGCGTGTTCGCGATCTATCGCCGCGGCATCGGCGCAAAGCCATGAACGCGAAGTCCGACGCGAAGTCCGACGCGAAATCTGGCGCGAAGTCCCGCGCCCTCTCCCGCGCGGCAAAGCGCGCCATCGTCCTCGGCGCCGTTGCCATCGTGGCGGCGGGTGCCGGCTGGTTCTGGATGCAGCGCGCCGGCAACGACGACGGCCCGTTGCGTCTGTACGGCAACGTCGACATCCGCGAGGTGCAACTGGCGTTCCGGCAGCCCGGTCGCGTGGCCCGGATGGCTTTCGACGAGGGCGACGCGGTCACGGCCGGTGCGCGCATGGCCGCGCTCGACGCGCAGCCCTTCGAAGACGCGCTCACGGCAGCCGACGCAGCCGTACAGCTTGCACAGGCGGAGTTGAACAAGCTGCGCCGCGGCCTGCGCCCGCAGGAGATCGTCCAGGCGCAACAGGCGCTCGAGCAGGCGTCGGCGATCGCTACCGACGCCGAGCGCAACTTCCGTCGCCAGAGCGAACTGCTCGCGACGGGCGCCAGCAGCCAGCGCACGGTCGACGCGGCGCGTGCCGCGCGCGACCAGGCGGCAGCAGGCGTCAAGGCCGCGCAGGCCGCGCTCTCGCAGGCGCGTGAAGGCTATCGCCGCGAAGACATCGCCGCGGGCGAAGCACGGCTGGCTTCCGCACAGGCGGCGCGAGCACAGGCCGCCACCGCGTTGGCCGACACCGAGTTGCGTGCGCCGAGCGCCGGCACGGTGATTGCCCGCGTGCGCGAGCCGGGCAGCATGGTCGCGAGCCAGAGCACGGTCTACAGCCTGAGCCTCGATGCACCGGTGTACGTGCGCGCCTATGTCGGCGAGCGCGATCTCGGCCGCATTGCGCCGGGAACATCGGTGCTCGTGAAGAGCGACTCCTCCGAGCGGCTCTACCAGGGCCAGATCGGCTTCATCTCGCCGCGCGCCGAGTTCACGCCGAAGACGGTGGAGACCACCGATCTGCGCACGGACCTGGTGTATCGCCTGCGGATCGTGGTCGATGCCCCGGACAGCTCGCTGCGCCAGGGAATGCCGGTCACGATCGAGGTCGAGGCCGACTCGTCTTCGGGCGCGCGCGCCGGGAACGAACGACGT
>ERZ778017.3019-NODE-3019-length-12498-cov-4.790002_pt1 | contig 12498 bp, 10 predicted proteins | sample MGYA00375747_ERZ778017 | MGnify/ENA primary metagenome ERZ778017 (study PRJEB29350, sample SAMN05509838) | bioreactor metagenome | biome: bioreactor; material: wastewater | place: South Africa: University of Cape Town | collected 2014-03-17 ... | reverse complement strand
CGTCGAACCGGTCGCGGAGCCGGGCTTTCGCCCACTCTCCGCTACCCGGCAGTGTACCCAGAAGCTCGGGATTCAGGACCCCCGAATCGAGCGTCAGGTCACCCGCCACCCGCCGGATCGTTGCCTCCGCCCGACCTCTCATCTGGGATGAAGCAGGCATGGCCCTGCCCGGGGACGCGCGAGCCGGTCTTTTCCGTGGGGATGCCGAGTTCAGCCATGCGGTCGCCAGTCAGGTAGTCGAGTTCCTGGGCGCAGCGGCGGGCGAAATCCTCGGCGTGGTCGGCGGGGTCTGGGGGCGGCTTCTCGGGCATGGAGCAAGGGTAGCAGCGTGGCGGGCGCGGCGCAAGCCGGTTGCGACGGTGAGTTCAGCACGCTTGGGGCATCGAAAGCCGATTCCACCGCCAACGATCGCGCACCGGGGATCAGCATCGGCCGGCTTCCTTCATCGCCTCTTCGACCTCAATTCGATTCACCAGTACGAGCGGATACCGATCCGTGTCGACCTCGGCATGCTCCTGGTCCAGGCCGAGCTGCCGCATGAAGTAGTAAGCCATGCACACTCGCATGACGGCGGAAATCTCGCCGTCGGTCATCCCGTAATCCAACTCCACGGCGCGTCGCGATCCCCCTTTTAGTTTCGGATGGGGGGACAGTTTCAACGTGACTTCGCGCTGCCATCCCGCGTCTCGTGCGGGATCGACGTCATCCGCGCGGACTTCCCCTACCTCGAGAATCCGGGTCAGGACGAGGTCGCGAAAATCCTGGTGTTCATCGCACCAAGCCCGCGCGTGCCAGCGGAAGCCATCGAAACCGAGTGCATGCGGCGCGATCCACCGCAATTTCGGCTGCGGGCTCGATTTCGACTGATAGTTGACCCGGAGCGAAGCCCGCGTGCGGATGGCATCGAGGATGCGCCTGAGTATCCCAGGCTCGATACGGCGTCGCAGGATCGGGACGATGGAGTAGGACGGTAGCCGCACGGCCCACGCCTCATTCTCGGCCAAAATGCCGGCCTGAATCAGGCGAAGTTGGGCTAAGTACTCGTCGGCGGAAGGCTTGAAGAAGACGGGCTTGAACTTCTTGCCGGCTACGTATGTCTTACGGGTCTTGTCATAGACCGCGTTGCCCTTTGCGGCCATCTGGTATTCCGCCAGGTCCGAGGACGCCTGAGGGACGGACATGCCGAAGAACGAGACGAGATCGCCGCGGTTGATGTGCCCCTCCCAAAACAATCGGAAGTCGATGAACTCTAGCCGCCGCTCGACAGGTCGGCGCCCCTTCTTTCGGTCGTCGCCCGATGGTGTTGCCATCACCGCCCCAAACGCGTATACTTTCTGAACGGGTCGTTTTTTGCGATCCATTGGCTTTGTACGCCCACCGGCTCTCGCTGTCAAGTCGGAGAGCCCGGATTCCCGTACGCGCCATCCCCTGAAAACTGAACAATTGCATCCCATGGGTCGACTGGCACCTGGGCGAGCCATGAGGGGGATCATCCACCCGTTCCGGGCGTAAACGACTTGGAGTTCCCATGTCCATCAAAGGAAGATTCGAGCGGTTCACACGGCGGATCAAGCCGACGGAGGAGCACTTCAAGGAGGCGAACCGTCAGACCAAGCACATGATCGATGAACTGCACGACAAGGTCTCCAAGGACGGCAGTTTCACTCTCGAAAAAGTGCTCCGGGCTGGGTCGAACGCCAAGCACACGTCACTCCGCAAGACCGAGGAAAACCGTTTCGACGTAGACCTGGGCGCCTACTACTCGGGCAAAGGGGCGACCAAGGATCGTCTCGGCACGCTGCTGGAGTTCACACACGATAGGCTAATCGATATCTATCACCAGAAGGACCGGAAGGATTTCGAGATCCTCGAAAGCGCCGTGCGGGTCCGCTTCGTCAGCGGGATCAAGCTCTGGGTCGATGTCGCCCCGATTATCAAGGACGACACACTCAAGATCGAGAACGCCGGCTGGATTCCCCGCAAAGACAAGTGGCGGCTCACCTCGGTGACGGCCCACAACGACTTCGTGTCGCGGCGGACCGTCCAAAGCAAGGTCGTGTCCGGCCCGGTCCACTTCAACCGGCTGGTCCGCATGATGAAGTGGTGGAACAACTTGCAGGGCGAACTCGTCCAGCCATCGATCTTTTGTGAGCTGATCGCGGCTGCGGCCTTCGCAGAGACGGGGGTTACCGCGGAGTGGCAGTCGAGCCTCCGGCAGATCTTCAACTTCCTCCGCCGTCACCAACTGCGTCAACCGATCGTCTTCGGCGATTACTACGTCCCAAGCCGGGTCGTTCTGCCGAGCGACGAGGTGATCGTGCTGGATTCGGTCAACGCCTCGAACAACGTGACCCGCGAGTGGACCGCGGCGACGCGTGAGCAGTTCCTCGACGGGGTGCAGGAGGCATACGACGCCATGATGGACGCCCGCGTTGCGGAGAACGCCGGCGACGAGGACTCGGCCGTCGATCACTGGTGCCGGGTTTTCGGCGATGCCTTCCGGGATCTCTCCGAGAACGAGGAGGACTAATAGATGTCCGCGACTCAGACCCGCGCGGGAACCCAGACGGGAACCCTCAGCAAGATTGTCTATGTGGCGAGAAAGGTCGAGGCGGACCTCCTCGCCATCATCGACACCTACAGTTACGGCTACGAGTCTTGGGCGGTCAAAGTGATGAGCGACGTGCGCGTGCTTATGGACGAGGAAGTCATCGAGAAAGTCTCTCTCGTCTGGACCCGGGCCGGCACAAACGAAGTGCTCGATGCCTATTCGTATCGAGTCATCATCGGCGGCCTCGGAGTGGCCGACGACCGATCCGGCAATATCCGCTACCGCTCGGAATTGGTCGGGGCCGAGTTTCACTTCCGGGTCGAATACAAGCCGCGCTGGTGGGAACTCGCACCCGCGGACAAGAAAGACATTCAGGATCGTCTGATATTGCCGTGGACCACCGGCGGTGTGCTGGACTACAGCAAGGGCCGCTGGGAGAGCGACAAGACGTACTCCAAGGACGACTTCGGCGTGGCTCGCGACCGCTTCATCCGTTGAGGAATCGATGGTTTACATGCAGTTGGTCGGGAGCGGCGGGGAACCCCTCGGCATGCTGAACGCCAGTGCCGACGAGATCATCGTCGAGGCGGAGCAGCACGCGCGCGACAGCAATATGTCGAAGCGGCGATGTTTCCCATTGATCCTCCGGCAGCATGTTGAGGCAGCGGGCTTCACCATCGGAGAGCCGGACTTGGTCGACGCCATGTCCAAGCTCGAAGGCGTGCGGGGCGGCGACCGTCCGGACGCGATCCGACTCCGAGTGCGGCCGGACCCGGCCGCTGGCATCGGCAAGGAAAAAGGCCAGAAGATGAGCGCCAAGATGTCGCACGCCAGCCGCTTTTTCGAGGCCGAGCGAGTCTATCCCAACCCCGATGCGCGGGAGTGGTACGACCGGCTGGTCGGCATCGACGAACACAAGCAGCGCCTGCTGCTCGAGCTCGAACTACTCCTCTACCCCGACCGGCTGGCCGAGTGGAGCCGAAAGCACCACGGCAGGGAGATTCGCGCGTGCCAGATCATGGCGCGCCGCGCGCCGCTGGTGCTTCTCGAAGGAGATGTCGGCTGCGGCAAGACCGTGCTGGCGGAGACCATCGGCGACGCGCTGGCGGGGCTGGCCGGCGGCAAGGTTCACCTGCTGAAGGTCAACACGCAGGTGCGCGGCACGGGCATGGTGGGCGAGATGACAGACCTGATCGTGCAGGCCTTCATGCAAGCCGAGGCGCGGGCCGACGCGCTGAAAGGCCAGCCTCTGCTCCTGCTGATCGACGAGGCCGACGCGCTGGCCGCGAAGCGAGTGGACCAGCACATGCACCACGAGGATAAGGCCGGGCTGAACACATTGCTGCAACGGATCGACGGCCTGCGGCTCGGCGGCCGTCGCATCGCCGTCCTGTTCATCACCAACAGGCCCGACGCCCTCGACCCGGCTATCCGGCGGCGCGCGGCGCTGCACCTAACCTTCCGGCGGCCGGATGACGAGCAGCGGGCCGAGTTGTTCCGCCAGTCGCTCCCGGAGGTGGAGATAACCCCCAAGCATTTCCGCGAGCTGGTAGCCGCGACCGGGGCCGACGCGCAGAAGAGGTTCGGGGCGACCTACACCTGGTCAGACATCACCGACCGACTTGTGCCAGCGGCGATGCGGGATGCGTACGCCGCGCGACGCCCGTTGACATCTGCGGACATCGTTCAGCACGCGCAGACGATGGAGCCGACGCCTCTCATGCAGGAGGTCGAGAACAATGGCCGGTAAGGAAGAGTGCTTCATCTCTGTGGACGTTGAGACCGCGGGGCCGATCCCCGGCGACTACAGCATGTTGTCGCTCGGGGCCTGCGTCGTCGGCTGTGCGACCGAGGCGTTCTACGTCGAGATCAAGCCGATCAACGACAACTTCGTGCCGGACGCGCTCAGAGTAAGCGGATTTGACCTGGCCAAACTCGCGAACACCGGCGAGCCCCCCGAGGCCGCCGTGAAGAAGTTGGCCGAGTGGATAAAGAAAGTCGCGGGGGAAGCGACGCCCGTCTTCGTCGGCTTCAACGCGGGCTTCGACTGGTCCTTCGTCAACTGGTACCTCATCCGTTATCTGGGTGAAAACCCGTTCGGCTTCGCCCCTCTGGACGTCAAGGCCTACTACATGGGCTTGGTCGGTTGCGGTTGGGAGGAGACGAAGTCGAGCCGCATCCGGCCGGAATTCCAGCCCGTCAAGCCCGGCGACCACAACGCGCTGGCCGACGCCCGCGCGCAAGCGGAAATGTTCGAGAAGATGCTCGCGGCCAAGAGATCCTGACCGAGACCGCTCCATGATTCCGACCGGATATGACCCGATCACCCTGAACCACTGGCTCTGGTTCAAGTACCAGTGCCACGAAAGCTCGCCGGCGGATTTCCAGCGGCTGTTCGAGAACATCATCAAGCGCGCCCGCCCCGAGTTCATGCAGATCCGTCCCTATGGGAATATCGGCGACCGGAAATGTGACGGCCTCTTCCACGACGCCGGCACGGTTTTTCAGGTCTATTCGCCCGACGAGCTCAAGCAGGCGGAACTTCAGGCGAAGATCGAGGAAGACTGCGACGGTGCCGTGGACCACTGGAAGTCGAGCCTGAAGAAGTGGGTATTCGTGTACAACGCACGCCGGGGGTTGCCGCCGGACATCCCGTTGACACTGGAGAAGCAAAAGCACAAGTATCCATCGATCACAATCGACCACATCAGCAGCGACAACCTGTGGGAAATGGCGCGCGGGCTGACCATCCAGCAGCGGTCCGAGATCCTCGGTGCGCCAAATGGGTACGAGCACCTGTTCTTCGCGTCGGGGGCGAGCGAGAAGGAGATTGAGCAAGCGGTTGCGGAGGGCCGGTTCGTGCTGGTCCAAGACCTTATGTCGCCGGTCAACCTGCGCGACGTGGCTACGGCGATGCAGCCGCGCCGTCCGTTCGGCGCGCCGCTGTGGGTGCGGCCACGGGTCGGAGACTCCCCATGGGCGGAGTCGGCGGCCGAGCAGTCCAGGATCGTGGATGACGCAATCAAGAGGGGCCGGGAGCTGCTGCCGAAATTCTCGGTCTTCAGCTTCGCGCAGATCCCGTTGGCCCTGCATCTGGGGTTTGCTCTATCGGACCGGGTCGAGGTGGAGTGCTACCAGTACCACCGGGAGAGGAAAACGTGGCGGTGGCTCGACGACGCTGCCAACGCGGACCACGACATCATCGTAAAAGGGCTGCCGACCAGGAAAGTCAACAAGACCGGCGATGCCGTGATACGCGTCTCGCTTAGCGCGAAGATCGCGCCCGAAGACACGAGGGCCGTGGTGAAGGGCGTCGTTGAGATCGATTTGTCGGTGAACAAGCCGGACGTCTTGTGGCTTCAGTCACCGACTCAACTGGGCGTCGTAGGCAGCCAGTTCCGCGAGGTGTTGAGGGTGATCAGGACCTGTGTGCCAAATTGCCGCCGGATTCACCTGTTTTACGCTGGTCCGACCGGCGGTGCGGTGACCATTGGACAGCAGATCAACCCGCGGATGAACCCGCCGGTCGACACCTATGAGTTCTCGCAGCAATGGACCCCGCGATACCAGCGAGCACTATCTCTTCAGGAAGAACGTGCGCCAGGCCAATCCGGCGGCATCTCCGCCGCGCCGCTGGTTCCCTCGGTTTCAACCGGCGACGGGCCTCTGTCCACCGTCACAAGCGGGAACTCAAAGGCGCAGTTGGTTATCCAGTTCGTCGCCGGAGACCGCGGCGGCGGCCCAAGATCGCAGATTCAAGTGCCTCGCGAGGAGAAAGGCATCACAGAGGCGGTCAGGCTCGGCCAACTCCGGGATTCGTTCGGCTTCGCGCACCCGGTGTTCGCCGCGAGCATCGACGACATGATCGCTTGCCATCGCAACCGGCCCGCGATTGTGCACTTCGTCGGACACGGCGAGGAGAGGCGAATGGTGCTGGTACGGGACCGCGACGCTCTGGTCGAGCTGCTCTCGCTGGATCTGGGTCAGGTCGAGACGCTCTTTCGTAACTTCCCTTCCAAGGTCCGACTCGTTTTCTTCAACACGTGCCGGTCGCTGGAGCTTGCCCGTCACATCACGGCCCGTGGGGTCGTCGATCTTGCGATCGGGGTGGAAGGAGTGATCCCCGACGATCAGGCGGTCAGATTCGCGATCACCTTCTACCGTCAGTTATCGGAGGGGATGTCCCTTCAGGCCGCGTTCGAGATGGCCGGGCTGCAACTTGGGGATCTCGATGCCTCATCCCGCCCCCAGTTACTCGCATCCTCCGGAGTGGCGCCAGACAAGGTCGTTTTTGCCACGACAGATTCAATCTGACCCGAACCATGTGGACGGAGGCACCATTGAGCACCGAATCCCTGCGTGACCTTCATTACCGCCTTCGTCCGGACAGGGACCGCCCGGCCCGCGGGTTCAGCCCTGACATGGCGGAGGCCAGCGCACTGCTGCATAAGCCCTACGCCGAGGAACATGAGATCGAGGAGGCCCTCCAGCATTGGTGCAAGACGCGCCAGCCTTGTCAGTTCGGCCGGGCCGCGGCGAGCCAGGGGCAGATCTTCTTCTGCATACTTCGAGAGCGCGACCTTGAGGACGGGCCGAGCGGGGACCGAGCCATCGCTGACAGAATTGCCGCCGCAAAGCGGCAGTGGAAGCAGCGGGCCGTGACGAACCCGAGCAACCCGCCGCATAGTTTTGTGCTTGTTTTTGGTTCGCCGCATGTAATGGAGGCGAGCGCGGACGACAATTTGCGCCGGTTCGCAAACCGACTTCTGGAGCTGAGCGGTTGGAAGCCGGAACGGCGGGCTCGTCGTGGTGAGAACACTATTTCCAGCGACTATCTCTACCTCAAGAATCCGCAGACCAAGGCGTACCACGGGTTCCGCTTCAACCTGGACTTCTTCGCCGCCGCCGGCGACGGCACCTGGTGGCACGACCACCGTTTCCCGGGCGGCGTCGCGTTCACGGCCAACGCCACCGGCCATATGAAGGCGTTCATGGACTGGTACAGCGAACCGGGCCGGGATCACGGAGGATGGGCGGTCACACAGGCAATGATGACGATCGCGCGTTCACACCCAACCAAGCCGATCGAGAACGGAGACAAGAGCGAGAAGACCGCCAGGGAGGAGGGACGCGTCACCTGGCTGCTGGATCTGAACCAGGAGGCGAAGCCTATCGTGTCTAGACTGGAATGTCCGCTGGGCAAGGTTCCCGGGCAATTGGCAGGGAAGGATTGGACGAAATACGAGGGGCTGATCCACACCGACAACGCCGTCCGCGAGGAATTCTTCGACGGTCGGGAAGAACCGTTGTCCAAGCACAAACCGCCGCTAATGGATTTCACGTACCTGTACGACAACACCCAGCCCGATTTTACCGACTTCACCGGGGGCCGAATCTTCACCGAGGACGAAGTCTACGCAGACATTGACAGCCCGGAAAACTGGTCGCACCGCGAGGGCGGGTATCAGCCGGTCTCGCGGACGCCGGAGCAGACGGAGGAAGTTGCGGCACTGCTGAGCGCCTGCTTGAAATGGGACGAAATCGACGACTGAAAGCGATCTGAGTCGGAGACGTCTACGCAGGGCGGGTAGATCGCGATTCCGACGCTGAACCGGAAGGGGGAAGGATGGCGTTGCACGGCCTATTTATCGGTATCGACCGTTTCGCCTCGCGCCGCATTGATTGGCTTACCTGTGCACGCCGGGATGCGGTCGCGCTCCACGCCCTGTTCACCGACACGTTTGGCCCCGGCGCAGCTCTCCTCGATGACGAAAACGCAACACGGTCCGCAATCGAGGCCTGGTTCAAGAAGATGGAGTCATGCAGTCCTGACGACGTCGTGGTCATCACGTTCTCGGGCCACGGCTCGACGACTCATGAGCTGATGACCTTTGACGCGGACCCGCGAGACCTGACGAATTCGGCTATCCCCCTCGCTTTGCTGGCCGAGTGGTTCTCCCGCATCCCCGCCCGACGCCTGCTCTGCGTCCTGGACTGCTGCTTCTCGGGCGAAATGGGGGCCAAAGTCTTTGTTGCCGACGCGACACCGCGGCTGACAGAATCCGGAGAGAGCCTGCTCGAACACATCTCCGGACGCGGTCGGCTGGTATTGACCGCGGCGACCGCAAATCAGCGGGCGTGGGAAGCTGGACGATACCGACACGGCCTGCTCAGCTACCACCTCATCCAGGCGCTGCAGGGGGCCGAGGAGGTGGTCGACGGTGGCAAGGTCCAGGTATACCGGCTGCTGGAGTACGTGTCGCGGAGAGTCACCGCCGATGCCGCTACCGGGTTCGGCAAAGACCAGCATCCGACTGTCCGTGGGCAGCTCGACGGCGAGCTAACTTGGCCCGTCTTCACCCCGCGCGATGCCTACGCGACCGCCTTCCCGTCCCAATGCGTCCAGCCAGTCACCACCGATGTCATGAGCCTTGAGGCGCATGGCTTCCCCACGGAGTTGCTGGCAGCCTGGGCCGGATCGATCACGTCGTTGAATCAGTTGCAGCTCGACGCCATTAACCAGTACGGGCTGCTCAGGGGCGATCACCTGGTCGTCTCCGCCCCGACTTCCTCCGGAAAGACGATGGTGGGAGAGCTGGCGGGGTTGCAAAACGTCCTTGAGCGGAGGCGGGTCTGCTTCCTGTTCCCACTTAAGGCGCTCGTCAACGACAAGCACCGCCAATTCACACGGACCTATCAGGGCTACGGCATTCGCGTCGTCCGGGCTACCGGAGAGATTTCTGACGACATCCCTGCCATGATGCGGGGCCATTACGACATATGCCTTCTGACCTACGAGAAGTTCACATCGCTCGCGGTCGCTGCGCCGCATCTCCTCGCGCAGCTCGGCACCATCGTGGTTGACGAGGTGCAAATGGTTGCGGACCCGTCGCGCGGCGCCAACCTGGAGTTCCTCCTGACCTTAATCCGGATGAGGCGGAAGAACGGCATCGAGCCGCAGCTCATCGCGCTCTCCGCCGTCATTGGTGATACCAACGGACTGGAGCGCTGGCTCGGAGCAAGACTGCTCCGTCGGACCGAGCGGCCTGTCCCGCTAGACGAGGGGATTCTACTCGCCGACGGCCGCTTCCGGTACGTCGATTCGACGGGCCAGGAGCAGATCGCCGGGCCGCTCATCAGGCGGGAATTCCGCAAGGACTCGAGTCAGGACTGGATCGTACCTCTGGTACGGAAGCTCGTGGGCGAAGGAAAACAAGTGATCGTCTTCCGGGAAACTAAGGGTGAGGCTCGCGGCTGCGCCGGTTACCTGGCCGATTCGCTGGGCCTGCCCCCGGCACAGCAGGCGCTTGACTCACTGCCGAGGACTGAGTCGTCGGTCGCATCGCGGTCGCTGCGCGAATCGCTTGGACGTGGGGTGGCGTTCCATACGGCCGACCTTGACCGAGACGAGCGGCTCGTGATCGAGGAGCAATTCCGCGAGCGGGAGAGCACGATTCGAGTCATCGCGGCGACGACGACTCTGGCGATGGGCGTCAACACGCCTGCGGAGGCCGTTATCATCGCCGGACTGATGCACCCGGGGGACAAGCCGTACACCGTCGCCGAATACAAAAACATCGTCGGACGGGCCGGCCGGCTCGGCTTCAGCGAGAGGGGCACATCGTTCCTCCTCGCTCTCAACTCTAGGGAAGAACACACCGGCTGGAATCGGTACGTGAAGGGCTCGCCCGAGGATCTGGGTTCGCGCTTCGTCGCGGACGGGACCGACCCTCGGACGCTGATCCTGCGCGTCCTGGCCGCGGCACGCAGCACGAAGGTAAAAGGCGTCCCGGCCGCAGACGTGATCGACTTTCTCGAGGGGAGTTTCGGGGCCTTTCAGAAGCGCCAGGCAGTCGACAATTGGTCGTGGAACCGGGAAGAACTGGGAGCCGCGCTGGCGGAGCTCGAACAACATCGCCTCATCGAGACAGGAGATGGAGGCCACTATCACCTCACGCCGCTCGGTCGGTTCGCCGGCGAAGCCGGAGTCCAGGTCGAGTCGATCATCCGCCTCGTCGCTACATTGACCCCGTTATCCGCGAGCGAGATTACGGACCCAGTCCTGATCGCGGCGACTCAACTCACGTGCGAACTCGACGATCTCTCGTTCCCGATGAACAGGAGGAGCAAAGAAAAGGAGCCACAGACATGGTTCAGGACTCTCGGCACTCAGGGCATTCCTAGCACTTTGCTGAGCAGCCTTCGTCGCTACGTCTCGGACGAGCACACCGGCACGATGCGTGCAAAGAAGGGGTCGGCATGCCTCTTCTGGATCAGCCCTACGCCGATGGCCGAGATCGAGAGTGCGCTGACCCAGCATGGCGGAGCGTGGGACGGAGCAGCCGGGCCGGTGCGGACGGTCTCGACTCGAACCTGCGATCTTCTGCCGGCGGTTGCCCGTGTCGCGCACTTCCTCTACCCGGATATGGAACTGGCCGATCGAGTAGCCAGACTCCTAATCCGATTGGAACTTGGTGTGCCCGGGGGCGCCGTCGAGATTGCGCGCCATGCAGGAACGCGGCTGGCTCGAGGAGATTATCAGGATCTGGTGAAGGCCGGTCTTAACACCGTGGAGGCGATCGAATCTGCGAATGATGATGTAATCCTCAACTGCTTGAGCGGGGATAGGGAGAAGCTGCGGATCGTTCGTAACTCTGCGGGTGCGATACGAGCCGAGCCGCATCAAGATCCGGCTCCATCGCTGCCTGCTTACGAAGCTTGATCGGCGGTTTCTGGCGCTGGCGAATCGAGGGCTATCACAAGCTGCTGAAATTGGCGGGGATGAACGCGGAATCGTGGCAACAGGAACATGGTCCGGCCTTCTTACGACGATTGTGCGTGGAGAGGCAGGCGTGCCTGACCGTGTAGCACCTCCAACGGGGGGAAAGCGAGGAGGCGTCGCGGCTGCGAAGGTCGTTGGTTCGATTATCGGGTCGCTTGATGAAGCACAAGGTGGAATCGACGGCGCCTGCGCTCCTGGAGGGGCTGGGGCGGCTGTTGGCGATTGACGACCTGATGCAGTCGGAAGACCTGAATGAACTGCTCGACCTGGCGCGTCATCTGATCCCTCGGCTTCTTCCTGATCGCCCTGGTTAGCCCAGCCCAAAAGATGTGTCCAAAGCTGTGCTATCCGGGAGAGGCTCGCGTCGAGTTCCTCGGTCAGCCTGTCCCCACTCCGTTGGAAGTCCATACGCATTTACCGAAGCGTCTGGCGGAGGCCATCGAGAGGAACCTCCCCCTCCCCTTGAAGGTCTCTAGGAAATCAACATTGCGCAAGATCTGCATCGGCTCCTATCCTGCAGTCCCCTGCGGAGGGACTCATGTCGGTACAACTCGCGAACTCGGTCAAATCGCTCTGAACTGTGTGTGGATGAAGAGCGGCCGACTTCGATTCAGGTACTCGGTCGACGCCTGTTCGGAAGCTGATCGGTGAACAAGCTTCGAGGCCACTGCGGCACGGGAATGGCCCACAATCGGCAGCTGCTCGGTGGAGGTCCGCCTGTAGCAGGTGAGCGGTCACCAGGGTGATCAGCGGCAGCAGGCTCCAGGCCACGCTCACGGCCATGCCGGACAGCTTCAGCACCCGCGCGTCGGCGGTGAAATCTCCACAGGTCATGCATTCCTTCTCCATTCGCACAATTCAGGTGAGCATCCTGAATAGACCCTGCCGTTCCGATTCGCCACCGATTTTCTTCGGTCCACGGGCGACGGCTTCTCGGGTCTGCGAACCGGATGCTCCCGCCTTCGACCCGATCTCCCTTCCCTGAATGCCCTTTTCTGCTCGTCCAACGCCCCGGCTGGACCCGGGCTCGCGAATCGGTTGCAGAAGTTGTCCACAGACCGCTGGCGTTAAATAAGTTAATAAGAATACTTGAAGTTAAACAGTTAGCCCCTCGACATCCCTCTGATCCTCCGGGGAAATCGGGCGATTCGTGCGCCTGATAGGC
>ERZ778017.3015-NODE-3015-length-12503-cov-65.203004_pt1 | contig 12503 bp, 9 predicted proteins | sample MGYA00375747_ERZ778017 | MGnify/ENA primary metagenome ERZ778017 (study PRJEB29350, sample SAMN05509838) | bioreactor metagenome | biome: bioreactor; material: wastewater | place: South Africa: University of Cape Town | collected 2014-03-17 ... | reverse complement strand
TGTAGCTGCGCTGTTCCCAGATGAACACGTAGCCGTCGATGCAGCGGCGCACGCGTTCGGCGATCCGCTCCGCCTCCTGCTGGTCGATCAGCCCGGTCAGCAGCACGCCGAACTCGTCGCCGCCGAGCCGGGCCAGCACGTCGGTGCCACCCAGCTGCTTGCGCATCACGATCGAAAGCTGGGCCAGCAGCTGATCACCGGCGAGATGGCCGGAGGTGTCGTTGATCAGCTTGAACTGGTCGAGGTCGACGTACAGCAGCACGATGATGGATGGACCCGCCGGGCCGGCGGACAGCGACTCATGCAGGCGGCGCTCGAATTCGCGCCGGTTGTACAGGTCGGTCAGCGCGTCGTGGCTGGCCTGGTGACTGAGCAGCTCGGTCAGCTGGCGCTGTTCGGTGATGTCGCTGGCCACCATCAGCAGCTTGCTGCGTCCATCCAGCTCGATGCGCGAGATCGCCACGCTGGCCCAGAAGCGCACGCCGGAAGCGCCGTGCAGGCGCGCCTCGATCCGGCTGCAGCCGCGGGTCTCGGCATCGCGCAGCTGCCCGCGCAGGATCTCGTCGTCGAACAGGTCGGGCAGGTGCTGTTCGGTGACCTCGTCGCCGAGTCGATCACGCGAAGTGCGGTTCGCGTAGGTGATCCGGCCGCCATCGACTTCGGCCAGCAGCACCAGCGCAGGCAGCAATTCGTTCAGGGCGCGGAAACGCTCCTCGCTTTCGCGATAGCGCCGGCTCATCTGCCAGCCCAGCTCGAGCGCGCGCTGCCGCGTCCCGACGATGGAATACACCAGCAGGGCCAGCAGCAGGCTCACCAGCAGGCCGCCGGGCAGGGTCGACTGGCGCCAGTCGATCGCGGGAGGGGTGATGTCGCGTGGCTGCATCACCACGTCCCAGACCCTGCCGCCATAGGCCAGTCGGCGCTCGAAGCGATAGCCGCCGCGGACATCCGGCGCGCCGGGCATCGAGTCGTACAGCGGCAGCACGTGGCCGGCTTCCGTCACATCGGCCAATTGCAGCCGCAGGTCGCGTCGCACGTCATCCTGCAGGACGCTGTCGATCAGCTTGCTGACCCGAAAGGACACGGCGATGGAGCCGCGCATGCGCTGGTGCCGTTGCGCGAGCGATTGCGGCGGGTCGCCCGGGCTGAACACGGGCAGGCGCAGGGTGATGCCGTCCTCGGTGCCGCTGGCGCCGCGCTGCTGCACCGGGCGAAACGGCGCGGACAGGGTGGCCTGGTCGCTGTCGCGCGAGGCCAGCAGGCCAGCCAGGTTGTGCGGCTGCGCCCCCACATCCAGGCCGATCACCGCCGCATTGCCGCTGGCAGGCTCGACCCAGCGCGTCACGTAGCGCTCACCCGCGCCAGCCTGTTCGCGTTGTGCATAGGCCAGCGCCAGCAGGCTGGGAAACCGTTCGCGGGGGCGCAGGTTGGTGTAGAAGTTGGCGAACTCGACCTGGGTCACCTGGTCCGAGGCGAGGAACAGCGTCTGCACGGCGCGCAACATCGCTTCGGCCGAATGCAGCTTGTCCTGCAGGGCCGAGAACGTGCGGTTGGCCAGTTCGCCACGAACGAAGGACTGCTCGGCCAGCCGGCGTTGCTGCTGCTGATGGTGCACGGACAGCGCCAGGGCCAGTCCGCCCAGCAGCACGAGCAGGCTCCACAGCCACGCACTGAGCCGCCATGGCGATGGCTTGGCCAGCGACAACCGGCTGTCATGGCCTTCCCGCCGATCCACCCGGGCCGGGTCAAGCTCGTCGCGATCCATGTTCTCTGGCAGCCCCGCTCAGCGTCCGTTGCCTCGATGGTACAAGAGCGACATGTGCTCTGACCGTTACGAGCCGCACGCGGATCAGCGTCGCTCGCGGGGCTTCGCGCGGTGCGTCGGCGTGGCGGTCCAAGGGTCATCGGGCCAGGGATGGCGCGGATAGCGGCCCTTCATTTCCTTCCTGACCTCGGGATAGGTGCGCTCCCAGAAACCCTTCAGGTCCTGGGTCACCTGGATCGGCCGCCCCGCCGGCGAGAGCAGGTGCAGGGTGACCGGCACGCGACCGCCGCCCACGCGCGGGGTGTCGGCCAGGCCGAACAACTCCTGCAATTTCACCGCCAGCACCGGCGGCCCGTCTTCGACGTATTCCAGCCGGCGCTGCTGGCCGCTGGGCACCACCAGGCTTTCCGGCGCCTGCGCATCCAGCATGCGACGCTGCTGATGATCCAGACGCGACACCAGCGCCTGGGACAGATCCTCCGGCCCCAGCGCATCGAGTCGATGCCGTCCTGCCAGGCACGGCGCCAGCCAGTCATCCAGCGAAGCCAGCAAGGCCACGCCGGAAACGTCGGGCAGGCCGAGCTCGGGCATCCACTGGCGCAGGGCCTGCATCCGAGCGCGCAGGCGCCGTGCGTGATCGCTCCACGGCAAACTGTCGATGCCCCGCGCGCGCACGGCGGCGAGCAGCGCAGGCAAGGCGTCGGACGGTTTCACCGGCACGCTGTGTCGTTCCAGCACGATCGCGCCGAACCGCGATTCGTCGAAGGCCTCGGCGGCGCCGCGCTGCTCGTTCCAGCACAGGCTGCGTTCGCGGGTGAAGCGGGTCGGGAAATCGCGCTCCAGCACGCGCGGGTCCAGCGGCGCAGCGGCCAGGATCAGGCTGTCGCGACTGTCGCGGCGCAACTCGATGACGACCAGCCACGGCTCGCCCAGCAAGGCGGTGTTCTCGTGCAGGCGTGCGCCGCGGCCATTGGCCAGCGTGTAGCGCGTAGGATTGCTGTTGTCGCGGCGCGCCACCCGGTCGGGAAAGGCGCGCAGCAGCAGGTCGCCGACACTGTGGCTGTGCGGCACGCCACTGGCGGCGCTGCGCACGTCGAGGCGACGGCGCCAGCCCTTGCTGGCCTGTTCGATCGCCGCTAGCGCGCCGGCGTCCGCGTCGCGCGCCTGGGCGCCGCGACGGTCGCGCCAGGCATGTAGCGCAGCGAGGCGCACGCGCAGGTCATCGTTGCGCGCCTGTTCGCCGCGCATCGGCGAACGGGCATCGAGCAAGGCCAGCAGGTCGGCCACCAGCGCATGCAACGGCGGCGGCGCATGCAGGGCCGCCGCCGCCATGCGCGGGCTGGCGCCGAGTTCGAGCATGCGGTTGCCCAACGCGGTGATACGGCCATCGTCGCCGAGGGCACCCAGTTGCTGCAGCAGTTCGCGCGCCTGCGCCAGCGCGCCGGCCGGTGGCGGATCGAGCCAGGGCAGGTCGGCGTCGCTGCTGGTGGTGATGCCCCATGCTGCCAGTTCCAGCGCCAGCGGGGACAGCTCGACCTGGGCAATCTCCGCGGTGCGCGCCGGTTCCAGCCGGCGGCTCTGCGGCCACAGCCGATACGCCGTGCCTTCCGCCACGCGACCGGCGCGGCCGGCGCGCTGGTCGGCCGAGGCCTGCGAGATGCTCACCGTTTCCAGCCGGGTAAAGCCGGAGTTCGGATCGAAACGCGGCTCGCGCGCCAGGCCGCTGTCGACCACCGCGCGAATGCCGGGCAAGGTGATGCTGGACTCGGCCACGTTGGTGGCCAGCACCACGCGGCGCAGGCCCGACTCCGCCGGCGCCAGCGCCGTCTGCTGATCGATCAGCGACAGCTCGCCATGCAGGGCCAGCACGTCGACGTCGTCGCGCGTCAAGGTCTGCGCCAGCACCGCCTGCACGCGGGCGATCTCGCGGCGGCCGGGCAGGAAGGCCAGCACGTCGCCGTCGTTTTCCTCCAGCGCCTGGCGCACCACCCGGGCGAGCTGGTGTTCGATCGCCTCCTGCGTGCGCGCCGGCGGATATTCGATGCGCACCGCGAAGCTGCGGCCGGGGCTGGACAGCCGCGGCGCGTCCAGCCATTGGGCGATGCGCTCGCCATCCAGCGTGGCCGACATCAGCAGCAGGCGCAGCCCGGGCCGCAGGGTGGCCTGCAGGTCCAGCGCCAGCGCGGCGCCGAGATCACCGGCAAGATGGCGTTCGTGGAATTCGTCGAACACGATCGCGCCGATGCCCGCCAGCTCCGGGTCATGCTGGATCAGCCGGGTCAGGATCCCCTCGGTGACCACCTCGATGCGGGTGGCCGCGCTCACCTTCGACTCGAAGCGGATGCGGTAGCCGACGGTCTGCCCGACCTCCTCGCCCAGCTGCCGCGCCATGAACTGCGCGGCCGAGCGCGCCGCGATCCGGCGCGGTTCCAGCATCACGATCTTCTGCCCGGCCAGCCAGTCGGCGTCGAGCAGGGCCAGCGGCACCTGGGTGGTCTTGCCCGCGCCCGGCGGCGCTTCCAGCACCAGCCGCGAATGCGTCGCCAGCGCGGCGACGATCTGCGGCAGCAGCGGGGTGATCGGGAAATTCGGCGTGGATGCAGTCATCCACGCGAATGATAGTGGCTGCAGGCGGAGCAGGCCCGGCCTGCTCCGCGAGGGCGTGGCGTTATGGCGACTTCACCGGTGCACGGCAATCGGCCAGGCGCTTGCGCGCCAGCTCCAGGCCCTTCGCATCCTGCGCATGCTGGCGCGCCTCGATGACCAGCTGCCAGTTGCGTTCGCACAGCTCGCCATGATGCGTGCCCTGCTGCCACGACTGGATCGCCAGGTTCTGCGCGTTCAGATAGTCGCCCTTGCCCAGCGCCAGTTCCGCATGCTGCTGCATCTGTTCGGGCCAGCTCGGCGCCGGCGCCGGTGGCGGCACAGCCGGCAGCGGCACGGTGGTGGCCGCTGCCGTGGGAACGAGTTCGCCCGACTTGCGCAGCGGCGTCAGCGACTCGAACTTGTTCTGGTAGTCGTCGGTGATCTGCTTGGCATCGGCGCCGCCGCGGATCACCCGCGGCGTGATCAGCACGATCAGCTCGGTACGGTTGCGGCTGCGGTTGGTGCTGCCGAACAACCGCCCCAGCACGGGGATGCGGTTGAGGCCGGGAATGCCGGTGTCGGTGTTGCCTTCGGCCTGCTCGATCAGGCCTCCCAGCAGCACGGTCTGGCCGCTCTGCACGGCCACCTGGGTGGCCAGCTTGCGCTGCGAGATCGCCGGGTTGCCATTGACCAGTGCCACCGTGCGGTCGGCCTGGCTCACTTCCTGGCTGATGTTCATGTAGACCAGGCCGCCGGGATTGATCCGCGGCTGCACGTTGAGGATCACGCCGGTGCTCAGGTAGCTGACCTGGCTGTAGCTGGTGGGGTTGCCCAGGCCGGTGTTCACGCTGGTCTGGTTGATCGGAATCTGGTTGCCGACCGCGATGCTGGCCACCTGGTTGTTCATCACCACCATCGATGGCGCCGACAGCGTCTTGGTGTTGCCGCTGGTCTCCATCGCGCGCACGGCGACCTGCAGGTTGTGGTTGAGGAAGGAGTAGAAGAACGGCTGGCCGCCGTATGCCGGTCCCCCATCACCGAGCGCGCCGTACTGGCTGGCAGTGGTGGAGCCGGGGATGAAGTTGCCGTTGTTGTCGACGGTGCTGCCGACGAAGCCCTTCAGATACCACTGCACGCCGAACTGGAACTGGCCGGTGAGCTTGACCTCCAGGATGCGCGTCTCGATCTGCACCTGCATCGGCACGTTGTCGAGCTTGTCGATCGCACGCTTGATCTCCTCCCACTGCGAGGGGCGGGCGCGGATCAGCAGCTGGTTGTTGCTGTCCACCGAGCTGATCCGCACGCTGCCGTCGCTGGAGGCGTATTGCTGGCTGGTTTCCGCGGCGCCGGCGCTGGTGCCGAAGCTGGTCGTCATGCCGCCAGACATCGCGCCGGGCTGGCTGCCGCTGCCGCTTCCGTCGCGACTCTCGCCGCCGCTGTTGAAGCCGCCACGGCCGGCGCTGTCCAGCGCACCGCCGCCGATCGCGCCGGTGCCGGTGTTGCCGAAACTGCCGGCGGTGCTGCCCAGCGGATTGGCGTTGACATTGTCGGCGCTGCCCAGGGTGCCGCTGCTCAGGCCCGGCCCGACCTGGCCGCCGTTGTCGCCGCCGCTGCCGGCGCCGTTGGTGTAGATCTGCGCGAGATATCGGGCCAGGTCCGAGGCCTTCAGGTTGCGCACGTCGTAGACGAACAGCTGCGGCTGGTTGCCGCCGCCGGCGTCGATCTTGGCGACCCACTGGCCCACCTCGCGCAGGTAGTCAGGCTGGGTGCTGATGACCACCAGCGCGTTGGTGCGCTCGATCGGGATGAAGCGCAGCATGCCGGCCAGCGGGGTGTTGCCGTGTTCGCCGAACATCGCGTCCAGCTTCGGCATCAGCTCGCCGACCTTGGCGTACTGCAGGTTGAACACGCCCACCGACATGCCGCGCAGCCAGTCGACGTCGAAGGTGCGCACCATGCTCTGGTAGTTGGCCAGTTCCTGCGGCGTGCCGGCCATCACCAGCAGGTTGCGCGCCGGATCGACCAGCAAGGTGGCGTCGGGCCGCGCGAACGGCTTGATCAGTTTCTGCATCTCGCTGGCGGAGATGTAATGCAGCGGGAACAGCCGCGCCTGCAGGCCGCCCTGGGGGGCGGCGGCGCCCAAGCTGGGCACCAGGTTGCCGGCCACCGCGTCCTTCTGCGGCATCACCACGTAGGCGCCGGCGCGGTGCACCAGCGCGTTGCCGGTCCACGACAGCAGGGTTTCCAGGATCGGCAACGCCTGGCTGGCATCCACCGGCTCGGCGGTGGCGAACGAAATGTTGCCCTGCACGCCGGGCACGATGGTGTAGTTCTGCTTGAGCAGGTCGCCGAGGATCGCCTTGACCACCGCCTGCACCGGCTGGTTCTCGAAGTTGAAGGTCACCGCGCCGCTGCCGCGGGCCGCCGGCCTGGGCGTGGCCAGCGCGTTGGGATGGATGAACTGGCCGCTGCCGTGGCTGATCTCGGGGCTCGCCGTGGCCTCGCTGCCGCTGGCCACGCCGGTGTTCAACGGCAGCGGCGCCGGCACCGGGTTCTGCGTGCCGGCCATCGCCTCGCGCTGCAGGGCGCCATCGTCATGCGGCTGCGGCAGGCTGGCGCAACCGGCCACGCCGACCACGAAGGCAAGCGTGGCGGCGCGCAGGGTTTGCTGGGTGAGCGTGCGGAACATGGATCAACGTACTCCTTCGTTGGCCGCGGCGGCGCGGGCGGCCCGACGTTTCTGGATATTCTGGCGCAGGCGCTCGGCCGGCGATTCGCGCGACGATTCGGGCGTGGCGCGGTTGGGCATCGGCGGCACCGGCGGCGCGGAACGACTCGGCGCGGCACCTTCACCGGAGGCATTCCGGTCGGCGCCGCGCGGCGGGTCGATCGGCGCGCCGGCCGGCAGCTTCAGTTCGGTGCGGCCGCCGGAGGCATCGAAGATGGCCGAGCGGGCACGCACCTCGACCAGCTTCACGCTGCCGTCGGGCAGCGATTCGCCTTCGCGCAGGCGCACTTCGCGATCGGCCTGGCGATCGTGCAGCAAGGCCATGCGCAATGCTGGCGTAAGGATCACGCCGGTGAGTTCGAGGTCGCCGAGCTGGCTGCCGCCATCGGCCGCGGAAGCCGTCGGCTTGCGGTCGGGTGCGAACAGCGGCTTCTGCCAGACCAGGGCGAACTGCTGCAGCGGCAACGGCTGCGGCAGGTTGGCGGGATTGCCGGTCGGCGGCAGCGGCGCGCGTGCGCGTGGCTCGTCCCAGTGCACGCCACGACCGACCCCCAGCAGCAGGGCCAGCAGCAGCGCCGCCAGCGCGATGGCGCCGAGCATCAGCCAGGGCGTGAGGCGACGCTGGGCGGCCGCGTTCATGGCGCGTCTCCCGGCGAAGTCGCCGGCGTGCCGGGCGATGCGGGCGCGACCCGCGCCGGCCGCACATAGCCGGACAGGGTGAACTGCACTTCCAGCGGCACGGCACCCCCCTGCTGCGCGGCCACCGGATTGCGATAGATGCTGAGGTCGTCGATGAACAGATACGGCGTGCCCTGCTCCAGCGCCTGCATCACCGCGGCCAGCGGCTCGATGTCGCAACTCAGGCTGATGCTCACCGCGGCCTTGCGATACGGTTCGCCGGCGGCCGGCGCGGGACTGGGCAGCGGCATCTTCTGGCTCACCGTGCACGATCCGCTGCCGGCATGCGCCGCGACCACGTCGACCACGCGCTGCATCAGGTCCGCCGAAGCGGTGTTGGGATCGTCCGCCGAGAGGAACGCGCTGCTGGCCGCCTGGCCGGCACCGAGCGCGGCGATCCGCTGCAGCAGCGCGGGCTTCTCGGCGATCGCGGCGGCGTAACGGCTCTGCGTGTCGCGCAGGTCGGCCATCTCGCCGCGGATCTGCTGCAACGGCGCCACGAACCACCAGTGCAGCAATACGAAGTAGGCCAGCAGCAGCACGAGCAGCAGCAGGAGCACCGCCGCGATGCGGCTGTCGCGCCGGTTCATCGCCGCCAACTTCATGGCGTGCCCCCGGCACTCGCGGCACTCGGCGCAGGCGGCTTCGGCTGGTTGACCCGGGCGGTGAGGTAGAAGCGCTCCTTGCCGGTGGTGGGATCGGGCTGGATGCTGCCCTGGAAACTGGCGTCGGTGATCAGGCGTGAATCCTTCAAGGTGTCGAGCAGTTTCGCAGCCTGCTGGCTCTGCCCCTGGAAGCCGATCTGGCCGGTGTTGTCCACGCTGAGGCGTTCCAGCCACGCGCTGTCGGGCAGGCGCGCGGTGGCGTCTTCGAGCACGCTGAGCATCGCTACGCTGTTCTTCTTGCGCTGGGCCAGGAAGCCGGCGGCGCCGGCGTTGTCCTGCAGCTGCTGGCGCAGCGCGGCCACCTGCTGCGCTTCGCCGCGCATGCCTTCGACTTCCGTGCGCATCTGCTCCAGCGCCAGCTGCCGGTTGTGCAGCCATTCGCCCAGCACGCAGGCCAGCAATACCACCACGGCCGCGGCCAGCAGCAGGTTGAGCCGGCGCCGCGGATGCGCATGGCGCGGCACCTGCGCCGCCGGCAACAGGTTCACGCCGAGGCGGCCATGGCCATCGGCCACGTCCACCGCGTCCACACTGATCGACTGTGCCTGCAGACGCGCCAGCACGGGATCGAGGACGTCGCGGGTGACCACCACCAGTTCCGCGTTGAAGCGCCCGGCCGGCGCCGCCGTCGTCAGCTCGCGCACGGCGTAGTGCACCTGGGCCAGGTTGAACGGGGTCTGCCGGTCCATCTCGAAACCGGCCACCTGCATCAGGTTGTCGCGTGCCGCCAGCGGCAGGCTCAGCGTGCGCCGCAGCACCAGGGCGGACGGCAGCACCAGGGCCAGGCGCAGATCCTCGCGATCGACGCGTTGCAGTGCATCGCGCAACGCCGTCGGCGGCTTGCCGGCGCCGTCGATGCCCGGCTCCGTTTCATCCCAGCTCGACAGCAGCCCGGCGTGACCGTTGCGGCGCAGATCCCAGCGGGGGCCGGCGCACTGCAGCAGGTACCAGTCGGCGCCGCTGCCGAAGGCACCGCGCCAGCGCGACGGCAGCAGCGCACGCAGCTCGCCACCCCACCAGTGCAGGAAACCCGGCAACGGCGAGGCACGCCAACTGCGGCGTACGACATCGACCAGCGGCCGCAGTGACTGCGTTGCCGAACTCATTCCGCCTCCCCTTCCTGCCAGCGCAAGACGGCGTACGGTTGCGCCTGCCCCGCCTGCAGGCGAATCGTGGCGCGCAGGACCGCGCGCGTGCCGTCGGCCAGCGTAGCCTCGGACCGGATACTATGCGTTGTTCCGCTGCCCAGAACCAGCTGCGGATCCTTCGCGTTCTGCTGCCGTGCAGCCTCGATCTGCTGGCGCTGTTCCGGCGTCATCCCCGGGATCGCCGCCAGCGCCAGCGGCGGCGCGGTATTCGGATCGGGGCTGGAACTGCCGGACCAGATCGTCAGCGCCGGCGCCAGCAGCCGGTACAGCGAGGGCGTGACACCCAGCACCATCTGCAACTCCTCGACACTGGCGAACGGGCCGTGGCGCGGACCGTAGTTTCTCCCGGCCGCGAGGTAGCCGGCCCGGGCGCTGGCGTCATCGCCTTCCACCGCCGGCAGGCTGCGCCAGTCGACCACGTGATCGACCAGTGCCTGCGCCGGTGCAGGCTTCAAACCGGCCGCCTGGAACAGCGCCAGCAGCACCTCGGGCGAGGCCGCGTTGAGATCGACCTTGCCGCCTTCATCGATCGCGCGCACGGTGATCGTCGCGTTGTCGTAGTGGAAGGTGTAGACCCGCCCATCGGCCATCCAGCGCTGCTTCGCCTGCGGGTCCTGCAGGGCATAGGCCGCCCGCATCAGGCCGGCCTCGGCCGCGTAGTGCGCCTGGGTCTGGGCGAACTGGTAGCGCGCCTGCAGGCCCTCGGTGCGCGCCAGCGCGGCATAGCCGCCGAGCAGGATCGCCAGCAGGGTGCACGCCCACAACACCAGCAGCAGCGCGACGCCGCGCTGACGCCCGTGCAGGTGCGGCGCCGCCCGCCTCATCGCAGGCTCCCGCCGCGCAGGCCCATGCGCACCAGTCCGGCCGGCGAGGCATTCACCCGCAGCGGCACCTCGAACTGCGGCCACTCGACGGTGCCGCTCACCTGCAGCTCGACCCGCACCAGTTGCGGCAGCACGCGGCCGTCGGCCCAGGTCGGCGACCACGCCACCGCGGCGCCTTTCGAATCGACGCCGCGATAGCTGAAGCTGCCGCTGCTGACGTGATCGACCAGCACCTGCGGATCGCCCAGCGCCTGCGGCGGCTGGCCGTCGGGCGGCAGCAAGGCCAGGCTGAGTTCCAGCCGCTGGCCGCCGTGGTCATCGTCGACCAGGCGCAGCTGCTGCAGTTGCGGACCGAGCTTGCCCAGGTAACCGGGCAACGGCGCCACGTAGCGCATCTCCCGGGCACTGCCGACGAAGTAGACCGGTTCGCCGTGATCGGTGCGGTCGATCGGCTGGGCCAGGCTCTGCGCCAGTTCGCGGCGCAGGAACTGCTGGGCCGAGCGCACCTGGTCCAGCCGCTCGATCGCCGCCGTGCCGGAGCGCACGCTGTGCGTGGCCGTGCGGATGCCCGAATACACGCCGACCAGCAACAAGGCCAGCAATACCAGCGAGGCGAGCACTTCCAGCAGGGTGAAACCGGCCTGCCGTTTCATGGCGCGGCCTGCGCCTGGCCCGAGGCCAGTGGACCACCCAGCCGCAGGGTGCGGAAGTGGGCCGCCCGCGGATGGGCCTGAGGCCCCCACGAGACGGTGAGGTCGAGCTGATACAGCTGCAGCGGCGCGCCCGGCACCGCGGGGCCACCGGTGTTCCACGGCCGCACGTCGAGCTGCCAGCGGTACTGCGTATCGAAGCGGCCGGAACGATTGCCCGGCTTCACCGCCTCACCCACGAAGGCACTGTCCAGCAGGCTGCGCGCACGCATCGCCGCCTGGCTGTATTCCGCCGCATTGCGGGTCAGGCCGATCGACGCGCCAGCCACCTTCATCAGGGCGGTGAACGCGATCGCCAGCAGCATGATCGCGGCGATCACTTCCAGCAGGCTGAAGCCGCGTTGGCGCCGGGAATGGGGAATGGGGAATGGGGAATGGCAAAGGCGGGCAGCCGGCGCTGGCGCGCCTGGCCGATTCCCGAATTCCGATTCCCGATTCCCGGGTTTCATCGGGAAGCCACCGCATCGACCACCCGCACTTCGCCGGTCAGCCACGACACGTTGACGTGCCACTCGCGCTGGCCGCTGTGCAAGGTGATGCGGCCACCGGTGGAGCTGCCATCGGGGAAGAAGCGGATGCGTCCGGTGTGGTCGTTCGGCTGGTCTTCCTTCGCGCTGGTGATGCTGATGTGCATGCCGACGGGCAGCTGCACGCCGTGCCGCCTCGCATCGTCGTAGCTGTTCGCCCGGGTATCGACGTCGAAGTGCTGCTCCTGCCCGCGCACGATCGCCTGCGCCCGGGTGGCGCGCAGCGCGCCGGCCAGTTCGCCGCTGGCCGCGCGCACCCGCGCACTGGCCAGGCCTTGGGTCACCGACACCGACACCGCTACCACCGCGATGCCGATCAGCAGGATCACCGCCAACATTTCGAGCAGGGTGAAGCCCCCGCTCTTATGAAACAAAGCGCTTCTTGCCTTCGCCTCCTCCCCCGCTCCGCGGGGGAGGATTGAGGAGGGGGCAGCGCGCTGCGCGCGCGGGGAACGGGGAGCGGGGAACGGGGAACAGCCAGAGCAAGCAGACGCACGCGCTTCTGCTCTTCCCGTTCCCTGTTCCCTGGTCCCCGGTCCCCGTCTCATTGCCAGTTGCCCACGTCCTTGCTGTAGCCGTCGCCGCCGGGCTTGCCATCCTGGCCGTAGAAGATCAGGTCGAAGCTGCCGTTCTGGCCCGGGTACTGGTAGCCGAAGGCATGGCCCCACGGGTCCTTCAGTTCGGAGGCCTTGGCATACGGCCCCTGCCAGTTCGCCGCGTTCGGCGGCCGGGTCACCAGGCCGTCGAGCTGCTGCGGCGGGGTGCCGTTGTCCAGCGCGTAGTTCTCGATCTTCTGGCTCAGCGTCATCAGCTGCGACTTGCCGGCGCCGTACTTGCCCTTGTCGACGTTCTTGCCGACCTGGGTCACCACC
>ERZ778017.3010-NODE-3010-length-12530-cov-7.074790_pt1 | contig 12530 bp, 13 predicted proteins | sample MGYA00375747_ERZ778017 | MGnify/ENA primary metagenome ERZ778017 (study PRJEB29350, sample SAMN05509838) | bioreactor metagenome | biome: bioreactor; material: wastewater | place: South Africa: University of Cape Town | collected 2014-03-17 ... | reverse complement strand
GCGGCGACCTCGGCTATTTCGGCCCCGGCCAGATGGTGCCGGAATTCGACAAGGCCGCCCAGGCGCTGGCCGTCGGCGCCTACACCAAGGAGCCGGTGCAGACCCAGTTCGGCTGGCACGTCATCAAGGTCGAGGACAAGCGGGTCAAGCAGCCGCCGGCCTTCGACCAGGTCAAGGACAGTGTCCGCTCGCTCGTCATCCGCGACAAGTATTTCGCGCTGGTCAAGCAATTGCGCGCCGAAGCCAAGGTCGATATCCCGGATGCGAACCTGAAGAAGGCGGTCGACGCCGCTGAAGGCAGCGAGTAAGCCGAGGCGCCTGCTCCAAAGGGCGAGCCTGTTTCAGCGTATACGGCTCCTGGCGTATCTGGTTTTGGTTGGGCGAACTTCCCTGAAGTTCGCCCAACCTCTTTCCAACCGCAGGTCAGGCGGGTGATACTGCGTTTGTGCGTTCGTAGCTCAACTGGATAGAGCACCGGACTTCGAATCCGTAGGTTGCAGGTTCAAATCCTGCCGAGCGCGCCAGCTTTTTTGTCTCACGCGGGCTTGCTTCGCTCGCGCCTCCGACGGGGCGGCCTGGCCGGCCGGCGGGCAGTCGCCCTTGCGACCCTGCGGGTCCGGTGTTGCCGCAGCGAATATCTAGCCAAATCGCTTGCGTGAGGCCGCGGCATCGGGCAAACCGGCAACGGTTTTCTTCTCCCGCCGAGGCTTTGCATGTCCACGCAGATTTCGCCGCTCGCCCCAAGGAAATATCCGACGATGCCGGTTGTCGACGGGGTGCGGATCGCGACGGCTGAGGCCGGCATCAAGTACAGGGGCCGCACCGACCTTCTGGCGATGGTGTTCGACGAGGGGACGACCGTCGCCGGCGTGTTCACCCGCTCGAAATGCCCCTCCGCCCCGGTCGATTACTGCCGCCAGAACCTCGGGGCGGGCAAGGCGCGGGTCCTTGTCGTCAATTCCGGCAACGCCAACGCGTTTACCGGCAGGAAGGGCCGCGAGGCGACCGGGATCACCGGCGACTTCGCCGCCCGGGCCGCGGGCTGCACTTCGCGCGAGGTGTTCCTCGCGTCGACCGGCGTCATCGGCGAGCCGCTCGACGCCTCGAAATTCGGGCCGCTGCTCGCCGGCCTGGTCAGGCAGGCGAAAGCGGATTCCTGGCTCGACGCCGCCCGGGCCATCATGACCACCGACACCTATCCCAAGGTCGTCACCGCCACGGTCAGGCTCGGCGACGCCGAGGTGACGCTGAACGGCATCGCCAAGGGCGCCGGCATGATCGCCCCCGACATGGCGACGATGCTTTCCTTCGTCGCCACCGACGCGCCGATCGCAGCCCCCGTGTTGCAGGACCTTCTGTCGCGGGCCACGGCCAAGACCTTCAACGCGGTGACGGTGGATTCGGACACCTCGACCAGCGACACGCTGCTGTTGTTCGCGACCGGGGCCGCGGGCAAGCGCGGCGCGCCGTCGATCACCGATCCGAAGGACGCGCGCCTCGGGCCGTTCCGGCGGGCGCTGGGCAAGGTGCTGAAATCGCTGGCCTTGCAGGTGGTGCGCGACGGCGAGGGCGCGCGCAAGCAGATCGAGGTGACCGTCACCGGCGCGAAATCGGCGCGCTCGGCCAAGCGCGTGGCGCTGTCGATCGCCAATTCGCCGCTGGTCAAGACGGCGGTGGCCGGCGAGGACGCCAACTGGGGCCGCGTGGTGATGGCGGTCGGCAAGGCCGGCGAGCCGGCCGATCGCGATCGCCTGTCGATCTGGTTCGGCGACAACCGGCTGGCGCACGAGGGCGAGCGCGACGCCGCCTATTCGGAGGAGGCGACGTCGGCCTATATCAAGCGCAGCGAAATCCGCATCCGCGCCGATATCGGCATCGGCCGCGGCAAGGCGACGGTGTGGACCTGCGACCTCACCAAGGAATACGTCGCCATCAACGGCGACTACCGGAGCTGACCGGCTTGGCGCCGACGCCTCCGGCCGGGGTTCTCGCCACAGTGCGCCGCTACGAGGCGGCGGGACTGCGGGCATGGCCGGCCGCGGCCGTGCATTACGACGGCACCTGGGTGGTGCGGCTGACGGCGGGCTATCCGGCCAAGCGGCTCAATTCGGTGACGCCGCTCGATCCCGGCGACGTCGACCGGATCGCCGAGCGCATCGGGCGGGCAAGCCGGCGCTTCGAGGCGTATGGCAGGCCGCTCACCTTCCGCCTGTCGCCGTTGGCCGGGTCCGTCATTCCGGCGCATCTGGACAAGGAGGGCTGGAGCCGGTTCGACGAATCGCTGGTGATGCGGCTGCCGCTGGCGAACGCGCCGGTGGAAGACGCGATGGACCAGCTTCCCCTGCGCGACATCAGCCGCTTCGTCAGCGCCTCGCTCAAGGTGCACGGGTCGGACCCCTCGCTTCGCGCGGGGCTGTCGGAAATCATCGGCGCCATCCCGACCGAGGCGGGGCTGTTCGTGCTGGAGCGCGGCGACGAGGCGTTGGCGACGCTGATTTGCGTTCACGACGGCGATCTGGCCGGCCTGTTCGATGTCGCCACCGACGAGGCGGTGCGCGGCCGGGGCCTCGGCCGCCAACTGGTCCTTTCCGCGCTGAAATGGGCGCGCCTGCGCGGCGCGCGCGAGGCCTGGCTGCAACTGGACGCCGACAACGAGCCGGCGCTGAGGCTCTACCGCAGCCTCGGCTTCAGCGAGGTCTACCGCTATCATTACCGCCGGCCGCGTGGGGCGCAGACGTCTTGAACCCGCTCGGCAAGCGCCTCATCCTCGTCGCCGCCTGCGCGCTGGTCGACGCCGACGGCCGCGTGCTGATCGCGCAGCGGCCCGCCGGCAAGCAGCTTGCCGGCCTGTGGGAGTTTCCCGGCGGCAAGGTCGAGCCAGGAGAAACGCCGGAAGAATGCCTGATACGCGAGTTGCGCGAGGAAATCGGCGTCGAAACCAAGGCCGCCTGCCTTGCGCCGCTGACCTTCGCCAGCTACGGCTATGACGACTTCCATCTCCTGATGCCGCTTTATGTCTGCCGCCGTTTCCAGGGCATCGCGACGCCTAGGGAAGGCCAGACGCTGAAATGGGTGCGGCCGCGGCAGATGCGCGACTACCCGATGCCGCCGGCCGACGAACCCCTGATTCCGGCCCTGATCGACCTGCTTTAGGCAACGCCCCCAACGGAGAGCAGGGTACGGCAGTCGTTAATGAATGATTTATCTTGGCATGGCAATTTGAGGCGATCGCGTGCCCTTTTTCGGGCATGCCCGTTCTTGCTGGGGAGCCTGACATGAGCCTGGATGACGATTGGGATGCCATTCGCCCCGAACGGCGTACCAGGGCCATGGACGCCGGCATGGGCCTGTTGCGCCTGACGCTCCTGTTCGGCTCGGCCGCCGTAGCGCTCGCGCTCATCGCGGTTCCGCTGCTCGACAACGGCAACGACCGCCAGCAGATCGCGCGCGGCGGGTTCATGGGTCTCGACACCACCACGACCGGCTCGATCGGCCGTTCCGGCACCTACACGGTCCGCCGCAGCGTCCTGCAACCGTCGCCTGATGCGGTCTGCGTCATCGCCGCGAGCGGCCGGCTGAGCGGCGATTGCTGATTTGCGTTTCCTTTGCGCTTCTCCATTCACGCCCCGTTAAGTCTGTCCCGTTAACCTTTCTTAACGGGTCGGCGCTATGGTCCGGGCAGAGGGATGAAAGACCATGACACGTTTGCTGTGCCGGTTCTGTCAGGATGAAGGCGGTGCGACCGCCATCGAATATGGCCTGATCGCGGCCCTCATCTCGCTCGCCATCTTCGCCGGCGTCGGCAGTTTCGCCAACAATCTGGGTTCGCTGTGGGACGGCAACAGCGGCAAGATTTCCGAGGCCTTCAACCGCTAGAGCCTTTCCTGAAGCCCGCTCGGGTTCTCCAGTATCTTCGCCAGCGACACCTTGGCCGAGCCGGGCCTCAGCGGCTTTTGCTGCGAGGGGTCCGGCGCCCATCCCGACATCCATACCAGTGAAAAGCTCGCCCTGATGCGCCCGTCGGGGTCGCTGAAGCGTTCGGCATAGATCTCGGCGGCGCGGGCAAACATCCGCCTGCTGCCCGGGCGGCGCGAGCGGTCGAGCATGGAATTCGTCTCGCCCATCGCCCGCAGGTCCGCCATCAGCGAAAACGGCGTGTCGTAGCGCGCCACCACCGTCTCGATGTCGGCGACCGGCAGGGCGAATCCGGCCCGTTGCAGCAACGCACCGGCATCGCGGACGTCCGGGAAGGGAAAGACGCGCGGGCTGGCGCCGCCGTAGAGTTCGGTTTCGGCGGCAAGCAGGCTCTCGCGCAGTTCGGCCAGGGTGCCGGCGCCGGCGAAAGCGCCGAGGAACAGGCCGTCCGGCCTCAGCGCGCGGCGAATTTGCGCCAACATGCCGGGAATGTCGTTCATCGCCTGCAACGACAGCAGCGATACGGCGAGGTCGAGGCTTTTTTCCCCAAACGGCACCGTTTCGGGCGGCGCCACGGTGCCGGGCGCGCCGCCGAGAAACACCGGGTCGGCCTCGACGCGGACGGCCTCGGCGACCTTGCCGCTCGCCCGCATCGCCTCGAGCGCCGCCGGCGTCTGGCAAAAAAGGGATGCCGCTTTGGCGAATTTGCGCTCCACCGCGCCCAGCCGGTCGGAAAAATCGTCGGCTGCGCGCTGCATGAGGAAATCGGCGCCTGCCACCGAACGGCCAAGCGCCCGCCGTTTGCGCTCCAGAAGCAGCGGCACGTCGAAAATCGGCTGCACGTCGAGGTTCCTGTATCGGCGGTATCTGCTATACGATGTGGATCAGGTGGCCGATCCGATGGCGGATATCAAGGGACTTTCGCAAGCCGCGCTGAAATGGCCGGCGCAGCTTCTGTTTCCGCCGGTCTGCGCGGGTTGCCGGCGGCATGTCTCGCAGCCCGGCGTGCTGTGCGCCGAATGCTGGCCGAAACTGCGCCTGATCGAGCGGCCGTGGTGCCCGGTGACGGGCATTCCCTTTATCCACGACATGGGCGAGGGTTTCCTGTCGGCGGAAGCGATCGCCGACCCGCCGCCGTTCGAGCGGGCGCGGGCGGCGGTCGCCTATTGCGGCGTCGCCCGGCAGATGGTGGGCGGGCTGAAATACCGGGACCGGACCGACCTTGCGCCGTGGATGGCGCGCTGGATGATGCGGGCGGGTGCGGAGTTGCTCGCCGAGGCGGACGTGATCGTACCAGTGCCGCTGCACTGGCGGCGCTTCCTCAGGCGGCAGTTCAACCAGTCGGCGGAACTGGCGCGCGCCCTGTCGCGCCTGAGCGGCGTCGCCTTCGAGCCGTCCGTGGTCAGGCGGGTGAAGCCCACGCTCCGCCAGGTCGGCCTGGCCAGGCACGAGCGCGACGAGAATGTCCGCGCCGCCTTTCGCGTGCCGGCCGAGGCGGAAATCCGCATCGCCGGGCGACGCGTGCTGCTGGTCGACGACGTCTATACGACGGGCGCGACGGCGCGGGCCGTGACCAGGGCGCTGAAGAAGGGCGGCGCCGGCGCCGTCGACGTGCTTACCTTCGCGCGCGTGCTGCCCGGGGACTTCCGGCCGGACGAAACCGCCCTTATATAGGGGATACAGCAAGCGGAACCCGTCATGGTCGATGTCACGATCTATACGCGCATGGGGTGCGGATATTGCACGGCGGCCAAGCGTCTGCTCGACCGCAAGGGGATTGCCTATACCGAGCACGACGCGAGCTTCTCGCCGGAGTTGCGCCAGGAGATGATCGTGCGCGCGAACGGCCGCTCGACCTTTCCGCAGATCTTCGTCGGCGACGTCCATGTCGGCGGCTGCGACGACTTGCACGCGCTGGAGGCGCAAGGCCGCCTCGATGCGCTTTTGTCCCCGGGCACGGTAGATCAGGGATTGTCATGACCAACGGTTTCAAGGCGGCTGCCGTGCAGATGCGTTCGGGCCAGGACCCCGAGCGCAATGCGGCGGACATGGAGAGGCTGGTGCGCGAGGCCGCCCGGCAGGGCGCGACCTACGTGCAGACGCCGGAAATGACCGGCGCCATGGTGCGCGACGCTGCTGCGCGGCAGGCGGCTTTCACGTCCGAGGACAAGGACGGGACGGTGGCGGCGGCGCGGCGTCTGGCCCGGGAACTGGGGATTTTCCTGCATATCGGCTCGACCGGCATCCTGCGCGCCGACGGCAAGGTCGCCAACCGAGCCCTGCTGATTTCGCCGCATGGCGAAACGGTTGCGGCCTACGACAAGATCCACATGTTCGACGTCGATCTCGACAACGGCGAGAGCTGGCGCGAATCGGCGGCCTACGAGCCGGGAACGCAGGCCGTCGTGGCGGACATGAACGGGGCGAGGCTGGGCTTCGCCGTCTGTTACGATCTGCGCTTTCCGCAGCTTTTCCGCGCCGAGGCGCTTGCCGGCGCGCAAATCCTTACCGTTCCGGCCGCGTTCACCCGGCAGACCGGGGAAGCGCACTGGCATGTGCTCTTGCGGGCGCGCGCCATCGAGAACGGCGCCTTCGTCGTCGCCGCCGCGCAGGGCGGCCTGCATGAGGACGGCCGCGAAACCTATGGCCATTCGATGATCGTCGACCCGTGGGGCAGGGTGCTTGCCGAGATGGCGGGCGACGAGCCGGGCGTCATCGTCGCCGAAATCGATCCCGCGCAGTCGCTTGCCGCCCGCGCCAAGATTCCCAACCTGAGGAATGCGCGCGAATTCAGCCTTGCCGAAGCGGATTTCGCCGCGATCCGGGGGGCGGCGTCTTGATCCGGTTTTCGCTGACCTGCGAAACCGGGCATGAGTTCGAAGGCTGGTTCCGCAACAACGACGATTTCGACAGGCAGGCCAGGCGCGGTCTCGTCGACTGCCCGTCCTGCGGCTCGCGCAAGGTGGGCAAGGCGCTGATGGCGCCGGCCGTCTCGACCGCGCGCGACCGCGACAAGGTCAGGCTGGCGATGGGCGAGGAACAGAAGAAAGCGCTGGCGCAGATGAAGGCGATGGCCGACAAGATCCGCGAAAACGCCGACTATGTCGGCGACAAATTCGCCGAGGAGGCCCGCAAAATCCATTTCGGCGAAACCGATCCGCGCGGCATCTATGGCGAGGCGACGCTGGAAGAGGCGAAGGGCCTGGCCGAGGACGGCGTCTCCTTCATGCCGATCCCGGTCTTTCCCGAAGACCGCAACTGAGTCGTGGCCGGGGCGGTCCCGTAAGGGTCAAACCGAGCCTTTTTCGGCCAGCACCATGTAGTTGACGTCCATGTCCTTCGAGCGCTGCCAGCGGTCGGCGAGCGGGTGATAGACGACGCCGGTGCGGTCGACGATCGCCATGCCGGCCTCGGACAGGGATTTTTCCAGTTCCTCGGGACGCACCAGCTTGCCGAACTGGTGGGTGCCGCGCGGCAGCCAGCGCAGCACGTATTCAGCGCCGACGATCGCCAGGCCGAGCGCCTTCAGCGTGCGGTTGATGGTGGCCACGAACATGATGCCGCCCGGATTGACCATGGCGGCGCATTTTCCAAGGAAAAGATCGATGTCGGCGACGTGCTCGACCACCTCCATGTTGAGGACGACATCGAATTTCTCGCCGGCGTCCGCCAGTTCCTCGGCGGTGGTCGCGCGATAGTCGACATCGACGCCGGTTTCGGCCGCATGCAGCTTCGCCACCTCGATGTTGGTCTCGGAAGCGTCGGCCCCGACCACCTCGGCGCCGAGGCGGGCCATCGGCTCGCACAGAAGCCCGCCGCCGCAGCCGATGTCGAGGATGCGCAGGCCCTTGAACGGACGGGCTTCGCGCGGATCGCGCCCGAAGCGCTCCGCCACCTGGTCGCGGATATAGGCAAGGCGGACGGGGTTGAACTTGTGCAGCGGGCGGAACTTGCCGTTCGGGTTCCACCACTCGGCGGCAAGCGCGGAAAAGCGTTCCACTTCCGCGGCATCGATGGTCGATCGTCGGGCGTCGGGCATGTCTTTTCTCCGTGCAAGGCGTAGGAAGTCGGGTGTAGGGCGGCGATTGTCAAGGCGGCAATTCCCGCACCGGCCGGGGATTTCTGTTGCTTGCACAGTTTCAGCCTTTTGGCTAAGGAGGCCGCAACCGTGCTCGGCCCCGCATTCCGGGGCCTTCGTTTCCACACCTCTCGGGCTCAGGACCGGCATCCAGGCAAAGGCGTTTCGTTTCCATGGCGCGCATCGTGATGAAATTCGGCGGAACATCGGTCGCCGACATCGCCCGCATCCGCAATGTGGCGCGCCATGTCAAACGCGAGGTCGACGCCGGGCACGAGGTCGCGGTCGTGGTCTCGGCCATGGCCGGCAAGACCAACGAACTGGTGGCGTGGACGCGCGAAGCCTCGCCCATGCACGACGCGCGCGAATACGACGCGGTGGTCGCCTCCGGCGAGCAGGTGACGGCCGGATTGCTGGCGATCACCTTGCAGAACATGGGCGTCAACGCCCGCTCCTGGCAGGGCTGGCAAATCCCGATCAGGACCGACAACGCCCATGGCGCCGCCCGCATCGTCGATATCGACGGCTCGTTCCTGGTCAAGCGCTTCGGCGAGGGCCAGGTGGCGGTGGTGGCCGGCTTCCAGGGGCTCGGGCCGGACAACCGCATCGCGACGTTGGGGCGCGGCGGCTCCGATACCAGCGCCGTCGCCATCGCGGCGGCGGTCAAGGCCGATCGCTGCGATATCTATACCGACGTGGACGGCGTCTACACGACCGATCCGCGCGTCGAGCCGAAGGCGCGGCGGCTGGCGAAGATTTCGTTTGAGGAAATGCTTGAAATGGCCTCGCTCGGGGCCAAGGTGTTGCAGGTGCGTTCGGTCGAGCTCGCCATGGTGCACAGGGTGCGCACCTTCGTGCGGTCCTCCTTCGTGGAACCCGATGCGCCCGGAATGGGGGATTTCGACAATCCGCCCGGAACGCTTATTTGCGACGAGGATGAAATCGTGGAACAGCAGGTCGTCACCGGAATTGCCTATGCCAAGGATGAAGCGCAAATCTCGCTGCGCCGGGTCGGCGACCGTCCGGGCGTGGCGGCGGGCATCTTCGGGCCGCTGGCCGAAGCCGGCATCAACGTCGACATGATCGTCCAGAACATTTCCGAGGACGGCAAGCTCACCGACATGACCTTCACCGTTCCCTCCGGCGACATCGACAAGGCGCTGGCGGTCCTGGAGAAGAATCGCGGCAATGTCGGCTTCGACGTCGTCCAGCACGACGACGGCATGTCGAAAGTGTCGGTGATCGGCATCGGCATGAGGAGCCACACCGGCGTCGCGGCAACCGCCTTCAGGGCATTGGCGGAAAAGGGCATCAATATCCGCGCCATCACCACGTCCGAGATCAAGATTTCGATCCTGATCGACGGGCCTTATACGGAACTTGCCGTTCGCACTTTGCATTCCGTCTACGGTCTGGATAAGCAATAGGGGGCGGTCGGCGCCCATCGTTCAAGAGTACGGCGTTGCGTGAATGCCGGCGTGGACGGACCGCGCCGGTTCGATGAATGCCCATTGGAGACTATGCCGCGATGCGTGATACGGCTGGCGGCCCGCGCGTTCTGCTGAGACGGCTGCGCGAACTGATGCAGGAGCCGATGGAGCCGCAGGAGCGGCTCGACCGGATCGTGCGCGATATCGCCTCCAACATGGTGGCCGAGGTCTGCTCGCTCTACGTGCTGCGTTCCGATTCGGTGCTCGAGCTCTATGCGACCGAGGGCCTCAACCCGAACGCCGTCCACCTGGCGCAGCTGCGGCTCGGCCAGGGCCTCGTCGGCTCGATCGCCGCCAGCGCGCGGCCGCTCAACCTGTCCAACGCGCAGGAACACCCCGCCTTCGCCTATCTGCCGGAGACCGGCGAGGAGGTCTACAACTCCTTCCTCGGCGTGCCGGTGCTTCGGGCCGGGCGCACGCTCGGCGTGCTGGTGGTGCAGAACAAGACCATGCGCACCTATCGCGAGGACGAGATCGAGGCGCTGGAGACGACCGCGATGGTCATCGCCGAGATGATCGCCACCGGCGACCTCGGCAAGCTGGCGCGGGCAGGGCTCGAACTCGACCTTTCGCGGCCGGCGAGCTTCACCGGCCTGTCGTTCAACGAAGGCATCGGGCTTGGCCAGGTCGTCCTGCACGAGCCGCGCATCGTCGTCACCAACCTGTTCAACGAGGACAGCGAGGAGGAGGTCGGACGGCTCGGAACGGCCCTCGGCTCGCTCCGGCTTTCCATCGACGACATGCTGGAACGCCGCGACGTCGCCTTCGAGGGCGAGCATCGCGAGGTGCTGGAAGCCTACCGCATGTTCGCCAACGACCGCGGCTGGGTGCGCCGGCTGCACGAGGCGATCCAGAACGGGCTGACCGCGGAAGCGGCGGTGGAAAAGGTGCAGTCGGACATGCGCGCGCGCATGATCCACATGACCGACCCGTATCTGCGCGAGCGCATGAGCGATTTCGACGACCTCGCCAACCGGCTGCTCAGGCAGTTGATGGGGCGCGGGCCGGAAGACGTCGCGGCGGCGCTGCCCAAGGACGCCATCATCGTCGCCCGCTCGATGGGGGCCGCCGAACTGCTCGACTACCCGCGCGAGAAGCTGCGCGGGCTGGTGCTGGAGGACGGCACGGCGACCAGCCACGTCGTCATCGTCGCGCGCGCCATGGGCATCCCCGTCGCCGGCCATATGAAGGGCGCCGTCTCCATGGCCGAGAACGGCGACGACATCATCGTCGACGGCGAGGAGGGCATCGTCCATCTGAGGCCGCAGCCGGATCTCGAAGCCGCCTATGCCGAGAAGGTCCGCTTCCGCGCCCGGCGCCAGGAAATCTACCGCGAGTTGCGCAAGCAGCCGTCCGTCACCAGGGACGGGGTGCAGATCGACCTGTTGATGAATGCCGGCCTTGCCGTCGACCTGCCGCAGCTTGCCGAATCGGGCGCGGCCGGCATCGGCCTGTTCCGCACCGAGCTGCAATTCATGGTCGCCTCGACCTTCCCGCGCGCGGAGGCGCAGGAAAAACTCTACCGCGACGTGCTCGACGCGGCGCGCGGCAAGCCGGTCACCTTCCGCACCATCGACATCGGCGGCGACAAGGTGCTGCCCTATTTCAAGGGCTCCGTGCAGGAGGAGAACCCGGCGCTCGGCTGGCGGGCGATCCGGCTGACGCTCGACCGGCCGGGGCTGTTGCGCACGCAGATCCGGGCGCTGCTCAAGGCGAGCGGCGGGCGCGAGCTGAAGCTGATGCTGCCGATGGTGACGGAGCTTGCCGAGATCGCGCGGGCGCGCGAGATCATCGACCGCGAGGTGCGGCACCTGTCGCGCTTCGCCCATCATCTGCCGACCAGCCTGAAGCTGGGCGCCATGATCGAGGTGCCCTCGCTCCTGTTCCAGCTCGACGAACTGATGAAGGCGGTCGATTTCGTCTCGGTCGGCTCCAACGACCTGTTCCAGTTCGTCATGGCGGTGGATCGCGGCAACACGCAGGTGTCGGACCGCTTCGATCCGCTGTCGGTGCCGTTCCTGCGCGCGCTGAAGCTGATCGCGGATGCAGGCCATCGCACCATGACGCCGGTGACGCTGTGCGGCGAGCTTGCCGGCAAGCCGATCTCGGCGATGGCGCTGATCGGTCTCGGCTTCAGCTCCATCTCGATGTCGCCGGCGGCGATCGGCCCGGTCAAGGCGATGCTGACCGAGCTTCGGGTGGACGAACTGAAGCGCTTCTTCGCCGACAATCTTTCGGCGCCTGCCAGCGGCATGCCGATGCGCGCCCTGCTGCAAGCCTTCGCCGACGACCGCGGCATCCCGCTATGATCTCCCTTCCCCGTGACCGCATGGACCAGGTCGTCAAGCGCTTCGACATGCTCGAGGCGCAGATGGCCGCCGGGCCGGCCGCCGACGCCTATGTCAGGATGGCCTCCGAATATGCCGATATCCAGGATCTGGCCGGCAAGATCAGGACGCTGAGGGCGGCCGAGCGCGAACGGGCCGATCTCGAGGCGATGCTCGCCGACAAGGGAACGGACGCCGACATGCGGGCGCTGGCCGAGGCCGACCTGCCCGAGGTCGAGGAGCGGATCGAGGCCTTGCAGCGCGATATCCAGATCCTGCTTCTGCCCAGGGACGCCGCCGACGACAGGAACGCGATCCTCGAAATCCGGGCGGGTACCGGCGGCGACGAGGCGGCGCTTTTCGCCGGCGATCTTTTCCGCATGTACGAGCGCTATGCGTCGGAGCGCGGCTGGCGCTTCGAGGTGGCCTCGGCCAGCGAAGGCGACGCCGGCGGCTACAAGGAGATCATCGCGACCGTCTCGGGCAAGGGCGTGTTCGCGCATATGAAGTTCGAATCGGGCGTGCACCGGGTGCAGCGCGTGCCGGCGACGGAGGCGCAGGGGCGCATCCACACCTCCGCCGCCACCGTCGCGGTGCTGCCCGAGGCCGAGGAGGTCGATGTCGAGATCAGGCCCGAGGACATCCGCATCGATACGATGCGCGCCTCCGGTTCCGGCGGCCAGCACGTCAACACCACCGATTCGGCGGTGCGCATCACCC
>ERZ778017.3009-NODE-3009-length-12537-cov-5.395530_pt1 | contig 12537 bp, 9 predicted proteins | sample MGYA00375747_ERZ778017 | MGnify/ENA primary metagenome ERZ778017 (study PRJEB29350, sample SAMN05509838) | bioreactor metagenome | biome: bioreactor; material: wastewater | place: South Africa: University of Cape Town | collected 2014-03-17 ... | reverse complement strand
CGCGTTCCCGCTCGCGAGCCGGCCGCGCGTGCTCGACGAACCCTGAAGAGCGCTGTCGCCCGGATGCGCCCTCTCGATACGGAAATCGATACCGGCAGCGCCGAATTCGCCGCGCGCCGGATCGCGATGCTCGAGCGCGTCGCCGAGTTGCGCGCGCTCGAACAGCGCACGCGCGACACCTCCGCCCGCGCGGCGCCGCTCTTCGAGCGGCGCGGCCAGCTGCTGCCGCGCGAACGGCTCGCCCGGCTCCTCGATCCCGGCAGCCCCTGGCTCGAACTCTCGACGATGGCCGGATACCGGCTCGACGACACCGACGCGCAACGCCGCATCCCCCGCGCGGGGGTGCTGTGCGGCATCGGCTTCGTCTCGTCCACGCGCTGCGTCGTCATCGTCAACGACTCCGGCATCGACGCCGGAGCGATCCCCAGCATGGGCGGCGAGAAGATCCTGCGCGCGCAGCAGATCGCGCTCGAGAACCGCCTGCCGCTCGTGCAGTCCATCGAATCGGCCGGCGCGAATCTGCTGCGCTACCGCGTCGAGGATTTCGTGCACGGCGGGCGCCTGTTCCACAATCTTGCGCAGCTGTCGGCGGCAGGCATTCCGGTGGTCGCGATCGTGCACGGCTCGTCCACTGCGGGGGGAGCCTACCTGCCGGGCCTGTCCGACCATGTCGTCATGGTGCGCGGGCGCGCGAAGGCCTTTCTCGCCGGCCCGCCGCTGCTGCAGGCGGCCACCGGCGAGATCGCCACCGACGAGGAACTGGGCGGCGCGGAGATGCACGCGCGGGTTTCCGGACTCGCCGACCATCTGGCCGACGACGATGCCGATGCGATCCGGATCGCGCGCGAAGTGGTCGGGCGGCTGGGCTTCGGCGACGACACCTCGCGTTCCACGCGCCTCGGATTCGAGGAACCGCTGCATGCGCCCGACGAGCTGGCCGGCGCCGTTCCGCTCGACTTCCGCGAACCCTTCGACATGCGCGAGGTCGTCGCGCGCATCGTCGATGGCTCGCGCTTCCTCGAGGTCCAGCCCGACTACGACCCCGAAACCGTCTGCGGCCATGCCGAGCTGCACGGACACCGCATCGGCATCGTCACGAACAACGGGCCGATCGATCCGGCCGGCGCGAACAAGGCCACCCATTTCATCCAGGCCTGCTGCCAGAGCGCGACGACACTCGTCTACCTGCAGAACACCACCGGCTACATCGTCGGACGGGCGAGCGAGCAGGCCGGCATGATCAAGCACGGCTCGAAGATGATCCAGGCCGTCTCGAACGCCACCGTGCCGTCGATCACCCTGCACTGCGGTGCCTCGTTCGGTGCCGGCAACTACGGGATGTGCGGGCGCGCCTTCGGGCCGCGCTTCGTGTTCTCCTGGCCGAACGCGCGCACCGCCGTCATGGGCGGCGAGCAGGCCGCGCTCACCATGCGCATCGTCAGCGAGACCACCGCGCGGCGGCGCGGCGAGCCGGTCGACGGGGCGAAGCTCGATGCATTGTCGGCTCGCATCGTCGAGCACTTCGAGGCGCAGGCCGGCGTGCTGCACACGAGTGCGCGTCTGCTCGACGACGGCATCGTCGATCCGCGCGACACGCGCAGGCTGCTCGGCTTCCTGCTCGACACCTGCGCGCAGGCGCAGGCACGAACGCTGCACCCGACCAGCTTCGGCGTCGCGCGTCCCTGAACCGGCTTCCGTCCACGACACCGCAATGATCTACACCGAAGAACACGAGCGACTGAAGGATTCCGTGCGCCGCTTCGTCGATGCCGAAGTCAACCCGCACGTCGACGAATGGGAGCGCGCCGGCGTCTTCCCCGCGCGCGAGCTGTTCCGCAAGATGGGGCGGCTCGGCTTCCTGGGTGTGACGAAGCCGATCGAGTACGGAGGCTCGGGCCTCGACTACTCGTATTCGGTCGCGGTATCGGAGGCACTCGGCCACGCGCACTGCGGCGGCGTGCCGATGGCGATCGGCGTGCAGACCGACATGGCCACACCCGCCCTCGCCCGCTTCGGCAGCGACGAGCTGAAGCGCGAGTTCCTCGCCCCCTCGATCGCGGGCGAGCGCGTCGCCTGCCTCGGCGTGTCGGAGACCGGCGCGGGCTCCGATGTCGCCTCGATTCGCACCTTCGCGCACAAGGACGGCGGCGACTACCGCATCCGCGGCGGCAAGATGTGGACGACCAGCGGCACGCAGGCCGACTGGATGTGCCTGCTGGCCAACACCTCCGACGGAGCGCCGCACCGGAACAAGACGCTGATCTGCGTGCCGATGGACACCCCCGGAATACAGATCGCGCGCAGACTCGAAAAGGCCGGCATGCGCTCGTCCGACACCGCGCAGATCTTCTTCGACGACGTGCGCGTGCCGCAGCGCTACCGCATCGGCGAGGAAGGCATGGGTTTCGCCTACCAGATGATGCAGTTCCAGGAAGAACGCCTATGGGCGGCGGCCAACTCGCTCGCCGCGAGCGCGATCCTCGCCGAGACGATCGACTACCTGCGCGAACGCCAGGCCTTCGGCCAGCCGCTGCTCGCCAACCAGTACATCCATTTCAAGCTCGCCGAACTGAACACCGAGATCGAATGCCTGCGCGCGCTGCTGTACCGCGCGGTCGAGCTGTACGTCGGCGGCGCCGACGTCACGCAGCTGGCGTCGATGGCCAAGCTGAAGGCCGGACGCGTCTCGCGCGAGGTGGCCGACTGGTGCGTGCAGTTCTGGGGCGGCATGGGCTACATCGAGGACACGCGCGTGAACCGCTACTGGCGCGATTCCCGGCTCGGCTCGATCGGCGGCGGCGCCGACGAGGTGATGCTCGGCATCATCGCCAAGACGATGGGCATCCTGCCGCGCCCATGACGCGCGTCGCGCCCCCGCTGCAGGGCTTCGATGCGCTGCTCGTCGCGAACCGCGGCGAGATCGCGCGCCGCGTGCTGCGCAGCGCACGCGCGCTCGGCCTGCGCACGATCGCCGTCCACGCGCCGGGCGAGCGCGACGCACCGCACGTCACCGACGCCGACGAAGCGATCGAGCTGCGCGCCGATTCCGATCTTGCCGCCTACCTGTCGATCGACGCGGTGATCGATGCCTGCCGGCGCAGCGGCGCCGGCGCCGTTCATCCCGGTTACGGCTTTCTCTCGGAGAACGCGGCCTTCGCCCGCGCCTGCGAAGCGGCGGGCATCGTCTTCGTCGGGCCATCCGCCGAGGCGATCGAAGCGCTCGGCGACAAAGTGCGGGCGAAGGAGATCGCCCAGCGCGCCGGCGTGCCCTGCCTGCCCGGATATGCCGGCGACGACGCATCGCCGTCGACGATGGCGGCCGAGGCCGAACGCATCGGCGTGCCGCTGATGATCAAGGCCGCCGCAGGCGGCGGCGGGCGCGGCATGCGTCGCGTCGATTCGCTGGCCGATTTCGAGCGGCTGCGCAAGGCGGCGGCACAGGAGGCGCAGTCGGCCTTCGGCGACGACCGGCTGCTGCTCGAGAAATGCCTGGACGGTGCGCGCCACGTCGAGATCCAGATCCTCGCCGACCGCTTCGGCCGCTGCGTGCACCTGGGCGAGCGCGACTGCTCGACGCAGCGCCGCCACCAGAAGATCGTCGAGGAAGCGCCCGCCCCGGGCGTTTCCGCCCAGACGCGCGCGGCGATGGGCGAAGCGGCCGTGCGTCTCGCGCAGGCGATCGGCTACGCCGGCGCGGGAACCGTCGAGTTCCTGCTCGAGCGCAGCGGCGACTTCCGCTTTCTCGAGGTCAACACCCGGCTGCAGGTCGAGCACCGCGTCACCGAGGCGATCACCGGAGTCGATCTCGTCGAGCTGCAGTTGCGCGTCGCGCGCGGCGAGCCGCTGCCCTTCGCGCAGGCCGACATCCGCTTCGACGGGCATGCGATCGAGGCGCGGCTGTGCGCCGAGGACGCCTTCCACGGTTTCGTGCCGCAGGGCGGCGTCGTTCGCGGATGGCGTATCGCGCACGACGACGGCGTGCTGGTCGATCATGCGCTCGGCGCCGGTGCCCGCGTCTCGCCGCACTTCGACTCGCTGATCGCCAGGTTCGTCGCGCACGGCCGCGATCGCGAGCACGCCCGGATGCGGCTGGCTGCGGCGCTCGCGCGCAGTTCGATCCTCGGCCCGGTCACGAACCGTGCGTTCCTGCTCGAGTGCCTGCGCGCGCCGCGTTTCGTGGCCGGCGAGCTCGACGTGGGCTGGCTCGAAGACGCGGCTTCGCGCTGGCGTGCACCCGCGCCCGATCCGCAATGGCAGGCCGTGGCGAGCGCGCTCTGGACGAAGGCCGTGATGGCCGGACATGGCCCATTGGCGAACTGGTCGTCGAACGGCACGCGCCGCTCGCGGGTGTCGCTCGCCGTGGTGGGCGCCGACATTGCCGACGCTCGCGTTCACGCCGTGGACGACGAGCCGCTGCGCTGGAACGCCGAGATCGAAGCCGCACACCACGACTCGCTCGCCGTGCGCATCGGCGCGCACGAAAACATCCTGCAGATCGAATCGGCCGAATCGGTGCGCATCGACGGTCAACGGCTGTCGATCCACGCCGCTTTCGAAGGCCCGCCCGCCCGACCGTTGCGGATGTGGCTCGACCACGGCGGCTTCGCCGCGGGCGTCGTCGACGCCGCATCGTTGTCGGCCCGCCGCGCCAGCGCCGACGCCGGAGGCGAACTGCGCGCCCGCATGCACGGCCGCGTGGCGGCGATCGCCGTAACCGAAGGCGACCGCGTCCGCGCCGGCCAGGCGCTGCTGTCGATCGAAACGATGAAGATGGAGCACCGGATCGGCTCGCCGACCAGCGGACGGGTCGCGGCGATCGCCGTGTCGGTCGGCACGCAGGTCTCGCCGGCCACGCTTCTGGTCCGAATCGAGCCGGAGGCCGCGTGATCGACGATCGGCTCGCCGCCTGCCTGGACGTCACGCGCCAACCGGGTGCCACCGACGAGCACCGCCAGTTGCGCGACGCGATCCGGCGCTTCGTCGAGCGCGAGCTGGCCCCGCACGTCGACGCGTGGGACGAAGCCGGCGAATTCCCGCGCGAGCTGCACCGCAAGGCGGCCGACATCGGACTGCTCGGGCTCGGCTATCCCGAATCCCTGGGCGGCACCCCCTGCGACACGCTCTCGCGCATCGTCGCAACGATCGAACTGACGCGCGCCGGATCGGGCGGACTCCTCGCCGGCCTGATGACGCACACGATCATGCTCGGCCCGCTGCTCGAGGCGGGCGCTCCCGCGCTCGTCGAACGCATCGTGCCCGCCATCCTTCGCGGCGAGGCCATCGGCGCGCTCGCCGTCACCGAGCCCTCCGGCGGCTCCGATGTCGCGCAGCTGTGCACGCGCGCGCATGCCGACGCCGACGGCTGGCGTCTGCGCGGCTCGAAGACCTTCATCACTTCCGGCATGCGTGCCGACCACTACCTGGTCGCCGCGCGCAGCTCGGGCGCGGGGCCGGAAGGCATCTCGCTCTTTCTCGTCGATCGCGATGCGCCCGGCTTCTCGCGCACCCCGCTGCGCAAGACCGGCTGGTGGTGCTCGGACACCGCGCAACTGCATTTCGACGACTGCCCGGTCAGCCGCGATCGCCTCGTCGGCCCGCTCGGCGCGGGCTTCCCGCTGATCCTGCGCAACTTCAACGGCGAGCGGCTCGCGATGGCCGCGCAGGCGATCGGCTTCGCGATCGTCTGCTTCGAGGACGCGCTCGCCTGGGCGCGCGAGCGGCGCACCTTCGGCGAGCCGCTGGTCGCGCACCAGGTCATCCGGCACAAGCTCGTGCGCATGATCGACGAGATCGTTCCGGTACTCGCGTGGCTCGCGCAGCTGGCGGAGCGCGTCGATCGGGGCAAACGGCCGGCCGCGCAGATCGCGCTGGCGAAGAACCGCGCCGCGCGGGTGATGCGCCATTGCGCCGACGACGCCGTGCAGATCCTCGGCGGTGCGGGCTACATGCGCGGCACGCGCATCGAGCGCATCTACCGCGAAGTGAAGGTCATGATGATCGGCGGCGGGGCGGAGGAGATCCTCGTCGAGCTGGCCGCCCGCCAATTGGGAGTCTGCCCGTGAACACGACGAACGACGCCGAAGACGGGATCCGGGCCGACGCGCCGGTGCTTTACGAGCGCGACGGCGCGATGGCGACGATCACGCTGAACCGCCCCGACGTGCTCAATGCGCTCGACGACGCGATCACGCGCGCGCTGCTCGAAGCCGTCGAGCGCGCCGCCGACGACGACGCGGTGCGCGCGGTCGTCGTCACCGGCGCGGGCCGCGGCTTCTCCTCCGGCGCCGACCTGGCCTCGGTCACGCCCGATGCCGACATCGATCTCGGCCGGCTGCTGCGCGAGCGCTACCACCCGCTGATCCTCGCGATGCGGCGCATGCCCAAGCCGGTGATCTGCGCAGTGAACGGCGCAGCGGCCGGCGCGGGAATGAGCATCGCGCTGGCCGGCGACATCGTGCTCGCCGCGCGCTCGGCGTATTTCGTGCAGGCCTTCTCGAAGATCGGCCTGGTGCCCGACGCGGGCAGCACGTGGCTGCTGCCGCGGCTGATCGGCGAGGGCCGCGCCCGTGCGCTCGCGATGCTCGGCGAGCGGCTCGATGCCGAGGCCGCGTGGCGCATCGGGCTGGTCTGGGGGGTCCACGACGACGACGCACTGCTGCCCGCGGCGCGCAGGCTCGCGGCGCAACTCGCCGAGCGTCCGACGCGGGCGCTCGCGCTGATCAAGGAGGCCTTCGACGGGACGATGGAACGCGCGCTCGACGAGCAGCTCGAGCGCGAAGCGACGCTGCAGACGCTCGCCGGGCGCACCGAAGACTTCCGCGAAGGCGTCGCCGCATTTCTCGAGCGGCGTGCGCCGCGCTTCCGGGGCCGATGATGGTCGCCGGCACCGCAAGTGCACCGCGTCCGCCCGCCGAGCAGCAGCGGCTGCACGAAGCGTTGCGCGACCTCTTCGAGGAGCGGATCGCGTTCAACCGGGTGCTCGGTATCCGGGTCGAGTCCTTCGATGCGGTCGAGGTGCACGTCTCCTTCGAGATGCGCCCCGAGTTCGTCGGCCACTACCTCTACGGACGGCTGCACGGCGGGGTCATCTCGTCGGTGCTGGATGCCGCCGGCGGCTTCGCGCTGATGTGCGCGATCGCCGAGAAATTCCACGCCGAGAACACCGAGCAGGTGATGCAGCGCTTCGCGCGCATGGGAACCATCGACCTGCGCGTCGACTTCCTGCGCCAGGGCATCGGCCGTCGATTCGACGCACGCGCTCGCACGACGCGCCTGGGCGGACGGATCGGCTCGGTGCAATGCACGCTCGAGGACGACACCGGACGGCTGATCGCCACCGCCTCGGCGGCGTACGTCGTGAGCTGAACCGGGAACGGGACGGCGCCCCTGCTCGGGATTTCCCGATCCACGCCGAAGGCGCTTTTCCGTATTACCATCGGCGCGCCGCTCGACCGGCGCAGCACGACAAGAAAACGAGGAGACAGGGTTCTTGCAGATACTGCAGTTGCTCGTGAGCGGCATCGCTCAGGGCTGTATCTACGGGCTGATCGCGCTCGGCTTCGTCCTGATCTACAAGGCCACCGAAACGGTCAGCTTCGCGCAGGGCGAGCTGATGATGCTCGGCGCCTTCCTCGGTCTGGCGCTGATCGCCGGCCTGGGCTTTCCGTTCTGGCTGGCCGCGATCGCGGCGATCGCGGCAATGATGCTCTTCGGCATCGCGCTGGAGTTCGCCGTCGTGCGCCCGATCCTCGGCCAGCCCGCATTCTCGATCGTGATGGTCACCATCGGCATCGGCTACGTCGCGCGCGGGGCGATCACGATGATCCCGAACGTCGGCACCGAAACGCACACGCTGGCCGTGCCGTATCGCAACGAGATCGTGCACGCCGGCGGCCTGGTGCTCGCCGTCGAGCATCTGGTCGTCATCGTCTGCACCGCCCTGCTCTGCGCGCTGCTGTACCTGATGTTCCGCTTCAGCCGCATCGGCGTGGCGATGCAGGCCAGCTCGCAGAACCAGCTCGCCGCCTACTACATGGGCATCCCGGTCAAGCGCCTGAACGGCCTGGTCTGGGGGCTGGCCGCCGGCGTCGCGGCGATCGCCGGACTGCTGCTCGCGCCGATCACCTTCGTGCACGTGAACATGGGCTTCATCGGCCTGAAGGCCTTTCCGGCAGCGGTCGTCGGCGGATTCGGCAGCCTGCCAGGCGCGATTGTCGGCGGCCTCGTCATCGGCGTCGTCGAATCGCTGTCGGGCTTCTTCCTGCCGGAAGGCTTCAAGGACGTCGCCGCCTACGTCGTCGTCCTGCTGATGCTCGCGATCCGGCCGAACGGCCTGTTCGGCGAGAACCTCGCGAAGAAGGTGTAGCGGGCGATGCGTTTCCTCTTCAAGACCCGCTACGACCAGGACATCGATCTCGCCCGCCACGCGGGCGACCGGCTCTGGTACGGCCTGCTGCTCGCGCTGCTCGTCATCGCGCCGGCGTGGCTGCCGGAATACTGGCTCGCGCAGCTCACTTTCGTGCTGATCTACGGCGTGGTCGGCGTCGGATTGATGCTGCTCGCCGGCTACACGGGCCTGTTCTCGCTGGGGCACGCGGCGTTCCTCGGCGTGGGCGCCTACACGGAGACCGTGCTCGCTTCGATGGGCTGGCCCTTCCCGCTGTCGCTCGCCGCGGCCACCGCGCTGTCGGCGGCGGTCGGCGCGATCGTCGGCCTTCCGGCGCTGCGCGTGAAAGGAATCTATCTCGCGATCGCCACCCTCGCCTTCGGCTTCATCGTCGAAGAGATCCTCGCGCGCTGGGAGAGCGTGACCGGCGGCAACGCCGGGAAGATCGTGCCCACGCTCGACGTCTTCGGCTGGAAGGCCGACACCCCGGCGTCGTTCTACTTCGTCTGCCTGGTGGTCGCCGTGATCGCGACGCTCGCCGTGCTGAACCTGCTGCGCGCGCCTACCGGACGCGCCTTCGTCGCCATTCGCGACTCCGAGATCTCCGCACAGAGCATGGGCATCCATCTCGCGCGCTACAAGACGCTGTCGTTCATGGTGTCGGCCGCGCTCGCGGGCGTGGGCGGCGCGCTCTACGCGCACCAGATCCGCTTCCTCTCGCCCGACCAGTTCGGCATCCTGCAGTCGATCGACCTGCTGCTGATGATCGTCATCGGCGGGCTCGGCTCGATCCACGGCGCGTTCCTCGGCGCCCTGTTCCTGATCACGATGCCGCAGCTGATCACGCTCGGGAAAGACTACCTTCCCGGGGCGGTCGCCGAGGCCACCGGCCTGCAGGCCTTCGTCTACGGAATCGTGCTGATCGCCTTCGTGCTCTTCGAGCCGATGGGGCTGTACGGCCGCTGGCTGAAGCTGCGCACCTGGTTCGACCTGTTCCCGTTCTACCGCGCCGGCATGTTCCGCCGGCAGAAGTCCTTCCAGAAGTCGGATCGGCTGCGATGAGCGACCTGCTGCTGTCCGCGCGCGATCTGACGGTACGCTTCGGCGGCGTGCTCGCCGTCAACGGCGTGAGCTTCGACGTGCCGAGGGGCGGCGTCTTCACGCTGATCGGTCCGAACGGCGCCGGCAAGACGACGGTCTTCAACCTGATCAGCCGCATCTACACGCCGACCTCCGGCACCATCGAGTTCGACGGCGTTCGCATCGACCGCTCTCCCCCGCATCGCATCGCCGACCTCGGCATCGCACGCACCTTCCAGAACATCGAGCTGTTCGAGCACGCGACCGTGCTGCAGAACCTGCTGATCGGCCGGCACATGCATCGGCGCAGCGGCTTCTGGAGCGAGCTGGTCTTCGCCCCCGACGTGCGCCGCGCCGAGCGCGAGACGCGGCGCAAGGTCGAGGAAGTGATCGATTTCCTCGACCTGCAGCACTATCGCGACACGATGGTCGCCGGGCTGCCCTACGGGGTGCGCAAGGTCGTCGAGCTGGCGCGCGCGCTGTGCATGGAGCCGCGCCTGCTGCTGCTCGACGAGCCTTCGTCGGGGCTGAACGTCGAGGAAACCGGCGACATGGCGTTCTGGATCGAGGACATCCGCGACGACCTGGGCATCACCGTGCTGATGGTCGAGCACGACATGTCGCTGGTCTCGAAGGTGTCCGATCGCGTGCTCGCGATGAACCAGGGCGAGGTGCTCGCCGTGGGCACTCCGGCGCAGGTGCAGAACGACCCGTCCGTCGTCGAGGCGTACCTGGGCACCGCCGACGACGCGACTTCGCTGAGGCGGGTCGCATGACCGGGATTCCGCCGACCACCGATCCGGTGCTGAGGCTGCAGAACGTGGAGAGCGCCTACGGACCGATCAAGGCGATCCGCGGCGTCAGCCTGCAGGTTCCCGAAGGCCGCATCGTCACGGTGCTCGGCCCGAACGGCGCGGGCAAGACGACGATCCTGAAGACGATCTCCGGGATCATCGATCCGCGTCGCGGATCGATCCTGTTTCGCGGCGAGGACATCACCGCGAAGGATCCGGCGCACATCGTCGTTCGCGGACTAAGCCACGTGCCCGAAGGCCGCGAGGTGTTCCCGCTGCTGTCGGTGCGCGACAACCTGATGATGGGCGCCTATACCCGGCGCGACCGCGACGCGATCGCGCGCGACCTGGAGGCGGTGTACCGCTACTTCCCGATCCTGCGCGAGCGCGCCGATCAGAACGCGGGGCTGCTCTCCGGCGGGCAGCAGCAGATGCTCGCGATCTCGCGGGCGATCATGGCCGCGCCGCAGCTGATCCTGCTCGACGAGCCGAGCCTGGGGCTGTCGCCGAAGCTCACCAAGGAGATCTTCGAGATCGTCGTGCGCATCAACCGCGAGCGCGGAACGACGATGCTGCTCGTCGAGCAGAACGCGAACATGGCGCTGAACGCGGCCGACTACGGCTACGTGCTCGAGAACGGCCGCATCGTGATGGAGGACCGCTGCGAGGTGCTGCGCGAAAAGGAGGACATCCGCGAGTTCTATCTCGGCATCCGCGAAGCCGGCGCGCGCGGCGAGCGGCGCTGGAAGCGCAAGAAGACGTGGCGGTGACGCGGTGAGCGTTCTGTGGAATCTGGATCATATCCGCCCGAATTCCGAAATCGTCGTGCCGGGCGAGACGATTCCCGAGTTGTTCCGCAACGCGGTCGCGATGCGCGGCGACGCGGTCTTCCTGCGCGAGAAGGAACTCGGGCTGTGGCGCAGCTGGAGCTGGCGCGAGACCGAGCAGGCGGTGCGCGAGATCGCGATGGGGCTCGCATCGATCGGATTCGAGCCGGGCGAATGCGCGTCGATCCTGTCGAACACCGTCGTCGAATGGGTGCTCGCCGATCTCGGCGTGCTGTGCGCCGGCGGCGTGTCCAACGGCATCTACCCCACCGACGCGCCGGCGCAGGTGCACTATCTGTGCGCCGACTCGTCGACGGTCGTGGCCTTCGTCGAGAACGACGAGCAGCTCGACAAGCTGCTCGAAGTGCGCGACGAGCTGCCGCTGCTGCGCAGGATCATCGTCTTCGACATGGAGGGGCTGCACCGCTTCGATGACCCGATGGTCATGAGCCTCGACGCGCTGCGCGAAGCCGGCCGTCAATACGATGCGCAGCATCCGGGCGAGTTCGAGCGGCGCTGCGCCTCGCGCGGGCCCGAAGACCTCGCGATCCTGATCTACACGTCGGGAACGACCGGCCGCCCGAAGGGCGCGATGCACAGCCATCGCGGCCTCGTCTACACGGTGCGCGGCTTCAACCTCATCATCTCGCAGCGCGACGACGACGAGCGCATGGCGTTCCTGCCGTTGTGCCACGTCGCCGAGCGGCTGGGCGGCGAGTATTTCGCGATCTACTCGGGTGCGCGGCTGAACTTCGTCGAGAACCCCGACACGGTTCCGGAGAACGTGCGCGAGATCGCACCGACGGTGTTCGTTGCCGTGCCTCGCGTCTGGGAGAAGTTCTACTCGGCGGTGTCGATCGGCGTGTCCGAAGCCGCGCGCCTGCAGCGGCTCGCCTACCGCTGGGCGATCGGCGTAGGCCAGCGGGTGGCCGAGCGCGTGCTCGCCGGCCAGCCGGTGCCGCTGTTGCTGCGCGCGGCGTTCCGCGCCGCGCGCTTCGTCGCGCTCGACAACGTGCGCAAGATGATCGGCATCCACCGCGCGCGCTATCTCGTCACCGGAGCGGCGCCAATCTCGCCCGATCTCGTGCGCTGGTACCTCGCGCTGGGCGTCCCGATGCTCGAGGTCTGGGGCCAGACCGAATCGTGCGGCGCCTCCACCGGCATGCCGCCCGGCCGAATCCTGCCGGGTTCGATCGGAACCGCGGCGCCGTACAACGAGGTGCGCGTAGATCCGGAAACGAAGGAGCTGCTCATCCGCGGACCGAACGTCTTCATGGGCTACCTGAACCAGCCCGAGAAGACCGCCGAGGCGATCGACGACGACGGCTGGCTGCACACCGGCGACGTGGGCACGGTGGACGCCGACGGCTATTTCCGCATCACCGACCGGATGAAGGACATCATCATCACGGCGGGCGGCAAGAACATCACGCCGAGCGAGATCGAGAAC
>ERZ778017.3008-NODE-3008-length-12540-cov-4.703004_pt1 | contig 12540 bp, 13 predicted proteins | sample MGYA00375747_ERZ778017 | MGnify/ENA primary metagenome ERZ778017 (study PRJEB29350, sample SAMN05509838) | bioreactor metagenome | biome: bioreactor; material: wastewater | place: South Africa: University of Cape Town | collected 2014-03-17 ... | reverse complement strand
CAGCACGGTCGATCCCTCGCGCGGCAGGTAGACCGTCATCGTCGTGCCCTCGCCCGGTCGGCTCGCCACGGCGATGCCGCCGCCCAGGTCGGTGACGATCCCGTGCACCAGCGACAGCCCCAGCCCGGTGCCGACGCCGATGTCGCGCGTGGTGAAGAACGGATCGAAGATGCGCTCGAGCAGCCGCGGCGGCATGCCGACGCCGGTGTCGGCGACGACCAGGCGTACGTAGGCGCCGGCAGCGAGCTCGCTCGTCGTCACGCGTTCGGGCGCGTCGAAATCGACCGCGTCGACGCGCACCGAAAGCGCGCCCTTCGAACCGATCGCCTGCACCGCGTTCGCGCACAGGTTCATCACCACCTGGTGGATCTGCGTCGTGTCACCCAGCACGGCAGCGTCGCCCGCATCGAGGCGGCGCTCGAGGCGTATGCCGCCGGGCATCGAGGCGGCGACCTGGTCGAGCACCTCGGCGACGACCGCCTGCACGTGCACCGGCTTGCGCTCGCCCATCCCGCTGCGACTGAAGGCGAGGATGCGCTCGACAAGCGACTTCGCGCGCATGCCTGCGCTGATCGTCGCGTCGATGTGCCGACGCAGCCCGGTGCCCTCGGCCGCTTCCTTCTGCGCCATCTCTCCGTAGCCGAGGATCGCGGCGAGGATGTTGTTGAAGTCGTGCGCGATGCCGCCGGCGAGTGTTCCCATCGCCTCGAGCTTCTGCGCCTGGCGCAACTGCTGCTCGAGACGGTCGCGATCGGCCTCGGCGTTCTTGCGGTCGCTGACGTCCTCCATCGAGCCCGCCATCCGGTAGGCGCGCCCGGCCGCGTCGCGCAGCGCGATGCCGTGCTGGCGGTACCAGTGCCAGTGGCCGTCGGCGTGCCGCAGCCGGTACTCGACGTCGAAGTTCGGCGTGCGCCCCTGCAGGTGCGCGGCCAGGGCCGCGCGCGTGCGCGACACGTCGTCGGGGTGGTAGGTGGCCAGCGCGATCCAGTCTCGCCGCGGCCGGCGCGGCTCGCCGCCCGGCCCGAGCGAGAGCACCTGCTGCGCGCGCGGCGACAGGAACAGCATGTCCGACGGCAGGTCCCAGTCCCACAGTCCCTCGTTCGCGCCGTCGACGGCGAGCTGGTAGCGCTCCTCGGACTCGCGCAGCGCCTGCTCGCTCTGGCGCAGCGCCTCCTGCGTGCGCTTGCGTTCGGAGATGTCCACCGTGGCGCCGGCAACCCGCTGCGCCCGGCCCTGCCCATCGCGGAAGCACTGCCCGCGCGTCTGCACCCAACGGTATGCGCCCGTGCTGCGGTCGAACACGCGGTACTCGGCGTCGATGCGCGGCGTGCGGCCCGCCAGGTGCTCGTCGACCGCGTCGACGAGCAGCCGCCGGTCGTCGGGGTGCAGCGGAACGGCGCTGAGCCAATCGCGACCCTTCGTCGGCAGGCTCTCCGGCGTGAGCCCGACCATCGACGCGAGGTTCTTCGAAGCGAACACCTCGTCGCTGGCCACGTCCCAGACCCAATGCGCGACGTTCATTCCGATCATCGCGATCGCATAGCGCTCCTCCGACTGGCGCAACGCCTGCTCGGCGCGCTTGCGCGCGTCGATGTCGCTGATCGACCCGGCGATGCGCAGCGACCGGCCGTCGTCATCGCGGACGCACAGCCCGCGCACGTGGATCCATCGCATCTCGCCGCCGGGATGCACGATCCGGTACTCGCCTTCGAAGGCCGGCGTGCGCCCGGCCAGATGCGCTTCGAGCGCCTCTTTGCGGCGGACTGCATCCTCGGGATGCATGCGCACCCGGCGAAACACCTCCTCGTTAGCCTGCACTTCGTCACTGTCGGCCGTGCCGAGCAACTCGCGGGCGCGTGCCGACAGGTAGATCCGCTGCGTGCGGAAGTCCCAATCCCAAATGCCGTCGTCGGAACCCGCGACGGCGAGCTCGAAGCGCTGGCGCGACGCCTCGAGCGCGTCGCGTGCGGCGCGAAGTTGCAGCAGCTGGTGCAGCAGCAGCCACAGCAGCAGTCCGGCGAAGGCCGCCAGCGCCGCGCTGCGGCGAATCTCGGCCGGGCCCATGGCCGTCCAGACCATCGACGCGAGGAACAACACGCCGACCACGCCGATCGCACGGCGCAGCCATGGTTTGGGGGTGAAGGCGTGCAGCGACTCGCCGGTGTTCATGAGACGACGCGCAGCAGCGGACGCAACGTGTCGAGCAGCGCTTCGCGCGAGACCGGCTTGGGCAGCACCGCTGCGACGCCCAGTTGCCGCGCGCAGCAGCCGTCGCGATCGACGTTGGCGAAGAACGCCGAAGACAGGGCCACCACCGGCCGACCGTCGTGCACTGCCATCAGCGACCGCATCCGCTCGCAGCCGCCCTCGCGCGGGAAGGCGACGTCGACCAGGACGACGTCGCAGCGCGCGTGCACGTCGTCCTGCGCTTCGATCCCGGCGGCCGACAGCCACTCGGCGAGAAGGGCGAACAGGACCGGGTCTGCGCCGACGATCAACACACGGGGACGTTCGCTCGCTCGAAGATTCATTCCTCGATCCGCTTTGAATCCGATGCCATTCAGCCCCGGCCGTCTTGCGGCCGCATTGCAAAGCGATCCCGCCAGATTACGTCTGAAACAGTCCGGAAGAGGCTGTAATGCGACCGACTTTCGTTGTAGGCTTTCCTATTCGGACGGAGGCGAAGCGCAGATGAAGCCGCACGTGCTCGCACTGGACGATGACCCGTCGATCCGCGACCTTCTCGCCACGTACCTCGCGCAGAACGAGATGCGCGTGACGGCGGTCGCCGACGGCAGCGGCCTGATCGAAACGCTGTCGCGCGAGGCGATCGATCTGGTCGTGCTCGACCTGCGACTGCCGGGCGAGGACGGCATGCAGATCATGCACCGCATCCGGCAGCGCTCGTCGATCCCGATCCTCGTGCTCACCGGCGTGGCCGAGGAGGCAGATCGCGTCATGGGCCTGGAGCTCGGCGCCGACGACTACCTGACGAAGCCGTTCAGTCCGCGCGAGCTGCTCGCCCGCATCCGCGCGCTGCTGCGCCGCGCGAAAGCGCAGGCGAGCGTCGCCCAGCACGTCGCCGAGATACGCGCCTGGCGTTTCGGCGACTGGGAGCTGAACGTGGGGCTGCGCAAACTGCGCGCTGCGGAGGGGCGCCTCGTCGATCTCACCAACGGCGAGTTCAGCCTGCTCGCCGCGATGCTCTCGGCGCCGAAGCGCATCCTCACCCGGGACCAGCTGCTCGAGGCCTCGCGATTGCACAACGCCGAGGTGTACGACAGGACGATCGACGTGCAGATCCTGCGACTGCGCCGCAAGATCGAGCCCGACCCGGCGCACCCGACATACATCCGCACCGAGCGCGGCGCCGGATACGTGTTCGACGCCGAGGTGCAGACGCTGCGCTGAGCGAGGCCCGGCCCGCGCCGTCCGCAAGTCCTCGGCGGCGACGAACGCGACTCCTCAAAGGGAGGCAGCATGCAGAACGGCGATGCGGGCACGATCCGGATCGGCATCGGCGGCTGGATCTACCAGCCGTGGCGCGGCGCTTTCTATCCGGAGAAGCATCCGGCGAAGCGCGAACTCGAGTACGCGAGCCGCCGACTGAGCTCGATCGAGATCAACGGCACCTATTACCGCACGCAGAAGCCGGCGACCTTCGCGAAATGGCGAGACGAGACGCCGGAGGACTTCGTCTTCGCCGTCAAGGCACCCCGCTTCGCCACGCATCGCACGCGGCTCGCCGAAGCGGGCGAGTCGATCGAACGATTCCTTGCGAGCGGCGTGCTCGAGTTGAGGGAAAAGCTTGGGCCGATCAACTGGCAGTTCCCGACGAGCCGCAGCTTCGACGCGGCGGATTTCGAGGCATTCCTGGCGCTGCTGCCGGCGTCCGCCGAGGGACGTCCGCTGCGTCACGCGGTCGAGGTTCGGCACGACAGCTTCCGCAACGCGCAATTCGTCGCGCTGGCGAAAGCGCGCGGCACGGCGATCGTCGTCGCCGGCGACAGCGAGCATCCGCAGATCGCCGACCCGACCGCGCCCTTCGTCTACGTTCGCATCATGGGCACGCGGGAGAACGAGCCGACCGGCTACTCCGCGAGCGATCTCGATCGCTGGGCGGCGCGCGCGAAGGCGTGGGCGTCGGGTGCGACGCCGGAAGGGCTGGCCTTCGTCACGCCCGCCGACTCATCGGGCGCGCAGGCGGGCTCATCGACTCCTCGCGACGTCTACCTCTACGTGATCAGCGGCTACAAGGAGCGCAATCCGGCCGCCGCCATGGCGCTGATCGAGCGGCTCGGGTAGTGGGCCGTCGGCCGAGTTCATCCAACGAGTGCGGGCCACTACTGCCCGCGCAGCGTCGCCGAGGGCGACTCCCCATAGCGGGCTCGGTAGTCGGCCGCGAAGCGTCCGAAATGCAGATACCCAACCGAAAGCGCAACGTCCGTCACGCGCGTTCCCGGTGGTGCGTCTCGCAGCATCTCGCGTGCCTTCGCGAGTCGATGCCCGCGGGCAAAATTCAGCGGAGTGGTCTTCCGATAGCGGCGAAAGCCGGTGTAGAGGGTTCGAACGCTGATGCCGAGACGCCCTGCCAATTCGCCGATGCCTCCCTCGAGCGCGGGATCGGCGGCGATCATCTCTTCGGCACGACGCACGTAGGACGGAGCCGGCGCCCGCGAATCGACCCGCAGCGCATCCGTGTAGTTGTGCGGCTGCACCAGCAACAAGGTCGAAATCAACGCGTCGTCGAGTGTCCGCCTCCCGATCGGCGAGCCGAGGTAGTGCGACTGCGGTGTCAATTCAGCCAGCAGGAACTGAACCAGCCGATTCCAGGTTGCGCCTCGCTCGCTCGCAAGATCCAGCCGAGGCAGGAACTCGACCGGGCGGGACGGCATGTGGCCGAGCAGCATCGCGAGGGCGCGCTCCAGACTCGAGCGCGGAATCTTGATCGAGAGTTTGCTGCAGTCATCGTCCCATTGTGTCCGGATGGGCGACACGCAGGACTGAACCGAAGCGATCGCCGGGTTCGACGTAAGCTCCCATTCGGCGGAACGAATCGTCGACGTACCCGCGATCGGCATGCCTACCAGATAGAAATCGTCGAGCGAGCCTGGATCGAGCCGCACTGCCGCTCCGTATCGCGCATAGAGAAGGACGATCTCGCCGAGCTTCACCGTTCGGCAGCACACGTCCAACTGTGCGTGCTCGTGCACGAGTCGCAGCGCGTGGGGCGACAGAATCCGACCGAAATGGCGACGCGCCTCCTCCAGATCCACGGTTCGAAAGGCGGGGAATTCGTTCAGTGGGCCATCGATCCGGTTCATGACAGCGCAATCTGGACAAATGCAGCGCAATCGGGATGGTCGGCTACCCGAGCATCCTACAAGATGGAAGTCATCGCGGACAGGGAGACGGAATGTCGTCAGCTGCAAGAGAGGCAATCGCCGTTCTCGAAGCAAACGGGATCGATCGGGTGTTCGGAAACCCGGGCACCACCGAAGTCCCGCTTCTGGATGCCACCGTATCAGGCGAAGTCGCTTTCCATCTCTGCCTTCACGAGGGTGTTGCGGTAGCGATGGCCGACGGCTACGGGCGCGCGACGAACAGCGTGGGCGTGGTCATGGTCCACACCTCGGTGGGCACGGCGAACACTCTGGCCAACCTGATCAACCTGAGCAGCGATCGCTCGCCCCTGCTCGTGATCGCCGGCGACAAGGACGACAGACTGAGCGGACGCGGGTGTTTCTGCGAAGTATCCGATCTTCCCGGACTCGTGCGGCAGGCTACCAAGGAGGCCTGGCGTGTAACGCTTCCGCAAAAACTGCCCGAACTCGTATTGCGTGGGCTCAAGGTGGCCCAGACTCCGGCCCGCGGACCGGTCTTCCTCGCAGCGCCAGAGAATTACATGGCCGAGGAACTGAGTACGGAGTTCGTTGGCCTGTACCGCCGCAGAGCGGACAAGATCACGCTGCGCACGCATCCGGAAGAACTCGTGGCGGTGTTACAGGCGCTGGCAAGCGCCGAGCGCCCGTTGCTTCTCGCCGGAAACGAGGTCGGAGCAGGCGAAGCGATGCCGCTGCTCGTCGATCTGGCCGAACGGTTCTGCGTTCCCGTCGTCGGCGAGGAAGTTTTCACGACGAACTCGCTCAACTTCCCCACCAATCACCCCTATTACCACGGCAATTTCGCCCCCGACATCGACGTCGTGCGGGACGCGGACCTGATCGTCTCGATTGGCGCGCGCATGTTCATGGAGTACACGTGGCCGGTGCAGCCCTATCTGCGTGCCGGAGTGCGCCTGCATCAGATCGGAGCCGACGCCGACGAACTCGGCAAGATCTATCGGGCTGAACGGGCCATACTGTCCGACGTCGGTGACGCCCTGCGCGAGATGTGCCGGTTGACCGCCGATGGGGCGATCGCCATGCCGGGCGAGGCGGCGCTCGAGCGCCGCCTCGCACGTGCGCGGAAGCAATCGTCGGTGTACACCGTCTCCCCGTCTGCAAACGACCTCGCCAGGCCGACCGCGACAGGCGCACTGCATCCACTGCGACTGCTCGAGCTGCTGGACTCGATTCTGCCCAGCGATGTCGCGATCGTCGACGAATCGGTGCTTTCCAAATCGCTGATGCAGACGCGTTTCCGCCTCGATGCCAACCGATTGTATTTTGGAACCTCGGGCGGCGGACTCGGCTGGGGAATTCCGGCCGCGGTCGGAGTGCAACTCGGAATGCCGGGGCGGCGAGTCGTTGCTTTCGTCGGCGACGGAGGCGCACTTTTCAACATCCAGGCGCTGTGGAGCGCGGCGCACCTGCGCGCGCCGGTCATCGTCGTGATCGTCAACAACGACGGTTACATGGCCGTGCGCCGCGGATTGCGGGAATTCGGCGAGGCCTCGCAGCGATCGGGGCGATTCCCCGGTTCCTCGTTCTCGAGCCCCGGAATCGATTTTTGCGCGATCGCGCGCGGGTTCGGCGTGCGCGCAGTGTCGGTGCAATCGGAGGAACAGCTCGTCGAAGCGCTGCGATGTGCGCTCGCCTCCGACGACGCCATCGTGATCGATGCGCACGTGATCGCATCGCACTATCACTGAGGCTCCACGAAAGGAGACAGGACCGTCATGCGAAAGACAATGAAATTCAGCGTGATACTGAATGTGCTGCTCGCTTTTGCGTACTGCATGCCCGCGCATGCGGCGAGCGGTGAGCAGGCGCAGTCGCGCAACGGGTCCGGTGCGAGCGCCGCGCTCACGCAAGTAACGGTCGGGGTTCTGAACGTATCCGATGCAGCGCCGCTCTATCTCGCGATCCAGAACGGCATCTTCGCCCGCCACGGCTTGTCCGTTGAAACGGTGCCCGCCGCCGGCGCGGCGCAGGCGACCTCGGGGCTCGTCTCCGGAGACATGCAATTCGCGTTTGGAAGTTACGTTCCGTTCATCCTCGCCGCGCAGAAAGGCGTCGGGCTGAAAATCGCGGCGCCCGCCGACGATGTGAACGACGCCTTCAGTCGCGTGGTAGTCGCGAAAGACAGTCCGTTCCAGACCGCGTCCGACCTGAAAGGCAGGAAGATTGCGGTTTCGGCGCTGATCAATTTCGGCACTCTCGGCATCCAGGAGGCACTCAAGGCCTCAGGCGTCGATCCGAAAGACGTCACCTTCGTGACCTTCCCGTTTCCCAACATGATGGCGGCGCTGGAGCACGGACAGGTGGATGCGGCATGGCTCGTCGAGCCGTTCCTGACACAGGCCCGCGACTCGGGCAAGACGAGAGACCTGTTCAACCCGTTCAGCGGAAAGATGCAAGGCGTCCCGGCCGCCGGGTTCATGATGACGGCGGGCTACGCGAAGGCGCACGCCGATGTGGCAGCGAAATTCCGGCGAGCCATGGCCGAAGCGAGCGGATTGGCGACCAGCGACCCTCTGGTCGTCCGAAAAATCATTCCGACCTTCACGAAGATCCCGGCTCCGGTGGCGATGAAAATAGGTCTGCCGGCGTATACGTCGGTGCTCGAGCCTTCGCAATTGCAGCGCCTCGCCGATGTCATGGCGAGCAATGGCCTGCTCGGAAATGGGTTCGACACCTCGGTCTTTTTCGGTGACTGAAGCCAACGTACTCTCCCGGGGAGCGATCGCGACGAGCGGTGCGTCCCCGACACGGTCTTCGAAACGGCACTTGCGGCGCTTCGCCGGCACGAGCCGGAGCGCCAGACGCGTGGCTGGAGTCGTGCTCGTCCTCGCGCTCGGCGAACTGGTCACCAGATCGGGGGCCGTCGACCCGCAGTACGTCCCTCACGTATCCACTGTGCTGAGGAGGATGGTGGAGCTGTGCGGCGACGCGAGCTTCCTCTCACACACCCTGGATACCGTCCAGGCATGGCTCATCGGGCTGGCGCTCTCGGTCGTCGCCGGGGTCGTGCTGGGATTCGTGGTCGGCTCGAATCGATTCGTCTACAAGTCCTTCCAGGCGCTTTTCGACTTCGTCCGACCGATTCCTTCCGTCGCGTTGATACCGCTCGGGATGCTGGTGATCGGCCAGGGCATGCAGCTCAAGCTCGCGCTCATCGTGTATGCCGCGACCTGGCCGATGCTGTACAACATCGTGTCGGCAATCCGCTCGCTCGATCGCATCCAGCAGGAAACGGCCCGCGTCTTCCACATCGGCCGTCATGCCCGTTTCCTGCACATCTTCCTGCCGTCGACCCTGCCTCACCTCGCCACCGGAATCCGGGTCGCCTCCCCGATCGCCCTGGTTCTGGCAATCAGCGTCGAAATGCTGGGCGGCAGCCGCACGGGGCTCGGGGTGTGGATCCTGGACGCGAATACCGGCGCGGGGCGCGCCGACCTGGTCTTCGCGGGCACCGCGATCGCCGGCATCCTGGGAGCGCTCGGCAACTGGCTTCTCGCCGTGGCGGAGCGCCGCCTGCTGCCCTGGCACCCGTCGCATCGCTCGGACAGCACGCGATGACGGGAACCGGTTCGGCTCGAGTCGAGACACTGGCTTCGATGCGTCTGGCATCGAGCGGATGGCATTTCTCGCGAGCGTTCGTGACCCATGTATGGGTTCTGATCGTCGCGGCGATCGCGTGGGAACTGATCGCCCGTTCCGCGAACCTCTTCTACTTCCCTCCGCTCACCACCGTCCTCGAACATGCGAGGCAGATGTGGTTCTCGGGTCCCGCGTCGAGCGGGTGGCTGACCCAGGCTTTCATGGCCGATGTCGCGTCGAGCCTTCTGCGCGTCGTACTTGGGCTTCTGGTCGCCGTCGTCCTCGGTGTCCTGGCGGGAACGGCGATCGGACTGCTGCCTCGATTGGGCGATCTCGTCGACCCGACGCTTCAGTTCGCGCGATCGGTCCCGCCGGTGGCACTCGTGCCGATCTTCATGCTCCTGTTCGGAATCGGATCGGAGATGAGGATCACACTGATTGCGTTCACATCGGTATGGCCCATCCTGTTGAACACGATCACCGGTGTGCGCTCGGTGGAACCCCTGTATCACGCGACCGCCCGCCTCTTTCGGATCGGCATCCGGAAGCGCCTCGTCTACATCGTCCTGCCGGCGAGCGCTCCCCTCATACTCGCCGGCCTGCGGGTAAGCACGGCGCTGGCTCTCATCGTCATGGTGCTGTCCGAAATGGTCGCCGCCACCAGTGGGATCGGCTACCGACTGATGTTCGAGCAGCAGAGTTGCACCCTCGCCAACATGTGGGCATGCATCGAATTGCTGGGGACGAGCGGCTACCTGCTCAATGCGATCGTCGTCCTGCTCGAGAAACGGCTTCTGCGGTGGCTGCCGACGCCACGGGAGTAGGAGAGAACATGACCACGTCGAGCGCTCTTCTGGAGGTTCGGGAACTCGGTCACTCGTATGGCCGGGGGCCGGGCGCGCTGTCGATTCTCGACGGCATCGGATTCGAGGTCGAGAAGAACCAGATCGTCTCACTGGTGGGACCGTCGGGTTGCGGCAAGACGACGTTGCTTTATGCGATATCCGGACTGCTGCGTCCGTCGACGGGCGAGGTTCGCCTGCGTGGCACCCCGGTGCGCGGCGTGCCGGCCGGTCTGGCGATGGTGTTCCAGGACTACAGCCGATCGCTGTATCCCTGGATGTCGATCGAAAGGAACGTCGACTTCCCGCTCATGGCGAACGGCGTGAAGAAACAGGAGCGCCGGGAGCGCGTGAGCACGTGCCTGGAAGCCGTCGGGCTCGCCGGTCATGGGCAGAAATATCCCTGGCAATTGTCGGGAGGGATGCAACAACGGGGCGCCATTGCGCGGGCGCTTGCCTGTCGTCCCGACGTGCTTCTGATGGATGAGCCGTTCGCATCGGTGGACGCGCAAACCCGGGAGGATCTCGAAGATCTGGTCTTGTCGGTCCGGAAGAGGTTCGACACGACGATCCTGTTCATCACGCACGACATCGACGAAAGCATCTACCTGTCGGACAAGGTGATCGTCCTTTCGAAATCACCCACCTTCGTGCAGGATCAGGTCGACGTCCGCTTTTCGCGCGAGCGGGATCAGATCGGGACGCGCAGCCTGCCGGAGTTCGGCGTCATGCGTGCTCATATCGCATCGCTCATTCGTGGCGCAGGGGCTCACGTGGGCGGTGCCATGGTCAATCCAGCATGAAAACTTCGATCCAACGCTACCCTTCCGAACTCCCGCTGCCCTTCTCCAAAGTCGTTCGCGCCGGCGGCTTCCTGTTCCTGTCGGGACAGGTTGCCCTGGACACGCAGGGCAAACCGTTGGCCGGCGACATCACCGAGCAGACCCGTGCGGTGTTGGACAGCATCGGCGCGACGCTGGCCGAGCATCGAGCGAGCCTTGCTGACGTGGTGCGGGTCACCGTGTGGCTCGCCGACCTGCAGCAGTTCCCGGCCTTCAACCGGGTGTATGCAGAGTACTTCGGCGCTGCCTTGCCTGCGCGGAGCACCGTGCAGGCCCAATTGGCCCATGGCGCGGGGATCGAAGTCGAGGTACAGGCGTTCGTCGGCGATGCCGACGGCCCATAGGGAAAGCTGGTGCGAAAGCCGGCGACAGGCGCTCAGGCCCGAGTTCGTCGCAATGCCTGCGGTGGCTGACCGAGACCTCGCAGAAAAGCGCGGCGCATGCGGCCGGGATCGCCGAAGCCGGTGGCCTCTGCGATGCGCTCGAGAGAGTCGTGGCCGGTTTCGACGGCAGTGCGGGCAGTTTCGAGACGCAGGCGTTCCACGGCCTTGGCGGGCGTCGTCCCGGTTTCGGCCGTGAAGGCACGGGCGAAATTGCGCGGGCTCATCGCGGCGCGTTCAGCCAGACGCTCCACGGTGAGCGGCTCGGCGAGGCGGGCACGCATCCAGTTGATCAGCTCGACGAAGCGCCCCGGTCCTTCCCCCCAGTTCGATGCCCGCCGAAAAATGCTGGAGGCGCTTCAGCCCAAACTGGTACTACCTAAAGGATCTGCTGGAGCGCAGCCCGACGATCGACTACGTTGCGGACCGGCGCTTCGTGATCGACGGAAGGGTCGCGACGACTACCGGCATCACGGCATCGTTGCCCATGATGCTGACCCTGATCGAAGCCATTGCTCGCTCGACGACTTCGGAACCGGCGAAGGACAAAGCCGCGATCACCCATTCGGCCACGCGGACGACCGGCTGCACGAATGGATGTTCGAGACCCGATGGTGGCGGGAGAAGAGCGGGCAGCCGGGCGGAACCGGCGGCATCGACGACGCCCTCGTACGCCGGCACGACACCGGCATCGGTGCCGAGATCATGGGAGCGAGCAAGTACGGATACTCCGGATGGCATGACGATCCCGACTGGAAGGGATGGTGGGGGTCCGAGGTCGCGGCGTCGGGGCGCGCGAACCTGCGATAATCCGCCGATGCAGTCCTTGCGCAACGCCCCGATCATCGCCCGCCTGGTGCTGGCGTGGTTCGCGTTATCCGTAGGCGTCTCGATCGCATCGCCGCTGATCGAGCCGTTGTCCGCGCAACTGGTCTGCTCGGTCGGCGGCACGAAGATGGTCCTCCTCGACGACGAGGGCTCCGAACAGAAAGCTAAAGCCGGACTCGATTGCCCGTTGTGCGTGCCGGTGGCGCCCACCTCGCTCGCGACGTCGCTAGCTTTCGCATCTCCATCCGGCCTCTCGCATGCGCTGAGGCCCACCGTCGCGGCTCACCTTGCGTGGGTGACGCGATCTCCACTGCCGCCACGCGGCCCACCGGTTCGTTCCTGATCGCCTCGAGCGCCGGGGTTTGATCGCCCCGATCCCGTTCGGTTCGCGTTCGCCTGCGACCTGACTTGCGCCGCGCCCAGCCGTCTCCGTCGAGGCGGCCGGCGGCCCTTCGTGCGGTCTATGCGTGCCTGCCGCGGGATTCCGCTCGGGAACCAGGGCTCCTGATCCGAACCATGCGATCCACTCGAACCGTCCCGTCCGAGCTTCGCGACTCCGACCGAAAAACATGAACTACAGACTCCCACTCCTCATAGTGGCCCTCTCGACGTTGGCGAGATCGGAAGAGCACACGTCTGAACTCCAGTCACGCCAATATCTCGT
>ERZ778017.3006-NODE-3006-length-12553-cov-5.608177_pt1 | contig 12553 bp, 15 predicted proteins | sample MGYA00375747_ERZ778017 | MGnify/ENA primary metagenome ERZ778017 (study PRJEB29350, sample SAMN05509838) | bioreactor metagenome | biome: bioreactor; material: wastewater | place: South Africa: University of Cape Town | collected 2014-03-17 ... | reverse complement strand
CGAGCGCAGCAGGTTCACGTCGCGTGCATCGAAAACGAGCGTGACCTGCCTGAGCGGCGGAAGCGCATCGAGGCTCATGCGCACATAGCGCGCATTGCTCGCGCTGCCGAACACGGTGACCGGATGCCCCGCCGCGCTCGCTGCGCCCCCGACCTGCTCCGATACGGCGGCAGGCAGCATCGCGAGCAGCACCGGCGCACTCGCGAATTGGCGCTCGCCTACCGAACGCGGCGGCACCCAGACGACCGCCTGACCCCGCTTCAGGACCTGTGCTGCCATACGAGTTCCACGTGGCGGCCGCCTCGATACAGCAGCGCCTCGGTGTTCGATTCGATGCGGCCGAAGCGTACCACCCCCTTCACCAGAAAAAAGTTCGAGCCGACCGACAGCAGAGTAGGAGAAAGCACCGGCGAGCCATCGAAGCGCGACCGCGCCACGTCGAGACTGGCGAAGAAGGTTCGCTGACGAACGCCCTCGACGAAACGGCGAGCCGCCTGCAGGTCGATATCGGGGATGCAGGCGGCCAGCACCTCGGCGGGAGCCGTATTCAGATTCACCCGCGTATTCTCGATGCGCGCTTCGCCCGCGCTCGTCGGCAGGTACTTGGGCAGGAACACGACGAAAGGCTCGAGCAGGTCGATCGTCGCCGGGTCGAAGCCCGGCACGGTCTGCAGATCGGCCAGGCGTATCAGCGGCAGCGCGGTCGCCGGCATCCGCTTGCCTTCGACGGTGGGGGGCCAGGCCTGCAGCAGGCGCGCCTGCAGCGCGCCGGCCAGGCTCTGCGGACGCCCGAGCAACGCGAGCAAGCGCTCGAAGGCCAGCCGCATCTCGCCCGACGGTGCGCCGCCGATCACCAGGTCGTTCAGGTTCAATCGCGCCTGCGCGTCGAACATCTGTCCGACGAGTCGCGGCTCGCTGCCCGGTTCGTCCAGCCGCGCACCGCCCGTCACCGTCTCGTCGAGCACGGTTTCGGCGATCGGCGTCGCCCAGACTTCGTTCAGGTGATCGACGCCGCCGGTGCTGTTGCGATCGACCTGCAGAACGACGCCCGCCCAGTCGAGCACCGCCGCCTCGATCCAGCGCAACTGCGCGAGCGCGAGGCGGTTCTCCACCGAACGGACCGTGACGTGTTCGCGCCAGAACAACGCGCTCACGATCAGCGTGGCGAGCGCCACGACGAGCATCACGCTGATGATGGCCACGCCCTGCTGGCGGCCTTTCGTGCGCGTCGGTTTCGTGCACATCGACGTCGGCTTCAATTGCGCGCCGCCAGCACGCGCACGATTCGTTCGCCGCCGCGCACGATCGTCAGCTCGACACCGTCGACGCGCGATCGGCCCGCATCGCGCGCGAGCGTCGCCGCCGGCGTCCAGCCGCGCGAGGCGATCCAGGCGCGAAACTGGATCTGGTCGATGTCGGCGAGCAGCGGCTGCCAGACCAGCGGCTGCTCGGACACCGGGCGGGCGGGATCGACCATGGACGACGTCCACGGCGCGAAGCCGCGTTCGAGCCGGTGCTCGTGCAACCGGTAGCGAACGCGCTGCAGCTGCAGCGGCCGATTCGCGCTCGTCTCGCGCACCAGCGCCAGCTCCGGCTGCACGTCGTCGTCGCCGCGCACCGTGAATGCGATCGCGGGCTCGTCCAATCCGAGCAGTCCGATTGCCCAGCTGCCCCGCACGTCCTGCTCGAGCTGGGCGAAGGCGACGCTCAGCGCGCGCAACTCGTCCGACGACTGCACGATGCGATCGCGCGAGCGCAGCACCGAATCCATGCCGCGCCAGCTGAGCACCGCGAGCACCGACAGCAACGCGACGGCAACCAGCAGCTCGAGCAGCGTGAAGCCGCGCGAGCGCGCGATCGAGCCACGGTTGGGCCGGGAGGAGCCGCGCCCGATCCGGGACGAGCCGCGCCCGGGCCAGGACGAGCCATGCCCGCGCGGAACGAGCGGGCCGCGCGTCACGGCTGCCTCGTCGAGAAGCCGACCAGCCGGGCGTAGCGGAACGACGCCCTCTCGTCGAGCACGCTGATCTCGACGCGGCGGAACAGCGGATTCGGCGTCTGGAACACCTCTTCGCGACACAGCAGTTCGATGCCGCCCTGGCTGCAGTCGAACTGACGCCGGCCCAGGTTCGGCCATTCGCGCGCCACGCGGATCTGCGCCAGGCGATTCTCGGCGCTCCATTGCGCGAGGGTGCGCGCGCGCAGCTCGGCGGCGTTCACCGCAAGCGACGTCGTCGCGCGAATCGCCGCCATCAGCGCCACCGCGGCGATCGTCATCGCCACCAGCACCTCGATCAGCGTGAACCCGCCCTGCCGCGGGCTGCCGAGGGTCATCGCAGCACCTCGAAGATCCCCAGTCCGTTGGCCGCTATCGCGACTTCCTCGCCGTTTCGGCGCAGCCGCAGCACGAACGGCGCATCGACCTGGTCGAGGCCGAACTCGATCTCGCGCCGCCCGTCGCCACGCTCGATTCCCAGCTCGGTGGGCTGTTCCCATCGGCGCGCGCGCAGGTCGCGATCGTCGGTGAGCGGGCGCCAGCGGCGTTCACGCCAGACCGAGAAGCGGTAGCTCTCGTCGTCGGCCTCGAAGCGGATCGGCGCGCCGCGCAATTGCGCCTCCTCCCGTGCAAGCGCCAGCAGTTGCGCGAGGCGCTCGGCCTCGAAGCGCAGGCTGCGGTCGAAGCCGCCGATCGACAGCGACACGATGCCGACCATCACCCCGGCGACGACGATCGCCACCAGCAGCTCGAGCAACGTGAACCCGCGCGCGCGCTTCATCGACTCACGCGCGCGCTTCATGGCTCGCGCATGCGCTTCATCGACTCGCGCATGCGCTCGGTGACACTCGCGCACGCGCTCGGTGACATCGAAAGACTTCAGCGATTCAGCGACCAGTTGCCGATGTCGGCGGCAACGCCCTCGCCGCCGGGTTTCCCGTCGGCGCCGAGGCTGAAGACGTCGATCTCGCCGCGCACGCCCGGATTCAGGTACTGGTACGGCTTGCCCCAGGGATCGACCGGGGCCTGCTTCAGGTACGGCTTCCAGTTCGACGGAACCGGATCGACGGTGGGGCGTTCGGCGAGCGCGGCCAGGCCCTGCTCGGTGCTCGGATAACGGTAGTTGTCGAGCCGGTAGAGATCGAGCGCCTGCAGGATCTGCGCGACCTCGGTCTGCGCAGCCTTCGCGCGCGCCTCGTCCGGCTTGCTCATGATGCGCGGCACGGCGATCGCGGCGAGTACGCCGAGGATCACGATGACGACCATGATTTCGATGAGCGTGAAGCCACCTGCGCGCGCGCGGCGCCAGCGGTCACCCGATGAACGGAGCATCCCCTCCCCCGGGGCGTCTCGTGAAAGAGTCGGGCTATGATAGCAGCGCATATTCTGCTGGCGGACTCCCTGCAAACGATGAAACGCACGCTCAGGTCGCGCCGCTGGGCGCCGTCGATCGCGGCGGTCGCAGCCTTCGGCGCGCTCGGCGCCACCTGCGCGTACTGGGCCCTGCAGCTGCTCGCACCGCCCGTCGCGATCGCACCCGCCGGCTCCCTGGTCGACACGCGAAGCGCGCACGATCTCGCTGCCGCGCAGGCCCTGTTCGGCAGCGCCGCCTCCGGATCGCCCGCAACGATCCCCTCGCCGGTCGACGTGCGCGTGCTCGGCGTTGCCGCCAGTCCGCTGCGCGGCAGCGCGGTACTCGTCGTCGACTCCGCGGCGGCCAGGGCCTACCTCGTCGGCGACGAGGTCGGCGCCGACATGCGGCTGATCGAGGTGCGCTCCGATGCCGCGGTGCTCGAGCGCAGGGGCGTGCGCATCGAGTTGCCCGCGCCGCAGCGCCCGTCGGTCGCGCTGCTGTCGAGCGGACCGAAAGCCACCGACCCGTCGTCACCCGTCGAGGCAGCGGCGCCCGTGTCGGAGATACGCGCGACGAACCCCGGCAGCCGGCACGCCGCGCGCGCAGCCGAAGCAGAGGCACCCGACGATCCCGCGATCGAGGCGGCGACGCTCGCGCCCCGCGCGGCGCCGGCTGCCGATCCGCCGCGCTTTTCCGGCATCCGCGCGAGCAGCATTCGCAACCTCGCGGCGCCGGCGAACGCCGCGGCGCCGGCAGAAGGCGCATCCGACTGAGACGTCGATGCCGCATCCCGAGCAGCAGTACCTCGATCTCCTGTCGCGCGTACTGACCGACGGTGACCGACGCGTCGACCGCACCGGCGTGGGCACGCTATCGGTGTTCGGCGCCATGGCGCGCTTCGACGTCTCGCACGGAGAAGCGCCGATCCTCACGACCAAGCGCGTCTACTGGAAGACGGCGATCAAGGAGATGCTGTGGTTCCTCAGCGGAGGAACCAACCTGCGCCCGCTGCTCGAGCAGAACGTACGCATCTGGACCGACTGGCCGCTGGCGCGATACCGCCGCGCCACCGGCGAGACGATCGACCAGCAGGAGTTCGAGCGGCGCATCGTGGCCGACGAAACGTTCGCGCGCGACTGGGGCGAGCTGGGGCCGGTCTACGGCAAGCAGTGGCGACGCTGGCTCGGACCCGACGGGCGCGAATACGACCAGATCGCCACGCTGCTCGCGACGCTGAAGACGAACCCGGCGAGCCGGCGCATGCTGTTCCACGCCTGGAACGTCGCCGAACTCGACGAGATGGCGCTGCCGCCGTGCCACATGGTGTACCAGTTCCACTGCACGAGCGACGGCAGGTTGAACTGCCTGATGTTCCAGCGCAGCTGCGACCTCCTGCTCGGCGCGCCGTTCAACTGGGTCGGCACCGTGGCGCTGCAGGAGATGCTCGCGCAGCAGGCCGGGCTGCGTCCCGGCGAGTTCGTCTGGATGGCCGGCGACGTGCACCTGTACCTGAACCATCTCGAACAGGCGCGCGAGCAACTCTCGCGCACGCCGCGCGCACTGCCGCGCCTGCGCCTGCTTCGTCGTCCGCCGGGCATCGACGGGTACTCGATCGACGACTTCGCCGTGGAAGGCTACGACCCGCATCCGCCGATCCGCGCCGACGTCGCGGTTTGAGCGCCTCAGGTCGCTCTCAGGCCGCTGTCAGGTCGCTCTCACGTCGCTCTCAGGCCGCTTCTTCCGTCGCGTCGCCCGCCTTGCCCCTGGCCGCCGATCGCGCCGCCGGACGCCGGACAGGTCGAGTCTGCCGATTGCGTTCGATCCACTGCAGCATCGTGGCGAGCGTGATCGAACTCAACGTGGCCTTGGCGATCTCGTCGATCTCGTGCATCACCGACGCCAGCGCCTGCCCCACCGGCGTGCTCTCGCCGGGCTCGCGCCGATCGGCGCCCGCCGGCGCGAAGTCCTCGAACAGCAGGATGATGTCCATCAGCGTGACACGACGCGCATTGGCCGCGAAGCGATAGCCGCCGCCGACGCCCCGCACCGATTCCACGTAGCCGGAGCGCGCCAGCTCCGACAGCACCTTCGCCAGATGATGCGGCGATACGTCGTACTTGTGCGCGATCTCCGAGGCCGAGATGTGCCTCGTCGGATCGAAGGCGAACTCCAGCACGCTGTACAGCGCGAGCAGCGTGTTCTTCTGCAGCCTCATGGGGCGCGATCCCGGCCGATCGGAAAGAAGTCGGCGCCCTGCAGGTCGATCTCCAACGGAATGAACGGTCCGGTGGTCATGCCCAGGCTGCGAAAGAACGACAGGATCAGCGTGTTGTCGCGCGCGAGTATCGTTCGCATCGTGTCGACGCCCTCCCTGCGGAACCAGTCGGCCATCGCGCCCACGAGTCGGGTGCCCAGGCCGGCGAGGCGAAACTGCGGATGCACGTCGATCGCGAAGACCCAGCCGCACGGCGGCGAACCGAACTCCCAGTCGCGCACCTCGCCGATCACGAAACCGGCGACGCTGCCGTTGGCCTCGGCGACGAGAAAGCGCCGGCCGGCGCGCTCGGCGTCGCCGTAACGCCGATGGATCGTGCGCCAGTAATCGGCCTTCTCGAGCCCCGTGACGATCGAGTCGATCGCGATCACCTGCGCGAGATCGGACGGACGCACCGGACGAATCGAAACCGTCGTCGCGGGCTGCGCTGCTGCTGCGCGGTCGATCGCATCCGCGCGCGCCGATGCTCCGCTCTCATGCGGACGCACACGCGAAGCCGCGGGCTTGCCGGCGACTCGCGTCACCGGCGGCGCCGACGCCTTCGCGCGCTTGGCGGCGGGCGGCTTCGCGGGCGCCTTCGTGCTCGTCGCCCGCACCGTCTTCCTTCGCCCGTTGGCGCTCGCCGAGCCTCGTGCCATGCGCTCCCCAAAAGGTGACGCAGATCAATTCAATACCTGCATCGGAGTACCAGAATAACCCGAAAGTCGGAAGGGCCGGGCTGTCAGGCGCCCTCGAACGAGCGAATCCGGAACGTTGTCACGAACCGGCAACCCGTCGGGATCTTCCCGACTGGCGCCACTCCGCGGTACGGTCGAAAGTTCGACGCGAAACCGCACCTTCAAACGGTTCTCGAACGCGTCAACAACAGGGAGACGAGGATGAAGTCGATTGGCAGGACCCGCGCAGCCGCGCGGATCGCAGCAGCGGTGTTCGCGACGTCGGTAGCCGCCGCGGGCAGCGCATACGCGCAGCAGGAACCCATCCGGATCGGCGCCTTCCTCGCAGTCACCGGGCCCGCTTCCTTCCTCGGCGACCCCGAGCAGAAAACGCTCGACATGTACGTCGAACGCATCAACTCGCAGGGCGGCGTGCTCGGACGCAAGCTCGAGCTGATCTCCTACGACGCGGGCGGCAGCGCGGAGAAGGCGCGCACCTTCACCAAGCGCCTGATCGAGCAGGACAAGGTCGACCTCATCATCGGCGGAACCACCACCGGCGAAACGATGGCCGCCGTGCCGCTGGTCGAGGAAGCCAAGATTCCGTTCATCTCGCTCGCCGGCGCGGTCGTCATCATCGAGCCGGTGAAGAAGTGGGTGTTCAAGACGCCGCACACCGACCGCATGGCCTGCGAGAAGATCTTCACCGACATGAACGAGCGCAAGCTGAGCAAGCTCGCGCTGATCTCCGGCGCCGGCGGCTTCGACAAGTCGCTGCGCGCCGAGTGCCTGAAGGTGGCTCCGAAATACGGCATCGAGATCGTGGCTGACGAAAGCTACGGCGCGGCCGATACCGACATGACGGCGCAGCTCACGAAGATCAAGGGCACCGCCGGCGTGCAGGCCGTGATGAACTGCGGCTTCGGCCAGGGCCCGGCCATCGTCACGAAGAACTACAAGCAGGTCGGCCTGTCGCTGCCGTTCTACCAGTCGCACGGCGTGGCCTCGAAGGAGTACGTCAAGCTCTCCGGCGACGCCGCCGAAGGCGTGCGCCTGCCCGCTGCCGCGCTGCTGGTGGCCGACATCCTGCCCGCCAACGATCCGCAGAAGCCGGTCGTCACCGCGTACAAGCACGACTACGAAGCGAAGTACAAGTCCGACGTCTCCACCTTCGGCGGCCACGCGTACGACGGCCTGATGATCGTCGTCGAGGCGATCAAGCGCGCCGGCAGCACCGACAAGGAGAAAGTGCGCCACGAGATCGAGAAGACCAAGGGCCTGATGGGCACGGGCGGGCTGTTCAACATGTCGCCCACCGATCACATGGGCCTGGACCTGAGCGCCTTCCGCATGCTGGAAGTGCGCAACGGCAACTGGACCCTCGTCGACAACCAGCGCTGATCGAACCACCGGGCGGGATGCGCAGATGGGCGGCCAGGCAGTACAGTTCCTCGCCAGCGGACTGACCGCCGGTTCGATCTACGCGCTCGTCGCGCTCGGCTTCTCGATCATCTTCAACGCCAGCCGCGTCATCAACTTCGCCCAGGGCGAATTCGTGATGATCGGCGGCATGAGCGCCGTCTCCCTCGTCGCCACCGGCGTACCCATGCCGGTGGCGATCCTCGGCGCGATCGGCATCGCCGCGATCGTCGGCCTGGCGCTCGAGCGCCTGGCCGTCGGGCGCGCGAAGAACGCCGACATCGTCACGCTGATCATCATCACGATCGGCGCGTCGATCTTCCTGCGCGGGGTCGCGCAGCTCGTCTGGGACAAGAACATCCATGCGCTCGCCCCCCTGTCGGGCGATACGCCGATCGCCTTCCTCGGCGCCACGATCGTCCCGCAGAGCCTGTGGGTGCTCGGCGCCACGGTGGCGGTCGTCATCGCGCTCTCCTGGTTCTTCCGCCGCACGGTGCTCGGCAAGGCGATGCTCGCCACGTCGTACAACCCGCTGGCGGCGCAGCTGGTCGGCATCGACATCAAGAAGGTGCTGTTCGCCAGCTTCGGACTCGCCGCGGGGCTCGGCGCGCTCGCCGGCGTGCTGATCGCCCCGATCACCTTCACCTCGCACGAGGTGGGCATCATGCTCGGCCTGAAAGGCTTCGCCGCCGCCATCCTCGGCGGGCTCGGCAGCTTCCCCGGCGCGATCGTCGGCGGACTCGTGCTCGGGCTGCTCGAAAGCCTGGGCGCCGGATACGTCTCTTCGGCCTACAAGGACGTCCTCGCCTTCGTGCTGATCCTCGTCGTTCTCTTCTTCCGACCCGATGGAATCCTTGGCGCAGTCAAGAGCGAGCGGGTCTGAAGCCCCGACGCTTCCCGCATCCCCGCGCGTCGCGCCGCGCCTGCGCGGCCTGGCGGTGCTCGCGCTGGTTCTCGCGCTGCTGCCGTTCGCGCTGGTCAACGCGTATTTCTACGACGTGGCCATCCTCGTCTGCCTGAACGCGATCGTCTGCGTGGGCCTGAACCTGCTGATCGGCTATGCCGGCCAGATCAGCCTCGGTCACGCCGGCTTCTTCGGGCTGGGCGCCTATGGTTCTGCGCTGCTCGCGGCGAACTGGGGCGTGCCGCCCTTTGCCGCGCTCCTGCTCGCCACCGCCGCGGTGTCGCTGCTCGCATTCGTCGTCGGCCGTCCGATCCTGCGGCTGAAGGGCAACTACCTGGCGATGGCCACGCTCGGGCTGGGCATCATCATCGCGATCGTGCTGGCCAACGAAGACGGGGTCACCGGCGGCCCCGACGGCATGCCGGTGCCCTCCTTCTCCGTCCTCGGCTTCGCCGTGCAGGGCGAGCGCATGTGGTACTGGGTGGTGGGCACCTGTCTCGTCGCTGCCGTCTGGCTCGCGCTGAACCTCATCGACTCGCCGCGCGGCCGCGCATTGCGGGCGCTGCATGGCTCGGAGGTCGCCGCCGAAGTGGTCGGCATCGACAGCGCGGGCCAGAAGGTCATGGTCTTCGTGCTGTCGGCCGCCTTCGCCGCGGCAGCGGGCGGCCTCACCGCGTTCTACAGCGGCTTCATCACGCCGTCGAAGGCATCGTTCATGCATTCGGTGGAGCTGGTCACGATGGTCGTCTTCGGCGGCATGGCGTCCACCTTCGGCGCCGTCGTCGGAGCCGCGGTGCTCACCGTGCTGCCGCAGGCGCTCACCGTCGTGAAGGAGTACGAAATGGTCGTGCTCGGTGCGGTGATGATGGTCACGATGATCTTCTTCCCGCGCGGCGCGGTGCCCACGCTGGCCGCGCGCTTCGGACGCCGCTCGCGATGAGCACGCTGCGCGTAGACAACCTGTCGAAGGAGTTCGGCGGCGTGCACGCCGTCCAGAGCCTGTCCTTCGAGCTGGCCGCAGGCAGCGTGCATTCGATCATCGGGCCCAACGGCGCGGGCAAGACCACTCTCCTGAACCTGCTCACCGGTGTATACCAGCCGAGCGCCGGCCGCATCTTCTTCGATGGCCGCGACCTCACCGGAGCGCCCGCCCACGGCTTCGCCGCGGCCGGCATCGGTCGCACCTTCCAGAACCTGCAGATCTTCGCGAACATGACGGCGCTCGAGAACGTGATGACCGGCCGTCATCTGCGCGAGCGCTGTTCGCTGTGGTCGACGATGCTGCGCACGCCGTCGCTCGCGCGCGCGGAGCGCGAATCGCGCGAGCAGTCGATGCAGCTGCTGCGCTTCGTCGGACTGGCCGATTACGCCGACGCCGGCGCCGACTCCATGCCCTACGGGGCGCTCAAGCGGCTGGAGATCGCCCGCGCGATCGCCGGCGGGCCCCGATTCCTGCTGCTCGACGAACCGGCGGCCGGACTGAACCCCACCGAGTCCATGGAGATCGGCGAGCTGATCCGCCAGCTCGCCCGCGGTGGCACCACGGTCGTGCTCGTCGAGCACAACATGAAGCTGGTCATGGGAGTCTCCGACCGCATCGTCGTGCTCGACTACGGGCGCAAGCTGTGCGAGGGCACGGCGGAGGAAGTCCGCTCCGATCCGCGCGTCGTCGAAGCCTATCTCGGCGCCGCCACCGACGAGGTCGCGCATGCTTGAGGTCCGCGCCCTGTCGAGCCGCTACGGCCGCATCACGGCGCTGCACGACGTCAGCCTGCAGGTCGGCAGCGGAGAGCTGGTGGCGCTCGTCGGCGCCAACGGCGCCGGCAAGACGACGCTGTTGCGCGCGCTGTCGGGCGTGCAGCCGATCGCCTCCGGCAGCGTGCATTTCGAGGGCGAAGACGTCACCCGCGCGGCGCCCCGCAGGCGGGTGAGCATGGGCATCGTCCAGGTGCCCGAAGGCCGGCAGGTGTTCGGCCCGCTGTCGGTCGACGACAACCTGCGGCTGGGCGCCTTCGTCCGCCCGTCGAGCGAGGTGGCCGACGGACTCGAGCGCGTCTATTCGCTGTTCCCCGTCCTCGCGAAGAAGCGCCGCGAGGCGGCGGGCACGCTCTCGGGCGGGCAGCAGCAGATGCTGGCGATGGGCCGCGCGCTGATGACGCGCCCGAAGCTGCTGCTGCTCGACGAGCCGAGCATGGGTCTCGCGCCGCGCCTGGTGGCCGAGATCTTCGCCACGGTGCGCGCGCTGAAGGACGCGGCAACCACCATCCTTCTCGTCGACCAGAACGCCCGCGCCGCGCTGTCGATCGCCGATCGCGCCTACGTGCTCGAAGTCGGCCGGATCTCGCTCGCCGGCAGCGGCGCCGAACTGCTCGGCAACCCCCGCGTGCAGCAGGCCTATCTCGGCCTCTGACGAAACCGGCATCCTGAGAAGTCAGCAGAACGGGGAAGCGGAATGAAGGATTCGCTGGCCAGGGGCCTTTCCGTCACGCGGCAGATCCATGTCGACCGCGAGCGCGCGATCGACTCCATGGGCGAGAAAGTTCGCGTCTACGCCACTCCGATGCTCGTCCTCGACATCGACCGCATCTCCCGCGAGCTGCTGCTCGGGCATCTCGATGCCGGCGAAGACTCGGTCGCCACGCGCATCGAGGTCGAGCATCTCGCCGCCACGCTGATGGGCATGGACGTCGAGATCACCGTCACGGTGTCCGAAGTGAAGGGCCGAGCGATATCGCTCGAGGTCGAAGGCCGCGACAGCATCGAGCCGATCTGCCGCGGCAGGCACAACCGCTTCGTCGTCGGCGTGGAGACCACGCTCGCCAGGCTGGCGGCCAAGGCGCAGAAGGCCGGCCTGGCCTGAAGCACGAACCGATTTCGCAGAACAGGAGACTTCCGATGGCCGTGACGACGACCGCGAACCCCGCAACCCGCAGCCCCCAGGGTGCCGGCACGTACCTGCACGGCGAATCCGAGACGATGCCGCGCGAGCGGCTGGTCGAGCTGCAGCTCGCGCGGCTGCGCGAGACGCTGCGCAACGCCTGGGACAACGTTCCGCTGCACCGCTCGCGCCTCGAGGCGGCCGGCATCGACCCGGCGGCCATCGCCTCGCTCGACGACGTGCGCCACCTGCCGTTCACCGTCAAGACCGACCTGCGCGACCAGTACCCCTTCGGCATGCTCGCGCGCCCGCTGGGCGAGATCTCCCGCGTGCACGCCTCGTCGGGCACCACCGGCAAGCCGACGGTCGTCGCGTACACGCCTGGCGACCTGTCGAACTGGTCCGATCTCGTCGCGCGCTCCTTCGCCGCGGCCGGCGCGCGCAAGGGCGACGTCGTTCACAACGCCTACGGCTACGGCCTGTTCACCGGCGGGCTGGGCGCGCATTACGGCGCCGAACGGCTGGGCTGCGCGGTGGTGCCGGTTTCCGGCGGCTCCACCGAGCGACAGGTGCAGTTGATCGTCGACCTCAAAGCGCGGGTGCTGTGCGCCACGCCGTCGTACGCGCTCGCGATCGCCGAAGTGGCCGGGAACATGGGCGTCGATCTCTCCAAGGGTCCGCTGCAGATCGGCATCTTCGGCGCCGAGCCGTGGAGCGACGCGATGCGCCGCGAGATCGAGGCGCGCCTCGGGCTGAAGGCGATGGACATCTACGGACTGTCCGAGATCATGGGCCCGGGCGTGGCCTGCGAGTGCGAACACCGCAACGGACTGCACGGCTGGGAAGATCACTTCCTGTTCGAGGTGATCGACCCCGACAGCGGCCAGCCGCTGCCCGAAGGCGAAGCCGGCGAGCTGGTCATCACGACGCTCACCAAGCAGGCGCTGCCGATGATCCGCTACCGCACGCGCGACATCACGAAGCTCAGCACCGCGCCCTGCGACTGCGGCCGCACGCACGTGCGCATCCTGCGCGTCACCGGCCGCAACGACGACATGCTGATCATCCGCG
>ERZ778017.3003-NODE-3003-length-12582-cov-4.297597_pt1 | contig 12582 bp, 5 predicted proteins | sample MGYA00375747_ERZ778017 | MGnify/ENA primary metagenome ERZ778017 (study PRJEB29350, sample SAMN05509838) | bioreactor metagenome | biome: bioreactor; material: wastewater | place: South Africa: University of Cape Town | collected 2014-03-17 ... | reverse complement strand
ATTTTCAAGAGGAAACATTCCATTTTGGAGTAACAAATCGCCACCATCTGACGCATTCAAATGTAACGAAATTTTATCTTCATCATAACTTACTTGTGAAGCTTCTGCATTCCAATTTTTCGTTCCCTTTGCAGGAACAAAAAACACGGGAACGCGTTCAAGAATCACTGCTTCCTGCGGTTTTAGCACAACTTCCGTGCGAGCTTCTTTTCCAATTTTAGTTACGAAATCAGCATCTGATATTTTTCCTTCCGAATTAAAAAAATATACACGCGACAATTGTCGTTCATTAGCCCAGCCATAATTGCCCGAATGCGTTGCGATGATACGTTCTTTCCCCAGCAAATAACCACTATGCAGTTCTATTGGTGTAAAAGGAAATAGGTGTTCAGCAATTGGCGGCAATTCCAGGCTTAAGCCCATTCCCGGTATTAACCCCAATTTGAAATTATGCAGATAATCTTTCCAGCTATGATTCCAACTGAGATATCCAAGCGGTGATTGCAACAGTCCCTCGAAGCCCCAATAGTCATTATGCTGCGTTTCAATCATGCGATTGATGTGAGGCCCCGCAGTGCCCTTAACCGCGCTTGCGCCATTTATCAAGAGTGGCCCTTTTCGCTGTAATACCAGGTCAATGATCTCCTTCTTAAACGCCGTGTTGGATAAGGAAACAATTCCTACCTGTTGCTTAATACGCCACGTCTTTGGATCGAGGACGCAGCTATGCCCGTCGAAATTATCTTTATAGGTAATGGGAATATCATTATATTGAGCAGCGCCTTCAAATTCATCGATATAAAGTCCATCCAATCCCATATCGTCCATATAACGCTGTGCCACATCCACCATCTCTTTCCCAAAGCTGTTCTCCAACGTCGGCACCATCCGATAAGTGGTATTAGTTGCCCCGAGGCTGGTCCATATCCTGGATCGGGGATTACCGTCAGGATTTATCATCAGGCTATCCGCAAACCGTTTTGGGGTATCATCAGCAGATTCCCGCAACGAGTTGTAATAGGCAACAACCTTGACATCTGGCGCAGCCTGACGCACCTTTTGAGCGGCATCACGAATTTCCTGTCGGAGTCCTGCCCAATGGTCACTAAACACACTGCTGCCAAAATCATACCGTTGCGTTCCATCTTTCCTGGGCACCCAATCCACCCAATCGGTGGCTGTAATGGCATAAATATCCTCACGTTTCACAATAGCTCGCATCTCATCAGGAGTCAGTTTGGCAATTCGTAGCAACCCCCAAAGCCAAAAGCCAGGCACCGTATAATTGGCGCTCCAACCCTGCCGCGCCAAATTGATGAAATCATAATAATCTGGCCCCGCAACGGGATATACAGCCCATTTTAAGGTGTATGATCCTCCAGGCGGAAGATATAACATATCCGTGCGGATTCCAACCTCTTGCCGTTTAGTCTTGTCATCGTTATGAACATAAAGTAGTGATTGGTTGCGATAAACATCATCTGCGGTAATCATGCCGATGCCCATATTACTTGTTCGCACGTAAACACTGGGATTTCCGTAGGAGTGGTAAAGACTGACCATGGGATCCGGATTTCCGGCCAGACGGATTTCTTTGTCTTTTAAGCGCGTGGTGTCCATCTCATTCCGCACAGAAAGCCCAAACGGAGCATCCTTGTGACGATTGGTGACTTTATCACTTATTTCTGCGCGCTGCGCCCCAAACGTCACGATTCGCTCAATGGTATAATCGGGCGACACAGCAATGATCTTATTGCCCTTTTGGGTTACTTTCCAATCTTTCTGTCCACTATTATCAAAAGTACTTTTCAGGCGATTAAAACCAGCACCGGGATAAGAAAAGGCACTGGCGAAATTGAATACATTTTTCCCAATTGTCAATGCAAAACCGCCACCATCAAAAAGTGTCCCCTTATATTTTGCTGGCCCAGCCGCTGGCTCGCCATGATTTATTACTGGCGGCAAAGTGCCTTCAGAAGCCGCCATCATGGGGCTCTCACCAGGCGTCACCTCCATCTCCAGGCTTCCAATCACCATATCCAATTTCGGATCTTTACGACCGGCGTGGGTTGCTGTCCTTTGCACGAAATCCGCCGTTGCAGTATTCGTAATCTCCAAGCGGTTTCCAGCGATAGGATTGCTTAAATCCGTCACATCCAAGACATATAAATAAGGGTCTCCCTCATAGTACGATTGGGTGTAACCCAATTTAAAATCGGGTGCGTAAATAACATTCCATCCGCTTGGATCAGCTGAGTCCATAAACCAACTGCGCTTATCCGTTGGAGTGACCGGTGATACCAGTGGCTTATTTAATAGCCGCATCAGTGAACGACCGCGCGCCGGCAACACCTCCTTGCCATTTAATTTGATACGCAAGAAATGCATTGAGCCGCCTAAGGTTGGCGTATCCATGCGGGTTCTAATTTTCAAAAGAACCGTATGGCCAGCCTGCGGCACCATATCAAAATCAAATGTCTTGCTTTGGCTGAACGGAACTGAAACGGGATTGTTTGCTGGAACTAAAGCAATCGTTTGATCCGCATTTGCTACGTGCGAAACGTAGCCGGTAAGCGCAAGGGCGCATAATAGAAAACGTGACAAAAGTACTTTTTTCATAATTATTCCTTTAGGAGGATACCACTCTGCTTTTCCATGACAACGAGAGCTTCAGAGTGGCATCGCGCTTTCTTGTGCTACGATATCTTTCGCTTGCTTTTGTATGTCCGCTGGAATGTTCAGATTGTAGTTGCCAAAAAATTGAAGCGAGCCAAAGAGAACTCCATTGTCGAAAACCTCGCCATCCTTGAAAGTCAGGATGAATGCGTTGGCGCGTTCCCAATGCTTGGCGGCTTCTAATTTGTTGCCTTTATTCAGTTCATCGAAATACGGCGTGACCAGTCGCGTGTATTCGTAACCTGCCTTCACGCCACTGAATCGTCGCCGATAAGGTTCCTTGTTACCGATTAGATCGTCGGCCTTTGCAATCAATTCACCCATTTTACTCAATACCTGCGGTGTGAAAAAGGCGTGCGTGCCAATGCCATAACTATAATGTGGAATTCCTGCATGCGCCGCACCTTCCAGCAATGTATGATATTCAAGCATTGATTTATAAGCCGGCCCATAATAGTTTCTGCAATACAAATCAAGTTCTTTCTTCACATCCAAATCGGGGTTCCAGCTCAGCCGCGTAAAGAAATACATGTCAATACTTTGTGGCCCCCAATGTGGATGCGATTCATTGTACAACCCTTCCATTTTTAGATCGCGGTAATTTTTCAAGCGGTCTTGCATGGTGGCGATCAGCGGCATGGGGCCAACCCAGGCGATGCCTGACCAATATTCATAAGTCAGCAGCGGAGCCATTTTTCCGTATCCATTCAAAACACGTAGGAAGTTTTTATTGGGCTTGCTTTGTGGATCATGCAGATCGCGCGAGTAATCACTGTAAGCATCTTGCGGGTTAGAGAAAGCACTGGCAAAGGCAGCGGGCATAATACGCACATTCGACGGCAACGACTTAACTTTGGATGGTGGCTCGGAATGGGTGCTGTATGCCAGCCATAGTAATTTGATTTCCTGATTGGATTGCGCCACCCTATTCGCTACATTTGTTCCAAAAGCGCTAACACGATTACTCATGGAAATATGCCCCATCGGGTTTTCCCAATCTAAAGTGGGATCACTATAAATGGATTTTTGTTCAGGATCATCCATCGCTTTGCACAAATCGCATTGACACCATTTATCGTGGTCTTCGGGCTCTAAGCTGAGAATTTCGTATTGCGGATTGGCTTTGGCAAAGTCCAGCAGTTTTTGTGCGGCGAGTTTTTGAACTTCAGGATTTCCCAGACAAAGTTGTCCATCCTTGCGCCGCACGCCGTCGATGAGCGCATAATATTCGGGATGTGTTTCGAAGTATTGGGCTGGCGGAAACAAAATCGAATAAACATGCTGAATGCGAATCGTATAATATCCGCCCATATTTGCCCCGGTTCCCGTCATGGTTCCCTGGCGATTGCGCGCCGCCCAAACTTTGGCCCAGGCGCTGGTTTCTGGTTTGTCGTCGGCAGAAAAGCGATATCCGTTGAGACTCCAGCGATATTTGAACGCCGGGGTCGAAAGTTTGCGCCCGATGGGAACATGGATGGACGCCATGTTCGGAACGTGCTCACCCCATGGATCGGGGCGATACCAGCGCACACCAAGTGAATCGAGAAATTCATAAACGCCATAAAGTGTTCCGCGATCTTGAACTGAAACTGTGCCATCTGGCGATTTGATTGGCGGTAATTTCCCACCAACGATGCGGATGCCACGAGATGACACATCGATAATGGAATCTTCCGGGCCAAGAGTTTGCGGTTTTAAATCGGCATTGGCCGGATGTTGACCAACTACGATCAGCGGCGCTGTGCTGGGTGTGCTTTGGAGTTCTTCCACCCCAATCTTTTGACCACAGATTTTTTCCAAATAGGTAGCGAGTTCCTGCGCCGCATATTTTTCGGAAGCCGTGCCATCTGGCGCTACGACAATGCGCGGCACCCTATTCTTATCAACCAACAATAGCTGCTGCGCTTTTGCTTCAACAGCTCCCGAAAAAGGGAGGAAAACAACCGTTCCGGCCAGAGTGGCGAGTGCGCTTTGGACAATAAAGTCACGACGTTTCATTAGTAAGTGCTCCTTCAGTTCATCTTTTCCAACAGTGACAAAACTTTCAAACGGAATGTATCCGAATCCTGCGGGTTTTCGGGCTGATTCCAGTTGTAGGCCACGGCATTTCCTTCCTTGAATTCGGTCGGCAGCGCCGGTAGCGAGATAGAAGTCAGCAGCGCATTCGCCTCGGCTTTCTGTTTCTTGTTCTTGGTGCGTTGTGCTGCATCGCGCAAGAGCGAAAGATATTCGTAATCTTGGACGCCTTCGCGCACTGCTTGCCACTGAACGCTATCCGTCGCATCGTCCTCGCTCAGGAAGGCTGGAACGTACGAATGCCACGCCGCAAGATATTCATTCCACGAACTTTTGGCGCTGCCCAAATCCGCGAACGACCAAAATCCCATACCGGTCGCGCCGTGCTCAAAAGCATGCCATGCCTGTTGCCTGAAGTAACGCGTCGGGCTGTAGGTGCGGTTTGGACCGCTGCACTGATAAACCCAAAACTCTTGGCCAGCTGCGCGACGCGCCTGGAAGTACTCTTGCACCGGTTTTCCGCCTTTGTTGAATTGGGTGAGATCAGGGCAAATAATATCAGCTTCGGTAATCGCATCCTGATTTTTCGTCTGATCCGGGCGTAGCCAAACCGGGTCTTGGAACAGCGTCAGTTCCGGCGCGGCAGTGTTGATCGCCTTGGCCCACGCCGCCACGCGTTCATCTTCTTCCTCGGTTTCGGGTTCATCCACCAGCAGAATTCCCAGTTGCTGCGGCTCCAGTTTCAACTCTTTCATGTGCGCTGAAAGTACTTTTGCCCATGCTCCAACACGTGCGTTGAATTCCGGCGTGCCAAGCGTCGCGTTGGCAAAGGTTCGTTGCACGTTGGCGAACACAAAATAGCGGCGCGCATTGGGCCAGCGTTTCACCCATTCATCGAAACGCGTGAAATTGAGCGGCCCCGTGAGCTGATGATTGCCATCGAAATTTCCAGCAGAAGGCCACGGAAAAGCACTGCTGGTCGCCCACGGAGTATCAACGCCATGAGACTGCATCAACGCAATAGCCGACTTCATGTTTTTGGCGTTCATGCCATACAGTCCGGTGCCGTCGGTGTAATCCCACACACCCAAAGCCAAACGGGGACGTGGCATTACAATAGATGAAACACGCACCGAAAATGGTAAGCGTAGAGTCTTAACTGGAGTCGAAACTACAATCTCGCCATGATGCGTTCCTGCGGGAAGTTTTGAAGAATCAACCGTCAACCAGATGTTACTGGTCAATCCGGCTGGCAAAGTCATCTGAAAAGCGCCGTCACGAAACGGCATTTCGGGCAAGGCTGCTGCGACCGGAACATTGGTAAAGGTGTCCGTCCACGGCACCAGTGAAACCTGGAGCCAGTCGGGATGCGTGCCTTGCTTGAATCCACTCACTTTTAATTGTGCCGGGATATTTTTCTCCGTGGCGTTGGTCAATAGAAAACTATCGGCGCGCGATTCATTGCCCATCATTTGAACTTCAAGTGCAGGTGCTTTTTCAGGCGCTCTTTCCGGTGCATCAGTGGGCGCAAGCCAAGCGTAACGATGGCGCTTCCACGCTGTTAGCGCTGGCAAACGCTTTGCTAAAAAAGCGCCATGCAACGTCCAAAGCTGCGCATGTAATTTGTTTTGAGGAAACGTGGTGCGAAATGTCGTGGCGTCCGGTGTAGGCAACGTTTCCATTTCACCATTCAACTTATCCAGGCGAGCTAAAAGTACTTTCTTGTCTTTGTTGTCTATTAAGGAGTTTTCAATTGCGGCTCTAACACTGGCTGAATCTAATTTCAAACGCCGTAATTCTGCAGCGCGAATACGCTTGCCCAACACCCAGTTTTCCGGGGTGGAAATTGTTTCGCCTGTCACCGGTTTTTGCACCCATGAATCTTCGCCGCGGAAAATCTGAATTTCATCCACGAAAAGATAAGGCTTGTTTTCGATGCCGAAACTGACGAAACGACCACGCGTTTGCAACTCGTTGGTGAGATAGCGATGCGTGCGATAACCACTTGCGGGCGGCGCGGTAATACGCCGATTGGAAAGCGAAACCAAATCGTCCACGCCGTGCCAATGTTGGCCGTCTTCGCTAACCGCAATCCAAATGGAACTGGGCCAATGTACATCCGATTGACCGGCCGCAGTGCTGAAGGACGCGCCAGAAATGGGTTCAATTTTTCCGAGATCAATGGTGATAATAACTGGCGATCTCATCTTCCAGCCGACAGTTCCTTTTTGCACCCAAATGGCCTGCGTGCCTTCGACTTCGCGCAAGTCTGCACCGCTGCTATATCGTTCATCCGTCAGCTGCAACGAATCTTCGGGGTCGGTGCAGAGCGCATAATTGGGTCGCACATTAAAAGTCACCGGTCGGTGCGCCGCAATATTTTGTTGCTTAGCCGCGACGGCTGATTGGGCTTGCGCGATATTCACGCTCAATAAAGCAGCTGAAACGGCGCTAACAACCAGCGCGGTGAATCGAAGTTTGGTTTTATGAATAGTCATGTGAAGTTGTTTTAAAAGTACTTTCAGGGGTTAGGCCGCTGCATTTTCGAGCGCGACGAAATCTTTAGCTTGCTTCTGAATATCTGCGGGAATGTTCAAGTTGTAATTGCCAAAAAACTGAAGTGATCCAAAGAGGACGCCGTTATCGAAAACATCGCCGTCTTTGAATGACAAAATAAATGCATTGGCGCGTTCCCAATGTTTGGCGGCTTCCAGTTTGTCACCTTTTTGCAATTCGTCGAAATAGGGCGTGACCAGTCGCGTGTAGGTATAGCCAGCTTTCACGCCATCAAAACGTTGGCGATAGGGTTCTTTGTCTCCAACGAGTTTGTCCGCCTGTGCGATAAGTTCACCCATCTTCTTGACAACTGGCGGCGTGAAAATAGCGTGTGTTCCAATGCCGTAGCTATAATGCGGGATACCAGAATGCGCGGCTTTTTCCAGGAATTGATGATATTCCAACATCGGTTTATAGGCAGGGCCGTAGAAGTTTTTACAATACAGATCGAGTTCTTTTTCTACGTCTAAATCTGGATTCCACAACAAGCGCGTGAAGAAATAGAGATCAATGCCTTGTGGTCCCCATTGCGGATGAACTTCGTTGTATAGCCCGTCAATCGGAAACTTGCGATAAGCCTGCAAGCGGTCTTTCATGGTTGCAATCAGCGGCATGGGGCCAACCCACGCAATGCCCGACCAATATTCGCGCGTCACCATGCGCGTCATTTTCCCGAAGCCCTTAAGAACGCGAACGAAGTTTTTATTCGGATTACTTTGTGGGGCGAAAAGATCGCGTGAATAATCGCTGTAAGAATTTTGCGGATCGGAAAACGCACTGGAAAACGCCGCCGGTTTAAGTATCGTGTTCGGCGGCAACTCATGAACTTTTGATGGAGGTTCGGTATGCGAGCTATACGCCAACCACAACAGCTTGATTTTCTGATTAGATTTCCCCACTTCATTAGCAACGATTTTTCCGAAAGCGTTCACGCGATTACTCATCGAAAGTCCACCCATTGCCGGTTTCCATTTTTTTAATGTTATTCCCGTAAAAATCGTTTTCTGTTTCGGATCATCGAATGCCGTGCAAAGATCGCACTCACACCATCGATCATTATCATCTGGCTCCAAACTATACGTCAAATAGCGCGGCTCGTTTTTGGCGAATGCCACGATTTTTTCGGCGGTCAACTTTTGCACATCGGAATTGCCCAAACACAGTTGTCCATCCTTGCGCCGCTCGCCGTCAATAAGCGCGTAATATTCCGGGTGCTCGTCAAAATAAGTGCTTACCGGAAACATGCCTCCGTAGTTGTGCCAGGTCATTACGAAGCGCGTAAATCCCTGCTCTTCGGTGGCACTGACATTGGAGTTCTGTCGATTACGAACCGCCCACAAATTGCCAATTGCTTTTTGTTCGGGTGTTTCTTCTGCACGACTGCGATAACCAGAAAAACTTTGCCGCCAGGGATACACAGGTTTATATTGCTGCCGCCCTAAAAGTACTTTTACTGATGCAGTACGCGGCACGTGTTCGCCCCATTCTTCGGGTCGATACCAGCGCACGCCGAGTTCATCCAGAAAATTGTAAACCGCATACAATGCGCCACGATCCTGAATGGACTTCGTCCCATTGGGCATGTCAGTGATGATGGGCTTGCCGCCGACAAGATGCAATATGCCAGGCTTCGCTTCAATGATGGTTTCTTCCATCGTAGAAATCTGCGCTGCCAATGCGTCGTTAAGTGGATGCGATCCAATGACGATAATCGGCTTCTGTACCGAAGCTGTCGGCTTTTCATCCGTCTGTTCCACTTGCAATTTTTGTCCAGTGATTTTTTCAAGATAGGTGATCAATTCATTGGCCGCATAGAGCTCGCTTTTGAAAGCGTTGGTAGCTACCAAAACACGCGGATGAATAGATTGATCCACCAACGTCATCTGTTGTTCACGCGCATTGGCGATGCCAAGTAAACCAGAGGGAACAACCGAGGCAGCAAGTGCAGTAAAAGTACTTTTAATAATAAAGTCGCGACGTTTCATAATATCAATGTTACAGAGCACCTCCCAAAAGTACTTTTGAGAGGTGCTAAGTAATTAAATCTGTTTATTGACTTTGCGGATCCCAGGCGCTTACGGCATGTGTGGTGCCATTAAAGTTTTGCGCTTCGCGAATCACAGTTACACTTTTGAGCCACTTCGCATGGCCATCAGCGAAAGCTATGTTGAGACCATCAAAATGGCGGCCATCACTCTGGCAATCAGCTGTATATGATTGTCCCGCTAAACAGGCCACGCCAGCGTTCTTATACGCGCCTGGCAAATAACGCCAACCATTAGATGTTAATACGCCGCCACTAGGAACTGGATAAGGATCATATCCGCCGGAGTCCATTAACATATAGGTTTCAGAAGGTTTGGTGACACTGGCCATACTCAGTGTAGGGCTTGGTGTTCCTGCGGGGTGGATAGGCACTGCAGTTTCATACCCGATAAATATTCCCTGGCTGGCACCATAATTATAGCTATATGGACCACCATAAGGATAAGGTTGCGCCGAAGGACAAATGTAAATCTGATCGCTTTTGGTGTAAGGATAAATGATCTGTTGCCAAAACCACGCGCCAGCTGACCACTGAATTCCATCCGGCGGCGTTTGACTAGTAACCAGATACGAAGGAGGATACTTCTCATCGTAATCCTGCACATACATCATTGCGCCCAAACCAATCTGCTTGAGATTGCTCAGACAACTGGCACGGCGAGCGTTTTCTCGTGCTCGTGCAAAAACGGGAAAGAGGATGGCGGCGAGAATCGCGATAATTGCGATAACGACCAAAAGTTCAATTAGCGTAAAGGCGGTACGCTCCACATAAAGTGGCTGTTTACGAGTCTTATTGTTCATTGTTACTCACTCCTAATTACGAAATTTTTCTGACATAAACCTCTAAATACGAACATTGCACCAATTCCAATAGAAAATAATACTCACGGATTTGGCAACACCTCCTTGCTTAAGCCAACAAGAATTCAATCAGTTCACTGTAAACTTAAATTGTTATGTTATTATACCCATTGGATAGAAATCTTAAACATTTTTTTTGCTCATCTCTCGCATTGGCAATATCCCAAATAGGTAAAAATAACGGAGCTACCAAGTACGGAAAAAGTACTTTTGATAATAAATCCTCAACGTTTCATAAGATTCCATTTCTCTACTCGCGATTAATGTATTACTTTGCGTCAGCGATTTTATAAACGGCAACATCATCAAACCATATTTTGTCTTGGGGAAGACTTTGATACGCCACGCCGCACATAAACGAGAGTATCCCAGCAGTTTCTGGTGCCGTAACAATACCTTCTATCTTTTGCCAGGTATTTTCCTGATAGTCCTCATTTGACACGTAAAAAACGGGGCCTCTTGCGCCGTCAATCCACTTACCCTCAGGGGTCTTCCATCCCGCCTTCAAGGAACCTACACCTAACCCCGTTCGCCGCCACCAGCCTTGGATAACATACGTTTCGCCAGGCTTCACCTCGATGTTTTGTATAAAAGCGCCGCTGAAGATCCCCGATAATACTGCGGAACCTCCTTTACCGCTTCCATGATTCACATCCTCATCGAACCCGAACGTTCCACTTCCTCCAGCTGCTTGCCAGGTAGTCCAATCTGACACAGTTTTCGCGTTGGTGGCTTTGGAAACAGTTGCAATAGAAAAGTCTGCGTTTTTCACGACATTATCTTTCAGTGCGCCAGATTTCTCCAATGCGCTAATTTGACTTTTGATCTTTTGGAATTCACTGTCACTGGGTCGAGACAATTGAGCGACCTTTTCTTGGAATCTCTCGTTCGCTGAAACTTCCAGTTGACTTCGATTTTTATCAATGTAGTCTGGCAATTCCACTTTGGTGATTCTGTTACTTTGCTTAATATTCACAGAGCCTTTTATTTGGTCAGACAGTTTTGTTTCGTCCCAAAAATCTAATCTAAATGGCGACTGATCTTCATCAATTATTACCGTTACATTATCAAAAGTGATATTACCAATCACAGGCTTTTTGACGCTCGTATCCGTCATAAAAACAATCGGGCCTTTTTGTGGGGACGTGGCTTTTCTCTTGGAAACACGAAAATCCACCATGCAGTCTTTGAAAAGGTAGTGCACGCTTCCCATAATAGGGTTAGCTAAAAGAATGGAATCGCCTTCAAATTTACACTCGTTGAATGTCACCGTGCCGGCGGCAGGGTTACTGGCAGAACGCGCGATCATGGATGACAATCCTCCTCGCATATTGCCAGAGATAGAGCAACGATTAAAGGTAATAGAAATCGGTTGGGAATCACCATTGAGATGCACCGCATAAATATCCACTCCATCGCCTTCATTGTTGACAAAGATAGAATCCTCTACCACACAATTTGTCAGCCGTTGCCCGGCACTATTGGGTTCGAAATCAATACCGGCCTGAGGAGCAGTTCCTATGGTATTGATAAATTTGCTATTGCGAATCGTGAGTCCATCGACACTGATGACCGAAATGCCTTGACGATGATTATCGTCGAAGACCATATTCTCCACCAATATGTTTTTGTTGTAGCCGCTGTCGCTCGCACCCAGATATAGGCCATCACCGCCGGTTTTGGCTACGGTGAAATCGCGCAGTGTAATGTTGCTGCAATCATACAAGCTAATGCCGGAGCGCCATTCAGCTTTCGAATAACGCGACGCGTCCTGATAATCCGCCTTCCGCATTCGCAGCGTCGCTTTACCTTCGCCGCGGAAAGTGATATTGGTTAGATCCCTGCCGAGGAACAACGAATCAGTCGAGCCATGAAAACAATCTTCCTTTGCTTGAATCACCACACCATCCGCAAAGACAATTTCCTGATTGGAAACTAAATTCAACGGTTTGTTAATAATCCAGTCGCTGCCAGTATTGTCAACGATGAGCTTAGAAACACCAGAATTGATGGCATTTTGCAGACTATCGGTAGCGTCCTCTTTATCAAATCTCCACCAACTGGCGTTGGCGGTTTTAAGTGTTCCGGCTTTTACTTGAGCGATTTTGGAACTCTCAGCTTGCGCTAAAAGTACTTTTGGTGTGGCCGGTGGCGAGGCAATACAACCCGTTGCAGCCAGACTAATGCCTAGCGAAACGAAGGCGAGTGATTTCATGTTTTCCCTTATGTGTGAGGAGATAATCTCGTCTACTTATTCTCCGTTGTCTTACCAGAGAATAAGTAGCAAGTTGTCCCTCCGATTATAATTCTGTCTATCCAGAAAAAATTATTGTTTCCTCCAATCCCAGGCGCTTGGATTGGTATGAGTAAAGGTCGAAAAGTTTTTCGCTTCACTGATAACAACCGCGCTCTTTAGCCATTTGGCAT
>ERZ778017.2997-NODE-2997-length-12591-cov-5.708200_pt1 | contig 12591 bp, 4 predicted proteins | sample MGYA00375747_ERZ778017 | MGnify/ENA primary metagenome ERZ778017 (study PRJEB29350, sample SAMN05509838) | bioreactor metagenome | biome: bioreactor; material: wastewater | place: South Africa: University of Cape Town | collected 2014-03-17 ... | reverse complement strand
AATTTAAAAAGTTCGCTGACAGAGACCATGGCTCGTAGAAACAGCAATGCTCCCCACCACCCGGTGGTAGCGACGATCGACATTGGAACCACGTCGGCCAGATCGATTTTGTTTAGTCAGAGTGGGGAAGAGTTGGCCAAACACCAAATTGAGTACTCGACATCAGCATCAGAAGCACCAGCAGAATCGTCCAATACTGACCAGTTCAGAAGAAGGTCTTCTTTGATGAGACACAACCAGCCAATTTACTCGGCTGCGGGTATTGCCATTTCCATCAGTGACAACGTTTTGATTGAAAACAACGCTGCTTCTGTTGGTCCTACTTTACGGTTTCCCCAGCCTGGTTGGGTGGAATGTATGCCAGTGCACGTTTTGGCAAACGCCATTCAGTGTCTTACTGCGTGTTTGATTGACTTGAGAAAGTTGAATTTGGATCCTAACTTGAAAATCAAGTACAGAGTCAAGGCCCTTGGGATTGCTAATATGAGAGAAACCACGATCGTGTGGTCGAGAAAAACCGGGAAACCATTATCCAACGGTATCACCTGGACAGATACAAGAACAGCAGAGATTGTGCAACATTTGGAGAAAATGACTGATGAAGATACCAAAAACGAATTAAAACGGAAAACTGGGTTACCATTGTCAACTTACTTTTCAGCAGCCAAATTGAGATGGTTGTTGGACAACGATGACGTGATCAGAGAGAAATACGAATCTGGAGATGGTGACTTAATGTTCGGTACTGTAGACACCTGGTTGATTTACCACATGACCAAAGAAAGAAGTTTTGTTTCTGACGTCACCAACGCTTCTAGAACATACTTTATGGACTTGGATACCCACGACTATGACGACGATTTGTTAGACTTTTGGGGAATTGATCCAGATAAAATCTGCTTGCCAAAAATTGTGTCTAGTTCCGAGTTTTATGGCTCTTTTGCTGCCCCAAACTTGTTGAAGTTGGGTTTCCACGATAAAATCACAGACGAAGCATATGAAATTTTGCGGTCCATCACTGGTGTGCCTATCTGTGGGTGTCTTGGTGATCAATCTGCATCATTGGTTGGTCAATTGGCATTAAAGCCGGGTTCTGCTAAGTGCACTTACGGTACTGGTTGTTTCCTTTTGTACAACACTGGTACTAAGAAATTGATTTCTGAACATGGAACATTGACTACATTAGGATATTGGTTCCCAAACTTGCCAGGAGATACTGGTAAACCACATTTTGCTTTGGAGGGGTCCATTGCTGTGGCTGGTTCCATTATTCAATGGTTACGTGATAACTTGAAATTGATTGAAACTGCCCAAGATATTGGTCCATTAGCATCACAAGTTAAAGACACTGCTGGTGTGGTGTTTATTCCAGCATTTTCTGGATTGTATGCTCCATACTGGGATAGAGGTTCTAGAGGTACCATTTTTGGTATGACACAATACACTTCAGCATCACATATTGCTAGAGCAGCGTTGGAAGGGGTATGTTTCCAAGTCCGGGCGATTTTGAGAGCTATGGCCAACGACGCTGGTGCATCAGAAGATTTCCTTGAAGAAGCATTATCGAACCAGGACTCCAAATCACCATTGTCTACCTTAGCAGTAGATGGTGGTATGTCTAAAGCTGACGAAGTTTTACAAATTCAAGCCGATATTTTGGGTCCATGTGTTAAAGTGAAACGTGCACAAATTGCCGAATGTACTGCTTTAGGAGCAGCCATTGCCGCTGGATTGTCGTTTAAGGACGAAAGCGAAAGAATATGGAGAGATTTTGATGATTTGAATGAAAAGATCAATGGTGACCTTAACAAAAACGTCTTTTCTGCAAAATTACCTGACGATCAAAGAAGAAAATCCTGGAAGAGATGGGAGAAGGCGGTGGAAAGAGCTAAAGGATGGTTAGATGACGACTGATGAATATACTTATATAGACACCTTGTAACGAACAGAAGGTCGTAGAGACTTAATAGATAATAATTGTTTAGAATCCTGGAGGTATCAAATTTGTATTGCAAGTAATCGCTCTATAACTCTATAATTCATCTTCGCTTGTGTAGTCGTCGATATCTATGACGTGAGAATCGTCAGAGGAATAATTATCGACGTCTTCAATTAACGAGTGTTCGGTTGGCGCATCAGGGAGGTTTTCTATATTGAAAGAACTTTCAGCCAAGTCATCTGGTGGTGAAGATTTGAATGACTTATGAGTCTTTGTCTTTGTAGGTGATTTTGTTGGGGACAAGTTGGAAATTGTATCTAGAAAAGTCGTTTTCTTTGGAGACAAGTTGAATACACCGTTGAAGAATTGTGATGTCTTGTTATTGAGCTCTGACGTCTTATCACTAAAGAACTGAGACGTTTTATTGTTCAATTGGGACGTCGTATTGGTGAAGAATTGTGATGTTTTCTGGGATAATTCATCTATATCGTGATTCAAAGTGGGAGGAAGCTGGAATATACTTGACGCTTTATTCTTCAACATAGAGATGTTCGAGTCTTCATTGAACATCACTGAAGCACGGTTTTTTAGTGACGCGAGGTTCTCATCCAACGGCTTCGAATCCTGGAAGATGATTGACGCTTTGTTCTTTAATGATTTGATAGGAGCTTCGTCAAAAAAGGGCTTCAGTTTAGATGGTGATTGTGGTGCCGAGAATTGTTTCAAGGTCTTTGTAGTCTCGAGATGGGCCTGACTATACACATCGACTGGTTTCTTCTCGTTCAAAAGTGCCTGACGATGGGCATTCTCTAGTTTGATGGAAATCTCGTTCAATTCAAATTTCAATTGTTCCACCTGCTCCTGATGGTGCACCAACTGGGCGTGCTTCGTTGCGTACTGGCTAAGTAGATCCTGCTGTACCACCTCGACCTCGTGGTCGCCAGTAGTTATAGGAACACGCACGGCAAGACCCTTGGTAGGTGATGACCGTATGCTGTTGTGGCCCTGGTGATCATGGCCGCCGTGGTTGGCCCTAGGCGAAAGGGAAAACTTGGCCAATCCAGTTGACTGGCTGAACTGACGATTTGGCAACTTCACATCGTTGGTCAATGGCGATCTTTGTGGCCGAACATCGACGTTCCGTGGTAATCTCGTTCCAGCTTCACCCAATGGTTGCTTCTTGGGCTCGTTCAACCCCGAGTATGGTTTCTTGGACAAATGGAGTTTCACCGGCGAACACGGCTTTTGTGGGGAGCATGATAATGCTGATGGTGAATATGATTCTGGTACATTCTCTTTGTTGGACATCGAAATGAAAACCCACGGCAGTATCGCAGTAGCGCCTTTCACTGGTGATGGCCACAACTACTAGCTGTTGGCCCGGTGCACCCCAGGTTGGATCTCCGTCCATCGCCATCCTTCATACTGGTAGTTCCGTTCCAGGCAATTTCCAAACACCATTACTACTGTGTCGCACCTGATTGGGATATACATAAACATCAAGTGCCGGCATTGAGAAATGTGTTCCTTCATGTGAAACCGAAATCTTCTTCGCCATTCTGTCACATTAGTGTGATTGTGCCAACATTCATCGCAGTGAAATTTGTCGCTATATATATTATCACCAGTGACTGTTCTTTATATTGTAAGGGATTTTGTATTTTGTATTTTCCAATTAAGAATAATAGCAACCATGGCTTTGACTGCTGGAAAGATTAAGTGTTATGTTTCATCAATTCTCTTGTTCTATGTGTTCTACTTGTACTACTACCAATGTGCCAAGTTGAAGGAGTCCACCTTAGAGCACGTTGGCGAGACTGTTCTTCATCCCTTGACTCACCACCATTCTCGGGCCTGTGAATTGTTGGCCAAGGGTGAGTCCTTTGTTCAACCTTACGTTACTGTTGCCCACAACTGGTTGGACGACCACGTACATTCCCACCCTCTTTTCATCGAGTACAAGATTGAAGACAAGATTGCTTGTGGAAAATCCCAACTCCACAAGTACCTTGACCCAGCTTTGGACCATTTGTTCGGTCATGTTGCCACCGTGGAAACTTTGGTTTACGACCACGTAACCGACCACTACAACCAGCTTGTGAAACGCATCAAAAATTAGTGGCTGCTGATGTTTGCCTTTAGTCTATATGTTAAATATACCCTATGAACTAGTTCCAATCGACCGTAGCACTTGCCCGTTGGATCCGTCCGCGGCCATACAAGAACTGGTAGTTAGTATGATCAGATGCTGAGTCCAGAACTGCTTGTGAAGTCTTTTGTAGTGCCGTATTTGGCGGATTGTCAAAACCCCTACTTTTGATGGCCGTTATGCCAGTCTACAGCCATTGGATACTCTACTACTATCCAATTGTTGGTGTTAGATTGTCATGTTGGAAAAATGTACTAGCGAACCACGGTTAGCTCCAGTGGCAACGTTCTAAATTTTTTATATCTGTAGTAAACGGCACCAATACTAGCTACCAGGCTTACAACACACTAACTCCGTTCTATTGTTGCTCCAGTAGCATTCCTATTTACTTCAAAAAATACCTGTAAAAACCTAACTTTGAAAACCCGACTCAAGCACGGCTCAGTACCAATTGGCACAATTCTCGTACCATTTGGTACGGTTCACATCACGTCGTAGTATCCCGAGCAATTTTGTGTTATTTTGACCGTGCCAATTGTATTCGTAACTCATGCATCTTATCTGTACAAAACTCGGTTGCAAATAATAGAAATTTAATGCCATTTTCTTTATCGGTGGAAGTTACAACCAAGACAGTAAAGGGCATATCTGTGCAGTTATACACATCCATATAGCAATAATAGACATATAGATCACTCTTGATAGGTCAAAGCTCCCGTTTTGCTAAAACTTTGCTTCATTTCTACACCAAGTTCTACCCCACGGTTTCTTGATCCATGAAATCGTCCTAGATTTCACAGCATATTTATCTTGAAATGAACACTACGAACGAAAGAACTTCGCTTCTACATCCTGTAATTGGTTCTAATGAGGAATCATCTACTAGAAGTGCGATTGGCCACGATGATTCAGTCGACCATGTCAGTCAGTTCCACACCTTCCATTCGGATACTAAACGGCTCTTGACGTCAACACATATCTCGATGATATCGATTGGTGGTATCATTGGAACAGGGCTATTTATAGGTGTTAGAAATACCCTTGTAAACGGGCCTTTATTTAGCATGCTAAGCTATTTGTATGTAAGTTTATTGTGCTACATTGTGATCCAGACGGTGGGAGAAATGTCGTGCTATCTTCCGATGAATGGATCTATCTGCCAGTTCCAGTTCTATCTTCTATCTGATTCAATTGGATTGGCAGTGAACTTGATATACTGGCTAAGCTGGTCGATGACATTGGCATTGGAACTTTCATTGATCAACTCCATCATCTGCTGGTGGCATGATTTCGATAGTCCTGTAACTATCACGTTTGTGTTTTGGCTCTTGTTTGTAGTGTTCAACTTGTTGCCAGTGAATAACTATGGTGACGTGGAATCGGCAATAACAATTGTCAAGGTAGTATTCATTATCAGTTGGATATTTATTAGTATTGGGTATATCTTTTCCAGCCATACCGGATTCAAGAATTGGTTGCCAGCAAACTCAACTTCGCCAAGTTTCTACAATATCGTTGCGTCGTTGATTTCGAGCTGTTTTACGTTTCAGTCGATTGAATCGATTGCATTATGCTCTGGAGAAATTAAACTGCCGCAAAAAAACATCCCCCAGGCCATCAGATACGTCATGGTCAGAATACTTGTGTTTTACATTACCACGTTGTTTCTATTGACGATAATGGTCTCAAGTAAAGACCTCGGCTTTAACGACGATGACTCGGATATTTTCCAATCACCGTTCCTTATCGGACTTGTTAATTGCGGAATGTCCTCATCGTCAACAGTGTTGAACATTTTCAACTTGGTAATCTTGATTTCAATCATGTCAGCTGCAAATTCCAACATCTACTTCGGCTCACGGTGCTTGGTCTCCATTGCTGAAGCTGGCCACCTACCACAAACCATCCTTAGGACCCGCAACGGAGTACCATACGTGGCAATTTTGCTTACCTCCGTTCTAGGGTTACTATCTCTACTTTTGAAATACAGATCAGTGGAAATCTTGTTTAATTTACTCATAAAGATCTGCTCAACAGCCGGTCTTTTAATGTGGTTGTGTTTAATCACAAGCTACATCCGTTTCAGGAAATATCTACAGTACAACGGCATCAAGTACACCAGTCTTCCGTACCAATCATCCCGTCCTGGGGTGATTCTAGCTCTTGCATATTTTGCAGCCATCAACATTTTCGTAATTATCTCCATGAATGGTGGGCCCAATTTAGTTGAATTTTTGTGGGACGACTTAGTAAGCAGCTATCTAACAGTGGTGGTGTTTATCTTCCTCGTTGTGGGACTCAAATGGCACTGGAATCAGCCGTTTTTTGTTCCACTTGACAAGATTGTGATGCCTGTGTACAATGCAGGAAATTAATACCGATTGGCATTTGTGAGGAATTGATGATACCAAACAAAAAACCAGATTTTTCTTCACTCTTTCTACAGCACTGATTGTGAACATGGTATCATTTGTCTCATTCAAGTGGATAGCATGTCTTGTACTGCTATACTCTATCTTTACCTTCACATATGTGTGTCCTGTGCTGGGGCCATTATCTACTTCTAAGTTGAGTTCTTTGCCTCCTGTTCCTTATCACACGTGTAAGATTGGCCACCAATTTTTGCACCCTGTTGTTGTATCGTCTGTTATTCCATTTTACAATGACAATATCAAACCACATGTCGAGTTTGTGGACGAGAAGATCAATTTCGGGGGAAATTTCAAGTTAATTCGTCTGAAACTAGTCAGTTTGAATGACAAATACGCCATCTCAGATACTGTGAGTAGCCAACTCATTGCGTTGAAACAATTGTCTAGTTCGTTGTACGCGCTGTTTGCTTCGAATGTTGGCCCACAACTCTGTAAATCATGGACTTTGTTCAAACAAAAAACGTTTGTTTACTATAAATTGTCGTTAGTTCAATTGAGGAACTCTTGCGTTTCCTTGAAAAACGTGTATGATAATTCGCCATTGAAACCAACGTGTGATCAATGGAAACAAAAAGTGTGTGGTTGGATCGATAATGCCAAAGATATCGAGTTTGTGGCTTTATTGATTAAATGGTGGAATGATGTTGTTGAGGCAATTTTGAACACTACCAACAATATCTCGTTGCAAGAAAAGAAGAACTTCTTAAAACTGGAATTTGAAAACTTGACCAAGTTCAACGGATTCTACAAATTTAATGAAACCAAAAATGTCGTGGCTATTGTCAATCGTATTTTGCAAGAAGTTCAATCAAAAACCGACTCCGTCAAAGAAAAGTTCAAAGATTATAAAACCACGTCATCTGAAGAAGAATCCACGTCGTTTTTATCCACTGAGTCATTAACAAACAATGACTCTATTACCGACAAAATCTCCGAAACTGTTTCTGAAACCAATAATGTAGATGAAGATTCAGTTGCTTCAGATGACACTAGCTCTAATTCTATTGAAAAAGAGGATGAAGAAAATGTAGAAGAAGAAGGCAATGAGGAAGATTCAGAAGACTACGACGAAGAGCCACTCACCGTTCAAGTTACATCTACATTAACTGTTACTCAAAATGACTCGACCGAATCAGAAACAAACGGAGTAAGTATTGAACATGTTGATCCCAAAATTCAAAAGTTGAACAATGAGTTGGAATATTGGGAAAACAAGGTTAATAAAACTCTTAAATTAGCTACTAATAATTTAGAAATTGAGATGAAACCAATAATAGATGAACTTCTTGAAACAATCAAACCAAATGTTTCCAAAAGCTTGCAACACATGCAGAACATGAATCACAAGAATTATCAAACGATCACTCAAAAAATCAGTTCGATTAATAAGGATTACGAACAAATATATGTAACTAATGATACTTCAATCGAAACAGTTACTCGTGAAGAAATCAGAGCCGACATCAAGTATGGATATGAATTAGGTGAAGAATCATCACAAGAAGTTCGTAAAATCTTGTATGATACCCATGAAAAAGTCTTGAGAGAGTATTTCAGAGTGCTCCAAGACACAATTGATATTTTGGAATCATTTGCTGACAATACGATATCTGAGTTCAACAAAAAATTAACAACTTTGTTAGAAGAGTTGAGTTTGGATGACGACGAAGTTGCATGGAAAGCATGGAAAAGGTTCCACAAAGTTAAGGAAGAGATTTTTGAATTTAGAGACTTCATTTTTGACTCTGCCAATGATTATCAATCGCAAGATGTTGATTCAAGTAAATTACAAACCATAGGATTGAATGCATGGAATGAATATGTTAGAAACATAGATTTCCACATCAATTCTCTACTCAGCGATAATGATGATTATTTGAAGATATTCCGAGCTCAAGCAAATGTAGCTTTCCAATTAAGAGAAGAAATTGTGAACAAGCTTGAACTAGAGAAGGAGATTGAAGAACAAGAAAGAAAGCAAAGAGAAAAAGAAGAACAAATAAAGGAGGAAAGAGAATCATATTCACATGAACATGACGGTAAGATGTCTGATGTTGACAGTGACGAAGATCAAGAAGAAGAGGAAGTGATTGATACAGTTGTTGTGGAAGAAGAAGTGGTGGAAGAAGTAGTGGAAGAGGAAGTGGAAGAGGAGGATGTCAACTCAGACGTTCCACAAGAAGAGAAGAGCGAAGAACCTGTTGAAGAGTTGTAAAAATGAAGGTGAAATTGCTACAATTAATGATACCATATATCAAGACATGATATAGTCAAATATAATTTGATTAAACATACTGTAGTAAGTGTTGGCTGATATCAAAGGTTTAATAATATATAGATATATAGATAATAGATTAATAATTGCAACATGTCTTAGACCATCGAAACGGAATATTGGCAATCAACATCTCTAAGCTGATTATCAGGATAATTCTGGCTGCGAAAATTGTACAGAAAGGAATCCTATAGAATATTGTCGATAAACAACATTACGAGCTAGAGATTGACCAATTGATTGTATCTACCCAAATTCTATCTCATATAGCACTTGCTCACGTACAAAGTAATAGATCTTTTATATGGACACAGACATGCCAGTGTTGTGAGCCTGCGTACATGCCTTCAACGTTCTTCTGGTCTTAACCTCAGCCGTATGAGGCTGACTCCGAGATCATCATTTTCCAACCAATATGCCCAATTCCAGCTCAAATGAATTCACCAGTTAGTTCATAGTATGGTATTCTGTCTCTGGAAGACAGCACATGGAACAGAACTGTTGTCTCAGATTTAACGTAGAAAAGATAAGAGTGCACCTCTTCCAAACTCTAGAGGCGCTGACAGGCATAAGAAACAGTAAAAGAATAAGTTTAATTAGCAGTAATTTGTAGATACCGCAGACAGTTGCCACGATAGGCGTCTTGTATCATCGTACGATGACAATCAGTACGTTAATGCCAGAAATACTTCTATTACATTAGATTAGCTGTCTGCAGTACACAATCGCTATTACGATAACACATGGTAGCGCGATTGCAAACGGCAGAAGCAGGCACTTGGAGTCTACGAAGGAACAAAGAATACTTACGGTAGCGGCCAGTCATTGAGAGAGGCACAGAGCTGTATATTTCAGGAATGTTGACAACATTGGGTTATTTTGGATCCAATGCATTTCAACCGAGACATACCACGGTAGGAATGAGAATATTTTACTTGCATCATGGGAGAAAGGTTACAGGATTACAGATAAGAATGAAGACACCCCTATAATTGAGACGGACAAGGAATGGGGTTCGATAGGAAGATAACACACTGGCTAGTGGGGTTGGGCCAAATCCTCGCTGTTAAGAGCCACCCCCATCACATACAAACGCCTGGAGAATCTGGGGAGATACAGGAATCCTGATATCTAATAGTAGTACGACAATATGTAAAGCTTGGAATTCAATTTCATATGATTTGCTATATTCACACCGGAGGGGTTTTATCTTCCAATCATACTACAATCCATTGCACCGAACCTGATAAGTGCAGCAGTACGTTAAACTGCTGCCTGAGGGACACAATTATACTTAATGCCGGTGTAGGATACGACAATCGTAGGAGTAGAGAGTTGCAATAAGGTTGGGAGGGAGGGAGTTTTTGGGTTCGGCGAGGACAGGGGCAGAGAGTGAGAAATTGCGTGAGTAATACTTGTGTCCTGAAAAATTTTGTTATTACGGGTTTATTAATGAAGTATTACATTAATTAGTCTTACTCGGGTAATATTCGGATGACCGCGCCTGATATGACAGGGGTGACATATGAGTTACCATCGTCACCCGCTATTGGCCAACGATAATTGGTAAGGCAGGTGCCAATTTTGTTTCTAATTATGAGCCCTGGAATTCATCTCATTATATACCGTCCCGGTAACACGCACCTGCAGTGTCAGGATGAACGCAAAAAGCAATTTGGCAACGTCTACATATATAAGGGGGACAGATACCAATCAGAAAAAATTAATTTTTGTTCCTTGTATTACCACCAAAAAAAGACCTTTCTTTTACACATATCTTTCAGTCATGGTTTCCATTACCGAACAAACTGCTATTTTGTCCAAGTATCTTGATTTACCTCAAAATGGTAAAATCTTAGCCGAATACGTTTGGATTGACGCAGAAGGTAACACCAGATCTAAATGTAAAACTATCAACAAAAAACCAACCTCCGTCGATGACTTACCAGAATGGAACTTTGACGGTTCATCTACTGGACAAGCTCCAGGTCACAACTCCGATGTCTACCTTAGACCAGTTGCTTACTACCCAGATCCATTCAGAAAGGGTGACAACATTATCGTCTTAACCGAATGTTGGAACAATGACGGTACTCCAAACAAATTCAACCACAGACACGAATGTGCCAAATTGATGAAGGCCCACGAAGATGAAGAAATCTGGTTCGGTCTTGAACAAGAATACACCTTATTTGACCAATATGACCAACCATATGCTTGGCCAAAGGGTGGTTTCCCAGCTCCTCAAGGTCCATACTACTGTGGTGTTGGTACTGGTAAAGTGTATGCCAGAGATGTCATTGAAGCCCACTACAGAGCCTGTCTTTATTCCGGTGTTAACATCAGTGGTATTAACGCTGAAGTGATGCCATCGCAATGGGAATTCCAAGTTGGTCCATGTTCCGGTATTAACATGGGTGACGAATTATGGATTGCCAGATACTTGTTACAAAGAGTTGCCGAAGAATTCGGTGTCAAGATTTCCTTCCATCCTAAACCATTGAAGGGTGAATGGAACGGTGCTGGTTGTCACACTAACGTTTCCACCAAATCTATGAGAGTTCCAGGTGGTATGAAGGTCATTGAAGAAGCTTTAGGTAAATTAGCCAAGAGACACAAGGAACACATTTTATTATATGGTTCTGACAACGATATGAGATTGACTGGTAGACACGAAACTGCTTCTGCTGAAAACTTCTCTTCTGGTGTGGCCAACAGAGGTGCGTCTATCAGAATCCCAAGACAAGTCGCCAAGGAAGGATACGGTTACTTTGAAGACAGAAGACCAGCTTCCAACATTGACCCATACTTGGTTACCGGTATCATGGTTGAAACCATCTGTGGTTCTATTCCAGACGCCGATATGACCAAAGAATTTGCTAGAGAATCAAGTGATTAAAACATTTAATTTACAGTAATATAATATCATTCACATCATTATTTTTTAGACAATTAATTGGAAAAGTTGGGTTCATTTAGTTCTTGTGTTATTTTTATACTATAATTTATTTAATTGATAGAGAAACACCGTAAAAGCAATAATGCCTAGTAAATCTAAATCTACGACTTGAAATGTCACTTGCCAAACTCGTCATACGTTTTCTGTCACAAGACTTCACATTCCTAATTTGGACATGTAATTCAGATAGACGCGGTGAAGACAATTTTAGATCTCAAGCACCGAATTTCGAATGTAGGGAAAACTTCAGCCGAATGCCATTTGATTGGCGCTGTTATCGTGAACCGTTGAAATCAGCATGATACGGATTGCGCTAAACGGAACGGGATCCTAATACGCAATTTAATATGAACCCTTGAAATCTTTATTTGTGACTCCAGCACGGAAGACTCTTCCATTTGGTTTTCAAAGGTATGCGGAAGAAGCTTGGCTAAGAAAGGTGTCATTTACAGGTGCTTACAGCCCCCATCCGTCATGAGATCTACCTAAAATTAGCAATGTAAAGCCAAGCAACCAAGAAAATGATCATGAGGTTCTCTATTATCGCATTGAATGAAAGTCAATAAAGGCTGGTGCTTTGGTTTGGTCTTGACCTTATCAGCCTTAGCCATCATCATTCCTGATTGCACAGTAGGGCGGAAAATCAACGTCCCGTCCCTATCCTGGTAAGAAAGGATACCAAGTTTTATATGCAAGACAAATGTTCCGATGTTAAGTTTCGCTTCAGTTTTCCCATTTGGCTTGACGCTATCTTCCCCTGAAACCAGAACACCTGTATTACCAGCGATGTGGAACTAGATGAGTTAAGCGATAAGGCTTCTTCCCGATGAACGCTGC
>ERZ778017.2995-NODE-2995-length-12603-cov-3.968361_pt1 | contig 12603 bp, 9 predicted proteins | sample MGYA00375747_ERZ778017 | MGnify/ENA primary metagenome ERZ778017 (study PRJEB29350, sample SAMN05509838) | bioreactor metagenome | biome: bioreactor; material: wastewater | place: South Africa: University of Cape Town | collected 2014-03-17 ... | reverse complement strand
CCCTGATTATAGCATTCCTTTAAAGCAAAAAAATCGAAAAGATTATAAGGGATATCACGCTAGAAATCTTGAAAACCTAGGTTGACCCCCCACTATAGAGTATATGCTGGACAGCTTCTTATCCATGGTCCTCTGAATTAGTTAGTGGTTTAAGAGAGACTTAAGAGAGATGCGACTTTCTTGATCACCGTAGCAGGCTGTAAATCAGCCAGATTTTCTGTTTGTAACCAATGGATATGGGCTTCAGGCGAAAGGGCAAAGGTTGGGTCAGTTTTGCCTGAAAAAAGGATAATGACAGGTGCTAGGCTGGCTGAGGCTAAATGCATAGGGCCGGTATCATTGCCAACAGCTAGACAGGCGGCTGTTGAGATTGTAATCAATTCTGAAAAACTTGTTTGTCCGGTTAAATCGATGGCTTCTGGGCATATTTCTTGGATCTCTCGATTATCTTCTGTTGGTCCTCCAACAATGATGGGTGTGATGTGATGATTAACTAAATATTGACACAAAGCTGCATAATAAGGCTGAGGCCATTTCTTGGCACCATTAAAAGTATTAGATGCACCGGGCACAATCACGGCGTACCGGGGAGGTAATTCAATCTTGAGGGGAGATCCTACATATCGTAAGTCTTGCTTCTCTAATTGAATACCTAAGGGGGCAAGAAGAGCTTGATGTCGGTTAAATGTATTAATTCTTATCGTAGGTTCACAAAATTGAATACTTCCGCCAGGGGCTTTTCCCACCCATTCAATTCCACTTCTTTTACCGCCAATTAGTTTAAACATAAAGGTGGTACGCTGGCTTAACTGTAGATCATAAACGCGATCAAAGCCGTGTTTTAAAAATTGCTGGCGAAAAATTAACAACTCTTTTAAGTGATATAATTTCATCCGTCTGTAGGTTAGAACGTCATCAAATAATTTTGAGGCTCTCAATAATTCTTCATAAGGAGTTGTTGTCATGACCGTTATATGGGCGTCTGGATGATGCCGGCGGATAGCTTGAAAGGCAGGAAAAGTTTGTATGATATCACCTAATGCACTCAGGCGAATAACGAGAATTTTTTTTATTGGACGATGTAGCATTTCCTATCCAGATATTACTTTGTTTTTTTATATTTAGATTCTTGAACCTCTGAGAAGCTTGCGTCAACTAAATTATATATTTAGGATAGCATTTAAGAAGAAAGTCTATTATAAAATTGAAACAACAGATTAACTTATATAAAGTCCCTATGATTAAAACTGTCCTAGACCAAGAATTAAAAAAAAGTGTCGAACTCTTTCAGAAGCTTCTTAACAACAAACAGACGGTTGATCAAGTCACTGTTATTACCGATGTAATGATTGATGCTTTACAAAAGGGTAAAAAGATTTTATTTTGTGGAAATGGTGGCAGTGCTGCAGATGCTCAACATTTGGCAGCCGAATTTGTAAGTCGATTCGCCTTTGATCGGCCTGCCTTAAAGGCCATTGCTTTAACAGTGGATACATCAGCTTTGACAGCCATTGCCAATGATTATAGTTATGATTATGTTTTTGCTCGTCAAGTTGAAGCATTAGCTAACCCAGGCGATGTGATCGTTGGAATTTCCACGTCTGGCAGAAGCAAGAATGTCTTAGCTGCTCTTAAAACGGCTAGAGAAAAACAAGCTATTACGATTGGATTTTTGGGACAAGAGGGACGTGATATTGGTCAGATAGTTGATCACTCACTTAATATTCCTTCTCAAGAAACACCTAAGATTCAAGAGGGCCATATTACTATTGGCCATATTATTTGTGCTCTTGTTGAGCGTCAGTTGTTCCATTTGCCTAATGAAAAACCTACACTACAGTCTGTTTAGGAGATAGTATGCCCCTCAGTTTTCTTGATTTTGATCATCTAGAACAAGCATCAACGAGACGCATTTTATGTGTAGGTGATTGTATGCTGGATAAATTTGTTTATGGAAGTGTAGGGCGTATTTCTCCCGAAGCCCCTATCCCCGTTTTCCAAGAAACCCGAGAGAGCCTAATGCTCGGAGGAGCCGCCAATGTTGCAGCAAATATTAGCGCGTATGGCGGGAATGTAGACTTTGTGGGAATTATTGGAAATGATGAAGAGGGTGATATTGTTCTTAAGCTTTTACAGGATCAACCGTCTATTACTCCCTATTTAGTCCGGGAAGAATCGAGATTAACAACCACAAAAACGCGTTATGTTAATAATAGTCAGCACCTTTTGCGCGTTGATAAAGAGGTATGTGCGGAACCGATGCAGGAAACGCAAAATGCCCTAAAATTAACTTTTAATAATCTTATAAGCCAATGTGATATCGTTTTGCTATCAGATTATAAAAAAGGATTATTCTCAGCTTCTTTAACTCAGCAGTTTATTCAGACAGCGCGGGCTCATCAAAAAACAGTTATTATCGATCCAAAAGGAACCGATTATCAAAAATATGCCGGCGCTTCGATTTTGACCCCTAACCGTTCTGAATTAAAAGCTGCAACCGGTCTACCAGTAACAACGGATGCAGAGGTAGAAGTGGCTGCTCGTCATTTGATTCATGTCTATGGGATAGAAACCATTTTAGTTACCCGTAGCGAAGAAGGAATGAGCCTCATCACAGCAACGCAAGCATGTCACATTGCTACCCAGGCTCACGAAGTTTATGATGTTTCGGGGGCAGGTGATACCGCGATTGCTACTCTGGCATTAGCGCTTGCTTGTGGTATCGAAATCAGTCATGCATGTGAAATAGCTAATGCTGCTGCTGGAATTGCGGTAAGCAAATCTGGAACCGTGGTCATTTATCTCGATGAACTCAAACGCGTTCTTTTACGTAAATACCGTTCACATTACCCTGAAAAACTATCAACTTTAATGGGTGCGCAAAGGCTGGTTCTAAGCTGGAAAGCCGCTGGAAAGAAAATTGGATTTACAAACGGATGTTTTGATTTGGTTCATCCCGGCCATGTAACCCTTTTGAAAAAAGCTAAACAATTATGTGATATTTTAATTGTTGGCTTAAATAGCGATAATTCTGTTAAACAGCTAAAAGGCGAACAACGCCCTCTTCAGCATGAAGAAGCACGGGCCACTATCTTATCTGCGATTGCAGATACCGATCTGATTGTAATATTTGATGAGCTTACTCCTTTAAATTTGATCCAGACATTACAGCCAGATGTCCTTATAAAAGGGAGCGATTATACAATTGATCAAGTGGTCGGCGCTGATGTGGTCCAGGCGGGAGGAGGCAGGGTGGTTTTGGTTGACTTAGTCCCTACTTTTAGTACTACCAGTATTGTGAAAAAACTCGTCGCTTAAATGCTTAAGAATAAGGCCTTCCTTTTAGATCGAGATGGTGTTATCAATGAAGATTATGGCTACGTTTCAACCATTGATCGGTTCCATTTTATAGAGGGGATTTTTGATCTATGCAAGCTAGCTCTCGATAAAGGTTATATGATTATCGTCCTCACCAATCAGTCGGGCATTGCGCGAGGCTATTATAATCTAGAAAATTTTCAAAGATTAAATGAATGGATGGTGGCGCAATTTGATAAACAGTCTATTCCGATTCGGCACGTTTATTTTTGCCCACATCATCCTGAAGGCCTTCAGCCTGCCTTTACTAAAGAATGTGAGTGTCGTAAACCGAGGGCCGGGTTATTTTATCAGGCGGCGGCAGATTATAACTTAGATCTATCTCAATCCATTGCCATAGGCGATAAAGAAAGAGATATGAAGGCGGCTCAAACTGCTGGAGTAGGGGCGAGAATTCTGATATCGACGTCCCCCCACTGTGAGGCGGCTCAGTATATTGTTCAATCTCACAGTGAAATCTTGAAAATTTTAAGTCATGTATCTAAGTAATCTCCCCAACTCTTTGAGGGATAGAATTCCTGCATAAGTCCTCTGAAGCTCTTAATAAAATATAAGGATTTGTATTTCAATAATAAAATCGGAATTGACAGTGGCCTTTAATTGTCTCTACAGCTATAATATTTCTGTATCTCCTTTATTACAGACTAAAAGTAGCCGTTAAAGAATAAAAAAATATCACCTTTATTAAATGTCATACAGTCATTTCTATTATATAGTGTGAGCGTAAAGCGCGCAGATTAAATTTCAGTCTGCGTGAGAATACTCATTACTAAAGAAAATTAGGTAAAAATTTAGCCTAAGTTAACTTGTTAAGAAAGGAATAATAGATGCTTCAAAAAGCAATGCGATGGCGTATGATTTGTCAAATACTGGCCCTTTTTTTGTTTGGCAATTTAGTAGAAGGAGCCAAAGCAAATGAGCTCGCTACAGTAGGATCTCCACAATGGGTTAAAAAGAAGATGGATGAATACCCTGAATTATCATGGCTTTTAGATGAGAAGGTTGAGCATACCCAAGAGGGAGGCGCTTCTCAAAAAGGGGAAAGCTGGTCGCGGGCACTAAAAGGAAGCCATTATCCAGAATTTGAGAGAACGATCGCAACACTGGTTAATTTTCATTTACTCTTAGATGGAAGCGATGAAGCATTCAAACGGTTTGTAGAGTCTCAGCCTTCGCAAGAAGCTTTAACAAGAGAGAATTTCCAGAAACTTCATACTTTTGTTCAGGAAGTATTGGCTGCTCAGGACGAGGGAAGTAAAGCGGTAGAAGTGGACCTTATATTGGGAGATATGGGTAAAACACCCGAAGCTCGTCGTCGGGCAGCAGAGTATTCAGTGGACGAAAGGGACCATGATATATTCTTAAGTATTTGCTTAAAGAAATGCCCTGAGATTTTTCCAACATTTTCCAGCATATCCAAAAAATTACAACAAGCTCTTAAAGAAGGTACCGGCCTTATTCATATTGGTCATGCTGTTCATCTAGAAGGCGATTTAAAAATGCTAGATGAGCTTAAGAATTCTAACATTGTTGCTAATAACCCCAAAGCTTTTGACTTGCAAATTCTGGCATATATGATGGATGTTAGCGGAGCTCGGGCTCATGAAGATAATCGCGGTGCTAAATCCTTTACCAATAATATTTTCTTAGCAATTAATGGGATGAAAGAGGCTCTTTCTAAGCTCGCTACGCAAACGCCAAAAGAAGCGCTCTCTTATTATGTAGATTTTCGTGCTAACCTTTTAGGCTTAGATCCTTCTAAACAGGAAAATAGAGTATTAGCTCGGTTGGGAGCTATGATGCGTCTTTTTACGCCGGAAGATGGACAGATTTTAGAAGAATCATATCACTTGCTTGCCGATGATCAGAAGAAAGCAGTTGAGCGTACTTTCAATCCTTTTACAGCCCGAAAGGAAAGAACACCAACCTATATTCCTGCAGTTTTTGTTAATTTTCTTGATTCAGCAATGAAACAATCTATGCAACGACAAGAGGCTATCAACAAATGCCTAATAGAAAGTGTCGTTCCAATGGCAGTCTTTCTCCAAACATACCGCGAAGGGAAAGCGAATCAACCCTATAAATCTCATATGACCTTAAATTTTAATAAAACTGCTGGCCAAGTTAGAAATGATATTAATGTATTCAAAAATCATAATTTCTTCATTGATAAAGATTGGAATGTAACCCTAATTGTACGCCCCTAAAGAGTTAAGGCAGTTCGGAGGAAGAATTTATTAAGAAAAAACTATAGGTCTTCTAAGTGGCTTGCGGGGGAACCAGCAAGCCACATTTCTTCTTATCTAGAGGGATTGTTAAGTAATCGTATCTGCAGCGTTAACTTATTAGTCTAGAAATAATGAACTAGTTTCTAGAACTGATGCTAGGCTTTTTTGTCCACTGCCGCGGGGAAGGGGCTGTTGTTGAGTGGCGGCAGGGGCCCAGCCTGACATACACAGAATGTCCAACTCTAGATTGAGTGCAGTTTTTTCGGATAAATAGCTTTCAAGTTCTGAGAGAAATTTCTTACCTGTTAGGCCTTTAAATCCATCATACAGCGAATTGGATAATTGCAACTCCTTGAGTTGTTGGAGAAGGGAGAAAGGATTGTTACCTTTTAGCTCAAATGGTTCATGGTCAAGAACAGGAATAGCAAATCCAGCCCGTTGTAATAGGGCTGCAGCATCATGTAATGAAATCATAGGGGCAACGCGAGGGGAACATCCTCTCCGAGTTAGTAGTTCAGCGTGTTGAGCCGCAGCTCGTAATTGCCATAAGGAATTTCCGCCCAGGAATACCCCAAGGAATAAGCCGTCAGGTTGAAGACAATAATTGACCTGTTTAAGAATTCCAGGCACATCATTTGCCTGATGCAAATCCATATAACTAATAATTAGATCAAAGGCGCCTTCTTTGAAAGGAAGATGCTCAGAAAGGGCTTCCACAGAAGAGCCCATTTTGATGACATAACAGTCTTGAGAGGAAGGTTGATATTTAAACTCACCGATAATAAGCACCGACTTAAATTGACGTAAGATGTAACTTAATCTTTCATGGAGCATCTCATGAAGGAAATGATGCAAGGGATGAGATAACGCCGCTCCCCATCGTTGGGCGCGTATTCGTTGGAGATGCCGATTAAAAATAAAATTCATCTCAAGGGTGGCCAGTTTAATCACTTACTTCCGGAATAGCTTTACGAATATTCGGGGAAATTGCCATATAAACAAGGGGCAAAATAAATAACGTAAAGGCTGTTCCAAAGGTCATACCGCCGACAATAACGAACCCAATCTGTCGAATGCTCTCAGATCCGGCTCCTGTTGCAATCGCTAAAGGAACAGCACCTAACACCATGGCAAAAGTGGTCATTAAAATGGGGCGTAACCGCATTTGACATGCTTCAATAACAGATTCCAGTTTCGTTTTACCTTTATCTCGCAACTTATTAGAAAAGTCGACAATTAAAATACCGTGCTTCGTAATCAATCCAATTAAGGTGACTAATCCAATTTGACTGTAAACGTTTAAAGTTCCATCTTTGATTAGAGCTAAGGTAATCAAGCCCCCCGCAATGGATAACGGAACGGAGAGAATGATGATAAAAGGATCAATCCAACTTTCAAATTGAGCGGCTAAAACCAAGTAAATAAAGGATAAAGCTAAGCCCACAATCAATAAGATATTTTGAGATTCTTCAATATACTTGCGTGTTTCACCCGTAAATTCAAGCCGCACATCTTTAGGGAGCTGTTCTCTGCGGATATCTTGGACAAGGCTAATACCCTGTGATAAGCCGGTCCCACGTGTGAGAACAGATGTCATACTGATGGCACGATATTTATTGTAACGGTAAATCTCCGAGGACCCTGCAGCAGAATTAACTTCTACCAATTCCGCAATAGGAACAAGCGTTCCTTTCTTGTCATTAGCTTTCATAAAGAGATTCGTAATATCATTAGGGGTTTGGCGAGCTTCATCCATAACTTCTACCATGACATCATAGAGGCGATTTTCCCGTTTAAAGGTACCAGCCTTACGCCCGCGCACTAAAGCATCCACGGTGTCGGCAATAGCGCCTGGATCCACTCCCAAAGTAGAGGCTTTGTTGCGACGGATGGTCAATTTATATTCTTCTGTGTCAGGGCGTGCATTGCTAAGAATGCTTTGAACAAGGTCTACCTTACTATAAAGATGATCTTTCATAGCTTCAGAATAACCTTTGATTTCTTTGACTGATTTATTAGCAGCAACCACGAACTGTACAGTGTTATTACTTTCAGCTACCCCTCCCATGCTTCCAAATTTAACGGAAACACCTGGAATAATCTCAAGCCTTTTGCGAATGTCAGCGACAACCTCTTGGGTGGTCCGTGCGCGGTTGCGATCCAGCTCAATAACAATATCATAAGTTGGATTTTTAATGTTAACCACACGGCGAACAACTTCTGGAACCTTTGCTAAAATGTCATCTATTTGTTTTACATATCTGTCTGTAAACTCCAGTGTTGAGGAGGGGCTCGATTGGCCATCAATATAGATTTTACCCTGATCTTCATAAGGGAAAAATTCTCGAGTTAAACCAAAAAATGCAGCAACGCCTAAGGTACAAAAAACAGCTGTAATAATTAAGATACTCGTCGGCTTTTCCAGAACTTGGGAAATTTGCTTTCTATAGATGAGTTCAGCCTTATTAAGCCAAATGTCACTCCGGAACTTATCTTTGAAAGAAGCCCACCAATGAAATTGCTTGCTGCCAAAAGTTCCTTCGCTGTGTCCTAAAAGACGCGAACACATCATAGGTGATAGAGTTAAGGCTGCAAAACCAGAGATAATAACCGAGACCGCCAAGGTAATCGCATATTCTGTAAAAGTTTTTCCAATAGTACCACTAATCAAAGCAAAGGGTGTATAAACTGCAGCAAGCGTTAAGGTCATCGCAATAACAGCAAAGGTAATTTCACGCATTCCTTTGACTGCGGCGGAAAATGGATTTTCCCCTTCTTCGATGCGTCGGTAAATATTTTCCAGGACAACAATGGCATCGTCCACAACCAATCCAATAGCCAATACCATGGCCATCAAAGTCAGCGTATTAATAGAAAAACCAAGCAAATACATAATAAAGAATGTTGCGATTAAGGAGACGGGAATTGTTACCAGCGGAATAATAGAGGCGCGAGCTGATCGCAAAAAGGCAAAAACAACTAAGGTCACAAAAATAAAGGCTTCAAACAAAGTTTGCTGGATGCGCTGCAGAGCCTCTTCAATAAAGCGAGCTGTATCTGATCCAATTCGCAGCGTCATATCCTCAGGCAGGCGATCTTGAATTTTAGGCAATTCAGCCCGCAATTTACGAGCAACCTCCACAGGATTGGCTATTGATTGCTTATAAATCCCAATACTGACTCCCAATTTTCCATTAAAATAGGTCTTTGTCTTGGTATCCATGGTGCTCATTTCTGCAGTACCAATGTCGCTTAACAGAATTAAGGTACCTTCTTTGTTCGCTATCGGAAGGCGGGCAAATTCTTCAGGTGTTTCAGAGCCAGCAACAGTCGTGACCAAAAATTCTCGATCCTTACTGATCAGTTTTCCTGCAGGTTTTTCGATGTTCTGCTGACGAATGGCTTGAATGACTTCCGTAACCGTAATGCCATAACCTGACATTTTGACCGGATCAAGCTTTAAACGCATTTTAAATAGGCCACCTCCCACGACTTCAACGTTGGAGACACCATCAATAGATTCAAGTTCTTTTTCAATTTCGTTTTTAGCGTAATCTTGTAACTCACTCGGTTCTGTTTTATCGCTGGTCAAAGCGATGGTCATAATAGGCCGATCATCAGTTTTTGATTTGGTTAAGGTAGGATCTTCCATTTCGTGGGGTAACTGATTGCGAATCTTGGATAAACGATCGCGGACATCACTGATTGCATCATCTACCCGACGGGTTGGTGCAAATTCTATAGAGATTTTTGATGTTTCAGGTGAACTGGTGGATTCAAAATGTTGAATCCCTTCAATCCCTGAAATTGCTTCTTCAATTACCCGCGTGACTTGGGCTTCGACCACTTCAGGGGCAGCCCCATTTAAGTGAGATTCAATCGTGACATAAGGATAGTCGACGGTTGGTTTATGCTGTAAAGGAAGCCGAGAGTACCCCACCACACCTAACAAGATTAAAATGAGTGTCATGACCCATGAGAATACAGGGCGTTTGATACATACTTCTGATAAACTCATGGATTTCCCCTTTAGTCTTTTTTGGTTTCAGGCGTTGCTGGGGCAGCCTCTGGCGTCTCAGATGCTTTTTTATCATCTAAGTCTGCAGCTTTAGCCTCCCGAGGGGGCTCTTTATCAGATGTATCCGATGTCGATGGGGGGAAAACCTTTTCTTTATCTGCCGTCGGTGCCAAAGATTTCAATAAATCCTCTGGCTTGGGTCCTTGAGAAGTAACGGCCTTGCCAGAATAAAGCTTAACTTGGCCAGCTGTTACAACATTCAATCCTTCGCGCAGGTTGCTAATAATTTCAACCATGGCATTTTCGCGCGTTCCTGTGACGACGGGAACAAGTTGGGCGCGCCCTTCATGAACCACATAAATCAGTTCACGACTGCCATCCCGTACAAGGGCTGATTCAGGCACAAGTAAGGCATCAGGTTTTTCACCAATAATCAAGCTAACATTGGCATAAAGCCCAGAACGTAATTTGTTGTCTTCATTAGGAATGGTGGCTCGAACAGCAATCGAATGGCTGACGGGATCAACGCTAGAATCAATGGCTTCAACAGTTGCAATAAATTTTTCCTCTGGAAATCCATCTAGCTTAATTTCTGCTAATTGTCCAACGGCAATATCATGAAGATGCTTTTCAGGAATTTTAAAGTCTGCATAAATCGGTGTGGTATCGACAAGCTTGACCAGGTCTTGAGCAGCTTGCACGAATGATCCCGGGTCAATATCAATAAAGCCGATGATGCCGTCAAATGGGGCATTGATGGTAGCTTTGTCCAGAGCAGCCTGGGCTTTGTCCAGCCGCGCCTTAGCAGCTTCAAAAGCTGCTTTTGCTTCATCATACTTTTTGACACTTTCAATACGGGCTAATTGCAATTTTGTCATGCGTTCAAAATCGGCTTGACGTAAAGTTAGCTCTGCTTGAGCTGCTTCGACTTCAGCTTTAAGGTCAGCATCTTCAAAAAGAATTAAGGCATCACCTTTTTTGACTTCCTCTCCTTCATTAAAGCGAATTTCATTAATTCGCCCCGCCATTTCGGAGCGTATGGTGACTTCAGCATTGGCATGTAATAACCCAACAGTGTTAATACGTTTTGTAATATTCCCTCGAGCTAAGCGAGCCATTTCAACAACAGCAGGTTGAGTTTGCTGGCGTATAGCCGCCATATCTTCGCCCAGATAACTCCGGCAGGCGTCTTTAATGTAGGGGCTAATAAGAGGCGAAGTTATTTTTCCAACCACCCATAATCCTAAGGCGCCTGCCACAATACCCCCGGCAATAAAAGGAGCCTTATCTTTTGTAAAATGATCAAAGAAGGGTGGTTTTTTCATTGGTCTGCCATTAATAAAAGTTTGAGTGTTTTCATCTTTAGCGTAAGGCCTTTAACTTAATAAACCTTTAAAAGCTAATAAAACAATTATTTTTGCTTGAATTATACCATATGGGAAGAGAGTTGGCTAATTATATTTCTGAACCATTAAGCTTGAATTTTCTTGGCTTTTTTATAGGTTTGCCAGCTTCATAGGTAATAATCTCAGCAACGACACCATTGGGAAAGTACTTTACTGTATCACCCTGCAGATTGTTGTCTTTGTATTTTTCATGAATGGCAATCGACCCTGAGTCAGGGAAGTAGCTGAAACTGTCACCTTGCAATAAATCTTGAGCATAGGTAGACTTTTTAATGAGGACACCGGTGGGTGAAAACGTCTTCATCTCTCCTTCTCTTTTGCCGGCTTTCATGGTGATAAGAGTATTAATATCTTTCCCGTTAGGAAAATATATTTTTGTTTCTCCGTGCTGCAGTCCACTGACATAGGCGCATTCTGTTCGAAGAAGACCTTTTTTATAGATTTTTACAGGACCATTTAAAATATTTTGACTGTAAGCTGCTTCTGTTTCAAGGTGCCCTTCTTCATCCCAGCTTTTATAAGATCCTTCTAAATTCCCTTGATTAAAGTTTAGATCTTTTTCTATTTTTCCATTTTTATAGAATTTTTGTGCTGGGCCATGATAAATGTTATCCTTAAAGGTAGCTTTTTCAATAAGAACACCTTCTTTATCTCGCGTCTCAACAACGCCATTCTTTTTAGGCTTTCCTTCCTTTTGGAGAGGGGGTGGGGTGTTATCTGGAGGGGGAGAAGATACAGTCACTTTTATATCCTTTAAACGGCGTTAGTTAATTTGCACCATGCCACCTTTGATTTGGGTCATCATTCCACCTTCAAGTTTAGCTTCACCACCCTTAAGTTGAATGCTTGCTCCCCCATTAAAGGTCCCACCTAATTTTCCAGTAAGGGTCACTTCACTGCCGGATGCTTCAACATTTCCACCAGCAGAGATTCCTGTTTTTCCTAAGGATGTAAGGTTGATATCGCCATCGGCTGTAACTTTAAAATCGCCTCCGACTTTTAGGGTTACACCTTCTGTCGTTTTAAGTGACAGCGCGCCGCCAATAGTAATCGTTAAATTGCCACCGATCTTTAAAGCATAATCGCCATCAACTTTATGATTGAAATCTGCTGAGTTCTTGTGCGTTTCATTCTCACTCACGGTAATAGCTCTGGTGCCTTTTATCGTGACCGTTTGAGTGCCTTGCTCGAGACTAATCGCCAGATCGCCTTTGCTTAAGGTAATAGATTTATTCCCTTCATTCAATGTGGTGGACATATTGCCTTTGGTAATCTCAATGCTATTATCACCTTTGGAGAGGGTTAAAGTGTGGTCTCCTTGACCCGATCCACTCCCTTTCAATTCAACCAGACGACTTCCCTTCTCAAGTGTTAGGGTATCATTCCCCCCATCTTTCATCTTTGTGCCATCGTTTGCATGGAGGGTGACGGTTCTATTGCCGCACATAATATCTGTTGTGTCATTTTCATCGTTAATGATTAAGGTTCTATTGTCCTCAACGATGGTATTCATATCCTTTTGAGCATGAATAAAGATTTCTTCTGAATCTTTTTTATCCTCAAATCTAATCTC
>ERZ778017.2993-NODE-2993-length-12616-cov-4.839742_pt1 | contig 12616 bp, 12 predicted proteins | sample MGYA00375747_ERZ778017 | MGnify/ENA primary metagenome ERZ778017 (study PRJEB29350, sample SAMN05509838) | bioreactor metagenome | biome: bioreactor; material: wastewater | place: South Africa: University of Cape Town | collected 2014-03-17 ... | reverse complement strand
CCACTACCGGCCCGCTGGGCCAGGGCTTGGCCAACGCGGTCGGCATGGCGCTGGCCGAAGCGCTGCTGGCGGCCGAATTCAACAAGCCCGGCCTGTCCATCGTCGACCACCGCACCTGGGTCGTCGCCGGCGACGGCTGCCTGATGGAAGGCATCTCGCACGAGGCGTGCTCGTTCGCCGGCACGCTGCGGCTGTCGAAGCTCGTCGTCTTCTACGACGACAACGGCATCTCGATCGACGGACCGGTGCGCAACTGGTTCACCGACGACACCGTGCAGCGATTCGAGGCCTACGGCTGGCACGTGATTCCCGACGTCGACGGCCACGACGTCGATGCGCTCGAAGCGGCGATCGCGCTGGCGCGCGAGTGGGGCGCCCACGGGCGCGACGGCGTCTTCGCGCCGACGCTGGTGCAATGTCGCACGCAGATCGGACGCGGCTCGCCGGCCCGGGTCGGTTCCGCGAAGGCGCACGGCGAGCCGCTCGGCGCCGACGAGGTGGCCGCCACCCGTGCCGCGCTCGGCTGGGCGCATGCGCCCTTCGAGTTGCCCGAGTCGGTGCGCCGGGCCTGGGACGCGCGCGCGCGCGGGGCGCGCGCGCAGGCCGAGTGGAACGCGCGCCTCGAGCGCTACCGGGCGGCGTACCCGGCCGACGCGCAGGAGTTCGAGCGCCGCGTCGCCGGCCGCCTTCCCGCTTCGTACGACGACGCCTTCGACGCGGCAGTCGACGAGGCGGTGGAGAAGGGCGGATCGGTCGCCACCCGCAAGGCTTCGCAGAATGCGCTGAACCACTTCGGCGCGGCGCTGCCCGAACTGATCGGCGGATCGGCCGACCTCACCGGCAGCAACCTCACCGATTTCAAGGGCAGCGGCGCCCTGCGCACGGTCGAGGGCTTCGTGGCCGGACGGCACATCAATTTCGGCGTGCGCGAGTTCGGCATGAGCGCGATGCTGAACGGGCTCGCGCTGCACGGCGGATTCATTCCGTACGGCGGCACCTTCCTCACTTTCTCCGACTACTCCCGCAACGCGCTGCGCATGGCGGCGCTGATGAAGCAGCGCGTCGTCTTCGTCTTCACGCACGATTCGATCGGCCTCGGCGAGGACGGCCCGACGCACCAGCCGATCGAGCATGCGGCCTCGCTGCGGCTGGTGCCGCGGCTCGACGTCTGGCGTCCCTGCGATGCCGTCGAAACCGCCAGCGCGTGGGCGGCAGCGATCGCTCGCGACGACGGTCCGGCGGCCTTGCTGCTGTCGCGGCAGGCGTTGCCCTTCGTCTCGCGCTCGCGCGCGCAGGTCGACGCGATCCTGCGCGGGGGCTACGTGCTGCGCGATGCAGCCGATCCGGCGGCCGTCCTGATCGCCACCGGTTCCGAGGTTTCGCTGGCGCTGCAGGCGCGCGACCTGCTGGCCGCCGAAGGCATCGACGTGCGCGTGGTGTCGATGCCCTGCGCCGACGTCTTCGACCGGCAGGACGAGGCCTGGCGCAGCGCGGTGCTCGGCAGCGACGTGCCGCGCGTGGCGATCGAAGCGGGCGTCGGCGACGGCTGGTGGAAATACGGCTGCGCGGCGGTCGTCTCGATCGACACCTTCGGCGAATCGGCGCCGGCGGCGGAGCTGTTCCGCCATTTCGGCTTCACGCCCGAGAACGTCGTGGGCACCGTGCGCGGCGTGCTGAAGCGGCGCGTGCCCGCCTGATTTCCGCGGCGCGCGCCTCGCGCGTCGCGCCCCATCCGGTTTCGTCACTACAGGGGAATTCGTCATGACCATCCGCATCGCGATCAACGGCTACGGCCGCATCGGCCGCAACATCCTTCGTGCGCACTACGAAGACGGCAAGAAGCACCCGATCGAGATCGTCGCGATCAACGATCTGGGCGACGCGAAGATCAATGCGCATCTCACCCAGTACGACACTGCCCATGGCAAGTTCCCCGGCACGGTTTCGGTCGAGGGCGAGAACATCGTCGTGAACGGCGACCGCATCCGCGTGCTGTCGCAGCGCGATCCGTCGCAGCTGCCCTGGGGCGAGCTGGGCGTCGACGTCGTCCTCGAGTGCACCGGCTTCTTCACCAGCAAGGAGAAGGCGTCGGCGCACCTGAAAGGCGGCGCGAAGAAAGTGATCATCTCGGCGCCGGGCGGCAAGGACGTCGACGCCACCGTCGTCTACGGCGTGAACCACGACGTGCTGCGCGCGAGCCAGACGGTGATCTCGAACGCCTCGTGCACGACGAACTGCCTGGCGCCGATGGCGAAGGTGCTGCACGAGCGCATCGGCATCGACACCGGCCTGATGACGACGATCCACGCCTATACGAACGACCAGGTGCTCACCGACGTCTATCACACCGACCTGCGCCGCGCGCGCTCGGCGACGATGTCGATGATCCCCACCAAGACGGGCGCTGCCTCCGCCGTCGGGCTCGTGCTGCCCGAGCTGAACGGCCGGCTCGACGGCTACGCGATGCGCGTGCCGACGATCAACGTGTCGATCGTCGATCTGTCGTTCATCGCGTCGCGCGAGACTTCGGTCGAGGAGGTGAACGCCGCGATGCGCGAGGCCGCGCAGGGCGCGCTGAAGGGCGTGATCGCCTACAACGACGCGCAGCTCGTTTCGGTCGACTTCAACCACAACCCGGCATCGAGCATCTTCGATTCGACGCTCACCAAGGTGTCCGGCCGGCTCGTGAAGGCCAACAGCTGGTACGACAACGAGTGGGGCTTCTCCAACCGGATGCTCGACGTGACGGTCGCCTGGATGAACGCGCGCTGAAGGGGCTCGCGATGGGCCGTCGGCTCGATGCCGCCGAGACGGCCGCGCTGCTGCGCGAGATCGTCGACGGCAAGCGCACGATGCGGCTGCGCGACGCGCGCCGGCCGTGGGTGCAGATCGCCGTCGGCGAGTGCGTGGTCGAGGCGGACGGTGTCGAGCTGGTGTTCTTCTCCGACAGCGCCACGCTCGATCATCTGGTGGCGGCGCGCCTGCCCGACGGGCGGCGCGGCCGCTTCGAAGACTGGCTGATGGACGACGGCGCCAACCCGCTCGACCTGCTCGACGACGGCGAGCGCCACGAGATCGAGCAGCAGTTGCATGAAGCGCAATGAGGGCGCAATGAGGGCGCAATGAGGAATCCCATGCATTTCCGCCGCCTGAACGAAATCGACGTCGCCGGCAAGCGCGTGTTCATCCGCGCGGATCTCAACGTGCCGCAGGACGACGCGCTGCGCATCACCGACGACACGCGCATCCGCGCATCGCTGCCCGCCATCGAACACTGCCTGGACGCCGGCGCTGCGGTGATGGTCACGTCGCATCTCGGGCGACCCAAGGAGGGCGTGGTGCGCGCCGAAGATTCGCTCGCACCGGTGGCCGCGCGCATCGGGCAGCTGCTCGGGCGCGAAGTGCGCCTGGTGGGCAATTGGGTGGACGGCGGCTTCGAAGTGCGCGCGGGCGAGGTGGTGCTGCTCGAGAACTGCCGCTGCAACGCCGGCGAGAAGAGCGACGACCCCGGTCTCGCGCGCCGGATGGCGGCGCTGTGCGACGTCTACGTGAACGACGCCTTCGGCACCGCGCACCGCGCCGAGGCGACCACGCATGCGCTCGCACTCGCGGCGCCGATCGCCTGCGCCGGTCCGCTGATGGCGGCCGAGCTGGATGCGCTGGGGCGGGCGCTGAATTCGCCGCGCCGCCCGCTGGTGGCGATCGTCGGCGGCTCCAAGGTTTCCACCAAGCTGTCGATCCTTCAGGCGTTGGCCGCGAAGGTCGACCAGCTGATCGTCGGCGGCGGCATCGCCAACACCTTCCTGCTCGCGGCGGGCCTGCCCATCGGCCGTTCGCTGGCCGAGCGCGAGATGGTGGAGCAGGCGCACGCGGTGCTCGATGCGATGTCGGCGCGCGGCGCCGCCGTGCCGATCCCGGTCGACGTCGTTTGCGCGAAGGAGTTCTCCGCGAGCGCGCAGGCGGTCACGAAACCGGTGGAGCAGGTGTCCGACGACGACCTGGTTCTCGACATCGGTCCGCGCACCGCGGGGTTGCTGGCCGGCCTGCTGAAGCAGGCGGGTACCGTCGTCTGGAATGGACCCGTGGGCGTTTTCGAGTTCGATGCCTTTTCGCACGGCACGCGCGTGCTGGCCGACGCGATCGCGCAATCCGACGCGTATTCGATCGCCGGGGGCGGCGACACGGTTGCCGCGATCTCCCGCTTCGGCGTGGCCGATCGCATCGACTACATCTCGACGGGGGGCGGCGCGTTTCTCGAGTTCCTCGAGGGGCGCTCGCTGCCGGCCGTGGAGGCGCTACAGCAACGCGCCTGAAACAGTCGGGCGTCGGAGAACTTTACATTTGTTTGTCGGCGTACCTGGAACGCCAGAAGATCCCTTGCAAATCAACCGACTGCGAACGCAAGGCATGGAACTTGCAGCCTTGGGAATACAGCCGGGTTTCCGTTCGGGAAGTTGAACTCGAGCGGCGTCGGCCTTGCGTTTCCGTACGCAAGCCGGACAATGCTCTCCGGGGATCTCTTCGCGCATTTCGAGGCGAGCCATGACCGATTCGAACGAACAGAGTCCCGCCGAGCCGTCGCATGAAGCGCGCAGGCGCAACCTCTTGCGCCTCGGTGTCGCCGCGCCGATGGTGCTGACGCTGGTGCCCGGGTCTTCGTTCGCCGATTCCGCGGCAATGTGCGCGCGGAAACAGAGCGGGTTCGACCAGCAGCGCGGCGAATTGGCCAACAAGCTGGCCCAGACCCCCGACGAATGGATTCGCGTGCAGGTGGACATCGTCACGCTGCGGCCGGCCATCGGCGAAGGGAAGATCGAGGGCGAGTACGTGCTCGGCACCGATCAGCAGACGTGGTGGCGGGTCGATTCCTCCGGTTCGGCCGCCGGTCCGCTGGTCGCGTCGGCGAAGAGCACGCCTCGCGTGAGCTACGGTAGCGGCGGCCTCGTCGGCAAGGACACGCCGTCAACCGACGGTCAATACACGCAGGCGAACGCTACCGTTGCCGACCTGATCGAGAAGCGCTGGGCGCTGATCAGGATCGACCCCAATACCGGCCAGCCGCTCGGTTACAGCTGGGAGCCCCAGGCAACGGCCGGCATCCTGGCCACGACGGGCTGCGCGACTTCGCTCATGGCGATCAGCGAGCGATACACCGGCGGCTTCTTCGGGGACGGGCTCACCGCATATATCCGGCGCGTGCTCGGGCTGACCTGACGAGCGGCTTCTCGTGGATGCCGCGCGCGTCGTTCGCGTTCGTGACGGCCTGCGCCGACGCCCTCTTTCGGCCGACTCGATCGCCGTTTTCGATTCCCGATCCTGGCGTACGCACGTCGTCAGTGGAGCTGCGGCAATGCTGCTGACGCTCTTTTCCGAACGCGGGGGACAACCGGCCGACTCGCTCGTCGACGCGCTGGAACTGGTCGACGCCGGGTTGTCGCGCGCAGAGGCGCAGATGCTGGTGGACCGGGCGCTGGTCGAACTCGCGCAATGCGCTCTCGTCGAAGGCGTCGACCTTCCTTCGACGCACTGAAGAAGCATGCGCGGGCCTCCAACCGTTGCCGGAATGGCCCCCGAGGAGCTGCGCGCGCGGCTGCGCGATCCCGGGGTCGCCATCGATCTCGGCGCCTGCGCCGCGCGCTTTCGCACCGGGTACCCGGGCTTCGCGCCGGCGATGCGTGCCCTCTACGGCGCGTTCCCGATCGAAGCCGACGAGAGCTTCGCCGACGCAACCGTATCGCTCGAGGTCCAGCGCACGGTCGTCGGATCCCGTCTCGCCCGGCTGATCGTCGACGGCGAGTCGCCGTTCGATCCGATGCCGTTGTCGATGCATCCGGCGCTCGTCGAATGGGGACTGAACTGGACGATCGCCTATCGTTCGCATGCCTGGCTGATGCTGCACGCCGGGGTCGTCGGGCGCGGCGATCGCGCATTGCTGATGCCGGCGTATTCGGGCGTCGGCAAGAGCACGCTTACCGCCGCGCTGATGTGTCACGGCTACAGGCTGATCAGCGACGAGTTCTGCGCGATCGATCCGCACGACGGGACGGTGATGCCGCTGCTGCGTCCGGTCTGCCTGAAGAACGATTCGATCGACCGGGTCATCGAGCGCTGGCCCGGGCTGTCGACCGGCCCGCGCATCGCCGGCACGCGCAAGGGCACTGTCCTGCACGTCGCCCCCAACGCCATGAGCGTCGCGGCGCGCAAGCGGCCGGCGCGGCCCGAATTCGTCGTATTTCCCCGCTATGGAGCGGCGGAAGCGCCGGCACTCGAGCCGATTGCGTCGACGCGCGCGTTCGTGAAGCTGTCGGGCAATTCATTCAATTACGCGCTGCTCGGCGAGACCGGCTTCCTCGCGCTGACGAACCTGGTGGCACAGTGCCGCAGCTACCAGCTGCGTTACTCCCGCTTCGAGGACGCTTTCGATCTCATCGACGCGCTTTTCGCCGAGACGGAGGTGGCGGCTCCGCCGATCGAGCCCGCTCGACGATGAAGGTCTTGTTCCTCTTTTCGCTGCTCGTCGATCCGCTTCAGCCGCAGCCCGGTTTGCGGGAATGGGACGAGATCGTCCGCATCGCGCGCATGGGCCAGGTGGCCGGCGTGCTGCACGCGCGCTACGAAACCGCAGGGGCCCTCGACGCCCTGCCGCAGCCGGTTGAACGGGCGCTGCGCTCCGAACGCGCGGCCGCCGAGTATCGGATCCAGATGACGCGGTGGAATCTGCAGCATCTTGCCGAAACGCTCGCGCCGCTCGACACCGAGCTGGTGCTGCTCAAGGGCAGCGCGTACGTCGCGCAGCGGGTCGCCTGGGCACGCGGCCGGCCGACGAGCGACGTCGACCTGATGGTGCGCGCCTCGCGGCTTTCCGACGCCGAAGCCGCGCTGCGCGCGGCCGGCTGGCGTTTCGGCGAAATCGACGATTACGACGAGCGCTACTACCGCGAGTGGAGCCACGAGTTGCCGCCGCTGATGCATCCCGAGCGCCCGCAACCGGTCGATCTGCATCACACGATTCTTCCGGTGACGAGCCGCCTGCGGCCGGTTGCCGACGCGCTGTTCGACGCATCGGTACCGCTGCCCGGCACGGTATTTCGCGTGCTCGCGCCCGAAGACCAGGTGCTGCATACTTGCTGCCACCTGTTCGAAGACTCCGACATGTGGCATCAGCTGCGCGATCTGGTCGATCTGGATGCCATGCTGCGCCTCGGGGCCGATCGTCCCGATTTCGACGAAGGGCTTGCGCAGTCGGTCGCCCGGCACGGCCTGCACCGGCCGTTGCACTATGGTCTGCGCTATGCGCATCGTTTTCTCGGCACGCCGATCCCGCGGGAGGCTGCCCGCGAGGCGGCCCGACGCGCGCGAACGACGGCCGCCACGCAGGCGCTGATGGACGCGCTGGTGGTGCGTTCGCTGCTTCCCGCCGAGCCCGATCGCGCGACCCGCGTCTCGCGCCGATGGGCCAAGCGCGCGCTCAAGGTCCGGCAGCTCGCGCGCCGCTTCCCGCCGCGCCTGCTCGCGCTTCACCTGTGGACGAAACTGTTCCGTACTCCGCGTGCCGCTGCGTTAGGATGAACGTCCGCCGCCCGGTGCGTGCGTCGCGCCCGGTCGATCGTTCATCGCCGCATTTCCCGGTCGCTCCCAATGTTCCATCCCGTTCCCCGCGCCACCAAGATCGTGGCCACGCTCGGCCCGGCTTCGTCCTCGCCCGAGGTGCTCGAGCGCATGCTGCGCGCCGGCGTCAACGTCGTGCGCGTGAACTTCTCGCACGGTACCGCCGAGGAGCACTCGGCGGTGGTCGCCAGCGTGCGCGAGATCGCCGTCCGGATCGGGCAGAGCGTCGGCGTGCTCGCCGACCTGCAGGGCCCGAAGATCCGGATCGGCAAGTTCGCCGACGGCAAGATCCAGCTCGAGGTCGGCGACCATTTCGTCTTCGACATCGATTGCGAACTCGGCAACCAGCAGCGCGTCGGTCTCGACTATCCGGAGCTGGTCAACGACGTGAGCGTGGGCGACACGCTGCTGCTGAACGACGGGCGCGTGACGATGCGCGTCGATCGCGTCGATGCGCGCACGATCGAATGCACGGTCCTGCAGGGCGGAACGCTGTCGAACCGCAAGGGGATCAACCGGCAGGGCGGGGGGCTGTCGGCGCCTGCGCTTACCTCGAAGGACATGGAGGACATCAAGACCGCCGTGCGCTTCGAGGCCGATTTCATCGCCGTGTCGTTCCCGAAGAACGCGGCCGACATGTACATGGCGCGCGAACTGGTGCGCGCAGCGGGGGCGCGCGCGCTGATGATCGCGAAGATCGAGCGCTACGAGGCGATCGGCAACCTGAAGGAGATCCTCGAGGCGAGCGACGGCATCATGGTCGCGCGCGGCGACCTCGCGGTCGAGGTCGGCGATGCGGCCGTGCCGGCGCTGCAGAAGCGGATGATCCGCATGGCGAAGGACCTGAACAAGGTCACGATCACCGCCACCCAGATGATGGAGTCGATGATCGAGTCGCCGGTGCCCACGCGCGCCGAGGTGTCGGACGTCGCCAACGCGGTGCTCGACGGAACCGACGCGGTGATGCTGTCGGCCGAGACGGCCGCCGGGCGTTACCCGGTCGAGACGATCGAGGCGATGGCCCGGGTGTGCGTCGAGGCCGATCGCTCCGAGCGCCACGCCCTGAGCGCCGAGATCCCCGACGGCACCTTCACACGCATCGACCAGGCGATCGCGATGAGCGCGCTCTTCGTGGCGCACCACATGAAGGTGAAGGCGGTGGTCTCGCTCACGCAGTCGGGCTCGACCGCGCTGTGGATGTCGCGCATCGATTCCGGCGTGCCGATCTACGCGCTCACGCCCGAGGAGCGCAGCCGTCGCCGGATGTGCCTGTACCGCGAGGTGCACCCGATCGTGATGACCTATCACGCGGTCGAGCGCGAGGCGCTGCTGCTCGAGGCCGAGCAGCGGCTGCTCGAGGCGGGAATCGTCGAGAAGGGAGACCTCATCGCGCTGACGATCGGCGAGCCGATCGGCAAGTCGGGGGGGACGAATACGCTGAAGATCGTTCGCGTGGGGGAGCATGGGCGCTGAAGCGCATGTCGCACCCCGCCGCCGGAGATCGGCGAGCGGGGCCGCCGCGTAGGCGATAATCGACCGACGAGGGAACTTCGCGCAGCCTCCGGCGCCGCGGCAGGGGCCGGGGCCTGCGCCGAGTTCACTTCGGAGGTCGTCATGCCCCTGGTTTCGATGCGTCAGCTGCTCGATCACGCCGCCGAGAACGGCTACGGGATCCCGGCGTTCAACGTCAACAATCTCGAGCAGGTGCAGGCCATCATGGCCGCAGCGAGCGAGGCTGATGCGCCGGTCATCATGCAGGCCTCGGCCGGCGCGCGGAAATACGCCGGCGAGCTGTTCCTGCGGCACCTGATCGAAGCGGCGGTCGAGAGCTACCCGAGCGTTCCGGTCGTCATGCACCAGGACCACGGCCAGTCGCCGGCCGTCTGCCTGCAGGCGATCCGCCTCGGCTTCTCGTCGGTGATGATGGACGGTTCGTTGCAGGAAGACGGCAAGACGATCGCGTCCTACGAGTACAACGTCGAAGTGACGCGGCGCGTCGTCGAGATGGCGCACACGGTCGGCGTCACCGTGGAAGGCGAACTGGGCTGCCTCGGGTCGCTCGAGACGATGAAGGGCGACAAGGAGGACGGCCACGGCGCGGAAGGCAGGATGACGCGCGAGCAGCTGCTCACCGATCCCGAGCAGGCGGCCGACTTCGTGAAGAAAACGCAGGTCGACGCGCTGGCCATCGCGATCGGCACTTCGCATGGCGCCTACAAGTTCTCGCGCAAGCCCACGGGCGACATCCTCGCCATCGATCGGATCAAGGAGATCCATCGCCGCATTCCGAATACGCACCTGGTGATGCACGGCTCCTCGTCGGTGCCGCAGGAGCTGCTGGCCGAGATCCGCGAATTTGGCGGCGACATGAAGGAAACCTACGGCGTGCCGGTCGAGGAGATCCAGGAGGCGATCAGGTTCGGTGTGCGCAAGATCAACATCGACACCGATATCCGTCTGGCGATGACCGGCGCAATCCGCCGCTTCTTCGCCGAGAACCCGTCGAAGTTCGACCCTCGCGAGTACCTGAAGCCGGCGCACGCGGCGGCGAAGAAGGTGTGCCTGGCGCGCTATCGGGAGTTCGGCTGCGAGGGACAGGCAAGCCGGATCAAGCCGGTCGCGCTGTCGGTGATGATCGACCGCTATCGCAAGGGCGAGCTGGCGCAGGTCGTCCGCTGAGTCAGCGGCCGGTCATTTTCTGCGAACCGCGGCGTTTTCCGCCCGAAAGGAGTCTTCGCAGCCCGAAACGCTGTGCCTCGCAGCGTTCCGGGCTCGACCCGCAGCGGGCGGGGAGCTGACCGGCCTGGCCCCTTACACCGTGTCTTCGATCGTCTGCCCGAGCGCGTTGTCGACGACGAGCGGCGTCTCGAAGAACTGTCGCGTCGGCGTGCTGCCGTATTTCTCGCGTATGCGCCGGCGCCACGCATCGTCGTGCGCGGCGTCGGCCGCCTCTTTCGACTTCCACAGGTACAGCGCGCCGGTGCGCCTGTTCGCTGCGTCGTAGAGGAAGGTCTTGCGGATCAGCTCCGGGTTGCGGCGCCAGGCAGCCGCCACTTCGCGCATTCCCTCGACCACCTCTTCCCGGCGCATTCCGGCGGGCAGGTCGAACCAGACGAGTTCGCTGATCATCGGTCGTTTCTCCTCGTTGCGTTTTTCGCCGCAGCAGCGCGGCAGATCGTGTGTCGTCGCGAGGCAGGCCGGTTCCGCCGCGCTCACCACGCGCTCACCGCCATCTTCGTCGCCAGCAGGTACAGCAGGCCCGCGAACACGCGCCTGAGCGTCGCGACGGGCAGCGCATGCGCCTTTCGCGCGCCCCACGGCGCCGTGAGCACGCTCGCCGCCACCAGCGAGACGAGCGCCGGCAGGTAGACGAAGCCCAGCGTCATCGATGGCAGGTCGTCGATGCGCCAGCCGCCGGTGACGTAGCCGATCGTGCCGACGAGGGCGACCGGAACGCCGATGGCGGCGGCAGTGCCGATCGCGCGGTGCATCGTCACCCCGCAGAAGAGCATGAAAGGGATGGTGAGGAAGGCGCCGCCGGCGGAAACGAGGCCGCAGATCACGCCGATCCCGTACGCGACGACGAAGGTGGCGGCCGTACCCGGCATCTCGCGCGCCGCCTTCGGCTTTCGGCCGACGAGGATCTGCGTGGCGCCGGCGAAGACGATCACGGCGAAGGCGAGCGCGAGCGTGCGCTGGCTGATCCATCCGGCAGCCACCGTCGACGACAGGGCGCCGAGCAGCATGCCCGGCGCGATGTGCCCGACGATGCGCCAGTCCACGGCCGCGTGCCGATGGTGTTCGCGCACGCTCGCGCTCGAAGTGAACAGCACCGATGCCATTCCGGTGCCCAGCGCGAGGTGCACGTTGTAGTCGGGCGCCAGGGCCTGCGCGCCGAACAGCGTCGCGAGGATCGGCACCAGCGTCATTCCGCCGCCGATGCCGAGCAGACCGGCGAGGAAGCCCACGCCGGCGCCCGCGGCGAGATAGGTCGTGATCCAGATCATCGGGGCATCCGAGGGGAGATGCGGCTTTCGCTTCCGGGTCGTCGTGCCATGGCACGCGGATCTCTATCATGAAGGATCGCGCCTGCACGATGGCAGGATCGCGCCTGCACGATGGCGGAACGCAGGGAGCAACGATGCCGAAGTTCGCAGCGAACCTTTCCTGGCTGTACACCGAGTTGCCGTTCTTCGATCGCTTCGAGGCGGCGGCGCGCGACGGCTTCCGCGCGGTCGAGTTCCTGTTCCCCTACGAGCATTCGGCCGTCGAGATCCGCGCGGCGCTGCTCGCCAACGGGCTCGAGCAGGCGCTCTTCAACGCGCCGCCCGGCGAAGCGCGCGCCGGCGAGCGCGGCCTGGCCAGCCTGCCCGGTCGGGTCGATGCGTTCCATGCGTCGATCGACCAGGCGCTCGAATACGCGTCCGTACTCGGCTGCTCCCGGCTGCACGTGATGGCGGGCGTCGTGCGCGACGAGGCGCGGCGCGCCGAGCAGCGCGTGACCTACGTGAGCAACCTGCGCCGGGCCTGCCGACGCCTGGCGAGCGCCGGAGTGACCGCGCTCATCGAGCCGATCAACCGGCGCGACGTTCCGGGCTATTTCCTCACCACGCAGGCGGAGGCGCACGCGATCGTCGACGAGGTGGGCGAGCCGAACCTGAAGGTGCAGATGGATCTGTACCACTGCCAGATCGTCGAAGGCGACGTCTCCACGAAGATCCGTCGCCATCTTTCAGTCGTCGGTCACATCCAGATCGCCGGCGTGCCGGAGCGCACGGAACCGGACGTGGGCGAGCTGCACTACCCGTACCTGTTCGCGCTGCTCGACCAGCTCGGCTACGACGGCTGGGTCGGTTGCGAATACCGGCCGCGCAGCGGAACGCGCAACGGTCTGGGCTGGATGCGCAGGCTCTCGACCTGATGCCGCGCCGCCTTCGGGCAGAATGGCGCTTTTGCGCCAACGACCGATGCCGATCGTTCATCGCTCGACGCTGCACTCGCTGCCGCT
>ERZ778017.2992-NODE-2992-length-12617-cov-3.634772_pt1 | contig 12617 bp, 5 predicted proteins | sample MGYA00375747_ERZ778017 | MGnify/ENA primary metagenome ERZ778017 (study PRJEB29350, sample SAMN05509838) | bioreactor metagenome | biome: bioreactor; material: wastewater | place: South Africa: University of Cape Town | collected 2014-03-17 ... | reverse complement strand
GCTCGGTCAGGTGCAGCTCGAGCAGGCGCTGCCGCCGCTCGAGCGCTTCGCGCAGCGCGTGCGCGAGGCCACGACCACACCGCCGATCGATCCGCGCGTCGTCGAGCAGGCGTTCGATCTCGACGGCGAGAGCTGGACGCTGGTGATCACCCTGGCCGGCCTGCGGCTCGAGGGGCAGACGCGCTGGCGCGCCGGCAGCCTGCGCGCGCAGGACCGGCTCGAAGCCTGGATCCAGCACCTCGCCCTGTGTGCCGCAGCACCCGCCGACGTGGCGCGGCGCACACGCTGGATCGCGCTCGACGAGGCGCTGGCCCTCACGCCGGTGCCCGAGGCATCCGCGGAGCTCGCGCGGCTGCTGCGCCACTACCGCCGCGGGCTCACCGAGCCGCTGCACTTCTACCCGCGCACCTCCTGGACCTTCGTGCACACCCAGGGCAATCGCGACCAGGCGCGCGCGGCCTGGACGCCGGGCCCGTACAACGCGCATGCGGAGGGCGCGGACGCCGCCCATCGCCTGGCGCTGCGCGGCTGCGCCGAGCCGCTGGATGCGGCCTTCGAGGAGATCGCGCATGCGGTTTTCGGCCCGCTGCTCGCGCATACCGATGCCGAGGCCGATGCCGAGGCCGATGCCGAGACCGACGCCGCGGGCGGGAACGGGGAGCCGGCATGACGCCACAACCGCTCGACGTCTTCGAAGACCCGCTCGACGGCACGACGCTGATCGAGGCCTCGGCCGGCACCGGCAAGACCTGGAACCTGTGCGGCCTGGTGCTGCGCCTGCTGCTCGAACAGGGCCTGGAGCTGCCGCACATCCTGGTCGTCACCTTCACCAAGGCGGCGACGGCGGAGCTGCGCGCACGCATCCGCGCGCGCCTGACCGACACGCTGGCCGGCCTGCACGGCGGCGCGGCCGGCACCGATCCGTTCGTCGCCGCGCTGCTGGGCGCACTGCGTCGGCGCGGCGTCGACGACGAGACGATGCGCCGGCGCCTGCAGCTCGCGCTGCAGACCTTCGACGAGGCGTCGATCTTCACCATCCACGGCTTCTGCCAGCGCGCGCTGGCAGAAGCGCCCTTTGCCGCGGCGCTGCCCCTGAGCAGCGAGCTCAGCCCCGACGATGCCGAGCTGCGCCGGCAGGTGACGAACGACTTCTGGCGCTGTCACGTCGTCGCCCCGCCGGCCCAGGCGCTGCCGGCCGCGCTGGCCGCGCATCTCGTCGAGCGCAAGGACACGCCCGAGCGCTGGGCCGAGCTGCTGCAGCGGCGCGTGGCGCGGCCGCTGTCGCGCGCGATCTGGCCCGAGACGCTGCCGCCCCCCGCCGACGAGGCGCTGCTGCGCGAGTGCTTCACGCGCCTGCAGGCGATGTGGGCGCAGGAGGGGCGCGCGATCGTCGACCTCGTCGCCGCGGCGCTGCCGCGCCTGCCGGCCAACGTCTACAAGCCCGCGACGCTCGCCCTGGCCGCGCAGGGCTGGGAGCGCCTGCTGCTCGCCGCCGGGGTCGACTGCGCGAACTTCGCCCTGCCCAAGCTCGATCTGCTGACGAGCACGCGGCTGCAGGCGAAGAAGGGGCATGCCCCGATCGAGGCGCACCCCTTCTTCGCCGCCGCCGCCGCGCTGCTGGCGCTGGCCGCGCAGCGCCAGCACGCGCTCGAGGCGCAGCGCCTGCAGCTGCTGCGCACGCTGCTCGAGGAAGGCCCGCCGGCGCTGCGTGCACTCAAGCGCCAGCAGCGCGTGATGGCCTTCGACGACCTGCTGCACGACCTGCACGAGCCCCTTGCCGCCGCCGCCGGCGCGCGCCTGGCCGCGGCGCTGCGCGCGCGCTGGCCGGTGGCCCTGATCGACGAGTTCCAGGACACCGACCCGCTGCAGTGGGCCATCTTCGACGCACTGCACGGCGCGGCCGGTGCGCCGCTGTTCCTGCTCGGCGACCCCAAGCAGGCGATCTACAGCTTCCGCCACGCCGACCTGCACACCTACCTGCAGGCGCGCTCGCGCGCCCGCACGCTGCGCTCGCTGACCGAGAACCAGCGCTCCACGCCGGCGCTGCTGGCGGCGCTGAACGCGCTCTTCGGCCGCCACGCCCGCGCCTTCGTGCTGCCGGGGCTGGACTACCTGCCGCTGCGGGCCGGCGCCAAGCCGCGGCCGGGCTTCGTCGACCGCAGCGAGGCGCGCGCGCCGCTGCAGCTGTGGTCGCTGCCGCGCGCGCCCGACGGCCAGCCGCTGCCCAAGGGCCAGGCGCGCGCGCTCGCCGCGCAGGCGGTGGCCGCAGAGATCGCGCGCCTGCTCGCCGCCGCGCGCCGCGGCGAGGTCGAGTGCGCCGCACGGCCGCTGGCGGCGAGCGACCTGGCGGTGCTCGTGCGCACGCACGCCGAAGGCGCGCTCATGCGCCGCGCGCTGGCGGCAGTCGGCGTCGGCTGCGTCGAGCTCTCGCAGGCCGACGTGCACCACAGTGCCGATGCCGAGGAGCTCGAGCGCGTGCTCGCGGCGATGCTCGCGCCGCGGCGCGAAGGCGCACTGCGCGCCGCCCTGGCGACCGGGCTGATGGGCCTGGACGCCGCGGCGATCGAGGCGCTGGCGCACGACGAGGCGGCACTGCTCGGCCACGTCATGCGCTTTGCCGCCTACCGCGAGGCCTGGGTCCGGCACGGCGTCGGCCCGATGCTGCGCCGCTGGCTGCAGCAGGAGCAGGTGGCGCCGCGCCTGCTGCAGCGCGAGGACGGCGAGCGGCGCCTGACCAACCTGCTGCACCTGGCCGAGCGGCTGCACGAGGCCGCGGTGCAGCACGCCGCGCCCGAGTCGCTGCTGCGCTGGCTGCAGCAGCAGCGTCGCCACGGCGACAACGGCGACGCCGCGCAGCTGCGCCTGGAGTCCGATCGCGACCTCGTCGCCATCGTCACCATCCACAAGAGCAAGGGCCTCGAGTACCCGCTGGTGTTCTGCCCCTTCCTCTGGGACGGCAGCCTCGGCCGCAGCGACGCGCTCTGCGCCGGCATCGATTACCACGACGAACACGGCGCCGCGGTCAGCGACTTCCGCCCCGACGCCGCCCGTGCCGAGGTGAAGGCGCAGTTGCGCCTGGAGCGCCTGGCCGAGCACGTGCGCCTGATCTACGTCGCGCTCACGCGCGCGGTGCAGCGCTGCGTCGTCGTCGTCGGCCCCTACCGCAGCGGCAACTCGACCGCCCAGGCCGGCACGGCGCCGCTGAACGGGTTGCTGGCCGGGGAGGGCGACGCGCTCGCGCTGCCGAAGAAGCCGCTCGAGCCGGCGCGGATCGATGCCGCCTGGGCGGCCTTCGCCGCCGCAGAGGCGCCGCAGGTCGGCCTGCAGGCCCTGCCGCTGCCGCCCGCGCCCGCGTTGGCGCCGCGCCTCGTGGCGCCGCAGTCGCTGGCGGCGCTGCCAGCGCCGGTGGAGCGCGCGCCGAGCTGGACTCTCGGCAGCTTCAGCAGCCTGGCGCGCGGCTGGCGTCACGAAGCCGCGGCGCGCGACCACGACGACGCCCTGCCGGACGCCGAGGAGGTCGCCGCCGCGGCCACCGGCGGGGCGGAGACGGCGCGCCCGCGGGACGAGGACGACATCCTCGCCTTCCCGCGCGGGCCCGAGGCCGGCGAGTGCCTGCATGCGCTGTTCGAGCGCGTCGACTTCGGCGACGCCAGCACCTGGCCCGCTGCCGCCGCACGCGCGCTGCAGCTGCATCCGCAGCCGCTGGTCGACGCCGCCCAGGCGCAGCGCCAGCCGCGCCAGTTGCTGCGGCTGCTGCAGGACGTGCTTCATGCGCCGCTGCCCCTGCTGGCGCCGCAGGGGTCGCTGGCCGCGGTGCCCGCGACGCGGCGGCTGGTCGAGTGGGAGTTCAACCTGCCGCTGCAGCGCCTGACGCCCGCGGCGCTCGCGGCCGTGCTCGCGCGCCACGGCCTGGCGCTGCCGCTGCCGGCGTTCGCGCCGCTGTCGGGCTTTCTGCGCGGCTTCGTCGACCTCGCCTTCGAGCACGGCGGACGCTGGTTCGTCGTCGACTGGAAGTCGAACCACCTCGGCGACACGCCGGCCGACTATGCCGGGCAGGCCCTCGCCGAGGCCGTCCACGCCCACGGCTACGGCCTGCAGGCCCTGCTCTATGCGCTGGCGCTGCACCGCCACCTGCAACGCCGGCTGCGCGGCTACGACGCCGCGCGCGACTTCGGCGGCGCCATGCTGCTCTTCGTGCGCGGCCTGCGCCCGGCCTGGCGCGGTGCGGATGGCGCGCCCTGCGGCGTCTTTGCGCTGCAGCCCAGCGCGGCGCTGCTCGACGACTTGTCGGCACTGTTCAACGGGGAGGCGCTGCCATGAAGCCCGCGACGGACGAGGACGCGCTCGCGCGGGGCCTGGCCGCGCACCTGCAGCGCTGGGCGGCCGCGCTCGGCGCCGACGCGGCGCTTGCCCAGCAGCTCGCCGCGCTCGGCCTCGCGCTTGCGCGCGCCACGCGCCAGGGCCACGTTTGTGTGCCGCTCGCGCAGGCCTTGCCGGGCTGCGAGGACGCGCTGCCGCAAACGCTGCAGCGGCTGCGCGCCTCGGGCGTCGTCGGCTCGCCGCAGGTCCCCGGTGCCTGCCCGCTCATCGTCGACGACGAGGGCCGCGTCTACCTGCACCGCGACTTCGACCTCGAACGGCGCCTGGCGCAACGCGTCGTGCGCGCGGCGCGTTTCGATCCGCAGCCGCTGACGAGCGAGGTCGCGGCGCAGCTTGGCGCGCTCTTCAAGGCGGACGCCGATGCCGACGCCGTGCCCGACTGGCAGCAGATCGCCACCGCGCTCGCGCTGCGCCAGCGGCTGCTCGTCATCAGCGGCGGCCCGGGAACGGGCAAGACGACGACCGTCGTCAAGCTGCTCGCCTGCCTGCTCGCGCAGGCGCCGCAGGCACGCATCGCGCTGGCCGCGCCCACCGGCAAGGCGGCAGCGCGCCTGGTCGAGGCGGTGAACGCGCGCGCCACCAACCTGCCCGCGGCGCTACGCGAGCGGCTGCCGCAGACGGCCAGCACGGTGCACCGGCTGCTGGGCGTGACGCCACAGGGCTTCGTGCACCATGCCGGGCGGCCACTGGCGCTGGACGTCGTCGTCGTCGACGAAGCCTCGATGCTGGACCTTGCCCTGGCCACGCAACTGCTCGAAGCCGTGCCCGCCGCGGCGCGCATCGTGCTGCTCGGCGACCAGCACCAGCTCGCGGCGGTGGAATCGGGCGCGGTGTTCGCGGAGCTTGCCGTCGACCCGGGCCTGAGCGAGAGCTGCCGGGTCGCGCTCGAGGCCGCCTGCGCCCTGCCCGCGGGCAGCCTGCGGCCGCCCACGCCGCTGCAGCGCGGCGCGCTGCAGGACAGCGTGGTCTGGTTCGAGCGCAACTACCGCTTCGCCGCCAGCTCGCGCATCGGCCGCCTGGCCGCGCAGATCAAGGGCGGCGAGGGCGACGCCGCGCTGGCGACGCTGCAGGAGGCGGCGCAGCCCGACACCGCCGACGGCGAGCTGCTGTGGTGCGACGACGCCGACACGCCGCCCGCGCCCCGCGTGCGCCAGGCCTGGCTGCAGGGCCACGGGCCCTATCTGCAGGCGGTGCAGCAGGCGGTGCAGCAGGCACTGCCCGCGGGGCCTGAAGCGGCGGCGGCGCTGGCGCACGCCTTCGCGCGCTTTCGCGTCCTCTGCGCGCACCGCGAAGGCGCGCGCGGCATGGCGGCCGTCAACGCCGCGCTGGACGCGCACGCACGGCAGCGGCTCGCCCTGCTGCACGCGCAGCACCCGAGCCCGCCCGGCAGCGCGTTCTACGTCGGGCGCCCGGTGATGGTGCTGAAGAACCAGCCGCTGCTGCAGCTCTTCAACGGCGACATCGGCATCACGCTGCCGCCCGCGCCCGGCGAGTCCGGCCTCGTCGTCGCCTTCGCGCAAGCCGGTGGCGAAGTCCGGCGCGTTCCCGCGCAGCGACTGCCCGAGCACCAGAGCGCGTGGGCGATGACGGTGCACAAGGCGCAGGGCTCGGAGTTCGACGCCGTGCTCGTGCTGCTGCCCGAGGCCCGCAGCCCGGTGCTCACGCGCGAGCTGCTCTACACCGCCGTCACGCGCGCGCGCCAGCGCGTGCTGCTGGCCGGCAGCGCCGCCGTGGTCGCCGCGGCCATCGCGGCCCCGACGCGGCGACACTCGGGCCTGGGCGCGCGGCTGCGCGAGGCCCTGGCCGCCCTCGTCCCGTCCGAACCATGACCCTGTTGCTGCACACCGCCGACTGGCAGATCGGCCGCACCTACGCGCGCTTCGCGCCCGACGACGCCTTGGCCCTGGCCGAGGCGCGCATCGCCACCGTCGAGCGCCTGGCGCGGCGCGCCGCCGAGCGCGGCGCCGACGCGGTGCTGGTGGCCGGCGACGTCTTCGACGCCCAGGCCGTCTCGCCGCGCACCATGCGCCGGCTCTTCAACGCCCTCGCCCCCTACCCCGGGCCCTGGGTGATGATCCCCGGCAACCACGACGCCGCCCTCGCCGAAGGCGTATGGGCGCAGGCGCGCCGCCTCGAGCTGCTGCCGCCCAATCTGCACCTGTCGCTGCAGCCGGCAATCGTCGAGTTGCCGGAGCTGCAGCTGGCCGTGCTGACCGCGCCGCTGACGCAGCGCCACACCTACGACGACGCCACCGCCTGGTTCGATGAGGCCGCCACCCCTGCGGGCTGGCTGCGCGTGGGCCTGGCACATGGCGCGGTGCAGGGCCTGCTGCCCGAGGACGTGGACGCGACGAACCCGATCGCACCGGATCGCGCCGCGCGCGCGCGGCTGGACTACCTCGCGCTCGGTGACTGGCACGGCGCCCGGCGCATCGACGCGCGCAGCTGGTACGCCGGCACGCCCGAGCCCGAGCGCTTCAAGGACAACGATCCCGGCCATGTGCTGTGGGTGCGGCTGCAGGGTGCGGGCGCCGCGCCGCAGGTCGAGGCGGAGGCGATCGCGCGCCACCGCTGGCGCGAACGGGCGCTGTCGCTGGCCGTGCCGAGCGACGTCGACGAGGCCATCGCGCTGCTGCAGGCCTGCGGCGCCGACGAAGTGCTCAGCCTGCTGCTCGCGGGTCACGTCGACCTCGCCGCGCACCAGCGCCTGCAGCGCGCCCTGCAGGCGGCGCAGGCGCGGCTGCGCGCGCTGGTCGTCGACGCCGCGCAGCTGCGGCTGGCACCCACCGCCGAAGACATCGCCGCGCTGCAGGCGGACGGCTACCTCGGCGCCGTGATCGCCGAGTTGCGCGACGCTGCCCCCGAGCGCCGGCGCACGGCCCAGGATGCGCTGGCGATCCTCGCCACGCTGCTGGCCGAGCAGCGCGAGGCCGGCACCGCCGCGCAGCGCGCATGAAGCTCACGCGCCTGGCGGTGGCCGAACTGCGCCAGTTCAGGACGCGCCTGGAGCTGGCGGCGCTGCAGCCCGGGCTCAACCTCTTCGCGGGCGCCAACGAGGCCGGCAAGAGCACGCTCGTGCGCGCCATCCGCGCCGCCTTCTTCGAGCGCTACCGCTCGTCCGCGGTCGAGGACCTGCGCCCCTGGGGCGACAGCGCTGCGACCCCCACCATCGAGATCGACTTCTCCATCGCGGGCACCGACTACCGCCTGCGCAAGGCCTTCCTGAAGAACAAGCGCTGCGAACTGCAGATCGGCGCGCGCCGGCTCGAGGGCAACGAGGCCGAGGAGCATCTGGCGGCACTGCTGGGCTTCCAGTTCGCGGCCAAGGGCGCAAGCCGGCCCGAACATGGCGGCATCCCCGGCCTGCTGTGGATCGAGCAGGGTGCCGCCCAGGAGCTGCACGACGCCGTGCGCCATGCCGCCGGGCACCTGCAGCGCGCGCTCGATGCGCAGCTCGGCTCGATCGCCGCCAGCGGCGGCGACGCGTTGCTGGCGCGCGTGCGCGAGCAGCGCGGCGAGCTGCGCACCCACACCGGCAGGCCGCGCGGCGCGCTGGAGGACGCCCAGGCCGCCGCCGACGAAGCCGACGCGCGCGTGCAGGCGCTGGCCGCCGCGGCGCAGGCCTATCGCGAGCAGGTCGACGCCTTGCGCCTGCTCGGCGAACAGCATGCGACCGAGGAGCGAACCAGGCCCTGGGAGCCGCTGCGCGCACAGCTTGGCGCAGCCGATCAGGCGCTGGCGCAGGCGCAGGCCTTGAGCGCGCAGCGCAGCACCCAGGCCGCCGCGCTCGCGCGCGGCGAGGAGCTGGGCGCGCTGCTGCGCACGCAACTGGCGGCCGACGCCCGGCAGGAGGATGCGCTCGCCCAGCGCAAGGCCGCGCTGCAGCTGGCGCAGGCGGCACTCGAGGCGGCGCGGGGCGCGCAAGCCGTCGCCGCGCGCGGGCTTGCCGAGGCCCAGGCGCGCGCGACCGCCGCGCACGCCAGCCTGGCGCTGGCCCGCCAGGAAGCCACGCGCGCGCAGCTGCAGCGCCAGCTCGAATCGACCCGGGCGCATGCGGCCGCGGTCGCCGAGCTGCTGCAGCGCGCCCTCGCCGAGGCCGAGCGCGAAGCCGCACTGCGCCGCCAGGCGCGGGCGCTCGCGCTGCCGCCCGACGATCTGCAGCAGCTGCGCACGCAGGACGAGCGCCTGCGCGACCTCGGCCTGCAGCTGCAGGGGCTGGCGACACGCCTCGTGCACGAACTGCAGCCGGGTGCAGCCGTCCTGCTGGACGGCCGTGCGCTGCCGCGCGAGGGCGAGCAGCTGCTCGCCGCGCCCGCGCAACTCGAGGTCGAGGGCGTCGGACGCTTCACCATCGCCCCGGGCGGCAGCGACCTGGCCGCGCGCCGCGCCGAGCAGGAGCGTCTGCAGGCCGAGCAGCGCGCGCTGCTGCAGCGCCTGGGCCTGGCCAGCCGCAGCGAGGCCGAGGCGCGCGCGCAGGCCGAGCGCGCGCAGCTCACCCACGCCGACGCCGCCGCCAAGGCGCTGCTCCTGCTGGCGCCTCGGGGGCTGGCCGCCCTGCAGGCCGAAGCCGAACGCACCGGCGCCGAGCATGCGCAGGCGCAGGCCACGCTGGCGCAACTTCCCCCGGCGCCCCAGGCAACGGCACGCACGCCGTTCACTCCCGTGGCGCCGGTGGAAGTGGCGCTGGCCGCGGCCGAGGACGCGCAGCGCGTCGCCGAAGTCGCCAGCCAGGCGCTCGACCGATCGCGCCAAGCCCAGGCCGGCGCGCACGCCGCGGTCGAGGCCGCCGCGCGTGAGCACGACGCGCTGGCGTCGCTGCGCGCCGACGCGGGGCAGCGCGCGCAACGCGCGCAGGCGCAGCGGCGCCTCGTCGACACGCAGGCCGAGCTCGAGGTGAAGCAGCGCGAGCTGCAGGCCCTGGACGCGCGGATCGCCGCCGCGCGCCCCGACATCCTGGCGCAGGACGTGCAGCGCCTGCGCCGCAGCACCGAGGAGGCCGAGCGCGTGCACCGCGAGCGCAAGCTGCAGCTCGTGCAGCTCGAGGCGGGCCTGGTCGCGGCGGGCGCGCAGGGTGTCGACGAGACCCTGGCGCAGGCGCAGCAGCAGCAGGCCGCCGCCGCGCGCCGGCGCGACGAGCTGCAGCGCCGCGCCGACGCCCTCGTGCTGCTGGAGCAGACCCTGCAGGCGCACCGCCAGGCGCTGACGCAGCGGCTGCGGGCGCCGCTGCAGCGCCACCTCGACCACTACCTCGAGCTGCTCTTCCCCGGCGGCAGGCTGGCGGTGGACGAGCAGCTGCAGCCCGGCGAGCTGTCACGCCCGCAAACCGGGCAGGCCCGCGACGCGGCTGCAGCCGGCTCCCTCCCGTTCACGGAACTGAGCTTCGGCGCGCGCGAGCAGCTGGGCATCATCAGCCGCCTGGCCTATGCCGACCTGCTGCGCGAAGGCGGGCGCCCGACGCTGATCATCCTCGACGACGCCCTGGTGCACAGCGACGCCGAGCGCCTCGGGCGCATGAAGCGCGTGCTCTACGACGCCGCGACGCGCCATCAGGTGCTGCTCTTCACCTGCCACGCCGAGCGCTGGCGCGACATGGGGGTGGCGGTGCGCGAGCTGCGGGCGGCGTAGAGCCTGGTGCCGCTGCCAAAGCCCCGCCTTGCAGAAGGCGCCGGTCGGATCAATCATCGCGTGCACCGGGCTGCGGCCGCGGGGACGGCGCGGCGGCGACCCAAGACCGTGCTGGCGATGGGGAATGGGCTTCGTCAGGCCCCGCGGGACGCCAACAGGCCTTGAACCAAGGGATAACCCTATGTGCACTTCAATTCCTGTTTGCGCCAGCTCAAAGATGCATATTCTTGCCTGTAGCCACGTCGGCTACCCCGTTCTAAATCGGTATTCCAGTACCATAATGCGCATACACCTCGGCAGGAGAAGCTCATGACCACCGCATCCCCCCCCGTGCTCAGCGGCGACCTCGACGAAATCTTCGAGTACTGCAATTCGCTGCGGCAAGGGCCCGTGCCCACCGACGACCAGCTGCCCGCGGGCTTCGTCGGCACCATCGGGCATTTCCCCGTCTACTTCCCCGAGGAGCTCGCGCACTCGGTGGGCCTGTTGCCGGTGAACATCCTCGGCGGCGGCAACAAGCTCGAGCTCAAGCACGCCGACGCGCACATGGGCTCGTTCATCTGCTCGATCTGCCGCTCGACCACCGAGATGGGCCTGAACGGCTCGCTCAGCACGCTCAAGGGCTTCGTCACGCACCCGATCTGCGACGCCGCCAAGCACCTCGCCGGCATCTGGGCGCGCAACTTCCCCGACCAGCTCGGCCAGATCCTCTACACGCCGCAGAACCCGAACTCGCCGGGGGCCGCGCGTTATGTGGCCGCCGAGTTCCAGCGGCTGCGCGCCGACATGGAGAAGCAGGCCGGCGTGAAGTCCGACGACGAGCGCCTGCTGGCCAGCATCCGCGTCTACAACGAGAACCGCCGCCTGCTGCGCGAGATGTACCGCATCCGCCGCGACGAGCCCTGGAAGCTCAGCTGCACCGAGTCCTACCTGCTGCTGCGTGCGCGCACCCGCATCTCCTGCGAGGAGCACAACCAGCTGCTCGCGCTCGCCCTGGCCGGCATCAAGGCGCGCAAGACCAGCCCGCAGGACAAGCCGCGCGTGGTCTTCGTCGGCGGCTTCTGCGAACAGCCGCCGCTCGAGATGCTCGAGGCCATCGACGACAACTGCTACGTCGTCGACGACGACCTGCTGGTGGGCCTGCGCTGGATCATCGACGACGTGCCCGAGACCGGCGACCCGGTGTGGGCGCTGGCCGAGAGCTTCGTCGACCGCTCCGACGCGAGCCCCGTGCAGCACGACGAGCGCAAGTCCAAGGAGCAGTACCTGACGGACATGGTCGAGAAGTCCAAGGCCGACGCGGTCATCGTCACCGCCGCCAAGTTCTGCGAACCGGGCCTGGACGAACAGGTGGCGTGGTCCAAGCACCTCGACCACGTGCACGTGCCGCACCTCGTGCTCGAGTTCGAGGAGAAGATGAATTCCTTCGAGCAGATGGCGATGCAGCTCGAGACGTTCGCCGAATCGCTGCTGTTCACCAATGCCTGAGCTGACAGGAGACCGCAAATGACGACTCAGAACACCCCGGCGCCCGCCGACGAGTTCAACGGCCACCTGGAAGGGCAGAAGCTCTTCAAGCAGTGGTACGCACAGCTGGAGGCCGGCCGCGAGCGCGGCGAGAAGGTCGCCAACGTCTTCGTGATGGGCAACGCCATCGAGATCCTGCGCTGCTTCGACTTCAACCTCGTCTTCCCCGAGATCAACGCGCTGCAGACCGGCGTGCGCAAGGTCTCGGAGGACTACCTGCGCGACTCGGAGGACTACGGCTACTCGCCCGACGTCTGCTCCTACGTGAAGGCCGACGTCGGCCTCATCCTGCGCGAGCAGAAGCACCCCGCCGGCCTGATCCCCAAGGCCGACATCGCCATCATGTCCAACATGTGCGCGACCTTCATCAAGTGGGGCGAGATCTGGGAGCGCATGCTCAACACGCCCACCTTCTCGCTGGACCTGCCGGGGCAGCGCGCGGGCAACTGGAAGGTGCGTCCGGGTGACGCGCAGCACATCGCCGACGCGCAGTGGGTGGAGTCGCAGTTCCGCGACCTCATCGAGCGCTGCGAGAAGATCACCGGCAAGCGCTTCGACATCGACCGCCTCGCCGAGGTGCAGGACCGCGTCAACCGAATGGTCAAGCACTGGAACAACGTGATGGCGCTCAACCGTGTCTCGCCGGCGCCGTACAACGCGATGCTCGACGGCCTGACCTACATCGGCATCATGAACGTCTACCGCGGCACCGAGGAGGGCGTGGAGTACATGCGCCGCCTCGAGGAGCAGCTGCGCGCCAAGGTCGCGCGCGGCGAGGGTCGCGTGCCCAACGAGAAGTTCCGCCTGCTGTTCTCGGGCACGCCCTGCTACGTCTCGATGCGCCGGCTGGTCGAGCTGTTCGAGAGCTGGGGCGGCGTCTTCGCCTACTCCGACTACCTCACCTTCGCGGCCGGCGGCATGGATGCCGGCGAGATGTCCTACGACACCTCGCGACCGCTCGAGAGCCTGGCCGAGGTCACGGCGCTGGCGGCGCACCGCGGCCTCTCCAACCAGTTCTTCGCGCACGAGCGCCTGGCGCAGCAGATCCGCGACTACGACGACGACGGCATCGTCTTCCACGGCAT
>ERZ778017.2991-NODE-2991-length-12617-cov-5.525712_pt1 | contig 12617 bp, 15 predicted proteins | sample MGYA00375747_ERZ778017 | MGnify/ENA primary metagenome ERZ778017 (study PRJEB29350, sample SAMN05509838) | bioreactor metagenome | biome: bioreactor; material: wastewater | place: South Africa: University of Cape Town | collected 2014-03-17 ... | reverse complement strand
CTCCCGTGGGCACCGGCCTTGCGCGTCATCCGCTCCACACCGGGAGACCGACGATGCAACGCTGCGAGAAATGCGGGAACGAGTACGACAAGACCTTCGATGTGGTGATGGCCGGCGCCACGCACACTTTCGACAGCTTCGAGTGCGCGATCGCTACGCTCGCGCCTACCTGCAGCCACTGCGACTGCCGGATCATCGGCCACGGCCTCGAGGCCGATGGCCGGATGTTCTGCTGCGATCACTGCGCCGAGCAGTCAGGCGTCACGCAACTTCGCGATCGGGCCTGACGCGTATCATCGCACGCGTTCGCGCGCGGCCCGGGGCACTCCTGTTCGTGCGCATTCCGCATTTGCACAGGAGTTCCAGATGCCCGTTCTGCGTTCGGCCACCGCATTGGCGGGGCGCAACAACGCCGCCGCGCGCGCGTTGTTCCGCGCCACCGGCGTCGCCGAGAGCGATCTCGGCAAGCCCGTCGTCGCCATCGCCAACTCGTACACCCAGTTCGTTCCGGGTCACGTTCATCTGAAGGATCTGGGCGACCTCGTCGCCGAGCAGGTGGCCGCGGCCGGCGCGGTGGCGCGCGAGTTCCACACGATCGCCGTCGACGACGGCATCGCGATGGGGCATCTCGGCATGCTCTATTCGCTGCCCTCGCGCGAGCTGATCGCCGACAGCGTCGAATACATGGTCAACGCGCACTGCGCCGACGCGCTCGTGTGCATCTCGAACTGCGACAAGATCACGCCCGGAATGCTGATGGCCGCGTTGCGGCTGAACATCCCGACGATCTTCGTCTCCGGCGGGCCGATGGAGGCCGGCAAGGTGCGCTGGGACGGCGCGACGACGAAGATCGACGCCGCCTCGGCCTTCGTCGCCGGCGACCCGCGCGCCAGCGACGCGATGGTGCAGGCCTACGAACGCAGCGCCTGCCCGACCTGCGGTTCGTGCGCCGGCATGTTCACCGCCAATTCGATGAACTGCCTGGTCGAGGCGCTCGGGCTCGCGCTGCCCGGCAACGGAACGATGCTCGCGACGCACGCCGATCGCCGCGCGCTGTTCGCGCGCGCCGGGCGACGCATCGTCGAGCTGGCGCGCCGCTGGTACGCCGAGGACGACGCGAGCGCGCTGCCGCGTTCGATCGCCTGCTTCGAGGCCTTCGAGAACGCGATGCGCCTCGACGTGGCCATGGGCGGCTCGACGAACACGGTGCTGCACCTGCTCGCCGCGGCGCACGAGGCCGGCGCGCCTTTCGGCATGGCCGACGTCGATCGCATCTCGCGCTCGACGCCGAACCTGGCGAAACTCTCGCCGTCGGACCCGAACTGGCACGTCGAGGACGTGCACCGCGCCGGCGGCATCTGGCGCATCCTCGGCGAGCTGGATCGCATCGGCGTGCTGAACCGCGAGGTGCCGACCGCGCACGAGAAGACGCTCGGCGAAGCGATCGAGCGCTGGGACGTGCGACGCGCGCCGACGCCCGAGGTGATCGAGTTCTTCCGCGCGGCGCCCGGCGGCGAGCGCTCGACCAGCGCGTTCTCGCAGGATCGCCGCTGGGAGTCGCTCGACCTGGACGTCGAGCGCGGCTGCATCCGCGACATCGCGCACGCGCACAGCGCCGACGGCGGGCTGGCCGTGCTCTACGGCAACCTCGCCGAGCAGGGCTGCATCGTGAAAACCGCCGGCGTCGACGCGAAGCTGCTGCGCTTCCGCGGACGCGCAGTCGTCTTCGAGAGCGAGGACGCGGCCCGCGAGGGCATCCTCGGCGACCGCGTGCAGCCCGGCGACGTCGTGCTGATCCGCTACGAGGGACCGAAAGGCGGCCCCGGCATGCAGGAGATGCTCAAGCCGACGGCTTTCCTGAAGGCGCGCGGGCTCGACACGCAGTGCGCGCTGGTCACCGACGGGCGCTTCTCCGGCGCGAGTTCGGGCCTGTCGATCGGACACGTATCGCCCGAGGCGGCCGAAGGCGGCGCCATCGCCCTCGTGCGCGACGGCGACGCGATCGAGATCGACATCCCGGCGCGCACGATCCGGCTCGATGTAGACGAGGCCGAACTGCAGCGCAGACGCGAAGATCGCCTGGCGCGCGGCGCCGGCGCCTGGCAGCCCGAGCAGCGCGCGCGTCCGGTCTCAACGGCGCTGCTTGCGTATGCGGCGCTGACGACCAACGCCGCGCGCGGCGCGGTGCGGGATTCGAACCGGCTGTAATGCAATGCGGAAACGCGCGGTGCGGCGCTCCGCTCGCTGCGCCGCGCTTGCGCGGCGTTGCCCGTCGTTCCGTTCAGGCGCTCGGCGGCGGATTCGCCGAGCCGCCGGTGCCCACCGTGCCTGGCAGCGCACCGCCTTCGCCTTCCCAGCGCTCGATGCGTTCGCGCCTTTCGCCGTGACGCCGCCGCGCCTGCGCGTCGCGATACCACGACTGCGCGAGCGCCGCGCCGGCCACCACGCCGGCGAACAGCGCAAGCGCCATCATCGACGTGCTCGCGCCGCCGTCGGCCTCGGGGGCGGCGGCGTCCCCGGATGCGTCGCGATGTCGCCGATGGCATCTCATGAGCTTCGCCCTCCGGCGCGCGTCGCCGGATCGACCGGAGCCCGGTACGCCGGAGACTGCGGACCCGACATCATCGCGATGATGCGCGGAATGACGTTGGCCGCCAGCGGCAGCAGCACGGTGTAGTCGATGGCCTTCGACAGCCGCGAATTCGATCGACGGCCGCGACGCAGCAGCAGAGCCCCGACCACGCCGATCGCCACCGCCGCCGCGCCGATCTGCGCCAGCCGCGGCGTCGCGCCGCTGCTCAGCATCTGCACCGCATTGCGCAGGTCGTGGTCAGCGGTGGTCACCGCCCGATCCGCGCGTGCGAGTCGTTCTTCGTAGTCGAGTTCCGTCATTCGCTCGCTCCGGCCGGATTCTTCACGTGCAGATGCTTCAGCGTGGCGGGGAACAGCAGCCGCTGCGCGAGCTTCTTCACGGCCATCACGCAGATCCAGGCGCCGATCAGGTTGGCCGCGATGACGAGGAGGATCGCCAGCCAGGGCGCGAGTCCGAGCGCCATCAGGCCCCAGGTGATGCCCCAGATGGCGACGAGCCAGGCCGAGATGCCGAGGATCGCGCCGAGCACGCCGACCAGCAGCATCTGCGCCAGCGCGATGCCGGCGCGCCGGCCTTCGAGCGCGACCAGCTCGAGTCGCGTGGTGAGCGCAGCGCGCAGCGACTCGAACAGGTCGTACACCGCCTCGCGCAGCGAGACGGTGCTCGGCGAACTCGAATACCGGGCGGCCACGACTCAGTGCCTCATGCGGCCGAGCAGCAGCCCGGCCACGGCAGCGATGCCGATGGCCGCGATCGGGTTCTCGCGCACGTAGTTGCGCGTGGTTTCGAGCGCCGCTTCGCCCGACCCCCTGAGCTGGTCGGCCGTCTGCGAAACTGCGTCCACCGCCTGCGATGCCTTCTCGCTCAATGCGTCCATGGTCGGCTGCACTTTCTGCGACAGACGATCGACGGCGTCGTGCGCCTTGTCGGCCATCCGGTCGACGCCCTGCTCGGCCTGGCGCTTCATCTCGTCGGTGGTCGGGAACGGCGCCCCGCTGGGCGACGAGTTGTTTCCAGTGGTTTGCGTGCCGGTCTGCATGCTGCGCTCCTTCTTGCGAACGTGAACGGGGGGCCAAAAGGTGGCGTGCATCGAGCAAGTTGCATACCCGAAGGAATCGTAGCGCGTCCAGGCGTCGCGCGGAAACATGCAACGATGCGGGCGAAGGAGACAGCGATGCCGGCACGACGTGCGACGAAGCGATGGACGACCCGAACGCTCCCCGCGGCAGCCGGGCTGGCGTCCGCCTGGCCCTGGCTGCAGCTGAGCCGGCTGTGGCTCGAGATCGGCTGGGCGGCGCCGCAGGTGATCGCGCATCGCACGTTTCGGATGCTGCACGGCGGGCCTTTCCCCGCCGGCGCCGACCGCGACGAATTCCGGCGCATGTTCGACGAGAAGGCCGAAGCGTGGATCGAGTCGACGTGGCGGATGTCGAGCGAAATGGGGCGACAGTGGTTCGCGATCGCGGGTTGGGCGATGCAGCCCTGGTGGCTCGCGTCGCCCGGTTCGGCGTCCGCTGCCCACTGGCGCTCCGCGTGGAGCGGCGCGGCGCGCCAGTGGACGCGTTCGGCGCCGCGCATCGCGCACCTGGCGCTCGGCCCGGTGCATCGCCGCGTTACGGCCAACGCCCGGCGGCTCGGCCGCCGCAGCGGGTGAAAGCGGCAAATCAGCGAAGCAGACGAGCCTTCCTATCGATCGAGCGCCAGCAGCTCGGTGCGCATGCCGAGGTTGGTCAGCAGTTCGCCGAGCATCGCCGAGGTGACGGTTTCCTCGCCGATCGCGCGAATGCCGCGGCTCTCCATGCACAGGTGGCGACAGCGGACGACGACGCCGACGGCGACCGGCGACAGATGCGACATCAGCGCATCGGCGATCTGGCGCGTCATCCGTTCCTGCACCTGCAGCCGCTTGGCGAAGCAGTCGACCAGGCGCGTGAGTTTCGACAGCCCGACGATTCTTCCCGCCGGAACGTAGCCCACCGTGGCGCTGCCGAAGAACGGCGCGAGGTGATGCTCGCAGTGGCTGTACACCGGGATCCGCCGTACGACGATCAGCTCGTTGTACTGCTCGGCGCCGTCCTCGAACACCTTCAGGATGTCGGCCGGATCCTGCAGATAGCCCGAGGTCCAGTGCTCCCATGCACGCGCCACGCGGGCCGGCGTTTCGCGCAGGCCGGGGCGATCGGGGTCCTCGTGCAGCATGCGCAGCAGCCGGCGCCAGTCGGCGTCGGTGAACGGCCGATCCTCGGATATGTCCATCGCCCTGCCTCTCCCGTCGTTCGCGAAGCGCAAAGTCTAATCCGCCGCTCCCCGTACAATGCCGGCTTCGCTGCCCGGTCACGCGCATGTCCGATCGCCTGTCGAGCCTTCTCGCGCGCTTCAGCCCGCGCGCGCACGTCGATCGTAGCGGCGTGCTGCCGTCGGCGATCCGCTTCGGCGACGCCGGCGACGCCGGCCGATTGCACCTGCTGCGCGCCGGCGCGGTGCTCTCGCTGCACCCCGGCTGGTCGCCGCTGCGGCTCGCCCGCGCATCGCTGCTCTTCTATCCGCGCCCCTTCGCCCACGAACTGCAGCCCGACGAGGCCGCGCGGCCCGACCTCGTCAGCGCGTCGATCCATTTCGACGGCGGATCGGTAGGCCCGCTTGCCGCCGCGCTGCCGTCGGTGCTCGTGCTGCCGCTCGAGGCGCTGGGCGACGCGCAGCCGACCATCGCGCAGCTCTTCGGCGAGGCCGATCGCACGCTCTGCGGCCGGCAGGTGGCGCTCGACCGACTGTGCGAACTGCTGCTCGTGCAGGTGCTGCGCCACGTCATCGATCACGGACTGGTCGGCGCCGGCATGCTCGCCGGGCTCGCCGATGCCCGGCTGTCGCAGGCGCTGGTCGCGCTGCACGACGAACCCGAGCGCGACTGGCGACTCGAGGATCTCGCCGCGGTGGCCGGCATGTCGCGCGCCCGCTTCGCGGCGCGCTTCAAGCAGGTGCTCGGCGTGGCGCCCGGCGAGTACCTGACCCGCTGGCGCATCGCGCTGGCGCAGCATCTGCTGCAGCAGGGCCACGCGGTGAAGCAGGTGGCGGGCGAGGTCGGCTACGCCAGTCCGGCGGCGCTCGGGCGCGTGTTCGCCACGCGCACCGGGTCGTCGCCGAAGGCGTGGGCCAATACGCGCAGCGGCAACGGCGGCAACAGCGGCAGCGGTAGCAACAGCGGCAGCGCCAGCAACGGCGGAAACGGCGGCAACGCCGCGCCCGCTCGCGCGCAGGAAGCGGCCGCCGGCTTCGCGCCCGCGGCGAGCGGGTAGAATCGCGCCGTGCCCGAATTCGCCAACGACATCTTCCTGCGCGCGCTGCGGCGCGAGCCCACCGAATACACGCCGATCTGGCTGATGCGCCAGGCCGGCCGCTATCTGCCGGAATATAACGAGACGCGCAAGCGTGCCGGCAGCTTCCTCGCGCTGTGCAAGAACCCCGAGCTGGCCTGCGAAGTCACGCTGCAGCCGCTCGAGCGCTTTCCGCTCGACGCGGCGATCCTGTTCTCCGACATCCTGACGATCCCCGACGCGATGGGCCTCGGCCTGTACTTCGCCGAGGGCGAAGGCCCGCGCTTCGAGCGTCCGGTGCGTGACGAAGAGGCGGTGGCGCGGCTGGCCGTTCCCGATCCTTCGCAGGAACTGCGCTACGTCACCGACGCGGTGCGCACGATCCGCTCGGCGCTCGCCGGTCGCGTGCCGTTGATCGGTTTCGCCGGCAGCCCGTGGACGCTGGCCTGCTACATGGTCGAGGGCGGCGCGAGCGCCGATTTCCTCCGCATCAAGACGATGCTCTACCAGCGCCCCGATCTGCTCGAGCGCATCCTCGCGGTCAACGCCGACGCGGTGGCGGCGTACCTGAACGCGCAGATCGACGCGGGCGCGCAGGTGGTGATGATCTTCGATTCGTGGGGCGGCGCCCTGGCCGACGGCGCGTTCCAGCGTTTCTCGCTCGAGCCGATGCGCCGGGTCGTCTCGGCTTTGCGCGGCCGCAGCGGTGCCCAGGTTGTCGGACAGGTCGGCGCTCAGTCCGGTGCTCAGTCGGGTGCTCAGTTCGGTACTCAGTCCGGTGCACCGGCCGCCGCCGACGGCGCCCGCGTTCCGGTGATCGTCTTCACCAAGGGCGGCGGCCCCTGGCTCGAGGACATCGCCGGCCTGGGGTGCGATGCGGTCGGCGTCGACTGGACGGTGAACCTCGGCCGGGCGCGCGAGCGGATCGGCGGGCGCTGCGCGCTGCAGGGCAATCTCGACCCGATGGCGCTGATGGCCGGCGAGAGCGCGGTACGCCGCGAAGCACAGCGGGTGCTCGATTCCTTCGGAGCGCCGGCGCCCGGCTTCGGCCACGTGTTCAACCTGGGCCACGGCATCTCGCAGTTCACGCCTCCCGAGAACGTGGCGGTGCTCGTCGACGCCGTCCATTCCTGCAGTCGCCGCCTGCGCACGAGCTGACGCGGCGCAGCCCGCCTCATTGCCGAAAGCCGCGGAAAACGGACCGCCCGATAGAGGGTGACCGCTGACTTATACACAGAACCCGCTTGACCTTTCGCCGCCGGCGTTGCACGCCCGCATCGCCGAAGGGGTCAAGCTAAGTCATTGATTTTCAAGGGAATGAGGTTGCTGAAAAAATGAGCAACCGACCGGGAAGCCCGATCCGACGCGGCCTTGCGAACAGTGTCGGCGCCTTGTTCACAGTTTTGTCCACAGCTTTTGTGAACGACCCGGAAAAGCGCTTTGAAGGCGCGACATTGAGCGCCGAAGTTAAAGCGAATTGTGATGAGCGCGGCTGCTGACGGCGCCGTAGCGTGCGCGCGCGCAGAGCGAATCGGCTATGTCCGAGTGGCACTCGACGTGCCTGCCGCGCAACTCGGCGTTTCGCTTTTCGATTACGCGTTTCCTTACGGATGGGGGGGCGATGCGCTGACGATCGGTTCGTGGGTGGTCGTTCCGTGGGGACGCACGCGCCGCATCGGACTCGTGGCCGGATTCAGCGCGCAACCCGACATCGAGGCCGCGCGCGTGCGGCCGGTCGAACGCGTGATCGGCGACGCGCCGGTGCTGCCGGCCGCGTGGTTCGAGCTCGTAGACTTCGCTGCGCGCTACTACCATCGCGGTGCGGGCGAGGTCGCGATGCCGGCCATCCCGAAGCTGCTGCGTGCGCTCGCTGCCACCGCAGCGCCTGCCGACGACGAGGCGCGCACGAGCGCGCGCCAGCGCCGCGCGCGCGCTTCGGCCTTCGATCGGGCGCGCGAGCGCTGGCAGGCGCAGACTAGGCCCGCCGAGCCCGCCGGCGACGACCGGCCCGCCCCCGGCCTGACGGATGCGCAGCGCAGCGTTCTCGATGCGCTGCTGGCGCACGAGGGATTCGCCGTGCACCTGCTGCACGGCGTCACCGGCAGCGGCAAGACCGAGGTGTATCTGCACTGGCTGGCCGAGGTGCTCGCGCGCGACCCGGCCGCCCAGGTTCTCCTGCTCGTTCCGGAGATCGCGCTGACGCCCCGGCTGCACGCGCAACTCGCTGCGCGCTTTCCGCGCGAGCGCGTCGCGCTGCTGCACAGCGAGATGGCCGACGCAGAACGCGCGGCGCACTGGCTCGCCGTTGCCGAGGGGCGCGCGCGCGTGGTGCTGGGCACGCGGCTGGCAGTGCTCGCGCCCTTTCCCGCGCTCGCCGCGATCGTCGTCGACGAGGAGCACGACGGCTCGTACAAGCAGCAGGAAGGCGTGCGCTACTCGGCGCGCGACCTCGCGATCGCGGCCGCCTCGCAACGGCGCATCCCGATCGTTCTCGGCTCGGCCACGCCGTCGCTGGAGACCTGGTTCGCGGCGCGGCGGGGACGATACCGCTCGCACGCGCTGCACGAGCGCATCGGCGATGCCGTGCTGCCGGTCGTCGAATGCGTGGACCTCAGCGGCGCGAAGCTGCGTCACTCGCTTGCGCCGCGGGTCATCGAGGCGATCGAGGCGACGCTCGCGCGCGGCGAGCAGGCGCTCGTCTTCGTCAACCGCCGCGGCTACGCGCCGGTGCTCTCCTGCGCGGCCTGCGGCTGGCTCAGCCGTTGCGCGAACTGCTCCGCGTACCGGGTGCTGCATCGGATCGGGACATCCGCGCACGATGCGGGCGGGGCATCGTCGAACGATGCCGCTGGCCGGTCGACTGTCGCTGCCCCCGGCGCACCGACGCGTGTCGCGCGTCCTTTGCGCTACCGGCTCGTCTGCCATCACTGCGCGGCCGAACAGCCGGTTCCGCGCGCCTGCCCCGATTGCGGCAACGTCGATCTCGATGCGCTCGGCCGCGGCACGCAGCGGCTCGAGGAATCGCTCGCCGAGCTGTTTCCGCGCCATCGCATCGCGCGGCTCGACCGCGACGTAGCGCGTCGGCGCGGCGCCGCGCAGCGCGTGCTCGACGCGGCGCACGCGGGCGAGGTGGACCTGCTGGTCGGCACGCAGATGCTCGCCAAGGGGCACGATTTCCGCCGGCTCGCGCTCGTCGTCGCGCTCGACGTCGACGCGGGCCTGTACGCGGCTGATTTCCGTGCTCCGGAGAGATTGTTCGCAACGCTGATGCAGGTCGCCGGTCGTGCCGGACGCAGCGGCGGCGACAGCCGCATGATCGTGCAGACGCGCTACCCGGGGCATCCGCTGTTCGCCTTCCTCGCGCGCCACGACTACGCCGGCTTCGCCGATCGCCAGCTGGCGGAGCGGCGCGAGACGGGGTTGCCGCCGTATCGGCACCAGGCGATGCTGCGCGCCGAGGCGAAGCAGCTCGCCGACGCGCTCGCCTTCCTCGACTCGGCGCGTGCGCTGGCGAGCGGGCGCGAAGCGGCCGCCGAAGTCAGCGTCTTCGATGCGGTGCCGATGGCGATGAGCCGGTTGCAGGGGCGCGAGCGCGCGCAGCTGCTCGTCGAGTCGGTGCGGCGGGCGTCGCTGCACCGCTTCCTGGCCGACTGGATGGTCGCGTTGCGGGCGACGACGCCGCGCGTGTCGTGGCAGCTCGACGTCGACCCGCTCGAGATCTGATCCGGATCGCGGGCGGCCGCGCTGTCCGGCTCAGCGCGCGCGAGCGCCCAGCTCGCGCATCTTCGCGAAGCTCTTCTCGTGTCGTTCGCGCCCGCCGCCGTCGACCATGCCGATCAGCGTCTCGCGCACGGGGTGCAGGCCGCAGACGGCGAGCACGTTGCGCTCGAGGCCGCGTACGCCGTGCGCGAAGAAGTACCAGCGGTACATCGGCGCCGGCATGCCCATCGTCACCACCACGCGCGCCGAGCGCCCGAGCAGCGCCCGCTGCCACTGGCCCTGCTCGCTCGTCTGCACGGCGAAGCCGGGCCGCAGCACCTGCTCGAGGAAGGCCTTGACGACCGCCGGCATCGTGCCGAGCCACAGCGGAAAGAACAGCGCCACGTGATGCGACCAGGCGATCGCTTCCTGCGCGGGCTTCAGCGACGCCGGCAGTTCGCCGGAGGTCCACTCCTCCTTCGATCGCAGCATCGGGAAATCGAGCTTGCCGATCTCGATGCGGCGCAGCGAGTGGCCGGCGTCGCGCGCGCCCTGCGCATAGGCCTCGGCCAGCGCGTGATTCAGGCGCGCGGGGTTCGGGTCGGGATGTCCCTGCAGAAGAACGATGTTGCGCTTCATCGCCCGGCGATCACCAGTTGCGTCTGCGTGACCACGGCGCACAGGCGATCGTTCTCGCGGCGCAGCAGCGTCTGCCAGACCATCGTCGTGCGGCCGCGATGAAACGCGGTGGACTCGGCCTCGACGACGCTGCCGAGCGGCGCCGAGGCGATGAACTTCGTGCTCGAGTCGATCGTCGTCGTGCGCGCGCCTTCCGGCAGGTTCACTAAGGTGCCCACCGCGCCGAGCGTGTCGGCCAGCGCCATCATCGCGCCGCCGTGCAGCACGTCGCCGGCGGTGCACAGCTCGCGGCGCACCGGCATGCGCGCGCGCACGCGCTCGGCGCCGACCTCGAGCCATTCGATGCCGAGCGTATCGGGGAACAGCCCCGACAGCAGCCTGGACAGCGCCGCGGGCTCGAGCCTGGTCACGACGCGGCGCCCAGGCTGTCGCGCACCTTCCGCAGCAGCGCGAGCACGTCGGCGCCGACCGGGTCCACGGCCGGATTGCCGACCAGGCCGAGCACGGCGACCGGATCCATGAATCCGACCGTGGTGCGCCCGTCGGCTTCGCCGCGAACGATGACATTGCACGGCAGCAGCAGGCCGATGTCGGGTTCGGCTTCGATCGCGCGACTGGCGTACCCGGGGTTGCACGCGCCCAGGATGCGGTAGGGGCCGCGCTCGATGCCGAGCTTCGCTTTCAGCGTCTTCTGGACGTCGATGTCCGACAGCACGCCGAACCCCTGTTGCCCCAGGGCCGCGACGACGCGGTCGACGGTCGCCTCGAAGGGTTGATCGAGGGTGACGCTGAAGCCGTAGTTCGACATGGTGGGGACCTCCGATAGTGGCGCGAAAGGGCTGCGCGACCCGAGCCTATGACGGTGCAGCGCGGGGGTCAAACGCAGGCCTGCAAGACCCCGACTCGCGCCTCGGGTCTTCGCTTTTCTGGCACGATCGTCCGCTCTGGTCCATCGCGTTGCACCGCCGAACCGATCATGACCGAACCCGAGCCGCTTCGCTTCTACGTTCCCGAGCCTGCCGTTCGCCCCGGCGACCAGCCCGATTTCTCGAACGTGAAGATCGCCGAAGCGGGCTCGGTCGCCCGCCCGCCGATCGACGTCGATGCGGAATCGATCCGCAGCCACGCCTATTCGATCATCCGCGTGCTGAACCGCCAGGCCGAGGCCGTGGGACCATGGACCGGGCTGCTCACCGACGAGCAGCTGCTGGCCGGCCTGCGCGACATGCTCGTGCTGCGCGCCTTCGATGCGCGCATGCTGATGGCGCAGCGCCAGGGCAAGACCTCGTTCTACATGCAGCACATGGGCGAGGAAGCGGTGAGCTGCGCGTTCCGCAAGGCGCAGCGCAAGGGCGACATGAATTTCCCCACCTATCGCCAGACGGGGCTGCTGATCGCCGACGGCTATCCGGTCTTCGACCTGATGTGCCAGATCTACTCGAACGAGCGCGATCCGCTGAAGGGCCGGCAGATGCCGGTGCTGTATTCGGTGCGCGAGCACGGCTTCTTCTCGCTGTCGGGCAACCTCGGCACGCAGTTTCCGCAGGCGGTGGGCTGGGCGATGGCCTCGGCGATCCGCCGCGACACGCGCATCGCCGCCGGCTGGATCGGCGACGGCGCCACCGCCGAATCCGACTTCCACGCGGCGCTGGTGTTCGCCTCCACCTACCGCGCGCCGGTCGTGCTGAACATCGTCAACAACCAGTGGGCGATCTCCACTTTCCAGGGCATCGCGCGCGGCGGCTCGGGCACCTTCGCCGCACGCGGGCTGGGCTTCGGCATTCCCGCGCTGCGCGTCGACGGCAACGACTACCTCGCCGTCTACGCGGTCGCGAAGTGGGCGATCGACCGCGCGCGCAGCAACCTCGGGCCGACGCTGATCGAGCACGTCACTTATCGGGTGGGCGCGCATTCCACCTCCGACGATCCGTCGGCCTACCGGCCGAAGACCGAATCCGATGCGTGGCCGCTCGGCGACCCGGTCATCCGCCTGAAGAACCACCTGATCGTGCGCGGCGCCTGGTCCGAGGAGAAGCATCGCGAGCTGGAGGAGCGCGTGCTCGCCGAGGTCGTCGCCGCGCAGCGCGAGGCCGAGCGGCACGGCACGCTGCACGCCGGCGGCAAGCCGTCGACGCGCGACATGTTCGAAGGGGTCTACGAGACGATGCCGCCGCACCTGCGCCGGCAGCGCCAGCAGGCGGGGGTGTAGGCGCCGTGGCGCGCATGACGATGATCGAGGCGATCCGCGACGCGCTCGACGTGTCGATGGAGCGCGACGACCGGGTCGTCGTCTTCGGCGAGGACGTCGGCTATTTCGGCGGCGTGTTCCGCTGCACGCAGGGCCTGCAGCAGAAATACGGACACGATCGCTGCTT
>ERZ778017.2987-NODE-2987-length-12637-cov-4.391671_pt1 | contig 12637 bp, 5 predicted proteins | sample MGYA00375747_ERZ778017 | MGnify/ENA primary metagenome ERZ778017 (study PRJEB29350, sample SAMN05509838) | bioreactor metagenome | biome: bioreactor; material: wastewater | place: South Africa: University of Cape Town | collected 2014-03-17 ... | reverse complement strand
TGGCTTGTATGTCAGCTACCATTCTTTGAGTTTTGGGAGTTGCCTTTTTTATTTGGCTCTTGCTAAAGTAACTGCTAACTCTTTTTCTTAGATTGATAGATTTTCCAACGTATATAATTTCATATGCCTTATTATAAAACAAATATATACCAGGCTGGTCAGGTAATAAGCGTACATCTTTAGGTAAATACTTTTTAGTTTCCATTTTATTCCCCTGGCAATTAATTATTTGTTACCCTCTATTCATGATATCGATTTATACCACCTTGGCTCACATCTAATATTTAGCCAAGGTCTGAAAAATTACGAGTAGAAAATAAATTTTTAGCATGCAAAGAGCAAGCTTTATGGTTAAATAATGCATGGATAAGCCACAATTTAAGATGACCTTTGCTTATATATTTTATACTTAGTTTACTTAAGGTAACTGCACTCTTCTTCTATATATGGCCATTTTCTAAATTATCTTATATCCAAAGCCAATGCGTAAGAAAATTTAGTATTGTTCAATAAGCAGTATAAGCTGTATAAATCTGTCAAGAAGTTTGATAAAGCCATAGAAAAACATAACAAAAAATTTACTGAAATAGTTAAAAATACAGAATAGGATTTCAAGACTGCTTGTAAACAGTATTTTAATATTAAAAGTGAGAATAATCTGGATAAATGATGAAGTGGGTTAAAATCTATAATATTAAGATCAGAAGCTTTTCAACAACTGAATAAATAATATGAAGGTTGGCTTGGTTTAGCTCTTCATGAATTAGATATACAAATTGGCAATCATAGTACACAAGGCAGGCTATTAACTATCAGAAATTTTATAGATAGTGTAAAAACTAACGCTGAAACCCTTATCCTAGAATTTGAACAATTTTAGCTCTTTGGCCTAGAGAATACAAAAGGTTATAAATATGTTATTGCTTACCTAGTAATAAGTTAATGATTAAATTCTTATGAGTATAAGGAGTAAATACTTTCCAGGATTTTATGAGAAAATGAAATTGGATTTGGATCTACTTATACCTATTTAAAGTAGTATAGGTTTGAAGAGTTTGAATAAGATGAAAAATGCTTAGATCAAGAAAGAATAGTGTTGTACAAAAATATTTCTCGTGGTAGGAAATTATATTCTAACACCACTTATACAAAAACTAAGAGAGTTAGGGATGAATATCTACCTACAAAGCTATCTTAGTGTTTTCTCTTTATTTTAAATTCTATAAAAAGTTCAATCCAGCGCTGTAACTTTTTATTATATCTTTTAGTTGAAAGCTTAACTCTTACGCTCTCTCCTTGTTTAGCTTTTTCTTCTTGTTTTTTATAGCCTTCATCCCGGTCTTTTAATTCTGATAATTTCTCTTGTAATGCTTCTAATTCTAGTTGTCTTATAGTATAAATTGTGTTTTTTACTTTTTTACGCCATTCATCTTTATCTCTTTCTTCTACATCAGGATCATTTTCTATTTCCTCAACCAGGCTATCCATCTTATTTCTTAAATCTTGTATTTCTTGGTCTCTTTGCGCTCTTTCTTTATTGGGGGCTGGTCTCGGATTTCCTTTACAGTTTACTAATCCTACTACTAAGAATAAAATAAATAGATACTTGAAGATTTTTGTTTGTTGGTGCATTGTCTGTATTGGACTGTTTAAACTAATTAGAAATCTAAAAGTGGTACAATGAAAAATGCCTGTCAGTAATTACAAGCATGAATACTAAATTGATTGATAGCTATGTGTATATACTATTTCGTTTTATATGCCTTGACTAAAAACATGAAATTAACGTAATCTGTTTATTAATTAATTTACAGTATTCTTGTGAAATTTCCGATTTTTAGGTTAGTAAAAGTATATAGTTAAGTTTGGTTGAAAAGAAGAAGTGCTTTTTGTTGTATGGATTTAATTTGAAAATAGCGCTTTAGAAGGGTCAATCTTTATACGGATATCTTCTCAGTTTTTTTAATTTATGCACATGGCTCTATTTGTATTGTTGCTTTATACTAGCTAGTAAATGGCTTTTGTTGATTAAATGATATCATTACTTATTACATTTATATACAATTAAATAGTAAAACTTCTGTTTTTACTATTCCTATTTTACTATTCCTAGATTCAGTTTAGGAATAAATGAGCAATCAAATTATCCCTCAACAGGGACAAACTGCATAGAATCATCTCTATTTCCTTTTGAATAATTCTCTCGATTGATTCCTATAAGTGCTAACATTTTTTGTATTTGAGGCCGTATATAAAAAGGAACTTCTTTTTCCCAACTAGGCAAACTGATATGTCCACTCATGCCTGCTGACATCCCTGTTATTAAACCGATAATTTGTTCTTGTTGAACTAAAGCAATTCCTTGAGGTATCGTAATTATATGATGAGAAGATTTTGTTGCTACATCAATATTTTGGCCCAAAACGTCAAAAAGGTTCTCTATGTCAGCTCGTTTGATCTTCCAATTGCCATTAAAAATATTACAAACTGTCTTAAAGGCTCTTTTAGGGAGAAAAAAGTGTAAGCTAGGAGTTTTGTCTGTATGTGGTTGCTCCTGTGGTTGGCTCTGTATCGCTAATTTTTGATTATCAGAGTCAGCAATAGGTTGTTCTTCTGTTTCTCCTTGGTCATCAAGTAATCGTTTTTGTATACGTTTTTGTTCTGCTTCTTGGTGACGTTTTAATCTGGCTTCTGCTTCTTCTTGCCGAAGTTTAATTTGCTCTTGGTAAGCAAATTCACTTAATCCTGTTGTCTCTAATAAAAAATTTGCACGTCGTATCTGTTGTTCTTTTTCTGTTTTTGCGACAGCTAAACTGGGTATGTTCGAGCTTGCTTGTAGCTTCTGTGCTTCTTTAATGCCCGCTACTCTTTTTTGATGTTGTCCCGCTTGCCTCTCTTTAAGCTTCCTTTTCTTTTCTAACTGTGCGTTAATTATTGAATTGTTAAGTGACGTTAATCGATCATATTGGCCACATAAAGCATAAGCTGTCGCTTGAAAGTTTTCAAAATCATGGGGGTGTTTTTTTGACGCATAAAAGATATCTGCTGCTTCTAATCGAAGTAATGCTTGGCTCAATTGGTTAGCCATAATCAATACCATTATACCAGCTCTCATAGTGGAATATATGCCTGTATCAAAGTTTGAAATTGTTGTATAAAGTGCCTCATATAGTTTAACTAAATCATGGGCCCCTAGCTCACTAGGCATATAAGCAGAGTCGGCCGGTATGGAAAAACTATTAATGAATGCTAGCTGTTCTAACTCTAAAAACTTTGCAGCATACTGATGCCACTTTTCTATATCTTCTCCTCTATGTTGTAAGCAAGAAGCATCCTCTTTTGAGATCTTTTCAGTAAATTCAAAAAGAGCTGTATATAGCTTGATAATAGACTCATCATGTGGTAATAGTTTCTTTGTGGTCAGGTACATTAAATTCAACGCATGAGTAACCTGAGTTTTCTGCTCAGCTTTCATTCTTCGCTGACTTATAGGGCCGCTGTGTTGGGGCTTCTTTTTCTTTGTTGCCTGTGGGTTGATATAGTTGTTGATCTCTGGTATTATACCTATAGTAGATTCATATAGATCATTTAATATTTGTAAGTGGTTTTTTTCTAATAGTTTTTTAGAAACACTAAAATTGGTTTGCAATTTATTTCTAGCAACCAAATATTTGCTTGCATATCTTTGCATATCTAACCGATTATATTGACCACTATAAGTCAAATTAAGCATTTCGTATAAATTGTACTGTGCAATCTTAAAGTTTAATTCATAAAATGAGTTAAGCAATTTCAATTGATCGTTTTGAGATAAGCTATCAAAATAATTAGCATGCAGAATAGTTTCTATATAAGGATATAAGTGACTCAATATAAATGTCACAGCATCTTTATCATATTCTAGATCATAATCTTTATCAATAGTACTATGTATAGCTGTTTTAACTTTATTGAAACTTTCTACATCTTGTACTCGAAAAAAAAGTATCTTATAATAATTTTTGAGGTTTTCTGCTGGGGCTATACCTTTAAAAGTAGCTATGCTTGGTAGGGCTACTGATGTGCCAGACGAGGTTATTTCTTGGGCAGTGGGATGTGTCTTAATAGATTCACTACTTGCATCTTCTTCCAATTTTTCTTTTCCTTTATCTAATTTAGCACTACCTCTGTCGATTGAGCTTATGCTTACTTCACCTTTTCCAGTATCGAATTGTTGTTCGTTAGTAGTATTATAGATGGATAAATGGCTTTCCAATACAGTGGATGCAGTTGTAGGCATTATTAAGTTGTTGGTTTGATTAGTTGCCTGTATATCCCTGATGCTCGTTATGGGCAAATCCTTTTTGCGGTTGGCTGAACTTTCTAGGTGAATCTCTGTAGGTGTGTTAAACGCAGCATCTGTTGTTTGCTGTGTGGTAGCTTGCTGATTGTTTGTCGTTTTTCTTCTAGACTCTTCGCGGGTTGTAATGGGCGGTGTGCCGCAGTTTTGGAAGAGAAGCAACAAAATTAAAAATCGGAAGATTAACCAATGAGATAGTATGCAAGCATATTGTATAGTCATAATATCTGAGGGTAAAGTTTCAAGCCGAACTAAACTTGTTATTTGCCTATATGACACAAAGTATATAAAAAATTATCAAAAATAAAATTAAGGGTAATGTAGTTTTATACTAACTTATTCATAAGGCTTAATAATAGGTGGTTTGATGATTCTTGAGATAGATAATTAATTTATGTGCTCTAATTTAGAGCTAATAAGCATGGTATACAATATAAGTGTAAAGGATATCAACTAAGTTTTAAGTTAGTAGGTTGCCAACCATATAGTTGCTACTCATAACTATTGTTGATAATATAAAACGAGTAACAGCAAGTAAAAATAATTGACTTTGATGGTTACCTATAATCCTCTCCAGCATTTTGGCTAACTTTGTCAAACAAAGGAAGAATTTATAAGGGTAGAGTCCTTATATTTATAGGCTAGCTATATCATAAAAAATGTCTACACAACAAACACAAATAAAAGCCATAAATAAAGACATTCATGGTTATGATCATGTAGAGGTGTTGGGTGCTAGAGTACATAACCTCAAAAATATTGATGTGCGCTTTCCTAGGAATAAGCTGGTAGTTATTACCGGTCTTAGTGGTAGCGGAAAATCATCTTTAGCATTTGATACCATTTATGCAGAAGGGCAGCGTCGCTATATAGAAACTTTTATAAGCTATGCACGCTCCTTTATTGGTGATTTAGAACGACCAGATGTAGATAAAATTAATGGCTTAAGTCCGGTCATTGCTATTGAGCAAAAAACAACTTCTAGAAATCCCCGGTCTACAGTAGGTACAGTAACAGAAATTTATGACTACCTACGACTACTATTTGCTAAAGTTGCAGATGCCTACTCCTATACGAGTGGCCATAAGATGGTTAAGCAGACAGCTGAACAGATTGAAAATCATATAATCCAGACTTTTTCCGGCAAACAACTTTTCTTGCTGGCACCTGTAGTAAAAGGTAGAAAAGGGCATTATAGAGAGCTGTTTCAACAAATTAGCAGCATGGGATTTACTAAGGTTAGAATAGATGGAGAAATAAAAGATGTTGTAGCTAAACTGCAAGTAGACCGTTACAAGATACACGATATAGAAATTGTGGTTGATCGGTTGGTTGTTGATAAAGAAGACAAGCAACGGCTACAAAATTCTTTGCATACAACCTTACAGCATGGTAAAGGTGTGGCGATGATACAGGATGAGCTGGGGCAGATTCATTATTTCTCTAAATCTTTTATGGACCCTGTTACGGGCCTTTCTTACGATGAGCCTGCGCCTAATACTTTTTCTTTTAACTCTCCATATGGTGCTTGTCCCACCTGTGAAGGATTAGGGACCATATCGCAGGTTGATATAGACGCAATTATACCCGATAAGTGCTTGAGTGTACAACAAGGGGGCATTTTGCCATTAGGGCCTGAAGCTAAAACAGATATTTTTAAAACAATAAAAAGTTTATTTGGACATTATCAGGTACCATTCGATACACCTATTCAAAAGCTGCCTCAACATTTGCTAGATGCTATTCTATATGGACAAGAAGAAATTACGGAGCAGGAATCTACTAGTAAAGAAAAGAAACGTGTGATAAAACGGTTCGAGGGGATAATACCTGCCTTAGATAATCCAGAAAATAAAACTACCGCAAAAGAACGTGCTATACAGGAATCCTACAGACGGGATATAACATGTCCTGAATGTCAAGGTGCTAGGCTTAAAAAAGTGGCATTATACTTTAAAATAGCTGATAAGAACATTGCTGAGTTGGCCAATATGAACCTGCAACAGCTTTATGATTTCCTTGAAGAGCTTATGCTGAAGCTAGATAATCGTCAGCAAATTATTGCTAGTGAGTTACTTAAAGAGCTTAAAAAGCGTATTCATTTCTTGCTTAACGTAGGATTATATTATTTATCACTAAATCGCCCACTAAGAACGCTTTCTGGTGGAGAAGCACAAAGGATTAGGCTGGCTACACAAATTGGTACACAGCTGGTTGGCGTATTGTATATTTTAGATGAGCCTAGCATCGGGCTACATCAGCGTGATAACATGAGTCTGATCCAGGCCCTCCACGATTTAAGAGACTTAGGTAATTCTGTGATGGTGGTGGAGCACGATAAGGATATGATGTTGGAATCAGACTATATTATTGATATAGGTCCTGGTGCAGGTAAAAATGGAGGTAAAGTTGTGGCTGCTGGTACACCAACCGAATTCTTAAAGCAAGCCAGCACAACAGCTGAATTTTTATCGGGTGTTCGACAAATTGCTATCCCATCTACTCGTAGGCAAGGAAATGGTAATGTGCTGACACTTGCAGGTTGTACAGGCAATAATCTTAAAAATGTAACACTAAATTTACCATTGGGTAAGCTAATTTGTATTTCTGGAGTTTCGGGTAGTGGTAAGTCCACGTTAATCCATCAAACGCTGTATCCTATTCTTCAGAAATATTTATATAAATCTTATGCCAATCCGCTTCCTTATACAAGCATAACCGGATTAGAACACTTAGATAAAGTGGTGGAAATAGACCAGAAGCCTATAGGGAGAACTCCCCGTTCTAATCCTTCTACCTATACCAATGTTTTTGCAGGCATCCGTAATTTATTTTCTCAATTGCCAGAAGCGAAGATAAGAGGTTATCAGCCAGGTAGATTTTCTTTTAATGTGAGTGGAGGAAGGTGTGAAACTTGTCAAGGTGGAGGTATGCGTGTAATAGAAATGGACTTTTTGCCCGATGTATACGTACATTGTGAAACTTGCCAAGGTAAACGTTACAATCGAGAAACCTTAGAGGTACAATATAAGGGTAAGTCAATCTCTGATGTATTGGATATGACGATTAGCAATGCTGTAGAATTTTTTGATAAATATCCACACATACGTAAAATAATACAAATTTTGGAGGATGTAGGCTTAGGTTACCTTACTTTAGGTCAACCGGCTACCACTTTGTCAGGTGGTGAAGCACAACGCGTAAAATTGGCTACCGAACTAGCAAAAAGGGACACAGGTAAAACCTTTTACATACTCGATGAACCCACAACAGGTTTACATTTTCAGGATATTCAGCACCTGTTAGATGTGCTCAATAAATTGACCGATAAAGGCAATACTGTACTAATTATTGAACATAACCTGGATATTATCAAGGTTGCAGATTATATCATTGATGTGGGCCCAGAGGGAGGCGAACAAGGTGGTCAGATTATAGCCGAAGGAACACCAGAGGAGCTTATTCAACACCCATATAGCCACACTGCCAAATTTCTTAAAATGGAAATGCAAAATTAATAAATATGCCATGATGGCATGATTTAAGAGTTATGGCAATCGTATAATAGTATTTGGAATAGTATTTGTTAAAAGAAAATATTGTGAACTTTTAACCTAAAGACCATAAATATGCAAGAAAAAGGTACCATATCTGTACACAGTGAAAATATATTTCCCATCATTAAGAAATTTTTATATTCAGACCATGATGTCTTTTTAAGAGAGTTGGTAGCCAATGCCGTTGATGCTACCCAAAAACTAAAACAGCTAACATCACTTGGTGAATATGATGGAGAAGTGTCAAAGCTCCGTATTCAAATAACTATCAATGAAAAGCTAAAGACGCTTACCATTAGTGATCAAGGCTTGGGGATGACTGCAGAGGAGATTAAAAAATACATCAATCAAGTGGCTTTTTCAGGTGCTACCGCTTTTGTAGAAAAATACAAAGACAAAGGCCAACAGCAGCAGCTTATAGGATTTTTTGGGCTTGGATTTTATTCTGCTTTTATGGTAGCTGATCGAGTAGATATTATTACCAAGTCTTATCAAAAGGATGCTAAATCCGTCCACTGGACATGTGATGGCAGTACCGCTTTTGAGTTAAGAAAAGCTGTAAAAAAAGAGGTAGGCACTGATGTAGTCCTTCATCTGAACGCAGATTCGGAAGAGTTTTTGCAAAAACACAAAATCAAAGAAATACTAAATAGGTATTGTAAATTCTTACCTGTAGAAATAGAATTTGATGGAGAAGTTATTAACAATACACAGCCTATATGGACTAAATCTCCAAGTGAACTTAAAGATGAGGATTACTTGAAGTTCTATAAAGAATTGTATCCTTTTTCTCCAGATCCACTTTTCTGGATCCATTTAAACGTAGATTATCCATTTAACCTGACAGGAGTACTTTATTTCCCTCAAGTAACGCAAAAATTAGAACATAGCCCGAATAAGATTCAGTTATATGCCAAGCAGGTATTTATTACAGAAGAAGTAAAGGATATTGTGCCTCCTTTCTTAATGTTACTACATGGCGTAATTGATTCACCGGATATTCCACTCAACGTATCTAGAAGTTATTTACAAGCTGATAGTAATGTTAAGAAAATCAATACTTATATCACGAAAAAGGTAGCAGATAAGCTAGATGAGTTATTTAAGAAAGATAGGAAAGCTTATGAGGAGAAGTGGCCTAGCATAGAACTGTTTGTTAAGTATGGTATGTTAACAGAAGACAAGTTCTATGAGAAAGCCAAAGATTTTGTATTGCTTAAAACGGTTGATAGTGAATATTTTACGTTGAACGAGTATCCAGAAAGAATTAAGGAAAAACAGACAGATAGCCAGCAGAATTTGATTATACTATACGCTAATAATCTAGATAAACAAGACTTATATATACAGGCTTGTAAACAACGGGGATATGATGTATTGTTATTTGACGGCCAATTAGATAGTCATTTCTTGGAAACACTAGAACGTAAAATAGACAAAGTACAATTTAAAAGTGTAGATGCTGAGCCTATTGATAAACTTATAAGTCAAGCAGAACAGTTGACTAGCTTGCTGGATGAAAAAGAACAAAACAAGTTACAAGATATTTATAAGCAAGCTATTAAAGATACCGCTGTCATATGGTCTGTTGTTCCTATGGCCTCTGATGAACTGCCTGTTGTGATTACAGTACCTGAATTTGTAAAAAGGCTGCATGCCATGGCTCAGTTACAGCCTAGTGCAGGTATGCCACCTATGTTACAGCTGCAAGCAGCTATTAACACAAACCACCCGCTTGCTAAAAAGCTATTGTCTATAGAGGAGGAAAGTCAACAGATAGTATTAGCGACTAAATCTTATCAGCTAGCACTTCTTTCACAGAACATGCTAAATGGTACAGCATTAACTGAGTTTATTAAAAATTCGGCATCGGCAATGGCTTAACGCATTTATATGCTTTGCTTGTTTTAGGTTATTTAGGCAAGCGACAATTATGTTGGTTTTAATAAAAATAGGAAATTTAAGATACTATTAAGCAAGATTAGATAGCAAAAAATAAAGTGTAGTATATTAAAGTGAGTTGTTATGACAAAGGGTGGTTGAATATGATTCACCACCCTTTATTTCTGAAATGTATTGTATTAGAGATTCGCCTAAACAGTGTCTATAACCATTTATATGCTTATGGCTTTACTCAGTTGCTCCGCGCTCAAGTAACATTTTTACAATACTCTCATCACCAATCTTTCTTGCCAAAGCCAAAGGAGTTTCTTCCCCGTTGTTTTTTATATTAACATCAAGCTTGTTTTCTTGAAGAAGTATCTCAATAATATCTGTTTTGCCCTTAGTTATAGCCAAGTGTAAAGGTGTATTACCCTCGTTATTTTTTAGATTGATATCGAGGTTAGCTACTTTAAGAAGTATCTTAAAAATCTCTGTTTTACCTTGATTTACAGCGAAGTGTAAAGGTGTATAACCATACTTATTTTTTATATTAATATTGCCACTAGCAAGTATGAACTTTTCCATAAGTTTTATGTGATCTTCACGCTTATCCTCGAATATAGACACCGCCATGTGTAAAGGCGTACGTTCATCTCTATTTTTTATGTCAGTATCTGCTTGGGCTTCAAGAAGCTTGTGTATAATATTTATGTCCTTTGCGTCTAAAGCTAAGTGAAGAAGTGTATTTCCTTGTTCATCTTGTTCATTAACCTTAGCTCCTGTTTTAATTAACTCTTCAGCTGCTTTGTTTTTGCCATTTTTGTATGCTAAGAGCGCAACATTTGTTTCCAGTAACCCTTTTACTCTTGCTATAAACATACCGTCTTTTATAATTTTCTTTTGGTGCTCAGCATCAATAGAAGTAGTAGGTAGTGTTGCTATAAATTCTATCATGTCAATAAGAAAATTAGGATTTTCAGCATGAGTAGAAATAGACTGTTGAACCCATCGGTTAATTAGTGGATAAAAATTTACTAACTTTTTAGTCAGCACTACTTCAATGGTTTCCTTAATACCTTCAAGTGTTTTTAACGAAGCATTATAAATGACTGTTAAAGGTAGCAATTTTTCATAATTTGCTTCTTTTTCTTTATTACTTAGTGAATTGGTAAATAGCGAGGCCAGCCATTCGTTTTGATAGCTTAAGTAGGCAAAATTAGTACGCCAATCATCCTTAGCCATACTAATACGTTCTATATCAAAATGTCCATTTTGAAAAATCCATTTAAGAGCATCTTGATTATTGATGATAAAAATGATCGACATAAAGTTAGAGTCAATTTTTTTCTCGCCAGTTAATTCGTTTCTCCAATCTACTGTTATATTATCGTTGCTAAATAAATAACACAGATGGTCGAGTTTTTTCTCAACCTGCTCATACCGTTTCTTTATAGCAAGCTCATCCCAAGCTTCGTTCAAAGTTTTATCTGGTATTATACGGCCAATTACATTGAACATATTAAAAATGCTGATAGCCTTCGCATTAGGGAAATTGGATTTAATTTCATATCCTTCTTCAATTGCTTTTGCCATCTTATTGCCATATTGAACACGGTTGATTCCTTGTGCGGTTGAGCTCTCGTTCAGATTAGACACAATTTCAGCCCAGGCACTATGGAGCTCTATAGAGTTGTGTGTAATGTCTGGATGTTCAAGTATAAATTTTTTTAAATTTTGGTAGGGCAGATAGTTGTTAAATTCATTTATATCACCAATAGTTTGTATTCTATTTTGGAAAATTTTGTCTTCTAGCTCCTTTAGTTTTCGTACAGATATAATTCCCCCATTCTCTACTGATAATAGCAACATCAAAAGGTTTCTTAGTGAATATTCACCACAATCTGAAAATGGTTTTGTACCTCCTTTAATGTTAATGTTTTTAGAATAGGTAACTGGCTCTGCTACTAAATTTTCATAAGCTTCAAATCCCTTCGCCAGGAAAAATACCAATTCCAGGTTATCTGGATTATCTAAATCTTTGACGATTTGGGGAAATTCATTTTTAAGTTTGTAATATAAATCTTTGTTATAAGTCTCCATGAATACTGGTAGGTCTAATTCCAGCAGAGATTTGCTCTCGGCAGCTTTAATAAAAAAGCTTAAAAGAGAAATAATGACAATATTCTCAGGGTAACGTTGTTCAGTAGGGTTCCCTTTAGGGTTGGCATACACTTTTTGTTCCGCATACGCATCTGTCAAAAGCTTTGCATACTTTTTACTGCTACTGTTGCTAAGTGGTTTTAATAGTGGTAGAAGTGAATTTTCTTGAGCATGAGGATCGTCTTCAGTTAATAATATCTTAATGATTTTGTTAATAAGAGGTAAATTCTTACTAGTACTCAGGTTACCTAAAAGGGTCTTTTCTTGTATGTTAGGAACAAATTGAAGTCCATCTAAACTAGGAAATAATTCGAGTAGCAATTCTGAAATTTTATCCGAAGCTACATCTTTTAGCCTTTCCTCCACTTCTTGTTTTTGATAAAATCCAAAGAAACGGATGCGTTCTAGAAGTTTGCCATGAACGGCTACTAGTCCCCAAAAAGGCGAAATTTCTCTATCTTTAGGGTGTGTGGCTGTATAAATCCCTTGTGCTTCAGTAAAACGGATTTCTGCATGTACTACAGAGATCATGTAGATTGTTAACAAAATAGCTGCCAATCCTTTAACAAAAAAATGTGGGTTCTTCATAGAATTATATATTGTATATAAAATAAATTTGATACAGTTGATATGTAGAATATACTTAATCAAATTCAAAATATTATTCTTAATGAGGAAGAATTTCTGCGCTTCTGAG
>ERZ778017.2986-NODE-2986-length-12638-cov-4.926091_pt1 | contig 12638 bp, 5 predicted proteins | sample MGYA00375747_ERZ778017 | MGnify/ENA primary metagenome ERZ778017 (study PRJEB29350, sample SAMN05509838) | bioreactor metagenome | biome: bioreactor; material: wastewater | place: South Africa: University of Cape Town | collected 2014-03-17 ... | reverse complement strand
CAATCTTTTCTCCTCCATTTACTTTGAACGATATATCCTTCAAAACTAATGGCAACCCTGGTCGATATGACATGGATACATCCTTAAATTGTATTTCTCCTGTAGTGGGCCATTCGGCAGTAGGTTGCGTACTTTCGACTATTGGAGGTGCTTCCTGCGGTAATTTTAATGCATAATGGATGATTCTCTCAGCAGAATTCATTGCATTTTCAAATTGTGTGTATGTCTTAATGACCTCTGTTAAAGATTGACCAACCAGGAAAGAGTAAGAGAGTAATAACCCCACAGAAGCCGGATTAAGTCTAAATACTCTATTCACACAAAGTAATGCAACAACCAATATATAAATAGTAGAAAGACCATCCAACATCAATTCTAACCACCTTTGATTTGCAAATACCAAGAAAGATGCTTCATTCATTTTATTAAGGAAAACATTATTTCGTTCGTAGAACCTATCATTCTGTTTAAATGCTTTGATAGTATTTAACCCACTTAACACCTCATTGAAATTGCTATAAACAAACGATCTTTGTGTAGCCTCCAAGCGTTTAACTTCACGATTAGATGCCTGGTAGAAATTAGCAAGAGCAACCAACGCAATCAGAATAAGGGGAACACAAATTGCAATCCAAGGAATATAGATGATACAAAGTATAAAGACACCAATAATCCTTGCAAATGAATCAGTTAGAACTATGGCTTGTTCACTTATCTCATTATCCAATGCATCGGTGTCTTTGGTGAATCGATTTAATATTCTTCCAATTGGAGTTATATCAATGTACGACATAGGTGCATACAAAACTCTTTTAACAGCAGCTAAATGCAAATGTTTCGAAGATCCTATCATCATAGTTGTCAATGTATGGAACAGAGCTGTAAGAAATAATACCCAAAGGGAGTTGATCATTACATAGATTCCAATATAAAACCCATTTGATCTATCTTCGAATTTTTGAGAGATCCAAAACGACAACCAAGTGTTGGTAAACAATTCACAGAATGTAGATACTGTCATCAAAGAAACAAATATGACTGCAAAGCCAATCCATGTCAATTTACCTGCCCCAAATTTTACATAATTATAATAAATGTCTTTGCCAATTTGGTTCACTGCAACTTCTTCTTTCTCTATGATTTTTCCTTTTGAAGCATCCTTGTCCAAATAAATATCATGATAAACTGCTTCATCATCAATTTGCATATCACTTTTAGTATTCCGTTTTCGTATAGTTTGAATTTTAGACTTAAAACTTGCCTTGTCAATAATTTCAAATTCCAAGGAATCAGTTGAAATACAATCGTCGTCAATGAATTCTTCCGTTCCTTCTTCTTCTTCTTCTTCTTCATCATCATCATCTTTTTTTTCGTGTTGCTCGATAAATGTCATCAACTTTCTAAATTCTTCACTTTGAAGTCTCAATTCCTTCATGGTACCAACTTGGATCGACCCATCTCCCTTCAAGAAGACAACACGATCAGCACTTCCAATTAATGACAATTGATGTGTAGCTAAGATTCTAGTCTTCTTAGCCAACAAATTCAACAAACAGTGGTCAATAATATGTTTACCTACTCTAGCATCAACCGCACTCAACACGTCGTCTAATAAAACGACATCCCGATTAGCATAAACTGCTCTTGCCAAGTTGATTCTTGCTTTTTGGCCCCCAGACAACGTGATACCTTTTTCACCAACTTCAGTCAAGTCACCTCCTGGTAGCACTTTCAAGTCGTTCTGCAACGAACATGAGTAAATGATTTCATCGTATTTCTTTTGATCGAACTCTTGACCAAAGACAATATTCTCACGAATCGTTGCATTTTGCACCCAGGGTGTCCCACAAAACAATAATGAGCCATTAATATCAATTGTACCGGATGTACACTTCATGAAACCAGAAATAGCATTCAATAACGAACTCTTACCTGAACCAATTGCACCGGTTACAACCACGAATTCACCCTTTCTTACTTCCAAGTTAATGTTTTGTAAGCCAGCAAAATTAGAAATATCGGATTTACAATTATCTTCATTCTCATCTCTTGGATCCATGGGTTCAAGTTCAATTTCGTGATTGTTTTGATTTTTCTTCGAAAAGAAACCAGTCCTCTTGTTAGTCTTTTTTTCTCTCTTGAGTCGTTTCTTCTCTTCCTTGTTTGCAATTTTCTGTTTTTTCTTTACCTCTAAGGGGTCCTCAAGTTCATCAAATTCATCCCATACAAAGCAAGCATCCGTAAGAACTACAGAATTTTCAAAAGTATATGCTGGATTTTCGTTCAAATGATAACCTTCATATTCGCTCTCATCAGGAGTTGACAAAAATTCACCAATTCTATCAAGGCCCTGAAGCAAGTCTGCGGTTGTTGATAAACACATTGGCACAAACGTCATAAACAGGGATAAAATTTCAAAAGCAGATACTGACGAGAAAATATCTGCAGCTGTTCTCGTTCCATGTTCAAGGGCGTATAAAATTAAAAACGATATCATCGATGTGATACCAGTCAAACACATGGCAATGGAGGTGACAATATTCCGAATTGTTTGGATTTTCATGATCACATTTGTTTCCTTCGATCTAGCTGTCATTATACTCTTCAAATACGGTAGCTCCCAAGAGTAGAACTTAATCATTTTCAAATTATTGATAATCTCTTTTATTATTCCAACTCGTTTATCAGTCAAATTAGCTACTACTTCTCTTTGTTTAAATAACTCAGCCACGGCAAGGCCAATTAAAGTCAAAAACACTAAAAACACAAGAATTCCAAGTATGGCTGAAACTCCTATATTTATGATCAAAATGGCAATGGCAATGAAAATGGGAGGAACTATTCCCAAGATAACTGGTTGCAATAAAACCGCCAACTCTATTCTTGATAAGTCTGTGGCCATCATTGACATTATTTTCGAAACAGGGAATTTATGCTTCGAGTCTGGTGTTAATCTGAATGTCTTTTCCAAAAGCATAGAAGTCAAAACTGACTTGATCTGAATTCCAAGAACATTACCTAAAAAGAAAAAGTGATTAAAACTCAATGATTGAATAAACAACAAAATACACACACCAAGAGAGTAGCCTATGCCAGTTCCAATAGATGTTGACGCTCCCAAACTTCTCAGTTGAACGAATTTGATCAACTCTTTAATCAATAAAGGTATACATGCAATTATTACGAGCGAAATTACTGCAAGTGACTGGTAAATAATAATGTACTTTTTAAAAGCTAGAATCAAAATCCAAATCATATTATATTTTGATAATTTGAAATCAAGCAAATCATCTTTTGGCGATACTGAAGACGTCTCTGGCACTTCACTTCGTGCTTCTAGCTTTTTATTGATATGCAAGTTTTTGTAGAATGCCAACTTAGAATAGTAAACAACTTTAAATTTTTCAGTTGATGTCTCAACTTTCAAATTATCAGTCAAATGGAACAAGTCTCTCTCTGTTAGCGTTCTTCGATAACCTACTTTCATAACTGGTAAAAGCCATAAGAAGTATAATTTCGAAAATACACCCGCATCCTTATATGGAAACGGCTTACGATCAGATTCTTGTGGTATGGGAACAGTTCTGCTTGGTACTAAGAAAGAAAATAGTCTCTTCTGCGGCTGAGGCTCATCAGCTCCAAGCTCCAACGACAATTGTTCCATGACGCACTAATATACCAAACTTGCCTATGATTTCAACAGAATAAACCAGATGCTGCAATAGTATCTTTGACAAAACCAAAAAATATTTGCAGTTCATTCGTAGTTAAATAGTTTTAGGGGAGTGCGCAAAAAACCCCTTTAGTGCGTAAAATATCCCCCTACTGCGCATGTCCTTTTCGTAACGTACAATCTAAGGGCGTAGTTGAAAATTATTGGTGCCGTACCACAAAGATTTACTGTAAATTTTCTTTGTATATCACAGCAAATCGTGTAGTTTGAAACAGTTTCGAGGTCGTGGAGCCTGACTTGAAACGGCGCCAAAAGTAGAATCTCATTACACCTCAAAGGGACTTCAGAAAATGGTAGCATGTAAATTAGCCAGCTGTGCTGACTGTTGGAGTGACTGTTGAGGTGAATAAAGTTATAAAGAATGCTGTGTTTTATTTTCATGCTTCAGGGCCAGTATTCCACTGATCATGGATAGTAAACAAAGTTCAAAAATAGCATCATGGCCGCTGTCGTTTCGTACTCAAAACTAAATTGTGAACTCCTATTGTTATCATCATCATAATAATTGCAAGATCTAGTCCAATCATAGTGCAGATAGGGGTATATTTGTTTCTAGTTCAATTCGCTCAACATAGAAGTAGTACTTAAAATGATTTTAAATTTGCAACTAAATGCATGGGGCACGGTGTGGGATGCACCTTCTGGTTATTTGCATCAAACCATCAGTATTAGCAGCGTAGTTTCTATTGTACATTGGTAGCTATAACTTGGTTTAATGACTTAAAGCTATGAACTAGCATTATGACTCAGTTTGGAAATTTGCCACCGTCTTATTTTGTGGAATTTGTGGCCTTGCATTTACTAAATTCATGGTTTGGGTAGCACCGTGTAAACTTTTCATTATAAACTGCAAAACAACGCAGGCTGCTCAAAGACAAGGCTGGTGGTGGCAAATACGAGATGGCTAACTACAAGGCAGCAACCTGAACAATTATCACTTTTGGCGCGACGCATACATTCTTCAATAGTGAAATAAAGAACAAGGGATTGGTTTGGTTTAGAAACGACAGAGTTAAGTCACAGCTAGAAACATGAATAGGCTAAACCTATACTTGCTAGATGTTACGGAATTAACGGACAGTGCAGTTAACAAATCATGACAAACTTTCTCGTTTATAAGAAAAAAGATCACCAAATGCACACCGAGTTGGTCAAAAAAAACCTGCTCAACCCCGGACCTTCACAGGAACGGTCGGCCATCGATTTAATGCTTGCTATACGATCGAATGTGCACATAATTTATCAGGTCACTAAAAACCGACACGTTCTTCACCGTATCCACGGTCTGAAAGTTCGGCTCCGGTAAACAATATGGGGTTCATTATCTCCTAAATTAACGGATAGAAGAGTGAAAAATGGTTAATGCTCTATACGAGGCAAACATAGAATACGGTGCAAAGGTTTGCCTTGTACTGCATGCACGTACAACTATGAGAGGTTCAATAACGCGGCTGACATTTCCTGTGTGGAAATAACGGTAACTACCAAAGATCAACATCGTTAGAAGAGAATAATATCACCCGTTATCACCAGTGCTCCCGGCTCGGTGTATTAAACCTTGCACCGGGAAGTTTAGGTGTAACCAATAAATGTACCCCGGGTTCCATTTGGTATTGGATCCAACGGTTCTGATCATACGGAGATTTCCTAATACGGGGGTCGCGGAAACGGAGATGAACGGTTAGTGACGTTTTCCCGTAAACTTCATTACAAACCATATTATTATCGGAATTATGTAAGTATATGTGAAAATCATTTGTAAATTGAAATGTATATAATCTCCAAGTAATCACAAATTTCACAATGATCGTGATTATAATGCTATCAGTACCACCGTTGGGTTTCAAGTCAGACGGCTGGAAAATGATTTTCAAATTGCATAAGAGCTTGGCCAAGGTGTTTCCACTTAAGTGGGAAAAGTCAATTGTACCCCACGATAGCTCTTCTTCAACGAAAACTACCCCCTCAAAGTCCCGTTCTTCATCCAATTATGTGACGAGGTCCCAGGCAAGACGGTCTTCGGGCGATGCAGAGGCTGATGCCCGTGAGTTGGTGGTGCCATCACCACCAGTGCCATCACCACCAATACCACCAGTGATTACAGTCGAGGTTGAAGACCAGCATATCCAAAACACAGCTACCTTTATTGGCTACAATGGTCATCATGACACGTCTATGTTAAACGATCTACTCATAGACTTGGAATTGACATACTCAAACCAGACCGAAGCGGACGACGTATGTTCGTATGACCCTGAACTGGGTCATACCACTACTCAAGGTGAAAAATGCGTTAAATTCAGTACATAGGTACACAGTTTGACAACTACTCATGACATAAACGGCTACAACGCCAAGAAGCGACTTTAAAATGACATAGGGCTGGGACCATCAAAAATCAGCATTTGTATATATTGGACATTATAACCGTCATTGCTCACGATTTTTATGATATCACGAAGGTAAGGGAAATTATAGACTAATACATATCTCGGATTGATTGTACATGTAGCCGCATCTTGGCTTTGCTGATCTCTAACGCTCGATGTGCTTGAAGCACAGAATGTTTTGGAAAAAATATTTCCTGATAACTCCGCTTAGCTCCTGATTTTGAAAAATTCTTGGTGTAGAAACCCTCTCATTCTCGGACAGAATTGACTGAACGGACGATAAAGAGCCATATGTTCAGGAGCCGTGGATCCATATGCGGTCTATAGATTTTTCATGAGCTCATAATAACCAAAGCCACCATTCACGTACATTCTAACAAACATCGTACACCAACGTAAAATTTGCGACCCTGAAACAATAGTACCAGGTTTCTGTCAAAGATAAATAATTCAGACCTTCGACACAACGAGCCAGGTTCTTTAATTTGGCGTTTTCCCCAAACTCAGAGCCGAGGTCATGAGAGGTCTACACGAGAGTGTCCGGTACCTGGAGTAACAGTACCTAATACAAAAATGATACATTATGCAATGGAGCGGACCGGTCTTGTATACCTGCAAGCCATGTCCGAAAGCAAACAAGATGATATCTCCGATGACCAAACGGGTGTCAGATAGTGATAGACGAAAGACCAGTTGGGCAACATGTTGATTTTGGAACTTTGGCAAGGAACGTTAATTAATTCCTGTAGAAAGAATGAAACAAGTAACACCTAGAGTCCTGTTTCAAAGTTTTATCTTGTCGTGACCGATCCTGTATGGCTTGTTGAACCGTTTAGTTAAACTGGTGGTACAGTGTTAAATTGTGTGGGTTCTTTATCTAGCAAACGTATAAACAGGAGTAAGCTGAGCTCGCTTTCTCCAACTTGATTTGCTACCGAATGAACCCCATCTTTCGGCTGTGCACACAAGTCTAACAGCACTGGTTTTATTCTCAAAAGTGGCTTATTGTTCCGCAGAGAGTTGAGGTTTGGGCAGTTTTACGAATTTCTATAAATAATTGTGAGCTCCACAAACAATTCCTAATTTGACGAACTGAACCTGCTGATAACAACTGCGCCGAAACTTCTGGTGCACATTGTGCTTGTACTTCTAGCTACAAATAAGCAATGAACTAGCTTGGCATATATATTCAAGAGATGTCTATTGATATCTATAACGTGAGTTATTACCCAACTAAAAGTATGAGTTTAAGAAGATTGGTTAAGGATTCCAGATCAAAGCTCACCAAATGGGTCAAAAGAATATCACACAGAAAACATTCTGAACAGCAAAACATCCCAGTACCCAATGCAAATCACTCATGTCCCCTGTACATCGAAAATCCCACATCAGTCTCGTCCTGTGACCATTTGTGCTCGTATACGGTTCTATCGTCCAAATACATCTTCAACGGGTTCCTCAGCACCAATGGCCATCACAAACTGATTTCCAATATCACTGATAACTCTCCCCTATTAGAAATCACGGAATCCGTGTACAGTTCCCGCAGTCATGAAGAAACGCCCCTATTGTTGTCAGGAACATGAATACAAACTCTCGCATACAACTTTCCCTATTTCAACAGTCATACTTATACTACCCTGCCGTGCCCCACACATCAAAGGGCAGTGCTTCACCAGGGCCAGTATAGCACACAAGGAGGCGAAGCAAGTGTAGCAGATGTAGCTCTAAGGGGAATCTAAACCTTTTCCAGTGACACTCCCACTCAGCTATGCAAGATCCTGGTGGACAATCGCCCGTTATATCTGCCCAAGTAGCCGTTTCCACCACATCTGGTGGCCGCAGCACCGTGATGTGTTTTGCAGCCATTCTATTTTTAGCCGGGCAGTACCTGACACTGCCACTAAAGGTTGCACAAAATCCTTGGTCTATTTGCAGGACGCGAAATTGCAATACACGACATCGAAAAGTTCCTAATTTTCGCACAAGCACGTAGAAACTACAAGTGTATTTGTTCCTGTTGATCTGATCAAGTAATTTGGTAGAGAAACGTGGATTTTTACGGCATATTTCGACTGCTTTGGATACTTTTACTATTTGATCTGTTTTGCTGTTAATAAACCATGCTTTTCCCTGTGTTTTTGCTAGCCTGGTTTGTTGCTTTCTCTACTGCTGATGTTGAGTTTACTTCGCCTACCTTGGGACAAAAGTTCACTGCCCTGGGTGGAAAAGTGTCTGTTCCTATCAAATGGAAGGATTCCGGTGATGATGATGACCAGTTATCGTTAGCCAACGCTAAATCGTACACCATTTTGCTTTGTACTGGTCCTAACAATGACATTCAATGTTTACAGGACGATGAGCTCGTTTCAAATCAAGCCATTTCTTCCAAGTCTTATACAGCATCCATTCCAGCCGACTTGGTTCCATCCGGATACTTTTACTTCCAAATTCATACATTTTTCACCGATGGGTCCAGTACTCTTAACTACTCCCCAAGAGTCCAATTACAATCCATGACCGGTGCTACTTCCACCTTCATTGCCACAGTCGACGGGTCATCTCCAGACGGATCTACTTCACTTGTTGGAAATTCCATTAACTCGGCCTCGTTCACCATCCCTTACACTTTGCAAACTGGGAAATCCAAATTCGCTCCAATGCAAACTCAACCTGGCTCTGTTGTAACTGCAACTACATGGACAAGAAAATATCCTACTTCTGCTGTTACGTACTTTTCAACAAAAGCTGATTCTCCATTTTGTGTTTCCACCATCACCCCAGGTTGGGACTACACTCCTGAATCTGCTGTCAACTGGGCCACTCCTGCGCCATTTCCAACTGAGTTTTACCCAGCTAGTGATAAAGTGAGCTCAGCATCTTTAACTGGAACCAAAAAGAAGAGATGGATTTAAACAGTAGAGGAGTAGATTCCCCTACAAACATTGACATAAACATACCCACAGCCTTACACTCGACTCGCACATAATACAACCAGTATTCTGTGTTTTGCATTGGTCGAGGAAAGGTAGTTTGGCTCTTAATTCGCGAAAGAATTGGCGAACTTAAGAACTCTACACTTTTTCAAAGCTTTAGCACCGTTGACTGTGGTTCGGTAGCTCTGTACATTAGATAGTTGAATACAAATCATTTCATAGTCCATTCTAGTAACAGTAGACAAACGGTCCGGATTTATCAGGTCCTGTATATTCTTATAGTTAGCATTAGAGAAATTACAGATAATGAAAATGAACACTTTACAAACTAAGAATGTGTAATAACAGACCAAGGCCGTTGTTGCGGGACATCGACAAACAAGAACTTAATAGTAAGGTTACACAAAACACCAATCATGTCAACGAAGTTTGTCTGGTAGAACGTGTTCAGAACGACGACAAAGCCCACGGCAACTCAGATGGAGGCAAAACCCCAACAGCAAAAGACGAGTATTATCCAGCTGAGAAAAAAGACCCAAGTAGCAGACATAACTTGGATACCATGCATAGAATCAGAAAGGTGAGAACGGCATTTGCGCTTTTGTCCATAGTGTCGTTGGTGGGAACACAAGCATACAAGATCAGTACACAATAGATATTGAAATTGGCATTACTCTGTAAAAGATTAGAATCGAGAACAATTGGGCACGTAACTAGGTATATATAACTATTCCAAGGAGCCATTTACATGAAGGAATACGTGGTTCAGCTATTTGATGAACCGGACGAGTCAGAAACTGCTAAAATTCGTGTAGGTGTACTGCCTTAGGTAAACAAATTTCAGTTGTAAACTACACGAATGAGAGCCTTAGGACAGCCATTGAGTGTGTAGAATTGATGAGTCGTATATTTGCGACTTGTGTCCGCTTTAGCTTAACTTTAGGGGTTTATTTGATAAAAATGCGCTCCAATTGCCATTTCCAGAAGGGTTCCAAAATTAGCGCAATTTCCTTTTTGCAGCTATATATAAAGTGGAAAACTACGTCAATTTTTGATTTTCAACAAGTGATAAACTTAATAATGAAGGCCATATTTCTCATTGGTGTAGTTTTAGAGCTATCATCTGCTATTGCAATTCATTTTCCACAGGTCCACTTAGCTTCTTCACCGTTACCACCTAGTTTATTCGATAGATTGTACGGGGAGTTAGTGCACTCTCCCGAGACTGAAGCCCACAAGTTGCAATTGGTCGCTTCTGGGAAAGTGAACGCAGCAACTATCCAGACATTTACAGAGGAAAGCGATGTAAGGAAGTTAGCAAATGCCCACGAGTATGCTGTTACTGACTATCTTAAGCAACAATCTAAGATACGATTTCCCGATAACGACGATACTTCAGACATCAACTATGACCAGACGTTTTTCGGTGGTATTCTCACGTATGCACATTTACCACACTTTAACTGCTTTGATCCGGAGTCTCTTGAAGAGCCGCTTGATATTGCTATTGTAGGTGCACCATTTGACACTGCAGTAAGTTACAGACCAGGTGCGAGATTTGGCCCTGAAGCTATAAGAAGTAACGCACGGAGATCTGGAGTACCACGCAATGAAAAGAATTCAAAAAAGAAAACTGGGTACCCCCAAAATCCTCTTGATCCAACTACACATAACCTTTCTATTGTAGATTGTGGAGATGTGACTATGAACCCTTTCGATAATCGTATTGCGTTGAATCAGCTATACCGTGGACAGAGGTCGATTCACAGACACAAAGGAAATTCGTTTAAGATTCCCAAGATTGTCACGATTGGTGGCGACCACACAATTACGTTAATGGCAATTAGATCGGTTCATGAAAAGTTGGGTAAACCAATTCATGTGATTCATTTTGACTCTCATATTGATACTTGGGACCCGAAAATGCTTGGTGGTGGCTTGACTAGTTATATGGAGTTGAACCATGGAACATTTTTACACTTCGCCCATGAGCAAGGCTACATCACTGATTCAGGTAATTATCACGTAGGTATACGAGCACCATTTATTGATAGCAATTACGATAAGCAACATGATCACGACTGTGGATTTGACATAATTTCTGCTCGTGCAATTGATGAAATCGGTGTCAAAGGAATAATTCAAAAATTGAAAAATATTGGTGAAAATGAACCTGTTTATATTACCGTTGATATCGATTGTTTGGACCCAGCTTTTGCTCCAGGAACTGGCACTATGGAATCTGGTGGATTTTCAACAAGAGAGTTATTGTCTATACTTGATGGCTTGAAAGGATTAAATGTGGTTGGCGCAGATGTCGTTGAGGTTAGTCCTCCGTATGACACCAATTCTGAAATCACCAGTCTTGCTGCAACTTTTGTAATTGAATCCTTGCTCAATTTGATGATGTAATGAGAGAAACAACGTTAATGTATGTAATGAATGGACCTTGTCTGACTCTATAGTCTGTAGTTTTGTTTTTTTGAAATAAAATGTGTACAAAGTTCAACTTTTGTGAGGTTTTAACTAATTTGGCTGCAAAATAGAAAACTTAATGTACGAGGATTAATCGATATTCACAAATTATAACAACCCCCAAAATGAACAGTTTCCAATCTAAAAGATCAATGCGCTACAAATGAAGCCATTTATAGGTGTTAAGGAGTATTTACTGATCGAATGAAAAATAAAATTTAGCTTGTATCGTTATGTACATCACTATATTACTGTTCAAGATGAGAGGCAATTCGAAAAGCTGATCTAAAAAACCTACAGCCCAAATTTGTGCCTACACAGCTAAGTTGCTTGATAACATTTTTTTTCGACACTTGGATCATGGAAATTGTTTACTAGACTTGTACGAGAAACCACATTACGGTTGTAACATTGTGTCAGTTTTGTGATACCACGTTTCCGTATTTACGACCGGAACTCATTATCCCAACTGCAAACCCAATAACGTTCGTATCAATTGGAAAATTCACAATGTGATATATCGCAACATTTCTAAGGTCCTATTAAACTGTAAAATAACGTCCTAAAGATTCAGGGTGCAGTGCAAATACATCTAATCCCACTACCAAATTTTACTTGCACAAGGAACCAAGTACATACTACCAAGAATTCACGCAGAGCTTTGTTTACGTCATGATCGGTTATTTAAAGTTCGTTGTCTCTCCTTTACTGGATTACATTACCGAAGACGCAATTCCCTCGAAAAATCAAAAATATTCTTAACCTGTAAGACCTCTTGCAGGCACAACTTCTACGAAGAATGCACAAGTCAGAAGAACTCTGAGGTTTTGCAAATCAGAGCAATACACGAAGTATTGTATAATTTCAGCTAAATAAGAATTACCATTTGCTAAAGCTCAATCTGTTTTAATCGAATTTAAGATGAAGATGTATTGTGTTTGCGTCCTGTACTGTGAATAGGCAGGCAAAGTCTTGCTTGGAATTGTCATACGATGGATAAGGAACGGCTCGTAAGTGACTTGACACGAACCAATTCAGTGGGTAGATGCACCAATTCAGTGGGTAGATGCACCAATTCAGTGGGTAGATGCACCAATTCAGTGG
>ERZ778017.2985-NODE-2985-length-12638-cov-95.327505_pt1 | contig 12638 bp, 12 predicted proteins | sample MGYA00375747_ERZ778017 | MGnify/ENA primary metagenome ERZ778017 (study PRJEB29350, sample SAMN05509838) | bioreactor metagenome | biome: bioreactor; material: wastewater | place: South Africa: University of Cape Town | collected 2014-03-17 ... | reverse complement strand
TCTTCGTGCTCGTCTTCACGTACTTCAAGACGCCGTTCAAGTACCAACAACGCGTACTGCTGTGGGGCATCCTCGGCGCCCTCGTCCTGCGCGGGATCATGATCGTAGTTGGCGTTGCGCTCATCCAGGCGTTCAGCTGGGTGCTCTACGTCTTCGGGGCCTTCCTGCTGGTCACCGGCTTCAGGATGCTGCTCCAGAAGGGCGAGGGCGAGAGCGACCTCGAGAAGAACCCCGCACTGCGCCTCGTCAGGCGCCTGATGCCGGTAAGTAGCGAGTACGACGGGCAGAAGTTCTTCACGCGCAAGAACGGCGTGCGCTTGGCGACGCCTCTCTTCCTCGTCCTAGTGGTCATCGAGTTCACCGACTTGCTCTTCGCGGTCGATTCCATCCCGGCCATCTTCGCCGTCACTACGGACGGCTTCATCGTCTTCACCGCAAGCATCATGGCCGTCCTCGGGCTCCGCTCCATGTACTTCCTGCTGGCGCACGTCGTGCACCGCTTCGTGTTCCTCAAGACGGGCCTGGCCATCATCCTCGTCTACATAGGCGCGAAGATGGTCCTCCTCGACGTCTTGCATATCCCAAGCCTCGTCTCTCTGGGAGTTGTCGTCGCGATTCTCGTCATCAGCGTCGTGGCATCGCTCCTCTGGGGCAAGCCGGAAGAGCACCCTCACCCAGAGGGCCTGCCGCCAACCGAGTAGGCGCCTCTTGGGTCGTCCCGAACTAGGTCGGGACGGCGCCCCATGACAGCGGGACGCCCGGGAGCGCAAGCTTCGCTAGGAAACGGAGGCAGTTTATGAATGACTCTTCCATTACACGCTTCCTACGGAGCTTGGTCGCCCCGAGGCGGCTCGTCAAGTACTCGCTGCTCGCTGGCCTCTTGACGTTGGGCTTGGCAAGCGCAGCCGCCGACTTGAGCGCGGAGTTCGTAGATGGTCAGCTAGTCGGACCTCAGGTCTTCGCTGGCGAGGGCTACCGCACGGTCGCGCTCGTCAACAACGGCACTGAGGACATGACGTTCACGATCGCGCGCCTCAACAATGGCTTTGCCGTAGGCGATTACATCGCCGCCAACGACGCCCTCAACGCGGCGATCGCATCCGGCGACCAGACGGCTGCCGTCAAGACGTACCTGGAGACCGCAGTCGCGCTCAGCGGCGCGGTCGTCAAGCCGCACGCTGAGTACGACATGGTCGTCGACCTAGAACAGGGCAGTTACGTTATCGCGTCGCATGCGACGAGCAGCGAATCCGCCGCGTCCACCTACCTACCGTTCGAAGTTACGGCCTCGGGCTCTCCAGTAGCCGCCCCTGAAACGAGCCACACCCTGCAGCTCGCAGACTTCTCGTTCGACTTCCCGGCGACCATGGCTGCAAGCGATGGCCTGTGGGAGGTCACGAACGTAGGCGACCAGCCGCACATCGCCGCATTCTTCAAGCTCAATGAAGGCAAGACTCAAGCAGACCTCGAAGCGTTCTTCAACGACTCGACGAACACCGGCGAACCACCGTTCGACACCACGACCACCGTCGACATCGAAGCCCTCTCGCCCGGGCAGACGGTGTACATGCCACTCGACCTCACCGCTGGTAACTGGGTAGCAGTCTGCTTCGTGCAGGACCTCAACAACCCGACCATGGCGCACTTCATGGAGGGCATGATCCAGGAGTTCACCGTCAACTAGCCAGCGCCTATCATGCACGCGCTTCAGCGTGAATGACTCAAACCTAAGCCTCGCGCGCGAGGGTGCCATCATCGGCACCCTCGCGTCTCATGTTTCCGGAGTAGCGTGATTCCTGGTGAAAGGAGGGGCACTGGCATGTCATTCAGCACCAAGTTAGCCGAGCCCCGCACCACGAACACAGTCACTGGCCGCCGAGCACACCGGGTCAGTTGGCCAGGCGTGAGCCACTCCGACTCTCGGACGCGCGAGCAGCTACTCAGCGACCTCCACGATCGGCTCGGCCCCGGCCTCGCCGGCCTCGAGGTCAGACTCCAACTACTCACCGAAGCGGCAAGCGAGTGCGCGACCGCCCCAGCGCAGGTCGCCGCCTTACGTGATGAGGTTTCGCGCCTCGTCGGGGAGCTGCGCCGCATCGTGCACGACGAACCGCCTGAGACGCTCGAGCGGCTTGACCTCATCGGCGCGGTCAAAGAAGCGCTGAACCCGGTGGCGTTAGCTGGCCTCAAAGTCAGCTTCGCTGCCTCCGGCTCCGCCGATCTCTCTCCCGCCGTCACCGAACTCCTCTACCGGGCGACGCTCGAGGGCACGGCTAACGTTGTGCGGCACTCTCAAGCGCGGCACTGTTGGGTGGTCATCCGCTTGAGCGCTGCGCGGGCGACCCTTGTCGTGCGCGACGACGGGGTCGGGGCTCTTGGGGTTGGAGCCCGCTCGGCTGGTAACAGGGGTGGCATCGGCTTAGCGTCGCTGAGGACCGCTGCACGCCGCGCTGGTGGTAGGGCGCACCTTCTACGCAACGAGGCGCACGGCATGACCCTGATAGTCACCGTGCCGCTACCTGGGGAAGTGCGGCCTGCGCGCGTGAGGACCACTGGCCGGCCCTTAGCGACGTGACCGCCATGGCCGCCACCCCCGAGTTGGCGCCAACGACGAGGGTCCTGGTAGCAGATGACCACGAACTCTTCCTCGAGGGGCTAGCACTCTTGGTCGCCACGCTTAGCAGTTGCGAAGTCGTCGGGATGGCGCATGACGGCAGCGAAGCAGTGGCGCTGGCGGAGAGTCTGAACCCGCAAGTGATCCTGATGGACGCGCGCATGCCCGGGCTCTCTGGGGTTGAGGCGGCTGGCCGCATCTTGGCCAACAATCCCAACGCCGCCATCATCATGGTGACGATGTTCGCTGACGACGAGACCGTGTTCCGCGCCATGAAAGCCGGCGCCAAGGGTTACGTCCTGAAGGGCGGCAGCAAGGCGGAGCTCGAGCGCGCCATCATGGCCGCCGCGAACGGCGAGGCGTTGTTCGACTCGAACGTCGTCCAGCGCTTCAGCCGCTACTTCTCCGCCGCGTCCGTATCAGGGGGCGCACTACCGTTCCCCGACTTGACCAAGCGCGAACGCGAGGTACTGGCGTTGATCGCAGAGGACCTGAACAACGCCGAGATAGCGCGCCACCTCCAAGTGACGTGCAAGACCGTGCGCAACCACGTCTCCACCATCCTCGGGAAGCTCGAGGTCAGTGACCGCAGGGCCGCTGCCCAACGGGCGCGAGACGCGGGCATCGGGGTGGGGAGTGCGAGTTAGTCGTGCGGGCGCCTCCACGGGCCTTGTCGGTCCGGAAGCTCTCCTAACGCCACGGATTCCATAGCTCCGGCTCACCACCACTGACCTCCGACTAGCATTTCCTCGTCGGGAGGCGGATGGAGCTCACCGGCAAGGTCACAACCGCCAAGTCTCTAGGAAGCATCCTGCAGCAAGCCCCCTGGTCAGAGGCCTGAGCCAACGCGAGCTGGCCGAGCGCTTGGGCACCCGCATCGGCACGTTGAGGGGCGACCAGCGCACCTTCGACCTGGAGTTCGAACGGGACGCCGTGAGAACGTTCGGCATCGACAGCTCCGTCTCGTCGGTCGCCGTCCCGTTGGCGGCAGTGCCCACGAGAGCACACAAGCAAGAGCGGCGATACTACTTCCAGGAACTTCTTCCCGAAGGCCGCATGCTGAAGGGGCTGGCTCAGGGAGCGGCGTGCCAGGGAGCGACACCATCGGCCTGCTCCGCGATCCGGCTTGCCTCCAGCGACCCGACATCGAAAACAACGCCGTCCGGCTCCACCGACAATTGGATCACCTCTCGCAGCACCGCTGCGACGGCGTCAATCTCGTTGTCCATACGCCCCAGGAGGTCGATGTCCAATGTGGGCCGACCCACCGGCGCCTCCCAAACCCTAAGCAGCAGCGCCTCCAGGTACGGGCGCATTACCCGCTCTACCCGGCAGATGCGCGCGTACTCCAGAAGGGCCCCTACATCACGCCATCCATCTCGTGGGCTCAACGCCGGCCTCGAACGCATCCGGCGCGAAACGGTGCACCGCCAGCGGCGGGTGATCGAGCTGCGGCGTGTCCACTCCCCGGGGCAGCGCGATCCAGACCGCGTGGGGAACTTGGATCGTGAGACCATGGAAGGCAAGAGCCGACACCAGGCACACCACCGCCCGCGGAACCCGCAGGGCAACCACCGCCAGATCCGGGTCGCCGATGGGCGGCAGCTATGCCAGCCGGTAGACGCCGCGGCTGACCCGCTCGAGCACCCCCTCATCCACTATCTTGTAGAGCCGATAGCGCGACACCCCAGCCGCCAGCGCCTCGCTCATCCGCATCTGGCCACCGTGCTCCTTGAATATCGTCACGGGGTCGATCACTCACACGTCCAGACAGAAACCCTACACATGCTCACAAGTATTGGGCCTTTGTAGGGACACCGCCGATGTCGGCATTCCCAGTGGAGCGCTTACCTGAAGCGCATCCGCCAGAACTCCGCCGATAGCTTCCATGCCCTGATGACAGACATCAGCGCCTTCATCGGGCCGTTCCTAAGCGGCACTACGAGGTGAACCTAGAACTCCGCAGCAAGGGCGTCGACGGAGGATCAAGGCGGCTGAAAGGGCCAGACATCGGCCCCCTGACGACGGGAAACCGCAAGGGGCGTAAGAGTCGGAAACACTTTCCCGCCGGTAGTTTCACCAGCGGTAGTAGGGTTCGATTGTTTTGGTTGCCAGGCATGCCACCAACGAGCCTTCTCGACCCAGAGGCTCTCGCTCTCGAACGTACGTCTCCGCGGATTGCTCTTAACCAGCCCGTCGCCAGCAGCGCCTTGACTACTATGTCGTAGTCAGGAAGCTTGACTACCTTTTAGTAGTCGCATAGGATGACTACGATTCAGCAGTCAGGAGGCGGAAGTGGAGTTCACGGGCAAGGTCACAAGCGCCGAGTCGCTGGGAAGGATCCTGCAACAAGCCCGCCTGCTCAGAGGCTTGAGCCAACGCGAACTCGCCGAGCGCCTCGGCACCACCCAACGCTACATCTGGGAGATCGAGGCCGGAAAACCCTCCATCTTCATGGAGCGGCTGTTCGCGATGATGCGCGAGGTAGACGTCGAACTCTCCGCCACCATCAGATCGCCCGAGAAGCATGGCTGACCTGGTCGTCGAACTGTACGGCACCAGAATCGGCACGCTGGAGGGCGACTGGCGCACGTTCGACCTGCAGTTCGAGCCAGGCGCCGTGAGGACATTCGGTATCGACAGCCCCATACTGTCGGTCGCCGTCCCGCTAGCAGTGGTGCCTACTCGAGCGCACAAGCAGAAGCGGCGCAACTTCTTCCAAGAGCTCCTTCCCGAAGGCCGCATGCTGAAGCGGCTGGCTCAGGAAGCGAACGTGCCCGAGAGCGACACCATCGGACTGCTCCGCCGATATGGTCGCGACGTCGCCGGGGCGCTGCAGATCTGGGACCCGGACGTACCCGGCGAGCCCCGCCAACCAAGGCTCGAACCGCTCGACGAGGCCGGGGTGGCAGAGCTGCTCGAGAACGTGCAGGACTTCCCGCTAGGCAACAAGCCCCGGGGCGGCAAGTCGTCATTGGCCGGAGTGCAGGACAAGATCGTCCTGGCGCATACCGCGGACGGCTGGAACAGAGCACTCGACGGTTATCCCTCGACCCACATCCTCAAGCCCGTGCCCGAGGGCCTCCCCACCTTCATCTACGACGAGGAGTACGGCGCCCGCCTGGCCCGCGCCGTAGGGCTGATCCCATACCGCACGTGGATCCAAGAGTTCGCAGGCGTGCCGGCGCTGGTCATCGCGCGCTACGACCGCTCCCCTGACGCACCACAGTCACGCCTCCACCAGGAGGACTTCAACCAGGCCCTCGGCGCGAGCGGCGACGAGAAGTACGAGCGGTACGGCGGGAAGGTCAGCCTGGCGCGCATCGCGCGCGTGCTCGGACCGTACACAGCGCCCGCGAGCCGCGAAACGCTCCTCCGGATGATGGTACTAGCCGCCGCCGTCGGAAACTTGGATATGCATGCGAAGAACATCTCCCTCCTTCACCTCGCAGAGGGAACCGTGGAGCTCGCTCCGGCCTACGACTTCGTGCCACAAGCGCACCAACGGAACGACGGGGAGATGGCGCTCGCGGTCGCCGGCGAGTACCGCCATGCGCATATCACACGGAGCCATCTCATCGAAGAAGCCCACTCCTGGGGCATCGCCGAGCCCGAAACGGCTATCGACGAGGCGCTCGACACAGTGCTCGAAACCGTCCGGCACGAAAAACCGCACGCTCGCGCCCACCCAGCCTTGACGGCAGACATCACAGGGTTCACGCAGAACCTCCTCGAGGGTCGCGCAGCCGGCCTGCCAACAGACGTGCAGCGGAGCTGAACTGTCTGGCTCTGGCGAAAACGTCGGCCTCACTCGCGAAGTACCCTGCCAAGGCGCACGGGCGCCTAGGGACGGGGTCAAGGACATTTCCGCGCCAGGGGCTTTCTACCAGCGGTAGTAACGCACGAACCGAATCAAGCTACACCTAAGGCAAGGGTCGGGGACCATTCGCTGGTTGGGGCTGCTGGCCTACGTGCGGCAGCCCCACGCACACAAGCCTCGGCCCGGAGCCCTGAATGCAACAGCAAATACTTGCACATACGTTAAACAGTGTTTAACATCGGCGCATGGATTCGCGCTGGCGGCAACTACAGGAACTGGCCACCCGGCAACACGGCCATTTCACCACCAGCCAGGCCGAAGCGGTTGGCCTAACGCGACCAGCGATCCATTACCAGTTCCGGGCAGGCCGGCTCGAGCGTCCGGAGCGCGGGGTGTACCGCTTCACCGCCTACCCAACCACCGAGCAGGAGCGCGAGGCGGTCCTGATGCTCTGGGGCCGCCTCGACCCGGCAGTAGCTCTTAGTCACGAAACGGCCCTCAGGCACTTCGACCTAGGCGACGCCTTCCCCGAAAAGCTCCACCTCACCGTACCCCCGAGCTTCCGCATGCGGCCGCTACCCGACGTCACCCTGCACAGAGCGGAACTCGCGCCGAACGAGGCGCACATGGAAGGCATCCTCCGCTTCACGGACCCCACCAGGACCCTCCTCGACCTGGCGCAGGGCGGCTACCCGCTCGAACAGCTCCAACTCGCTTACGAGCAAGCACTGTCCCGCGGCCTCATCAGGCGGCGCGCGCTAGCGCCGGACTCCGAGCGGCTGGCCGCCTACCTGGAGCTCATCCCCCGCACCCGCCACCCTGAGCTGAAACGACGGCTGGCGTGGACCACGGAAGGCGCCTGAGATGCGGTACGAGGACGCGGCCGCCTTCAGGGCCGCCCTAGCGGCCAACCTCCGCAACCAACATCCAGATAAGGATCTGAACCGCCTCCTGAAACGCACCATGATGGAGCGCTTCCTGGCCAGAACGTCAACCGCCCTGCCACAACAGGCGATCCTCAAAGGCGGCTACGCTCTCGAGTTACGCCTGCACCAGGCCCGCGCCACGCAAGACCTCGACCTGTCGATCCGGGGCCTACCAGCCAACGAGGTGGTGGAGGCCCTGCGCGACGCGGGCGAGATCGACCTGGGCGACCACCTGTCGTTCAGGATCGAGACGACCACCGCCAGGATGCCCCAAGGCGCACCATTGGGCGGCGAACGCCTAACCGTGGTCCCACTCCTAGGCGGGAAGCGCTTCCAGCCCTTCCCACTCGACGTCGGCCTGGGCGACGCCGTCCCCGACCGAACCGACCTCTTAAAGGGCGGCATCGACCTCTCGTTCGCCGGCCTGCCCGCACTCGAGACCCCAGCGATCCCACTCGAGGTCCACCTCGCGGAGAAGCTCCACGCCCTCTCGCTGCCGCGGCCCGACGCGCGCCTCAACACCCGCGTCAAGGACCTCGTCGACGTGATGCTCCTCCAACGCCGTGGCCTCCCGCCCATGAAGGCGCTACGAGACGCGGCCGCCGCGACCTTCACACGCCGCGCTACGCACGATCTGCCGACCGCGATCGACGTGCCCACAGACGCCTGGGAGGTGGAGTACCAAAGATTTGCAGCGGCGCTAGACCTAACGGGTTACTCTCCCACGGTCCACGACGCTGCGATGTCACTAAACCGCCTGGTTAAGGCGCTAAGTGAAGATGAGGCTTGACGCGTACAATTCCGGACCCGATGCCGGACACTTTCCCACCGGTGGATTTCTACCAGCGGTAATGCCGAATATGCTCCCCGCGCTCAGCGATCTCGCTCATCGCCTGAATACCAACCTCGATGTGCTTGTCAGTGTGCTCCCTGAACACCGCCCTGGCGGAGTCCTTGGTCTTGATCCCGCCGCGCTTGAGCGGCAAGTCGGACACGAGCAGCAGCGCGCCGATGGGGACCTTGCTAGCGAACCCGACCGAGAAGAGGGTCGCCGTCTCCATGTCTATGCCCAGCGCGCGTTCCTCGTAGAGCTGCTGCTTGAAGCGCTCGTCGAACTCCCAGAAGCGGTAGTCGGTCGTGTGCACGACCCCAGTGCGGTAGTCGAGGCCGCGCTCAACGATGATCTGGGAGACGAACTTCTGCACCTTGAACGTCGGTAGGGCCGGCACTTGCGGGGGCATGAAGTGGTTCGAGGCGCCCTCGTCACGGATGGCTGCGGTGGGCAGCACGAAGTCTCCAACCTGCAACGAACGGTGCAGACCGCCGCACATGCCCAAGAACAGCACGGCCTTCGGGTCGGCGGTTGCTAGCACCTCGATGATCAACGCAGCTACTGGGGAACCGACCGAGAAGTTGATGATCGAGACCCCGAGTTTCGCGCTGTGGCGCGCCATCATGGCCGATCCGCGCGTGGTGACGACGTCGTCCGCCATGCCCTCGAAGCGGTCGAGGTAGTACTGGAAGTTCGTTAGCAGGACCTGCTTCTGCATGGCCTCCGGGGCGGCGCCCGTGTAGCGCTCGAGGATCTCGCGGCCGATGCTCCACTTGTCTGGGTTGTTGTAGATGAGGTTGAGGTTGAGCGGCCGACCGGCGGCGCTGTCGTCATCGGCGTGGCCATGCTCGGGACCTGCGCTGGCGGCGTCATGCACCGCCGCGGCTTGCTCCAACGCGTCCTTGTCGTTCTCCATGCGCCATCTTAGCGCCCCGCCCGAGCGCCCAATACGCAAGGTGCCGCGACAGTTTCATGACACTTCTCGAGGGCAGCCTCCGGATAATGCGTCCAGCACGCGTGGGCACTTTCCGCATTAAGCGCCGCCCACCCCATTAAGGAGTCCTCCATGAAGTCCCGCACCGCCCTCCTCACCCTGTTCGGCGCCGCGCTGCTGCTGCTGCCGGTCGCGGCCGCCCAACGCATCGTCTCGCTAGCTGGAGAAGCGACGGAGATCGTTTACGCCCTAGGCGCAGAGGACATGCTCGTTGCCGTCGACGCCACCTCGAACTACCCAGCGGCCGCCAACGACCTGCCGAACGTCGGCTACTACGGTCGCCTTTCCGCCGAGGCCCTCATGTCCTTCGAACCCACCCTCGTACTCGCCAACAATCAGGCCGGACCACCAGAAGTGCTCGACCAGCTCGAGGCAGCAGGCGTTCAGGTCGTGCACCTTGGCAGCGAACCCTCGCTCAACACGCCCGTTGAGAACATCAAGCTGATCGCGGACCTCGTTGGCGCGAGTGACCGCGGCAGCGAGCTCGCTTACGCTCTCTCTGCGCAGCTCGCCGCGGCGGAAGCGCGCGGCGCCGAACTGAACCCGCACCCGCGCGTTCTCTTCCTCTACCTCGGCGCGCGCAGCATGCAGTTCGCTGGCGGCGCGAACACGGCATCTAACGTGCTCATCGAGGCCGCTGGCGGCATCGACGTCGGCAAGGAAGCCGGCTTCGTCGGCAACGTGCCGTTCACGCCAGAGGCCATCGTCGCGGCCGCGCCAGACGTCATCATCGTGACGGAACGCGGCATCTCAGCGGTGGGTAGCATCGACGCCGTGCTGGAGATACCCGGCGTCAAAGACACGCCTGCCGCCAAGAACCGCAACGTCATCGTCTTCGAGGACCTGTACTTCCTCGGACTAGGAGTGCGCACGGGCGACGCCGTAACGGAACTCGTCGACTACCTTTACTCCCTGCGGTGACACCGGAAGACACACCGGTAGGCACGCGAATCAGGCCAGTAGCCCCACCACGGGCTACTGGCGCCCCAACGCCAGAGCAGAACATGCGCCCCGTAGCCCCAAGCAGCGCTGCGGGGCGCAAGCGCGCCACGCTTCTCGTGCTCGGAGCGCTAGCGGTAGCGAGCCTCCTCGTTGCGCTCGGGTGGGGGGCCGTGAAGATCAGCCCGCAACAGACCGTCGCCATCGCACTCGACAAGGCGGGGATAGCCACTGGCATCGAGTTCACGCAGCAGCAGAGTGCGGTGCTGTGGAACATCCGCCTCCCACGCGTGCTGATGGGCTTCATCGTCGGCGCGGCCCTGGCGATCGCTGGCGCGGCCCTGCAGGTTTCCTTCGGCAACCAACTCGCCGATCCGACCCTGCTAGGTGTTAGTGGAGCAGCCACGCTCGGGGTGGTGTTCGCCTACATCGTCGGAGCCGTCAGCTTGGGCCGCTGGATGCTGCCCGTGTTCGCCTGCAGCGGGGCGCTGGTTAGCGCCATGTGGCTCATGGGCTTCGCGAGGCGTCACGGCCGCTCCGACCGGCTCACGTTGGTACTCGCAGGCGTTGCCCTGCAACTGTTCCTGGCTGGCGTGGTGACGTTGCTTGTCAACGCCGTCCGCAAGCCTGGCATGCCGGACGCTTCGTACCTGACGTTCGGAGGACTAACCGGCATCTTCTGGCGTGACGTTGCCCTCGCCGCCCCGCTCATACTTGTCGTCGCCGTCTTCCTCTGGAGGCTGGCGCCGGAGCTGAACATGGTGCTGCTGGACGAGAGCACCGCCTCCTCGCTCGGTGTCGACGTCATGCGTGTCCGGCTCTTCGCCGGCGCCCTGGCCGCCGTGGCGACCGGCACGGTCGTGGCGTATAGCGGCAGCATCGCATTCGTTGGGCTAGTCGTGCCGTTCATCCTACGTAGGCTGTTGGGTGACGATCACCGCGTCCTCCTCCCTGCCGCCCTGCTCGGTGGTGCTGCGCTCGTTACATTCGGTGACGCGCTCGCGCGCAACCTCATCGCGCCGCTGGAGTTGCCGCTCGGGGTGCTCATGACCGTCGTTGGCGGGCCGGTGTTCTTCTGGCTCATCGGCCGCGGCCGCGGCGTGGGTAGTTGGTAGCGGGGTTCGGGCTTTCCAACGACCGAGGCCATCGCCCCTGAACGGTAGAGTGTCCGCTCATGACCCCTCCCATCGACGCCGCGGCCGCCCTCGAGCACCACCTGAAGCAACGCGTCTTGATCCTCGACGGCGCAATGGGAACGATGATCCAGCGCGCGAACCTAACGGAAGCCGACTTCCGTGGCGCGCGTTTCGAGAACCACCCACTGGATCTCAAGGGCGCCAACGACCTGCTCGTTCTCACGGCCCCCGACTTGATCAGCGCCATTCACGACGACTACCTGGCCGCTGGCGCAGACATCATCGAGACGAACACCTTCAACGCCACGCGGTTAGGGCTAGCTGAATACGGCCTCGGTGAGGTGGTGGCCGAGATCAACGAGGAGGCCGCGCGCCTCGCGCGGCGCGCAGCGGACGCTCACGCCACGCCGGCAGCGCCGCGTTGGGTGGCCGGGTCCATCGGCCCGACGAACAAGACCCTCAGCCTCAGCCCGCGCGTCGAGGACCCCGCCTACCGCGAGGTCACGTTCGACCAGGTGTATGCCGGTTACCTCGAGCAAGCACGGGCCCTGATCGCTGGGGGTGTCGACCTGCTCCTCATCGAGACCGTGTTCGACACGCTGATGGCCAAGGCCGCCATCCTCGCCTGCCAGGACGCGGCCGCGACGGCACTACGCCGCGTGCCGCTCGTGCTATCCGGCACCATCACGGACGGTTCGGGCCGCACCCTATCCGGCCAGACGTTGGAGGCGTTCTGGACGTCCGTGCAGCACGCGGATCTCCTCGCCGTCGGCCTCAACTGCGCCCTTGGCCCTGAAGAGCTGCGGCCGCACGTCGAGGAGCTGGCTGGCCTGTCTCACGTTTTCACGGTCGCCTACCCGAACGCCGGGCTACCGAACGCGTTCGGGGGTTACGACGAGACCCCGGAAAGCATGACGGCCATCATGCGCGAGTTCCTGGAGCGGAAGTGGGTGAACATTCTGGGGGGCTGCTGCGGCACCACGCCAGAGCACATCAGGGCCTTCGCCGCCGCCGCCGCAGGACTCACCCCACGCCAACCGGCCCCATGGGACACGAGGCCGCGCTTCTCCGGCCTCGAGGCCCTGGTTCTGCGACCGGACACGAACCTCGTGAACGTAGGGGAACGGACGAACCTCACGGGCTCGAAGCGCTTCAAGCGCCTCATCACCCAAGGCGACTTCGCTGGCGCCCTGGAGGTCGCGCGCGACCAGGTCGCCGGTGGAGCGCAGCTCATAGACATCAACTTCGACGAGGGACTCATCGACGGCCCCGCCACCATGGCCAAGTTCCTCGACCTCGTGGCGGCCGAACCGGACGTGGCCCGCGTGCCCGTCATGCTCGACTCGTCCAATTGGGCCGTGCTCGAAACCGGCCTCA
>ERZ778017.2984-NODE-2984-length-12642-cov-5.160960_pt1 | contig 12642 bp, 19 predicted proteins | sample MGYA00375747_ERZ778017 | MGnify/ENA primary metagenome ERZ778017 (study PRJEB29350, sample SAMN05509838) | bioreactor metagenome | biome: bioreactor; material: wastewater | place: South Africa: University of Cape Town | collected 2014-03-17 ... | reverse complement strand
CTGCCGATAAGACGAACCGATATTTCGTCGGTGATCTTGATGTCAGTCATGATTGGCCCTTCTGTTGTTCATCCAGTTGTTGAGCCAACGCCTGCGCGGCGCGGATCGCGTCGGCCCGGTAGGTGAAATCGCCCGCGACGTAGGTACGGCCACGCCGCTTGACCCGAGCCGTGAACTTCTTTTTGCCTCGGTGCCAGGTCGCCCCGGCTTCGGCCTCGCACCGCAGGGACAGGGGGGCCACGCTCGGCGGTACAGGTGCGGGGCCGAGTGGACGGCGAAGACGCTTCGCCTCGCGGATCAGGGAGTCGAGCGGGCCGGGCATGGATCACCTCCGATCAGTCGAGCGGCACGGGGAACAACAAAGGGTCATCGACGACAAGAGCGGGCGTGTTGGGTTCCCACGCCTCATCGCCGAACAGAGACGGTTGATTCGAATCAGCCGTGACAGCGCGACTCAGGTTCCGCAGGGCGGTTTCGTGGTATTCCGGCTTGATCTCACAACCAAGGAACCGACGACCGAGCTTGACGGCCACGTAGCCTTCACTCCCGATACCGGCAAAGGGTGACAGGACCAGTTCACCGGGATCGGAGTAGAGCCGAATCAGTCGCTCAATGACGCCTAACTGTAGGGGGCAAATATGTACAGTGTCACCCTCGGACTTCGCTTCCTTGGTGTTGAGTGTGTCCGTCTCGGAAATGCCCGTCCAGTTGCACTCGGCCCAATCGATCCACTGGTTCCGGGTGACTTGCCCAAGGGCGTTGATCGGGTCGGCGTTCTCGCCAGGAACGCGGAACTTGATGAGGTAATCCGGCATCGCCCCGCGACTGTTGGCCCGGTCGGATTCCAGGCCGGCAAACTGGAGTGCCCGCGACTTCGTGCGGATCGCCTGGGCCTGTGGGTTCTTGCGAACCGTCCAGTCGTATTCGTAGATGAACCCAGCACGCCTCGCCAACCGGATCAGCATCCCCCGGAAGTCGAACGCCCCCGACTCGCCCGATCGCTTCATCCGAATGATCTGCGTGCAGTGCAAGACCATGACCCGGCCCGGCTTCATGACCCGGACCAGTTGGCGAAAGAAAAACGAAAAGTGAATCCGGGCCTCACGCTCGACGTTCTCTGAATTGCCGATGTCCTCTGGGAGTGAAGTATACGAATATACCGATGGGAACGGTGGGCTATAAACAGCCAGGTCCACCGACGCCGATGGTAGGGTCGCCATGTAGGGGATGCAGTCGCCGTGGTGAACGTGGTAACTCGTGATGTCAGCGGGATTCATTGAAAATCGTCTCCTGTTCTTCGGTGTCCAACTGGATGCGGTGAGCCTTGCGAAGCACGGTATCGACCATCGGGCGTTCGAGTTCGGTCACGGGAATATGCACGTTGAGGTCTTGAGTCGAACCACAGCGGTTTGACCGCATGACGCACTGGTGGAATGTCTCCCAACTGTCCTGGAGTCCACTGAAAACGTGGCGGGTGGCGACCTGGAGATTCAGTCCAAAGCCAAGCACTTTCCCCTTGGAAATCATCACCTTTCGGTCGCCGCGCTGGAACGCGGCGATCAACTCGCGGCGTTGCTCGTGGGGCGTGTCGCCGTCGATGCTGGCGGCATCGGGGAAGGTCCGCTCCATCGCCTTTTGTTCGGCGTCGTAGATACACCAAATGATCGTCGATTCGTCGGGCCACGAATCGACCAGATCCCGGATGAACTCAGGCTTGTTGGTGGCGACCTTCTTTCCCTTGTGGTTCCCCTTGGAAATCTGGGCGAGCTTGCTCCGCGTCGTGATCCCGCCAAGTTCCGTGACAAACATGCGGCCGGTCTCGGCCGTGACCAGGGATCGTTGCTCGCTGGTCAGGTCCACGTCATGGATATGAACGTGGATTGGCGGGATCGTGCCGACGTTATCCCTCCATCCGTAGGTGGCCGGGTTATTGAGAAAGATCGACCAGTGCGACAAGGCCCGATAGAACGGACGCAAGGCGTGCGGCTTCAACTCCCAGCGGTTGTCCGTCTGGCCTCGATTGACGAAGAACCGGGCCAGGAACGAATTAACGTTCGGGAAGGCGTCGAGAAAGACAGCGTGATTGGCGAACTCGATCCGGTCGTTCGGGGCCGGCGTGCCCGTGAGGGCGAGCTTGTAGTCAAGCCCCCGACCAAGTTCAATGAGCCGCTGGCCCCACTTACCGTATGCGGATTTCATGGTCGATGATTCATCCGGAATCAACGACCCCAGTCGCCCCTTTGTCAAGCCGTCGCGGATCGCCTCATAGTTCGTGATCCCGATCCGCGACGTACCGGACGTGAGCCAGCTTGCCAGGCCAGCGGCGGGAACGTGCTTGATTGGCAGGGTGTCGCCGTAGAACCGGAACGCCTCGCTCAAGGTCTGATCGATCACCATCAAGGGCGAGACGATCAGGACGCACTGGCCGGGCGGAAGCTGCTCAACGACGTGCCGGGCGTACTCCAGAAAAATCATGGTCTTGCCGAGTCCGCAGCGAGCGAACACGGCGAACTTTCGGCGACGAATCGCCAGGCGGGTGATCTCAGCCTGGTAATCAAACAGGCCGGGGATGGGGACGTAATCCCGATCGGGTGGCGGTTCGTGACGGACGCCGAGACGACTGGCGTACTCATCGGGGACGATCGCCGTGCGGCCGGAAAACCGAAATTGAGGCAACGACTTGATCCGCAAGAACAGGTCGTAGTCGGCAAGGCTTGATAGATCCAGGTCGAACGTCATGAGTGGTGATGGTCCTTTCAGGCGCAGGCGAGTTGGTCTGACTCCACCCGATCCCGGATGGACTGGATCGCGGCCAGGTAAATCTGTCTGGCTCGTTCGTGGCTCATGCGAAGCCGCTTGCCGACCTCGCGGAACGAGTGGACGATTTCGCCGTTGAGCCCCAGGCGAAGGATGACAACCATCCGATCCCGATCACTCAGGTTGTCCATGATTGAGATCACGGTGGACTTGAGCCGTTCGTTATGCTCGACCTCGGCGGATTCGTCGGACGGATCAGGCGAACGGTCAGGGATGTTATCCATGATCCAGGGATCATCCGGCGTGATCGCGACTCGCTTCATTCGAAGCACGATCATGGCCGCACGAGCACACGCGGCATCGCCTGGCTTCAGGTCGTCCAGTGTGGTCTTACCCTTGCGAATCTTGGCCAGAAGCTCATTGGTGTGAGCCGAGATCCGCAAGGGACGATGCCGATCCCGAAAGCCAGCCATGATCGTTCGCCGGATGCCAATCGTGGCGCAAGTCGTGAACTTCGTACCTCTCGCCGGTTTGTACCGATCCGCCGACTCAACCAGGCCGAGATAGGCGTCTGAGAGCAGTTCGTCATAGTCCAGACCCCGGCCAAGATTCTTCGCCGCGTGGCTTCTGGCCAGGTTCACGCACGACAGGATCAGGGCCTCTCGTTCCTCCGTGGTCATCGTGTTGGCTCCAGTTCGCGGCCGGGGATGATGATCGTGTCGCCCTTCTTGATGACCCAGAGCGGACATGGACCGTACTGCATCCACAGGCGGCGGTCGTGGTTGAACTTGGCGGTTGAGACGCCCTTCACGTCCTCAACGTGGACGCCTTCCTTGTCGATCACCAGGAAGTCGGCCCTGTACGTGTTCTCAGGGCAACCGAGATGGAAAACGGGTTGGCGATACCAACTCCAGACCTGCCTAACCGCCTTGAGTAAGTCGAGTTCCTTGGCCCGATCCGCTTCGGCCTTGGAGTCGTAAGTTTCCCCCTTGTACTCCGTGCGGACGTTGCCAAACTTACCGCGTGCTGGTCCCGTCGCGGTCGAGACGGACGGCGGCAATTTGATCTGTCGCACCGTCGCTTGCTCCAGGAGTGCGTCAGGGATCGACGAGACGGACTTGCGTAGGCGTGCCATGTTGTTCCTCTCAGGAAGTTGCCTGGTTGACAGTGATACACGCCGTCGCCTGGTTGAACAGGTACAGTTGGCCCGGCATATCCGGTTCGCGTCGCGGCGGGTCGTCGGTGGCCGGTTTGGGCTTTGGTGGCTTGACTGGCCGGTTAGATTGGCGGGGCGTTCGATTGGGACGATCCATCAGTTGGCTCCTTTTGATTCCTTAGCGACGATGTAACCGAGGCCCTTGCAGTCGTCGCAACCGTGGCCGGAACAGGATGAGCAGGCCGTCCAGTCGCGGGGGTCAAGGCAATCGAGTACCAGGGCCAGGATGCGAACGAACTGGCCGGGCCGTCCCTTGCCGACGATGGCGTACTCGGCCCGGTATCGCTTGCGAAGCTCGTCAAGCAGGTCTTGCGACTGGCGGCAGGCGAAGGCGTCGGTGTCGAACCGCTCGCGGCACTCAGGGGAGAGCGTGTCGCGGAGACTCGACAGGGACGCCAGCAGGTCGGCTCGCTCCTGCGCCCGCGCCTCATCGGCGGTCTTGATGATGAGGTCGTGAATCGGACGACGGGGGCCAGCAGGGACCGGCATGCCAACGTGGGTTGGCGGGTACGGCGGCGGTTCGGGAGTCGGTGGGTTCAGAACGGCTTGCCTGGCTCGCTCGACATCCCGGAACGTCGGCTGGCCGTCCGACTCGCTCGACGCCAGTTCCCAGACTTCGCGGGCCTGATCGCCGGTCAGGCCGGCAAGGGGGCGAACCTGTCTCTCAGTGAGCGGTTTGGAACCCATGGGTTCCATTTCCAGTTCAGCGACGATCCGAGCCGCGCCGATGACCCGGTTGGCGTGGCAACGGGTCATATCCCAACGCTCGCGGCAGTACGCCTCAAACGTCGCGTGAGTCGCCCGGTACAGGCGATCGTCCCGGATCACCAGGAGCGCCGAGCCAACCTCGGCGAACGTCTGAATACCCCGGTCGATGATCGCCTCAAGACGAGCGAACTCGTTCCGCTCCTCGGGCGTGAGCGTCGCCGGCAAGTCTTCCGCGATCGTCGCGATATCGGACACGGTTCGCCGTCCTTTCGGTAGGGTGTCGTCTCAGTCCTGGTACGCCTCGAATCCGTCGCGGCCAAGCCGCCAGGTCCGATCGGCCCAGGTGAAGTTGCCGAGCCGGTCACGGACCCGGATGGCGTGAAAATTGGCGCGGGTTCGAAGCACCTCTTCAGTGGCGTTCCGCTTGTCGGTCGTCCAGTAGTGGGTGCCGTCAAAGTCAGTGAGCCCAATCGGCTTCTCTTCGGTGAACCGACCGAACGTCAGGCAGGCCGAGAGATGCGCGAGCCAGGCCCGTTCCTGATCGTCGGTAAGCGTCGGAGCGGCGGTAGCGATCGTGGCGGTACTCATTTTTATTCATCCCCTCTGGTCATGGGCATGACGAACGAACGGAACCCATCCACCTTGATGACGACCGGCGATTTGGCGTCGGTGAATTCCCAGGTCAACGCGGCGTTGTCATCAATCGCGGTCAACACGTCGGAAATGTACTGGTGGTGGCAGGTCACGCACTGACTGGCGTCGCTCTCGATCGCGATCGACGCCAGTGCCTTGCCGCGATCCGACGACTTCGACGACAACTCCAGGCGTCCAGGCGAGAACGTGAAGTCAATCCCTTTTGACAGGTCGGTCGTCATGACCCGAGCCCGGCGGATCACGTCGGCCAGAAGCGACGTACTCATCTCGATTCGGTATCGTGGACTGGCCGGGATGATGTCCTGCCACCGGGGGTAACGGCCCTCGACCAATCGGCCGTAGATCGCGATCTGTCCCGACGTAAGGAACGACGCCTGGTCGTTGATCGCCAGATCCACCGGGGCCGCGTCGTCACGCAAGGAACGCTGGGCCAGTTGCATGAACTTCTCGGACAGGACGCGGTTCGCCGTGGCTGGTTCGCACGACGCCGGTACGTCCTGCGTATGCAGACGCTTGCCGTCGCAACCAACCAGACTGAGCGTGTCCTTGACCTGGATGACCTGACAACCGCCAAGGGCGTATCGGGTCGAGAGCGGGTCAATCGCCCCGATCGTGCGGCGGATCGCCCTGGTTAGATCGCCAGCCAGAACCGAGATGTCCGTCTTGGCGGGGTAGGCGGGAATCGCCGGGTACAGGTCCGGAGATTCGGTTGGCAGGTTCCAGTGGGAATCGTCAGCCGTGATCCGTGCCGCGCCGTCGTCATCGACATCCAGCGTGAATTCGTCGTCGTCGCCAAGAGCGGCCAGGATGTCGCCAAACAGTTTGCCGGGGAGAAGCACGACGCCTGGACGGTCCACCTTGACGCCAGGAACGCCGAGCGTGACGCCGATCTCCAGGTCAGTGGCGGCCAGCGTGCTACCGTCGGCATCGGCGACGAACCGGACGCACATCAGGACCGGCTTGGGTGATCGGGAGGGGACGACCGAGGCGACGGTCTTCCACGCGGCGCGAAATGATCGGGTATTTGCCGTGATCTTCATGGGGAGTTACGCTCTCTTGAGGGTGATGGGTGTGCTACGGCGCGCCGAAGAAGGTTGTTCGTTCGTAAAATGAAACCATTTTTCAGCGCCCTCAAACGTCCATTTACGTACATCAATCGGGATGCCCTTTCTGGCATCGACTTCCTTGACCGAACCCTTGGCGTCGATGTACCAGCGGCGGCGGGTGTCGATGTCGATCGGCAGGACCGAGGGCGGTTCGGTCGGGCGGATCTCATCGGGAGTGATCGCCCAGAGCCACTGATCGGGGCCGACGGGGAAGCGGTCCATCAGTAGGCTCCATCGTCGGCGGGGGAGTCGAACGACTCGAACTTCATGAACGACTTGCGGTAGCGGAGCCTGATCGTGCCGGTCGGGCCGTTGCGTTGTTTGGCGATGATCGCCAATGCTTCTCCAGGGCGGTCGTTGGGGTCGTAAAACTCGGGACGATGGAGCAGGATCACGACATCGGCGTCCTGCTCGATCGAGCCGGACTCTCGGAGGTCGGACATCCGGGGCGTCTGATCGGTGCGATCCTCGCTCTTGCGGTTCAACTGCGAGAGTACGACCACGGGCACGCCGACATCGCGGGCCATTTCCTTGAGCCGCCGACTGATGCCGGTGATTTGCTCCTGGCGACTCTCGCGGCCGCCGTCGCCGTTCATGAGCTGGATGTAGTCGATCACCACCAGGCCGAGATTGCTGCGGATCTTCTCGCGACGGACCCGCGACATGATCTTGGTCACGGTCTGATGGGGCGTTTCGTCGTAGTCGAGCGGACTGTCCTTGATCGTGTTGTAGGCGTTGCCAACCCGCTCCCAGTCGTCGGCCGTCGCCTTGATCTTGCCGCTCAGGATGTCGCTACTGATCCGCGCGAAACTCTGGAGCCGCCGGGTCGCTAGTTCGACGTAACCCATTTCCATCGAAAAGATTAACGACGGCACGCGGCAATGAACCGTGGCGTGATCCAGGATGTTCATGGCGAGGGCCGTTTTCCCAATGCTGGGTCTGGCCCCGATGATGTAGAGCCGACCGGGGGCCAACCCGCCGATTATGTTGTCAAGCTCTGGGATGCCCGTGGTGACGCCGACGGGACGACCTACTGTCTGACACGACGAGAACTGATCCATCGCCGCTAGGGCCGCGATAGGCCCCTTGACGAGCCGGTCATCGGACTGCCCGTCGGCAACGGCGAAGATGGACCGCTCGGCCGACTCGATTAACTGGTCTGCCGTGTAATTGTTCGAGTAGCCATCGCGGAGGATCGCGTTAGCCGACTCGATCAGACGGCGGGCCGTTGCTTTCTCCCGGACGATCCCGGCGTGATAGCGAGCGTTGGCCGAACTGGGGACGGACGCCACCAGGCTCGTCAGGGCGTCGATGCCGCCGACCTGATCCAGTTCGCCGCGTCGGGCCAGTTCGTCCGAGAGGATGATCAGATCCACCGGCTTGCCGGCCAGGTACAGGTCAAGGACGGCCTGAAAGATCCGCTGGTGACTGTCCCGGTACAGGTGGTCCGTGTCCACCAGAGGAATCACGTCTGAGATCGCGTCGTTGTCAATCAGGATCGCGCCGAGCATGCCTTGCTCGGCTTCGAGGTTCTGAGGGGGCAGGCGATCGGGATTCGGCGACGATCCGACGGACATGGGCAACGTCCAGGTTAGCAGGCTCAGGATGATCGTCAAAAATTTCGTCATTGGTTGGCGAACTCCGCGAAACCGGGGGCGATCTTGATGAGGTCCGGCCAGGTGCGAACCTTCGGTGTCGGCGGCGCGTTCTTCTGGGCGTCCTGTTCAGCCCAGGCTTTCTTGATCGCCGCCATCTGCCGATCGAACGCCCGACGGCTCTCTTCTGGCGTCTCATCGACGTAGGGCGGCGGGACAGCCGGCATCTCATCCCACTCGGTTTTCCGGCGCGCCGCACGCACCGGACGGTTGCCGGCGAGCATGTTCCGGTAGACCGTCATCACGTAGCCGTCTCGGGACTCGCCCGCGCCGTCAGTCCAGGGCCACGGATGAGCAATCTCCTTCTCGGCGCGGCGCGACTCTTCCGCCATCGCCGAGATTGCCTCCATGAGCAACGGCAGGTTCTCGAACTGATCGGCGAACAACTCGGCCTGGTCGGCAAACGCCTGATCGAACTCCCGAGCCGCCAAGGCAACGACCTTCGCCAACTCGGATGGATCGTGCGAGTCGAGCGGTTCGCCCGCGTGCGCGGAATTGGATTTTGATCCTGAATTGAATTGATTAATTCTCTCAATCAAATTCAATTCAATTCCGCGTGCGGGCGCGCCCGCGTTCCTATTAGGGGAACGACTTGACAATTCCGTCAACTGGTCAATCGACGTATCAGCACTGGACGATGCCGTCATTGACGGTTTGGTCAACTGGTCAATCGACGTATCAGCACTGGACGATGCCGTCATTGACAATTCCGTCAACTGGTCAATCGACGTATCAGCACTGGACGATGCCGATAAGTGCATCGACCTGGCATGATGGACCCTCTTGGCAAGGTCGCTTTGGGCTCGGCCACGACTCGTTTTGGGGAACCAGACGGCGGGATCGAGGTCTACCGAGTAGACCCCGCTCTCTTCGGTGAGCCGATTGGACGCCATGAGGATTGACTTGGTTCGACTGACCTGCGATGGGTCGTAGCCGTAGGTTTGAGCAATCTCTTTCCAACGGGGTTGAGCCGGGCCGTCCAGAGACATCAAGAGAACTTCGATCAGGATGATGGCTTCCAGGTCGCCGAGATTCGACACGGCAATCCGGGTCATCAGTCGGTCCAGGTCGGCCGGTTCTGGTTTAGCGAGAGCGTCACTCGGCATGGTCGGCCTCCGGTTCGGGACTGCGCGGGTCGAAGCCGATCAGGACCGCCGCGTCGTCGAACGCTTGTTTGTGCAACGTGTCCCAATCGGGCGGCAAGGCGTCCCAGGACGGGGCAGCTTGCGTGGTCGCGTTGAACGAAACCAGATTCATGACGGCCTGGCGAAGCTGGTCAATCTCGTCGGCAGCCGTATCGAGCAAGGGTGGACTAGCCAGGATGCCGCCGTTGCGACGGGACAGGCGAGCGTCACGGCGAAGACGAGTTGGCGTGGCGGGGTCGATCATGACTTGGCCTCCACCTGGACGTGGGCGACGGCTGAACGCATCCCACTCCTGATGCTCAAAAGCCGCTCATCTGAACCCTGGTCGTCTGACCATTTGAGATATTCCTCGCACACCGCAAGCAAGGCGTCCCGCTGGGCCGTCGTCTTGGCCAGCGTCCGGGTCAACTCGTGGTTGAGGGCCTGGAATTTCCGTCGGTCGTCCTCAAGCTCGTCAACTCGCTTCCGGTAATCGCCGAGCGTCACGTAATAGCCGCTCCGGTTGCCGGGTTGGTTGCAACTGTATCTGTCGCCATCGTGGAGGGCCGTGAATTGCACTGTTTCCGTAAAGACCGGGCCTGGCCGTGGTCGTTCGGTCGGCTTCGTCGTCTCGTCCTGGCGGGCCTCCGAGCGAAGCCGCTGGATTTCCGCAACCAGGATCGCCATCGCGATTGGTCTTGGACCCCCTCGGTTCACGAACGCGATCACGTCGTCGGCGAGGGTTTCGGTCAGGGACTTGGGAAGGGTGTCGCTCATGATGCAAAGGGCTCCGGACGAGGAAATCTGGTCAGGAAAGGTGATGGACGTGATGCAGTTGATTCATTGTATGCACTTGCCAATCGATCCTCAATGGCTTTTCGGGGAAGACCGAATATAATTTCCCTGGAAACGAACCCGCCTCAGGGGTTACAATCCAGGCACCAGAGGGGAATACCGCAATGTCTACCGTCATGGATAAGCCGATGTCGAAGCAGCGTAAGGACGTTCCGGCACGAGTGAGCGAGGAAGCCCTTGCCGAAGCGAAGATCGCCGCTTCGATCAAAAGAATGTCACTTGTTGAGTATCTGAGTGAGATCGTCCTGGACACTTCGAGGCGGGTCATCGAGGACGAAATGCGTCGGCGAGCGAAGCCAAAGAAGTCAGACTGATTAGGTTCCCTGTGCCACCTTCGGAAACAGGACCGACCAGGCCACCCACACGTCGGCCGGGTTGCCGCTTCTGGTGAAGCGGTTAAATCGGGCCTTGACGATCAGGTCCATCTCGGCCAGTTCGCCCCGGCGTGGCCGCACGGTGTTGCCGGGCAGGCCGGTGGCCGCCTCGATTTCCTCATCGGTCGACCCGTTGACGCCGGCCTTGCGGATCGCCTCCAGGACTTCCAGGCGACGACCGGCGAGTTTCGGCACGATCGCCAACGCGGCGGCCTTGCTGGTCGTGTTGTTGCTGTACGGGGCCGAGCGTGGCCCGTAGGCACCAAGGCCGGTCGGCGAGGGGGCGTCGTCGCCGAACAGGCTGGGTTGACGTTCAGGCATCATTTACCCTCATCTTGCATGAACGACCGCTTGAAACCCGGACGGATGTAGCGGAACGCATAAGCGTCCCGAGCGTGCCGACCCTTCCCGTAGTAGCCGTCGAACGTGTTGATGCAGATGAACCCGCATGACCGCAAAAAGCATTGGGTCGCCAGGTCGGACTCGTTGACCATCATCTCGGCGATGGGACGGTTCTCGGTCAGTCGGCCCTTGATGTGCTCGATCAGGGTCCGGCCGAGCCCCAGACGCCGATGGTCGGCCGCGATGCGAACCCGGTTGATGTGGATGTAACGCTCGGTTTGTTCGTAGAACAGGTAGCCGAGTACCGGGCCGACCGTGGCGTTGGTGCCCAGGTCGATCTCCTTGACGTAGCAATTCTTGGCGTAGCAGTGACGGTAGATTTCCGCCGATCCCCAGGCGTCCGGTTCCCGCTTGTCGAGCCAGATGATTTGCTCTCGCTGGAGCGGATCGGCCAGGCGAACGTGCAGGCGGCGCGGCTCAGGCGGCATCGTGGTCGTGCGCGGCAGATGGTCTAGAAAGTCGTGCATCGTGGTCCCCCTGGTGTGAGTCGTTGACCCTGCCCGCCACAAGGGACGAGCAGGGGATGACTGATACGGATAAACGTATCAGAACGGGACATCCTCATCGTCTTCCGCGACTTGCTCGTAACGGGCAGGGCGAGGGGGACTGACACCGGGACCGGCCGGACGGGCGGCGGGTTCGGGAGCGGACTTGGGGGCGCGGGTCTTGACCCGGATGCCTCGCTTCATCTCGCCAGCGAACTCGACATCGGCCGAGTAGAGGGCGATCCGCTTGCCGATCCAGTCGTCGGTGTCGTTGCCGTAGAGTTTGCTGATCGTCTTGCCGTTGGTAACATTGCAGACCAGACCCTTTTCCGTCTCGCGGAAGTAGAGGACAGGTTTGCGTTCGGCTTTGGCTCCCTGGCCCACCATCTCCATGTCCACTTTGGAGATGGTCACGATCAGGTCGCCTTCCTCGGGCACGTCGGAATCGCTCTTGAGATACTTCGACGGGAACGCTTCATTGAAATTCATCGTGGCCCTTCGCGGTTCAAAGTGAGGCGGTTCAGTTCAGCGTTAACGATGGTTGTCGTGGTCGCCGTCCGTGGCTCAGTCGCGGCTCATTTCGGCCCATTCCCGCTGGTCTTCCAGGGTCGGACCCGAGCAGTACATGCAGTCCTTGCAGTGGTTCGCGCAGTTTTCGCGGTGGTCGGCGATGTCCTCGGGGGTCAGTTTGGCAGGACTGTTTTTCGTGCGCACGATCACGGCCAGCATGACAACCAGGAAAAACAGGTACGTGGCGGCCCCAACGACGATCAGCAAGTTGACCACGGATGCGAGGTTCACGACTTGGACTCCTCTGGTTGAATTGCGGCCAAGAACTTATCGATCCAATCCAACGTAATCATGGCGACGGGGTTGGTCGTCGGCGTGTCACCTTTGCGGATCGCCAGGAACCACATTTCTGCCGGTCGGTAGCTGTCCGGTTTGAGGTCTGGCATGTCGAAGGCGTCGCAGGAGCGAGCGTTAGCGATTGTGCCAACCAGGCAAGCACAATCGCCCTGGTAGGTTGACCCGTCGATTTGGCCGGAAACCAGGGCGTTCCGAAGTGCTGGAACCTCACGCGGAGCGGAGACTAGCACGTCAAAGAAGTCCGCTCGGATGGCTTTCAGGTCGGCCCTGCTGAGGTTGGCCCTGCTGAGGTCGGCACCGCTGAGGTCGGCACCGCTGAGGTCGGCGTCGCTGAGGTCGGCACCGCTGAGGTCGGCACCGCTGAGGTTGGCCCTGATGAGGTCGGCCCCGCTGAGGTTGGCCCTGCTGAGGATGGCCCCGCTGAGGTTGGCCCCGCTGA